>Ga0209474_10004447_pt1 | contig 12124 bp, 1 predicted proteins | sample GraSoiAngelo_145_FD_185902 | JGI IMG/M metagenome (GOLD analysis project Ga0209474, IMG submission 185902) | Grasslands soil microbial communities from the Angelo Coastal Reserve, California, USA - 14_1009_05_20cm (SPAdes) (version 2) | ecosystem: Environmental > Terrestrial > Soil > Grasslands ...
CCGACGACGTCGATCGACATCGGCTTGTTGTACGTGTGATTATCGGCGTCGGTCACGGTGGCGCTGAAGTTGTACTTGCCTGGTCCGGTGTTGGCGATGCCTGAAATCGTGCCGAACTGATCGACCGTCAAGCCGAACGGCAGCCCACTCGACGAGAAGGTGTAGGGGCCAGTACCGCCGGTCGCCGTCAGCGTCGTCGAGTACGACGCGTTCTGCGTCGCGTTCGGCAATACGCCGGGCGTCGTGATGTCGACGTCGTAGACGTTCAGCCCGATGCCCGTGAACAGGGCGTCCGACCCGCTGTCGAGCCGCACGTTGACGAAGTAGAAGCCGGCCGTCGTCGGCGTTCCCGATATGAGGCCCTCGCTGCTCAGCGCCAGGCCGGCGGGCAGCCCGCCGTTGGCGGACCATGTCACCGGCCCGGCGTCGTTCACGGCCGACAGCGCGTACGAGTACGGCGAACCGACGAATCCGTCCGGCAGCGTGTAGAGATCGGTCAACACGATCCCGCTCACCTGCACCGTCGCCTTCTGATCCGTGTGCTGCGAGCCGCTCGTCGCCCGCAATGTGAACGTGTAGGTGCCCGGCGCGGTTGCAACGCCGCTGATGCCGGCACTCGCGTTGGGCGGGAAATACGTCGGCACGTCGCTTCGCAGCGATACGCCCGGCGGCAGCGACCCTGAAATCACCTCCCAGGTGAACGCACCATCCCCGCCCGTCGCACTCAACGAGAAATCGATTTGACCGAGACCGGGGCAACAGTAGAACGGCCCGGACGTGATCCGCACCGCAGGCGTAACGCCTTCCGGGTAGATCGACACGCTGAAAAACTCGATCAGCTCGTCACCTGCCCCGTCGACGACGTGTACGTTGAAGAAGTACTGGCCGCTACCGGTAGGCGTTCCGTGAAGCGTGCCGTCACCTCCCAACGTCAGCCCCGGCGGTAGATATTGCCCGCGAGGAAGGGCCCATGTGAATGGACCAGCGGCCCCGCCGGCCGTCAGGGTCACGCCGTACGGCGTATTCACGTTGCCAGACGGCAGCGTGTACTCCGTCGTCTGGAACAACGGTGTGACGAGCAGCGTGAGCTGCCGCGCGCCGAAATTTGCCGGGTTCGCCGGATCGGCAGCGCGCACGACGAAGGTGTATCGACCGGCAGCGGTCGGCGTGCCGCTCAGAATGCCGTCAGTCGAGAACGTGAGGCCGGGCGGAATCGTGCCATCGGCAATCGACCACGCGAACGACGGCAGGCAGCAGGCCGACAGCTGGAAGAAATAGAAGGACCCGATCGTCGCCGAGCCGAGATCGCGGCCGTTGTTGATCGTGATGTTCGCCGCGCCAACGTCGATAAACGGATAGCGGGTGGCGAGGAGCGTGTCGCCGCTCGCGTCGGCAAACTGCCACGCCACCCTGAAGCCGCCATTCTCGATGGGTGTTCCGGTTACGCGGAGGGTCGAGGGATCGAACGAGATGCCGGCGGGCAAATAGCCATCGGGCATGGCGACGGTGTACGGCGCCGAGCCGCCGATGACGCGCAGCGTCGTCGAGTACGGCACGTCGACGGTGCCCGACGGCGGAAAGTCGGTTTCGAGGAGGGTCGAGACGCGGAGCGGAAAAATATTCGTCGCGGTCGCGCCAAGCGCATCTCTCGCCGTCACTTCGACCGCGAACGTGCCGGCGACCGTCGGCGTCCCGCCAATTAGCGCGTCGCCAGGCGTCACCCACGATGGCGTGACGCCGTCGCCCGATCGGATCCACAGACCCGGCGGCAGACCGGTCTCCGTCCAGGTGAACGGCGCGGTCCCGCCGCTGTAGATGCCGATGGGAAGCGTGCATGCGACGCCGATCGTGCAGTCGTCGAGTTGCTGCCCGTACGGCATGAGCTGCGCAAGCGTCGGCGGTTCGCTGACCACGTCGATCGACATGCTCTTGTTGTAGGACGTGAAGTTCGTGTCGGTCGCGGTGACGTTGAATCCCCATTTGCCGGGTCCGCCATTCGGGGTTCCGGAAATCGTTCCGTTCACATCGAGCGTCAGGCCGGGCGGCAGTCCATTCGCCGTGAACGTGAAGACTCCCGTTCCGCCGGTCGCGGCCAGCGTGACGGTGTAAGGCGCGAACGCTTCGGCGTTCGGCAGCACACCTGGGGAGGTGATCTGAATCGCCGCGACGAACAGGCCGACGCTGCGGTACACGGTGTCAACACCGTCGCTGATCCGGAAGTCGATGTTGTAGAAGCCGGCGGCTGCCGGCGTGCCGGCGAGCACGCCGTTCGAATCGAGCGTCAGCCCCGGCGGCACGGTGCCGGTGGGCGTCCACGTCACCGGGCCGGCATTGCCCGCCGCCGAAAGCGTGTAGGAGTACGGCGCGCCGAGGAACGCGTCCGGCGGCGAGTACGGATCACGCAGCAGCAGCGACGTAATCCGAATCGTGCAGCGTGTGTTCGACGTGACGCCGGCGCTCGTCACTCGCAGCGTGAACTGATACGTGCCCGGCGTGGTCGCCACGCCGATCAGCCCGGCGCTCGCACTCGGCGGGAACCAGGACGGTCCGTCGGCTCGCAGCGAAATGCCGGGCGGGAGCAGGCCATTCGCCGGATCGCCAACGCTCCACACTTCTGTGCCGTTGGCGCCTGGTGAGCCCAACGGGATTTCGACGACACCGACGCTGAAGGTGCCGAAATCAAAATCGACTTGGTTGACGACGTCGATCGTGACCGTCGCGAAGGCGGTGTTGTAGTCCGCGGTGTCGAACGGGACGAAGGTCACGGTCAGCCGCTGTCCGGCGCCGACCGGCAGAACCGTTCCGGGCGGCGGGTCGTAGGTGAACGTTCCAAACACATTTGCCGTCGCGTTCAGCTGCGTGCCGTCCAGCGCCGTGCCGAACTTGATTGGCGCGGGCGAAGGCCACGTGAGGATCGGCGTCGCCTTCGCGATAACGAGATCGCCAGACGCGGAGCTCGCCGCGTATGTATCGTCGCCGGCGAACGACGCGAAGACGACGTTCGGCTGCGTGCCGGCGTTGAAGAAGCCGGCGTTCACGCCTGGCACTGTCGCGATCCCGGCACTGTCGGTGACGGCCGTGGACGAGAAGACAGCGTTGAAGTTGAAGGTGATCGGCCGTCCGGCGACTGGCGCACCGCCGGCGGTCAACGTCGCGGACAGTGAAATCGGAGCGCCATACACGCCGCTCGCGGACACGGAGAGTTGAGTCGCCGGGACGAACCCGAGTCGGAACACCGTGCCGTATCCGAGGCCGCCGCTCGTCGTCGTCCCATACAACTTGCCGTCGGACGCCTGAATCAATCCGGCAAACGGGTAGGCTCCATCTCCGTAGGTGAACGAATGCAGCGTGGTCACCGCGCCGCCGCCGTCGAGCCGGTACGCGCTGCCGAACCCGGACGCGCCGGTGTAGGTCGTGCCGTAGAACAACCCGTCAGCGCCTTGCATGAGAGCGCCGTAGGGATACGCGCCGTCGCCGTACGTGAACGAGTGAAGCGTCGTGAAGTTTGTCCCCGTCCGGTCGATCCGATAGGCCACGCCGACGCCAAACGCGCCACCGCTGATTGTCGTGCCGTAGAGAAGACCGTCGCTCGCCTGAAGCAGCGCGCCAAGGTACGGGTTTGCGCCATCGCTATAGGCAAAGCCGTGGAGCACGGTCAGCGCGCCCGTCAAATCGAAGCGATACACAGTGCCGTACCCGCCTGGCCCACCGTAGTAAGTCGTGCCGTACAACAGCCCGTCGCTCGCCTGGATCAATCCGCCGTACGCATACGCGCCGTCGGCGAAATTGAAGCTGTGTAGCGTCGTCAACGCGCCTGTCGCCGGATCCAACCGGTACACTGTGCCGACGCTGCTCGCGCCGCCGTAGTAGGTGGTGCCGTAGAGCAACCCGTCCGTCCCCTGGATGACCGCCGAGAGTGGGTACGCACCGTCGCCGAAGTTGAAGGCGTGCAGCGTGCTGAAGGTGCCGGCTGCGTCGATCCGATAGACGGTTCCGTAACCGGAACCTCCCACGTACGTCGTGCCGTAGAACGAGCCGTTATTTGCCTGCACGAGCGACGCGTACGGATACCCGCCGTCGTTGCCGTTGAACGCGTGCAGCGTCGTCACTGATCCAGCGGCATCCATGCGATATACCGTTCCGTAGCCGTTGCCGCCCTGGATCGTCGTGCCGTAGAAGGATCCGTCCGATCCCTGGATCAAGCGCGCGTACGGGTATGCGCCGTCGCCGCTCGTAAACGTATGGAGAGACTGGAACACTGCCGACGTCGCCGCGCCGGCGGGCAGCACGTCGATCAGCACGTACGCGATCACCGGCCGGTAGATCGCCGAGTCGTCGGGGACGAACTGCACCGACAGTGTTTGCCTCGAGCCGACCGCCAGGATCGCGCCGGCGGCCGGCGAATAGTCGAACCGCCCCGGTATGTTCGCCGTCGCGTTCAGCTGCGCCCCATCGAGCGCAGTTCCATACACGATCGACGACGGCGTCGGCCACGTCACCAGCGGCGTCAGCTTTTCGACGACGAGATCTGCGGTCGCCGTGCTCGGCGCGTAGACGTCGTCGCCGGCGAAAGTTGCCGTGACGGCGCCGGGATAGGTCCCAGGGTTGAATCCGTTCAGGGACACGGCGGCGATCGTTGCGACGCCGGCGGCGTTTGTGCTTGCGGTTCCGGCCGGTGAGCCATTGACGGTAAAGGTCACGTCCCGTCCCGCAACGGGAATCATTGCCGACGTCAGCGTTGCCGACACCGTCGTCGTGCCGCCATACGTGCCCGTGACCGGCGACAACACGAAGACGAGTTGCGTGCTGGTGCGCAGCGCGACTCGGAACACGGTGCCGACGCCGTGTATTCCGCCCTCCTGAGTCGTTCCGTACAGGAAGCCATCGGCTCCTTCGACGACGGGTCCATATGGCGTGGCGCCGTCGCTCCAGTTGAAGGTGTGTTGGGTGATCAGCGTCCCACCGGCGTCGATCCGATACACGGTTCCGCGGCTGCTCGAACCGCCGCCGGACGTCGTGCTGTAAAAGAACCCGTCGCGCGCCTGTGTCAGGCGTGCGTACGGATACGCGCCCTCCGCCGCGCTGAAGTTGTGAATCCACGACACGGCGCCCGACGAATCGAGCCGGAAGACGGTGCCGAGCCCGGCAAATCCGCCGTACGACGTCGTGCCGTACAACCCGGAGTCCGTGCCTTCAAGGAGCGCGGAGTACGGGTATGCGCCGTCACTCCATGACAACGCGCGCAGCGTCGCGACGACGCCCATGGCGTCCATGCGAAAGACGGTCCCGTAACCTCCGGACCCGCCCTGGAGCGTCGTGCCGTAGAAGAGCCCGTCGCGCGCCTGGATGATCTCGCCATACGGATACGCGCCGTCGGAGTTCGCGAACGTATGCAGCGTCGCCACGGAGCCCGACGCGTCCATGCGGAAGACGGTGCCGTAACCCGTCGCGCCGCCCTCGGACGTGGTCCCGTAGAAGAACCCGTCGCGGCCCTGCGTGAGGCCCGCGTACGGAGAGGCCCCGTCGGCGTACATGAACGCATGCAGCAGCGTCAACGTGCCGGCGTCGTCTATCCGAAACAGGGTGCCGTATCCGTACGGCCCGCCGAATGCGGTCGTGCCGTAGACGTAACCGTCGTCAGCCTGGATCAACCTCGCATACGGATACGCGCCGTCGGCTGCCGAGAACGCATGCAGCGTCGTGAGCGCCCCGGCGGAATCGATCCGATAGATGGTGCCGTAGCCGCCCGGGCCACCGTACGCCGTGGTGCCGTAGAAGAAGCCGTCGCGCGCCTGGGTGACGCCGGCGTACGGCGTCGCACCGTCGACGCCAGCGAAGTCGTGGAGGCCGCGAACTGTGAGCCGCGTGTCGATCGCGCTCGTCACGTCGATCGGGCGGCGCGCGACGGCGACCGTGTAGTTCGTCAGGTCGATCGGAGTGAACGCGACCGACAGTCCCTGCTGCAGCCCGACCGGCAGGATCGTGCCGGCCGGCGGCACGTAGGTGAACGTGCCCGGCACATCGGAGGTCGCGCTCAACTGCGTCGCATCGAGCGGCGTGCCGTGCGCAATCGCCGCGGGAAATGCCCAGACGATGTCGGGCGTCCGCTTTGCGACCGTGAGATCGCCAGAGCCGCTGCTCGCGAGGTATGAGGCGTCGCCGTCGAAGCTCGCGACAATGCCGCCGGGATACGTGCCGGCACTCAGGCCGGCGAGCGACGCGAAGAGCGACGCGAACCCGTTGCTGTCGACCCTCGCCTCGCCGACCGGCCGCCCGTTCACCGTGAAGCGGACGACGCGGCCGGTCAGTGGCACGCCGGCTGACGTCAACGACGCGAACAGCTGCGCCGAGCCGCCAAAGACACCGGTCGCCGGAGGCACGACGAGCTGCGATGCGGCAATCAGTGGTGGTACGGCGTGCAGCGTCACGCGATACACCGTGCCGCCGCCTTGCGGCCCGCCGTACTGCGTCGTCCCGTACACATAACCGTCGCGGCCCTGAACGAGCCCACCGAACGGTCCGGCGCCGTCAGCGGATGTGAACGTATGCACCGTCGTCACCGCCCCGGCGGCATCCATTCGGTACACGGAGCCGGCGAACCGGGCACCACCCGAGTAGGCGACGCCATAGAAGAACCCGTCGCTGGCTTGTATCAGCCCGGCGTACGGAGTCGCACCGTCGCTGTTTGCGAACGCGTGCAGCAGCGTCACGGTCCCGCTCGCGTCCATGCGATAGATGGTGCCGGCGCCAGTCGGACCGCCGGTGGCGGTGGTGCCGTAGAACAATCCGTCGCTGGCCTGAATCGGCGCGGAGGACGGACTGGCGCCATCGAAGTACGAGAACGTATGCAGCGTAGTGAACGAGCCGCCCGCGTCGATCCGAAAAACGGTGCCGGCGCCGTTCAATCCGTACTGCGTCGTGCCGTAGAACCACCCGTCAGTGGCCTGGATGAGTCCGGCGTACGGAAACGCGCCGTCTGTGTAACCGAACGCGTGCAGCGTGGTCACGTTGCCCGCCGCGTCCATGCGATACACCGTTCCCGCGCTGTTCGGGCCGCCCTGCACCGTCGTGCCGTAGAAGAATCCGTCAGCCGCCTGGATCAAACCCGCGCGCGGAAATGCGCCGTCGCTGTACGAGAACGTGTGCAGCGAGGTGAAGGTGCCGGCCGCGTCGATTCGGAAAATCGTGCCGGCGCCGCCGACAGTTCCGCCTGCGAGCAATCCGGCGGACGCGGTCGTTCCGTAGAACGAGCCATCGGCGGCGTGCAGAAGCGGCGCGCTCGGATTGGCGCCGTCGACGTAGTTGAACGAGTGCAGCGTCGTGATCGCCCCGGCCGCGTCCATGCGATAGACCGTGCCGTATCCAACCGCGCCGCCCTGGCTCGTCGTTCCGTAGAGGAAGTTGTCGCCACCCTGAACGAGGCTGGCAAGCGAAGCGGCGCCGTCCGAGAACGTGAACGAGTGCATCACCTGGAACGGTGGCTGCGCAGGCGGACCCGTGCTCGTCACGTCGATCGTGACCGACGCGATCGCGGTGGTGTAGTCCGCGGCGTCGGCGGGGATGAACAGCGCTGACAGCGGACGCGCCGTACCGATCGGCAGGATCGTTCCTGCGAGCGGCGAATAGAAGAACGATCCCGGCACGTTCGCGACCGCGTCGAGCTGCGTCGCGTCGAGCGACGTTCCGTAGGCGATTGCCGCCGGCCGTGGCCACGTGACAAGCGGCGTCGCCTTCGAGACGTTGATCAGGACGGTCGCCGTCGTCGTGCGGTAGGTCGTGAGATCGGCGGGCGCGAACGTCACGGACAGTGTCTGTCCATCGCCTGCGGGTAGCACCGTTCCTTCAGACGGCGAATGGGTGAAGGTCCCAGGTACATCGGAGGTCGCGTTCAGTTGTGCTGCGCCGAGCGGCGTGCCGTAGACGATGTCGGATGGTGTCGGCCATGCAATCGCCGGCGTCGTCGCGATCGCGAAGCGCCACGCCGTCGCGCGATCGCTGCTCTGGCCAGCCAGCACGCCGACGTTGCTGACCGCCAACGCCGTGCTGATGGCGTTGTTGCCCGGGTCCGGATCGACCATGCCCGTGGCCTGCGTCCACACGAACGCGCGGGTTCCACCGTCGCCGGGGATCGTGCTGTATCCGACGACGACACCACGATCGTCGATCGCCGTTGCGGCGCTGGTGTGGCCTCCGAGCGTCCCGAGGTCGACGAGGCCGCCCGTCGAAGTCCAGACGAAGGCGTGCGTGGCGAACACGCCGTTGTTCGCCGCATCGGGTGTCGTGCTCGAGCCGATCACCATGCCGGCGTTGTTGATGGCGACCGCCTGACTCGATCGACCGCCGAGCGATCCGAGATCGACCATCCCGCCTGACGACGTCCAGGCGAACGCATGACTGTCGGCGTCGCCTGCCGTCGTGCTGCGGCCGACCACGACGCCGGCGTCGTTGACGGCGAGCGCCGCGCTCTGACTTCCGCCCAGCGTGCCGAGATCGATCATCCCGGTCGCCTGTGTCCACGCGAAGGCATGAGATGGGCCGCTCGCAATGGTGCTTTCGCCGACCACCATCCCGTTTCCGCTGACCGCGTGCGCCGCGCTGCAGCAGCCGCCGTCGAGCGTGCCGATGTCGATCAATCCGCCCGCCTCGGTCCAGACGAACGCGTGCGACCCGCTCGTGCCGACCACCATTCCGTCGTTGTTGATGCCGGACGCGGAGCTCGATCCATTGTCGAGCCGCGAGCCGATATCGACGATGCCGCGCGTCGCCGTCCAGACGAACAAATGCACCGCGGCGTTTTCCGGCGTGGCGCTGTACCCGGCGACCATTCCCTCGTCGTTGATGGCGCACGCGAAGCTGAAGGTGCCGCCGAGCGTGCCGACGTCGACCAGTCCGCGCCCCTCGGTCCACGCGAACGCGTGGGTCGTGGCGCCGCCCTGCGCGTCGGTGTTGCCGACGACCACCCCGCTGCGATTGATCGCGCACGCATAGCTGCCGGTGCCGGCGCCGATGTCCACCGATTGGGAGCCATCAGCGCGCACCAGGCGCTCGCAGAGGACAATCAGGATCGAAGCGGCGATGAGGGAACGCCACGCGAAGGAAAGAGATCGGAGGGTCATGTGAAAGCCCGCTGAAAGTTGACGTCTCGTGTACCGGGGACGGCCAGGGGTGCGGACGCGCGCGAACTTATGGAGCGCCTGGGGTGACAACGGAGTGCGCCGGGGGAGACGCGCTTGTCAGCGTTACTGCTGAGCTGACGGGGCGGATTCTGTCTACGCTTGCGCAGAATTGCAACCAGAAAATTTACGAATTTGTGATCGGGAAAGGTAGTCAGCGTGCCAGGCACTGCTCGTTACGGTCCGCGGATGTAGCATGAGCCCTCGGAGAGGGCTGCCATGCTGCTGCGCGCTGCCGCTTCGATCGTTCTTGCCGCCGGCCTGACCGTCGCCGCGATGGCGCCGGCGCCGCCGGTGGTGCGCGACAAGGTCGCGCTGCAGGCGGTGCCGTTTCCGCTCGCCGACGTCCGGCTGCTCGACGGCCCGTTCAAGCAGGCGCAGCGGCTCGACGCGGAATACCTCCTGTCGCTCGAGCCGGATCGGCTGCTCCACACCTTCCGCGTCAACGCCGGGCTGCCTTCGTCTGCGGCATCGCTGGGCGGGTGGGAAGCGCCCGACGTCGAGCTGCGCGGCCACACCGTCGGCCACTACCTGTCGGCGCTCGCGCTGATGTGGGCCGCGACCGGCGACACACGCTTCCAGTCGCGCGCCGATCGCATCGTCGCCGAGCTCGCCACGATCCAGGGCGGGCTCGCGAAACGGTTTCACCCCGGTTATCTGTCGGCATTCCCCGAGGAATTCTTCGATCGCGTCGAAGCGCGGCAGAAGGTGTGGGCGCCGTACTACACGATCCACAAGATCATGGCCGGCCTGCTCGACGTCCATCAACTCTGCGACAACCCTCAGGCGCTCGACGTGGCGACGAAGATGGCCGGCTGGGTGGCGTTCCGCGTCGACCGGCTCACCGACGATCAGATGCAGGCGGCGCTCGGCACCGAGTTCGGCGGCATGAACGAGGCGCTCGCGAACCTCTACGGCGCGACCGGCAACGCGGAGTACCTCCGGATCGCGCGGAAGTTCGAGCACAAAGCGATCTTCGATCCGCTCCTGCGGCACGACGATCCCTTGAACGGCCTCCACGCGAACACGCAGTTCCCGAAGATCATCGGCGCCGCGCGCGAGTACGAGCTTACCGGCGAGCCGCGTTATCGCGACATCGCCACCTTCTTTTGGGATCGCGTCGTGCACCACCGATCGTTCGTCACCGGCGGCAACAGCGACGGCGAGGCGTTCTTCCCGGAGGACGAGTTCTCGAAGCATCTCGGCCCGTCGAGCGCGGAAACGTGCAACACGTACAACATGCTCAAGCTGACGCGCCACATCTTCGAGTGGTCGCCGTCGGCCGAGGCGATGGACTACTACGAGCGCGGGCTGTTCAACCACATCCTGCCCAAAAGAAGGTGCGAGACAGGGATGGTGATCTACTACTGTCCGCTGCGGCCCGGCGCCTGGAAGTCGTACGCGACGCCGGACGACTCGTTCTGGTGCTGCGTCGGCACCGGCATGGAGAACCACACGAAGTACGGCGACACGATCTATTTCCACGGCGATCGCTCGCTGCTGGTGAACCTGTTCATCCCGTCGGAGCTGACGTGGACGGACCAGGGCCTCGTCGTGCGGCAGGAAACCCGCTTCCCCGAGGAGGACGCGACGCATCTCACCGTCACCGCGGCGCGGCCGACGCGCCTGACGCTCAACGTCCGCTACCCGTCGTGGGCGGCGTCAGGGATGAGGATCACTGTCAACGGCGAGCCGCAGCCGGTCAGCGCTCCGCGCGGCTCCTACGTGGCGATCGACCGCGAGTGGAAGAGCGGCGATCGCGTCGACGTGCGGCTGCCGATGACGCTGCGGACCGAGGCGATGCCCGACAATCCGAACATGCTCGCGGTCATGTACGGGCCGCTCGTGCTCGCGGGCGATCTCGGGCGCGACGGCCTCGATGCAATCCGCCACTACGGCCCGAGCGCGCCGCAGGTCGGCCGCGTGAAGACGCCAGTGATCCCGGCGTTCGTCGGCGACGTCGAAGCGATCACCAAGAAGATCACGCCGGATGCGGCGCGGCCGCTGCAGTTCAGGACCACCGGCCTCGCGCAGCCGCACGACGTCACGCTCGTGCCTTTCTACCGCATCGTCGATCAGCGGTACACGGTGTACTGGAACGTCTACTCGCCGGAGCAATGGAAGGCGCGTGGCGCGGCGGCGGCAGCGACTGATGCGCGGCGCGGCGACGTCGAGCGCCGCACGATCGATCGCGTCGTCGTCGACGACGGCGCCGGCGAACAGGCGCACGCGCTGAAGAGCGACAACGCGACCGACGGGTTCTTCGAAGGGCGGAAAACGCGTGAGGCGCGAGGCGGCTGGTTCAGTTACGAGCTGAAGATCGCCGGCGATGCGCCGGTCGCGATCGTCGCCACGTATCGTGGCAGCGAGGGACGACGGCGCGTGTTCGATGTGCTCGTCGACGATCAGAAAATCGCGACTGAATCGCTCGAGTACCACCCGACGGAGGAGCTCGACAAGGAGTACCGCATTCCCGGCGCGATGACGCGCGGGAAGGACCGCGTGACGGTGAAGTTCCGGTCCCAGCCCGACACCATCGCCGGCGCATTGCTCGAGGTGAGAACGGTCCACTGACGCGCGCCGTCGAATGGGAGCATCGCATGAGCGCTGCTCTCCGGCACATTCAGCCGGCGGTTACAGCGCGTGGCGCGGGTTGGCCAGCGAAAGCTGCAGCAGCTACACGCGGCTCGAGAGCTCCGCGACCTGGCGGTGTTTCCTAGCAACCGGCTCGAGGCGCTCGCGCGCGACCGGCGTGGCCAACACAGCATTCGCGTCAACGATCAGTACCGGATCTGTTTCATCTGGCACGACGGGGACGCCGACGATGTGGAGATCGTGGACTATCACTCGCGCAGGAGGAAATGATGGCGAAGAATCGTCGACTGCCGCCGGTGCATCCCGGAGAGGTCCTGCGATTCGACATCGCCACGCGCGCAGTAGCAGACCGGATC
>Ga0209474_10004451_pt1 | contig 12109 bp, 10 predicted proteins | sample GraSoiAngelo_145_FD_185902 | JGI IMG/M metagenome (GOLD analysis project Ga0209474, IMG submission 185902) | Grasslands soil microbial communities from the Angelo Coastal Reserve, California, USA - 14_1009_05_20cm (SPAdes) (version 2) | ecosystem: Environmental > Terrestrial > Soil > Grasslands...
GGGAAACAATGGCGATATGAAAAATGAGTGACGAGACATCACGAGCTCGCCGTTGGGTCGCAAAAGCGCAAGATCGGTGGTCTGCGTGAAACTGTCATTGGCGCGCTTTGGAGCGCAGCTGCACGCCGGTTCAGAAGGCATTTCAACCGAGCAGGCACCGCAGCCTAGCGAGACCATCGAAGCACTGCGCAACGGCGACGGCATTTTGGAACGGGCGCAATCCGAAGTTTTTTTCTTACCCGCAAGGTGATGAAGATGCAGCCACAGATCATTGAGGTCGCGGCGAAGAAAATTGCCACCAAACTTGATGGAATCGGACGATGTAGACGCTGCAGCACTCTTTCCAGAAACGCTCACCAGCATGCTGGCCGGCCTGTAGCCGGCATTTTGCGGTCGATCGAAGAAACGCGGGATGTTCTGGATGAGGCAATGCAAGTCGCCGTCTCGGGTGGCAATGGGGCCGCCCCGGATGAGTTACCGAAACCGGCTGGCATGCCAGTGCTGGATGTCAGCGAAATTTCCAAACAGATTGTGATCGAAAAACCGGCCGTGCTTTCACTGCTCGGCAAGGGCATGCTGACATCGCACGTCAGGCGAAAAGTGGAGATCGAATACGATCGCGCGTTGTTGGGATTTCTGAGTCTTTACGCAAACCGTCTTCGTCGCTGGATGGAGCAGAATATCAATGCACTGCGTAACGCGTTTACCGCATTCGCTGACATGCATCGCGCGCACTTTAACACTGCCGCGGTTCCTGGTTTATCCGCCATATCGGCCCTTCAAAATGACCTTCGGGTTTTGCGCGAATGGGAACCCGGTGACCAGGAGGCTCAACCTGTGATCGGCAGGGCATGAAATATTCATCCGAAGTGCGTCGGCCAGACCTCTCGTAACCGATCCACCGCGGATCGTTGTTGGATCAACACACGATGCAGATTGGAAATTGCGCGTTATTCACGTTAGAAGTTAGCACCTATGGCGCAACAGAGCGGGACCCAAACGATTACGTTGACAAGCGATCAGCAGAAGAGCGTCCCGGTGGTTACAGTCGAGAGTTTTTATAATTCTCATGCCGAGAAGCTGCACATGAAGTTGGAAGGGCCGCGCGTAGGGTTTCACAGGAAAATTCGCGAGCCCACGATCAATCGCCCCGGTCTCGCGCTTTCCGGATTCTACACTTATTTCGCAGAGAAACGTGTCCAGGTGCTCGGCGCGGCCGAGCACTCATATCTCAAAAGTTTGACTCCAAAAGTACGCATAGGGCGATTTCGCAAGCTTTGCGAGCGCAAGATTCCGTGCTTGGTGATGTCGCGCGGGTTTCACCTTGCCGAGGAGTTGCTCGCAGTAACGGAGAAAGCACAGATCGCTGTGTTTCGCACTCCGATGATCACGATGAACTTTATCAACGCGGCGACGATCGCTCTCGAAGTCGATTTTTCGCCAACGGTGACCGAGTTCGGTAGCATGGTGGATATTTTGGGGGTTGGGGTTTTGATTCGCGGTGCCAGCGGCATCGGCAAAAGCGAATGCGTCCTTGGCTTAATCGAGCGTGGCTACAGCCTCGTAGCCGATGACGTGACGCGAATCACCTCGCTCGAAGGTCGCGAGCTTATGGCGACAGCGCCGGAACTGACGCGCAATCACATCGAGGTTCGCGGGATCGGTATCATTAATGTGGCCTCCGTTTTCGGCATTGGCAGTATTCGAATCGAGAAGCGCCTCGATCTTGTCGTCACAATGAAGGATTGGCAGGAGGTCGAGGCCGTTGATCGGATCGGGCTCGACCGGGAATTTTACGAAATTCTCGGGCTTCAGGTGCCACATGTGACAATTCCGGTGCGGCCGGGCCGCGATATGGCGCGTCTAATCGAAGTCGCCGCGATGGATCAAAAACTTAAGGGGCTCGGCCAGAACAGCGCGCTCGAATTTAACACCAAGCTGCTCAACTTAATGGAGCATAAGGACTGACTTAATGGGTTTGTTGAATCGCAGAGCGAGTCGCGTCGCGTCCAGCCAGAGGATTGAGAAGGAAATCTCGATTGTAAATCGACTCGGGCTTCACGCGCGTCCGGCAGCGATGTTTGTGCGCGTCGCAAGCCGTTATCGCTCGGAGATTTGGGTGGCAAAGGAAGGCGAAGAGGTAAATGGCAAGAGCATCATGGGCTTAATGATGTTGGCAGCCGGGCAGGGGTCGAAACTGCGCATCCGCTGCGAAGGGCCGGATGCTGACAAAGCCATCGAAGAACTCGAGGGATTAATCAGCACCCGCTTCAACGAAGATTGACCGCGAAAGCTTTCGCGAGTTGACATCCCAATTAACCTCGCAGGTGGATGAACGAGCAAAACGCACGACGGGAAATTCGGTTTGAAGGAGCGGGCGTCTCACCAGGAATTGCTCGCGGCCAGGTTCATGTCGTTCTTGACGATTTCGACGACGTCGCGCGCTACCGCATTTCGCTTTCCCAAGTCACGGATGAAATTGGGCGCTTCGAAGCCGCCCTGATTCAAACGCGCATGCAGATTCTCGAGATGCAACAGCGCATCGCGGAATCAATCGGAGCAAAGGACGCGGCCATTTTCGATGCCCATCTCCTCGTGGTCGAGGACCGCACTTTGATCGATGAAGTGCTTAGGAAACTCGAAACTGACCTTTGCAATGTCGAATGGGTGTTTCAGGAAGTTGCCACGACTTACGCCGAAACGCTCAATAAGATCGATGATCCCTATTTACGCGAGCGCGCGCTGGATATTCAAGATGTGACGAAGCGGGTGATTCGAAATTTGCAGGGCAAAGCACCCAAAACATTTCTTGCGTTGAGCGAACCACACATTCTCATCGCGCACAATCTGACCCCATCGGACACGGCGGCGATGAATCGGGAGCGCGTACTTGGGCTCGCCACCGATCTGGGCAGTCGCACTTCGCATACCGCGATTATGGCACGCTCGCTCAACATTCCCGCGGTGGTCGGTTTGCACGATATCACGGAAAAACTTGAGACCGGTCAGTACGTGCTCCTGGATGGAACCAACGGCTTTCTCATTGTCGATCCAACGCCGGAAACGCTTAAGCATTACGGCGAAGTCGAATCGAAAAGAATCAAAGTCGTGGCGCAATTGAAAGAGCTTCGCGAAACAGCGTCCACTACGCGCGATGGCCGCCACATTGTCCTCTCGGCCAACATCGAGCTTCCGGAGGACGTCGATGCCGTCGCAGCCAATGGGGCCGAGGGAATCGGGCTTTATCGCACTGAGTTCCTTTATCTGAACCGCAACACTTTGCCAACAGAAGATGAACAATACGAAACTTACAGAAAGGTGGCGGAGCGCGTCCGGCCCGACCCGCTGATTATTCGAACCTTTGATCTCGGCGGCGACAAATTGGCCCCCGGGGCTGTCGATATCAGCGACGAGTTGAACCCATTTCTTGGCTGGCGCGCGATCCGTTTCTGCCTCGAGAACATCGACATTTTCAAGACGCAGTTGCGCGCCATTCTTCGCGCCGCCGCTGTGGGCAATGTAAAGATCATGTTTCCGATGATATCGGGCTTGGACGAATTACGCGGCGCAATGTCCGTGCTCGCCGAATGCAAGGAAGAGCTGTGTGCATCGAAGATCGACATCGGCGATAAAACGGAAGTTGGCGCGATGATCGAAATCCCGAGTGCCGCGATTTCCGCTGACGTGCTCGCGAGCGAAGTCGATTTTTTCAGTATCGGAACAAACGATCTGATTCAATACGCGCTCGCAGTCGATCGCGTGAACGAGAGGATCGCGCATCTCTACGAGCCGACCCATCCGGCAGTCCTGCGTTTGCTTAAAATGATCGCCGATGCCGCGCATGCGAATAATATCTGGGTCGGTGTTTGCGGCGAGATGGCGGGAGACGTCGCGCTCATTCCGCTTTTGCTCGGGCTTGACATGGACGAGTTGAGCGCGGGCGCGAACCTTGTGCCGCGAGTCAAGCGCGCGGTGCAAAGTCTGGCTATTCCTGAGTGCCGCGAGCTTGTCGAGGAAGCGCTCAAGCTTCAGACGCCATCGGAGGTTCTGGCGCGGTGTTTGGAGCTGGCGGACAAGCGCTACGGCGATTTACTGGGCTGATGTAGAAGGCGCGTGTCCTCACGCGCAGGATTTCGCTCGATTTGCGGCTGAGGACAGCCACCGCTACACCACTTACTCTTCTGACTCAGTCTCGGGATCGGGCTTTAGCCCTTCTTCCTCCATCTTCCGCAAGACATCGCTCATATCATCCACTTCGTCCCAAACATCTTGGCTCACGTAAATGGGGGCCTTTTGCTGTGTCGCCATCGCGATGCAGTCACTCGGTCGCCCATCAAGCTCGATGATTTTTTTCTGATGCAATTCGTTTTCAACACGAATGATCACGCGCGCATAATAGGTGGCATTCTTGAGATCATTGATGATGACTCGCTCGACCTTCGCGCCGAGGGCCGTCATCAAATGTCCGATGAGATCATGAGTAAGGGGACGCTCCTTGGTGATCTGGCGCATGAACATGGTAATCGCGCCGCCCACCGTTTGATCGACGTAAATGATGAAGACTTTGTCATTATTTCCGATAAACACCGCGCACCCGCCGCTGGTCGGCAAGACTGCTCGCACTTGCACCTCGATCACCGTTTTGTTCATCGGATGAACGGTAGCCGCCCGAGCATGAAAAACAAGCTACGGTGGATCGCGTGTTCGCTTGCGCGTTAGAAAAATAGCGTCAAAGCCGGATGATTCTTAACATCGAGGAAGGGTCTGCTCGATCCAACTTGGGCGGCTGTGAATAAGTGCCGAAAATTTCCTTAAGGGGACTTGCATGTTCGACTTGGTGATTGAATGTGCGTTTGCGGCTTGTCGCCGCGTCACAAACCACAGATGAAAACTGAGTGGGGCGTTGAGTCCGCCATCGCTACTTACAACGTGGATGGATGGGGCCGTGGTTACTTTACAATCAACGGCTCAGGAAACGTGGAGGCGCGTCCATTGCAGGAAAACGGCGGTTGCATCGATCTCCTCGAAGTCGTCAACGAAGCACGCAATCGCGGGCTAGGTTTTCCGCTGGTAATCCGGCTTCAGGATTTGCTACGGCATCGCGTCGAATCAGTTAATCGCGCATTTCAAATCGCGATGTCTGAGTTCGGTTATCGCAACGAGTATCGCGGCGTTTTCCCGATTAAGGTCAACCAATTGCGCGAAGTCATCGAAGAGATTGTTGATGTCGGCCAGCAGTTTCACTTCGGGCTCGAAGCCGGCAGCAAACCGGAACTGGTCGCCGCGCTGGCCATGCACAAGGACCCGGAAAGTCTGATCATTTGCAACGGCTACAAAGATCCCGCGTTCATTCGTATTGCACTCCTCGGCCGCAAGCTCGGTAAATCGGTTATCATTGTCATCGAAAAGCTGGAAGAGCTTGAGCAAACCATCCGAACTTCAAACGAAGTCGGCGTCGAACCGGACATCGGTATTCGCGTGCGCTTGCACAGCAAAGGATCTGGCAAATGGTCGCCGAGCGGTGGCGAAAACGCGAAGTTCGGCCTCGATACAACCAATCTGATTGCTGCAAGTCAGATGTTGAAAGACGCCGGTCTGACCCATTGCCTAAAACTCGTTCATTTTCACGTCGGATCGCAGGTGCCGGACATCTCAACAATCAAGCGCGCCGTGCGCGAAGCCGCCCGCTATTACGCAAAGCTTGCCAAGCTCGGCTATAAGCTCGGTTATCTCGACGTGGGCGGCGGCCTCGGTGTTGATTACGATGGCTCACGGAGCGATTTCGACAGCTCCACCAATTATTCGCTCCAGGAATATGCTAACGACGTTGTTTGGAACATCATGGACGTGTGCGATTCCGAAGGTGTCGCGCATCCCGCGATCGTGAGCGAAGGCGGACGCGCGATTGTCGCGCATCATTCGGTGCTCGTGATGGAAGCTTTCAGCTCCATCGAGAGAACCGCGCCGAAACTCAAAGTCGAAGCGACCGAAAAAGATCACAAACTCGTGGGCGACATCCTCGATGTGAAACAGCGACTGAAGCGCGGCAACCGAATAGAGAGCCTGCATGACAGCCAGCAGATCAAGGAAGAATCGCAGCAAATGTTTGATCTGGGACTGCTCGATCTGGAATCGAAAGCGAAGATCGAGACCGTTTACTGGCAGCTTGCGCAGCAGATCGTGAACATGCATCGCGGTCTGCGCTTTGTGCCGGAGGAAGTAAAGGAGCTTGAGATTTCACTGGGAGATCAATACATCTGCAACTTCTCCATTTTTCAGTCTCTGCTCGATCACTGGGCGCTTGGCCAACTCTTTCCCATCATGCCGATCCATCGACTCACCACTCCGCCCGATCGCAACGGCATGATCGTTGACATCACCTGCGATTCCGACGGCAAAATCGCAAAATTCATCGACCTCCAGGATGTGAAGGAGACGTTGCCGCTCCATCGCATCTCGCCCGGCGAGATGTATTACATCGGCGTTTTTATGGTGGGCGCTTATCAGGACATCATGGGCGACCTCCACAATTTGTTTGGACGTGTGACTGAGGTGCACGTTTTCCTGGATCCCGATGAAGAATCGGGTTGGTACATCGAAGAAGTGATTGAAGGCAGCACTATCGGCGAAGTGCTTGCCATGACGCAATGGGACAAAGTCGAGCTGATGCGGCTTCTCAAATCGGAAGTCGACGCCGCAATCAAATCCGATCGGCTCAAGCCAAATGATGCGATGAAACTCCTCTCTGACTATGAGCGTCTCCTTCAGGAATACACTTATCTTTCGTTCAACGGCGCCAAACTCTCGCCGCAACCGGGCAACTGGTTGCCCCTGAGCTAGTACGGCTCAATCCTTAAGCGTACCTCGCGCTATCAAGTTTAGGTGCGTCTCGACCGGCGCAGGATAAATTCCGCAATCATGCGTGTGGTGCACGCATGATCATCCAAGTTTGATTCTTTATTACAAAGCCGCAGACATCGAGAACACACACCAAGTTTTGGAGTCGCGCGACGTCCACTTTGAAAACAAACCGATGCTCGTCGCGCCGATGGCAACCCACGATCTGTGGCTGACCGAATTCCGTGACCCCGAAAATAACGTTCTCGTGCCCTGCTGCGGAAAACCGAAAGATAACCGTGGATTTCGAGAATTTTATCTTAGCCTGGTAAACTCAAGCTTGGGGCCGTTGGGCTCTCTCAGAATCATACGGTCGGCCGAAAATTCCATCTGATAAACAGTCTTGGCGAACGGCGTGTCAATCTTCACACGGTCGCGGTCGAGAATATATCTGCCTCGGGTATTCCCGATCACGACCCCCCCATTTTCAGAAAATTCCCAAACCATGGCGTTTGCCTCTCCGGACATACGCCATTTACCAACGATGTCGTGCGAGGGGCCACCGCAACCAGCTATATTACAGAGCAAAACTGCCAGAGCGATTTTCGCTAACCGGGACTTGTTTCGGTCGAACATGAATGGGACGACAGGCGAGAATTCTCTATGGCTCAGACGCGATCGGAAGAATACATGATCCGATCACCCGTTTTCGAGGCCAAAGCGTTCCTTTGCTCACCGGGGGTGTGGCGCGTAGTGGGCCGAACGTGAATTCCGGAATGATATGTGATCGGCGTAATGACCGATCTTTGAGGCAAAGCGCGCAATGCACAAAAATCCTTGCCGCGAAACCTGTGAACCGCGGCGCGACCACATCCAAAAACGAGTTATTTCTTCTTGGATTCTTTCTTCGACTCGCGCTTGGATTCGTTTAATTCCTTCTTGGAATCGCCAGGGCGATATTCTTCCTGCTCGGCGGCGGCGAATGCCTTCTCCAGGCCGACCATGTCTTCACCGGGCTTGAGCGTGTCGAACGCTTCGGATTCTTTGCGCAGTTCTTCCTCGGAATAGTTGGCGGCCTTGATCGACAATCCAATGCGCCGCTCGACTTTGTCCACCTTGATGACGCGCGCTTCGACTTCCTGGCCGACTTTGAGCACATCCTTCACTTTCGCGACGTGGTCCTCACTCAGTTGGGAGATGTGGACGAGGCCGTCGATGTCGTCGTTTAATTGCACAAACGCGCCAAAACTCGCGAGCTTGGTGACTTTGCCTTTAACGAGGTCACCAATCTTGTATTTCTCGTCGATGTTCTTCCATGGATCTTCCGCGAGTTGTTTGATCCCGAGACTGATCCGCTGATTCACTTTGTCGATGTCGATGACAACCGCTTCAACTTCGTCGTTTTTCTTAAAGACTTCGCTTGGGTGATTGATCTTGCGGGTCCAGCTCAGATCGGACACATGGATCATGCCGTCGATCCCTTCGTCGAGCTCGACGAAGGCGCCGTAGGCAGTCATGTTGCGAATTTTTCCGCGCACGGTGCTCCCGATGGTAAATTTCTTTTCGATTTCATCCCATGGATTGGGCTCGAGCTGGCGCAGGCCCAACGAAATCTTTTGTTCTTCTTTGTTCACGCCAAGCACGACCGCTTCAACTTCCTGTCCTGCAGTGAGAATGTCGGACGGGCGCATAATTCGCTTTGTCCATGAAAGTTCCGAGACGTGAATGAGACCTTCGACGCCTTCCTCGATCTCTACGAACGCGCCGTAGGGAACAAGGTTGGTGATTTTGCCTTTGACGCGCTGACCAGCCGGAAAACGCTCCTCGATTTGGTCCCACGGATTTTTTTGCGTCTGCTTTAGCCCTAACGAGACGCGCTCTTTCTCCTTGTTGATGTCGAGCACGACGACTTCCAATTGCTGGCCGACTTTCACAAGTTCGCTCGGATGTCCGAGGCGGCCCCACGTCATGTCGGTGATATGGAGCAAGCCGTCCATTCCATCGAGATCGATGAACGCGCCGAAGTCAGTGAGATTTTTGACCGTCCCTTGCACCTTGTCGCCGACCTTCACGCCTTCCATGAATTTTTGTCGCTTCTCGCTCCGCTCCTGCTCGATCAACTCGCGCCGGCTAAGCACGACATTTTTGCGGTCGTCGTTGATTTTGACGATTTTGAAATCGTAGGTGTTACCGACGAACTGCTGCAAATCTTTCGGAGGAACAACGTCGATCTGCGACGCAGGCAAGAATGCCTCGACGCCGATGTTCACCATAAGCCCGCCTTTCACGACCGATTTCACTTTGCCTTTGATCAGGCCGTCGCCGTGAAAAACGCTCGCGATCTTGTTCCAATTCTGGCGATATGCGGCTTTCTCCTTCGAGAGAACGACCATTCCTTCGTCGTTTTCGAGTCGCTCGAGGAGCACGTCTACTTCATCACCAACTTCGAGATTTTCGATGTCCTCAAACTCGGTGATCGGAATCCCGCCCTCGGATTTGTAGCCGATATCTACCAGCACTTCGCGTGGACGAATTTCCAGTATGCGTCCCTTGACGATGCTGCCTTCACGGAAGTCCGGCATCGGTTTCGACATTACGTCCTGCATTTGCACCATAAGTTAAAAGGCTCTCCTTCGGCCACAGCGACGCTCTCATCGAGCGTCAATCTTTCCGCGCAGTTAAACAGCGGAAATGGGACGCCATAGTAGGCGTTTTCAAAGGGTTGGTCAACTCGTGTCCCTTGGAGGGTGCCCAATATTTCGGATGGGATAGAGAGCGTCCCTCCACTTCTGAATTCGGCGTTGCATGTTGAACGTTGAGGGTTGGACGTTTTCCCCTTAGCTTACGATCAAAATGTCGATCTTATGCCTCCGAAAGTATCCGCGAGCTCCGATTATTTCGGGGTTTTCGATCTTGACCGCCCTTTTGACAACGACTTCGCGGCTTAATGCCGAACCCTCTGTGGCAGAGCAAAGAGTCGCGGAGGCGATTAAGGCGCAGCATCTCAGCGTGGTGCATCTCTGGGCTCCGTGGTGTTCAAATTGCCAGGCTGAATTGAAAAGCGGCGGCTGGATCAAAATGGTAAAAGACAATCCGAACGTGCATTTTTACTTCGTTTCCGTGTGGAGTGGCGGTGAAGATGGGGCCGCGATGTTAAAAAAATTCGAGATCACTGACCAGTCGAATGTCACCATTTTGGCCGATCCTGGGCCGCGCGGTCAAAATCATATCAAACAATTTGCCGGTTTGCCGCTCTCGTGGGTTCCAACGACTTGGATCTACAAAGGCGGCGATCTCCGTTATGCTTTGAACTACGGCGAAGCCCGTTTCCCGCTCTTGCAGCAATTTCTCGACGACAGCGAGTCCGAGTGGTCGCATAAAGGGGAGTCGAAGATCGACTAGAATTTTGAAAATGATCGAGACCTCTCCCGCGCCGACGATTTCGCAGGATAAACCGCCGGCAATCCTTTCTCTTATCGGCGACACGCCGCTGGTCGAGATCACCCAGATCGACACCGGGCCGTGCCAGCTTTTCGTCAAACTCGAAAGCCAAAATCCAACTGGTTCAATCAAGGACCGCGTCGCCTTAGCCATGATCGAGGCGGCTGAGTGCGATGGAACGTTGCGACCGGGTGGCACGGTGATCGAAGCAACTGCTGGCAACACCGGTCTTGGCCTTGCGCTGGTCGCGGGCGCGAAAGGTTATCGGGTGCTGCTGGTGATTCCTGACAAGATGTCGCAGGAAAAAATCTTCCACGTCAAGGCGCTCGGCGCCGAAGTGCGCATCGTGCGTTCCGATGTAACCCGGGGACATCCCGAATATTATCAAGACGTCGCCGCGCGGCTGGCCACGGAGATTCCGGGAGCGTTTTACGTAAATCAGTTTGGCAATCAGGCGAATCCACTTGCGCACGAAAGATCGACAGGCCCGGAAATTTGGGAACAAATGCGGCATGATGTCGATGCAATCGTCTGCGGCGTCGGCTCCGGCGGAACGTTGACCGGACTCGGCCGATTTTTTTCGCGAGTGAAACCGCGGCGCGGTATCGAGATGGTTCTTGCGGATCCGACGGGATCGATTCTTTACGAATGGGTCAAGACCAGCAAACTGGTCGAATCGGGAAGCTGGGCCGTCGAAGGCATCGGTGAAGATTTCGTCCCCGAAATTGCTGACATGTCTTTCGTTACCGACGCGTTCGAAATTGATGACGAGGAAAGTTTCGCAACCGCGCGGGAGCTTTTGCGCAAGGAAGGAATTCTTGGCGGCTCATCCACCGGTACGCTGGTCGCCGGCGCGCTACGTTACTGCCGGCAACAAACGAAATCGAAACGCGTCGTCACGTTCGTCGCCGACACCGGGAACAAATATCTCTCGAAGATGTACAACGATTTCTGGATGGCGGAGCAAGGTTTCATCCATCGTGCGCCCCACGGCGACTTAAGCGATCTGATTTCCCATCGCTACGAAGCGGGCGAAGTCATTTCAGTCGGTCCGGACGACAGCCTTCTCACCGCATTTAAGCGAATGCGACAGGCGGATGTCTCGCAAGTGCCCGTGGTCGATGAGAAGGGTCGTGCCATGGGTATTCTCGATGAGTCCGACGTCCTTGTGAAAGTGCATCGCGATCCGGGGCACTTTAACGATCTGGTGAAGAATGCGATGACCGATCGCCTGGAAACGCTTTCACCGAAGGCAAAGATTAACGATTTGCTTGGAGTATTTGATCGTGGCCGTGTCGCAATCGTAATGGAAGGCGACAAATTTCTCGGGCTCGTTACGCGCACCGATATGCTTTCTTATTTGCGGCTTCACATGCCGAAGTCATCCGTGCCGGTCAGTCGCGAATTCAGTTAAGATCAATCGGGAAGGCGGGAGCTCAGTGAAAAAGCTGTTTCGCTTTGAAATCTTCTGAGAATTCTTTCCGCATTCCCTGCGGTTCTAATTAATTTTCTGATCCGTGAAATCCGCTGCCTGCCCGTGGTAGCCACTGGCGGAGGCGGGTAATCCACGGTTAGATTAGATCGCCATGAAAAAGCAGCACGAATTCGCGACCCGCGCCATTCACGCCGGACAGGAACCCGACCCAAGCACGGGCGCGATCATGACTCCGATCTACGCGACCTCGACCTACGTGCAGGAGAGCCCAGGCAAACATAAAGGTTACGACTACGCACGCTCGATCAACCCGACCCGGCTTGCTTACGAAAAATGTATTGCCGATTTGGAAAGCGGAACACGCGGCTTTGCGTTCGCATCTGGGCTGGCTGCGAT
>Ga0209474_10004453_pt1 | contig 12106 bp, 11 predicted proteins | sample GraSoiAngelo_145_FD_185902 | JGI IMG/M metagenome (GOLD analysis project Ga0209474, IMG submission 185902) | Grasslands soil microbial communities from the Angelo Coastal Reserve, California, USA - 14_1009_05_20cm (SPAdes) (version 2) | ecosystem: Environmental > Terrestrial > Soil > Grasslands...
GCCGTCCGCGAGGACGTCCTCGGCGATCCCGCGAATCAGTGTGCCATCCCGATGGAAGCTGACCGCCTCGCCGAGCATCGAGCTCCGGCTGCGCCAGCCCGGAACGATCCAGCCCAAGCCTTCGCGATCGGCCCGCTCATAGACGGAACCGAGGTCGTTGAGAATGGCAGCCAGCAGAGGTTCGCGCTCCAGCTCATGGCCCAATTCGAGGGCCAGCGAGGTGCCGCCGTCGGGCACGTCTTGACGCGCTTGGTTGACGTTCAGGCCCACCCCGAGAACGACGTCCGGACCCGCTGGTCGTTCCAGCAGGATGCCGGCCAGCTTCTTGCCGTTGAGGAGGACGTCGTTTGGCCATTTGAGATCGGGCACCGCGCCTGTGGAGCCCTCGATCCCACCCGCGACGGCCAGCGCCGCCAGCAGCGGCAGTAGGGGCAGGACATCGAGCGGGGGCTGAAGGATGGTGGAGAAGAGGAGCGCCGTCTCCGGCGGGGCGACCCAGGATCGCCCCAGGCGTCCTCGGCCCTCCCGCTGCACGTCGGTCACCACCGTCCAGCCCTCGCCCGCACCGCGGGCGGCGGCGGCGCGGGCGAGCTCCTGCGTGCTGCTGCAGGAGGGCTCGTAATGCAGCTTCCATAGGACCTCGCCGGGGACGAGCCGCTCGCGCACCCGCTCGAGGACCATCGCCGTCATTGGATGGGTGGCGCCGTGACGCCGGCGTCGGCGCTGCCCGCCTGGACGATGATGATGCCGGCGACGATCACGGCCGCGCCGAAGACTTGCAACGGCTGCAGCCGGTCGCCGAGGACGAGGAACGCGATCAAGCCGGCAAAGACCGGCTCAGCGGTGGACACGATCCCCGCCGACGAAGGGCGGATGGTTCGAAGGGCCCACACGAAGAGGCCATGCGCGGCCAGCGTGCCGATCAGGCCCACCAGAGCCATGACGACCCAGATGCGCCAGTCCGGCGGCAGGGCCGTCCCACTGACGAGATCGAACACCGCCCACATGATGCTACCGGCGCCAAATCCGTAGACGAGCAACGTCCAGGTATTGAGCCGCCGTGTCAGCGTCGATGCCCGCAGGACGTAGAAGGCGAAGAAAGCAGCCGCCACCAGGCCCAGCATGACACCCGGCAGGTTGACGCGGAGGAGCGCCGGCTGGTAGGCGCCCACGGCGAAGAAGGCGCCCACCAGTACCATCGCGAGGGCGCCCCAGACCTGGGCCGGCACCGCCTGTTGGCGCTGATACCGCTCGAACGCCGTCACCGCGACCAGACCCAGGTACTGGACCAGCAGCGCGACCGCGATGTTGATCCGGGCGATCGTCAGGTAGTAGCTGAGCTGGACCCCGGCCAGGCCGATGGTGCCGAAGACCGCCAGCGCGGGAAGCTCGCGACGATCGACGCGAAGCAGCCTCGGCCGGACGGCGAGCAGGATGACGAGGAGCCAGGCGAAGGCGAACCCAATTCGGAGTTGCGCCAGCACGAGCGGCGAGTAGCCCCGCCCGAAGAGCACCTTGACGGCGTTGCCGCCGGCGGCAAAGAGGAAGGCGGACAGGACCACCAGCAGATAGCCCGTGCCTGACTTCTTGACCAAGTCGGTATTTGAAAGTACAGTAAACCCTCGGGAAGCATGGCTCGAACCACCCTTGGAAGCGGGCGCATGATCGAGCAGACCTCGGTCCAGATCTCAGCGCAACGCGAGCGATGGCAAGCGGAGCGCGAGTTGCGGTATGCGCGCCGCAACCGGATCCGCCACATCGACCGGCTGCTGGATGAGCTCGAGATGCTCAATATCGCCGAGGAGACCCAGTTGCCCACCGACCTGGCGTTTCGCGTGCAGCAGCTCGCCGCCGAGATGGATCACCCCCTCGGCAATCGGGCACTCGAGGATATCTCCATTGGGGAATCGATGGACGCGCTCTACGACCTTCAGGACGGCCTGATGCTCACGCTGGAAGGCGTTCAGGACGACGAAGAAGTCTAAAGCGGGCTAACCTGCGGTCGCGACCTCGCCTAGGGTTTGCCGTTGCCTTGCGGATGGCCGCTGTGGCCCTTGTCGGTTTTGTCGTTGGCCTTGGCTTTGTCGTCGGCATGTTGCTTGGCGGCGATCGCAACCGCCGATTGACCGGCGTCATTCAATGAGCCCGCCAGGCCATCGGAGGCGATGGTCACGCCCTTGATCTTCACCAGGAAGGCGCTGTCGCGATCGGCGTTTTCGGCCCACAGGGCGCTGAGGTCGCTGCCTCCCGCCAGGTCGCTCACGGCGGCGGCCTGCTGCGACCGGAAGTCCTTGAGCAGTGACTGCACGATATCGGTCGTCGATCCACGGCCTTCCAGGTTGAGCAGGGACTGATTGGCCCAGCTCAGCAGCGAGCCGACCGGCGCCTTCGCATTGGACCCCGTGATGAAGTTGTAGATGCCGGCGAGGAAGGGGTCGATCACCGCGACCGGCTGTGGTCCAGCGCCGCTGCGTTTCTGCTGCAACACGGTGTAGCTGTTGAGCAGGTCCGCATTGGCCTGAGCGAGCTCAGCCAGCCCGCGCTGAGCCGGATCGCTGGTGGCTCGCGTGACACCATCCCACCACGCCTGGACGACGTAGAAGGCACTGTCGACGCCGACCCCCTGCGGCTGGTTCCAGAGCGCGTCCACATCGGCTGCGCCCGCGGCGTGGGCCGTGAGCGGGGCAAGCGAAAGCGCCGCAACAACATATGCGGCGACCAGGCGGCGTAGTACGACACAACTCATAGGGAGCAGGGCGGCCTCGGGATGATCATCCGCCAGCGGCATTGAGCCATGGCAGACATGCCCGTCGCAGAGTGTTGACGGAGCTGACGCGACTGCTAGCGCTGGAGGTTTTCCACGACGGTCGAGATTCCCTGCCCTACGCCGATGCACATGGTGGCGAGACCATAACGGGCCTTGCGGCGGACCAACTCGTGGACCAGGGTGGCGATCAGGCGCGCCCCACTTGCGCCCAACGGATGACCCAGGGCGATGGCACCGCCATTCGGGTTGACGCGCGCCGGGTCGAGTTCGAGGTCGCGCATGCACGCCAGTACCTGCGACGCGAAGGCCTCGTTCAGCTCCACGCTGTCGAGATCGGAAACCCGCAGGCCGGCGCGGGCGAGGGCTTTCCGCGTTGCGGGAATCGGCCCAAGACCCATGCAGGACGGGTCGACACCCGCACTGGCCGCCGCCAGGATCCGCGCCAGCGGACGGGCGCCGATTCGCTGCGCGTGTGACTCCGCCATCAAAACCAGACAGGCGGCCCCATCATTGAGCGGTGAGGAGTTGCCGGCGGTCACGGTGCCGTCCTTCTCGAAGGCCGGCTTGAGGCTCGCCAGCTTTTCGAGGGTGGTATCCGGCCGCGGCCCCTCATCCTTCTCGACCATCACACCGTCAGCCAGCGCGACCGCCACCATCTCGTTGCGAAAGTGGCAGGCTTCCTGTGCCGCGACCGCCTTGCGGTGGCTGCCCAGTGCCCACTCATCCTGGGCCTCGCGCGTGATGCTGTAGCGGCGGGCCACCACCTCGGCCGTCTGTCCCAGGCTGATGGGCGGATACCGCTCCGCCAGCTTGGGATTGATCATGCGCCAGCCCAGGGTGCTGTCGTGAAGCGTCTGGGCGCCGCGGGGGAACTCGCGCTGCGCTTTCTCCAGGATGAAGGGCGCGCGCGTCATGCTCTCGACACCGCCGGCGAGAAAGCAGGCGCCATTACCGGTCTCGATCTCGCGCGTCGCCGACACCACCGCCTGCATTCCCGAACCGCAGAGCCGGTTCATCGTGGCCGCCGGGATCTCGACCGGCAGGCCGGCCAGCAGGACCGCCATGCGGGCGACGTTGCGGTTGTCCTCGCCGGCCTGGTTGGCGTCACCGAAGTAGACGTCCTCGATGCTCGCCGGGTCGAGCTGGTTGCGCTGCACCGCCTCCCTCACGACCAGCGCCGCGAGATCGTCCGGGCGCGCATCTTTGAGGGAGCCGGCGTAGCGGCCGATGGGGGTGCGTAGCGCGTCGACGATCACGGCCTTCTCCATCGATGCCATGCTACACACCCTTTTCGGCCCCCACCCTGCCCTTCCCCAGAGGGGGAGGAAACGACCCGCTCACTAAAATGTTGCCGACTCATGGATGATCTCGCTCGCCAGTACGAGGCGGTGAACCTGATGGCCGATCCACTGCTCGGCTATATCAAGATCACAAAACGCATCCACGGCGACAGTGTCGCGGCGGAGCAGGACCTGCTCGATCATCCATGGTTGCAGCGACTGCGTCGCATCCACCAGCTGCAGTCGGCATGGTGGGTCTTCCCCGGCGGGGAGCACTCGCGCTTCCAGCATGCGCTGGGTGCCATGCATCTCAGCGGCGAATGGGCGCGCCGGCTTTACCCCAATCTGACCGCCGTGGTGGGCGATGTGCCGTCACTCGCCTGTGTGGAGGAGACATTGCGCGTCGCGGGGCTGCTGCACGACGTGGGCCATGGCCCCTTCGGTCATTTCTTCGACCAGAACTATCTCGATCGCTTTTCGATCGACCACGAGGTAATCGGTCGCGCCCTGATCGGGGGCGAGCTTTCCTCCATCATCAGCGCCCTGGATGCGAGCCCGTCAGGCCCCTTCACGCGCGGGGAGCGGATCGATCCGCGCTGGATCGCGGACCTGATCGCGGAGCCCGACCTACCCGGTCTGTCCGCCCCGGCCTGGGTGCGGGCGCTCAAGCCGGTGCTCAACGGCATGTACACCGCCGACAACCTCGACTATGTCCCGCGGGATGCCTACATGTGCGGCGTCAAGGTGGGGCCCGTCGATATCGAACGGCTGATGCACTACTCCTTTCTCGGGCCCGAGGGGATGCTGCTCCACCAGCACGGAACCCAGGCGCTGCTCCTCTTCCTCAACGCCCGTCTCTACCTCTACAACAACATCTACTACCACCGCACCGTGCGCCGGATCGACCTCCATATGCGCGAGATCTTTCGGGAGACCATCGACCGCATCCTTCCCGGCAACCCGCTCGACCACCTCGACCACTACCGGGAGCTGACCGATTGGTCGCTGATCGACGCCGTGGACCGCTGGCGCCACGAGGGTGGCCGCGCCGCTGAGCTCTCCCACGAATGGGGCCGGATCGTCCGCCGCGAGCTCAAATGGCGGCTGATCTTCGAGGACTACTACGAGTTCTCCAATCTGCCCGACGCCTTGCTCTACCCGCAACCGTCCGACTACGTCCGCCGCATCCGCGAGGCGCTGCCGGCGTCGCTCAAGGGGGCCTCCTTCGAGGTGGACCTGGCGTCCGTCGATCCGCGGCCGCAGAACCCGTTCACAGATCCCTTCCCGGTCAGCATCTACAACCCGGTCAGCCGGGCGGTGGAGCGGAGCGCCGTCGCCGAGTTGTTCCGGCGCCTGCCCATCCGCACCACCCTGGTGCGGGTCTTCACCGACGACTCGCGGCAGGTCGAGGGACTGCGCCCGGCGGTCGAGCGGGCCCTCTACCGGCGCGACTCGGACCTGGCGAAGGTGGTGCCCTGATGGCGATCCAACCCCAGGACGCGATCAAGCCGCTCACCGTGCTCGAGCTCAATACCCGCATTCACGACCTGCTGGCGGCGCGCTTCCAGAGCGTGGTCGTCAAGGGAGAGGTCAGCGGCACGACGTTGCGCGGCGGTCACGTGTGGTTCACGCTCAAAGATGCCGCGGCCGCCGTGGGGGCGGTGATCTTCAGCAGCACGGCCCGCCGTCTGCCATTCCTGCCGGAAAACGGGCAGGAGCTGGTGGTCACCTGCCAGGTCGACTATCACGCCCAGTACGGGCGGGTGAACCTGGTGGTGAGCCGACTCGATTACGACGGGGCCGGCAAGCTGCGGGCGGCGATCGAGCAGCTCAAACGCCGCCTCGAGGCGGAGGGCGCGTTCAAGCCCGAGCGCAAGCGGGCGCTCCCGTTTCTGCCGCGCTGCATCGCGTTGATCACTTCGCCGAGTGGGGCGGTGATTCACGACTTGCAACAAACGATCTGGGAGCGGTTTCCGAACAGCCGGCTGGTGCTCTACCCGGCGCGTGTGCAGGGAATGGCCTCGCAGCGCAGCCTGGTGGCTGCCTTGCGCCAATGCGACGAGGACCAGGTCGCCGACGTCGTCATCGTCGCCCGTGGTGGCGGCAGCTTCGAGGAGCTGATGGCCTTCAACCAGGAGGCGGTGGTGCGCGCCATCCAGGCGATGCGGATCCCGGTGGTCACCGCCCTGGGGCACACGTCCGACCGAACGCTCGCCGACCTGGTCGCGGACCGGGAGGCCCGCACCCCCACGGCTGCCGCCGAGATCGTGGTGCCCAACAAGCGGGACCTGCTCCGCCAGCTGGGCGAGCGCGGCCAGCGGCTGCATCGTGCCGGGCTCACCGCCTTGATCGCCCCCTCGCACCAGCTTCAGCGGCGCCGCCAGTCGCTCGATCGCCTCGCCCTCGATCTGCACGAGCGACGGCGCGAACGCCTGGGCCACCTGGAGGGGATGCTGCGCCAGCGGGATCCGCGCGAGATACTCCGGCAGCGCGAACGGGCCCTGGAAGAGGGCCGCCGGCGGCTGGCCCGGAGCCGCCAGCTGATCGCCCAGCGTATCGAGACTGGCCGCCTGGGGAAGAACAGTCTGCGCGAGCGGCTGGTCGCACTGGCGGTTCGCGGGCTGCGGGAGCGAACCACCGGTCTGCAGAGCCGCGGGGTTCGGCTCAGCTCGCTTGCCCCCGAGCAGACGCTCAAGCGTGGCTACAGCATCACCCTGGACGCTCGCGGCGGTGGCATCATCCACAGCGCGCAAGAAGCCCAGAAGGGTCAGCCCATCAAGGTGATGCTCTCCGCCGGCCGCCTGGAGGCCACCGTGGACGAGACCGTGCCATGAGCCTCGACGAATCGCTGACTTATGAGCAGGCGCTCGCGCAACTCGATGCGACGCTACACGCCCTCGAGGAAGGCAAGCTGAGCCTGGAAGAGGCGATCGCGGCGGTCGCCCGCGGGCGCGAGTACCTGCAGCTCTGCGAGCGAAAACTGGAGGAGGCCCGCCAACGGATCGAAAGCCTGCCGGTCAAGGAGGAGCCGGACGTCGAAGAGCCGCCGCACCCGGCGACGGTTGCCGAACTCCGAGCCGAACGTGACGGAGCGCCTGGGACACCCCAGGGCGAGATCCCCTTCTAGCGCTCTTCTTCGGACTCGGCGGGAGGCTGGCGCTCGACTTCCGGGCGTTCGGCCGGCGCCTGCCCGGACCGAAAGACGCCCCATTCGTGCAGCGAACGGCGCAGCATCTCCGGCGTTGTCTTATAGGCGGCGGCCAGTTGCTCCAGGTCGTCGGCGCGGAACGTCACGACCGGAGTGTTGAAATCCTGCCGTTGCTGCTGCAGACGTGCCACATGGCGGGAAAGGATGGATCCCTGCCGCTCGGGAAGACCTTGCAGTTGGCCGAGATCGATGGCCAGCTTGGGCGGCAGCGAGGGCTCGCCCACGCCTTCGATCTCCTCCGGCAGCAGTTGGTTGACGGCGACGCTGTAGAGGGTCGCGATCTGGTGCAGGCGGGTGACCGAGATATTCCGGTCGCCGCGCTCATAGGCCGCCAGCAGCGACCCCTTGAGGCGCTTATTCGAAAGCACTTCGACCTGCTGGAGCGTCAAGCCACGTTGCTTGCGCAAACTACGCAGCCTGGCTCCAACTTTTCGCGAATACCCGTCCAATGGATCCCCCTTTGACTGTGTGTGACCAGTCTATCGCAGAACGCGATACGGACAAAAGTTTTGACGTGTTCTTTCCGGAGGGTGGCGGGGGGTCGTTCCGGGGGAACGGCGTCACCTTCCGTGGCCGTCATTATGGGACAAACGCCTACCCGGCGTCAAGTGGGACTTACTCAGGCGTCGAGCTCGCTTACAGCCCCGGCGCGGCCGCCATCGGCGCGGCCGGCCTCGTAGGCCTGGCGAAAACGCAGCGCCGCTTGCGCGCTGTCGCCTTCGGCTTCGAGCACGCGCGCAAAATCGTAGGTGACGCGCGCGCGCAGGTCCGGGTTGTCAATCGTCAACGCGACCTCGAGAGCTCGCTCGAAGTGGCGGTGCGCCGACTCGCGGCGCCCGCCCGCGTGGGCAACCCGTCCCCCCACGCGATGAACGGCGACGGTTGCCAGTGGATCGCTCGAGCGGCTGGACAGGTCGATCGCCTCCTCGATGAGTTCGCTCGCGCGCTCCACCCGCCCCGCCTCGAGAGCGGACTCAGCCATACCCGCGACCAGGTGCGGCACCAGCTCGCGATCGCCGATCCGCTGGAGGTGCTCGGCGCCGTCACTGAAGAGGCGTTCGGCTTCCGCCACGCGCCCCTGCTGCAACAGCATGTCGCCCATGTTGAGGCGCAACTGTCCGGCCATGCGGACATCACGGAGCGTTTCGAAGATCCGCAGACCCTTCTGCGCATAGGAAAGCGCCCGCGCGTACTGGCCGGTCTGCTGAAAGGACAGGGCGAGCCCCTCGTAGATGCCGGCCAGCGCCGGCATGTCGAGGACCTGCGCGGCCGCGGCGATCGCGGATTCATAGGCGGCGATCGCTTCGATCGGCTGTCCCGCCACGTAGTGCAGGTTGGCCCGATGGCCGAGCACGCGCGCCTTCAAGACGGGGTCGGCGACGCTCGCCGACTCGTAGCGCTCCAGCGCGCGGTCGAACCACTGACCGGCGGCGTGCGGCCGCCGCAGGAAGTAGTAGACGCTGCCCAGGCGGTCGTACAACTCGACAAGCAGCTGATGCCACTTCAAACGCTCCGCGGCGACGATCGCCTCCTCCAGGACCGGCTTGGCTTCTTGTGGCCGCCCTTGCTTCATCAGAGCGACGGCGAGCGTCAGTTGGGCGCGCGTCCGCAACTCGATCGGGATCGTCCTCGCCAGCATCCGCGCGACCAGAGATTCGGCGCGCGCCCCCTCGCCATGGAGCAGACTCATTTCGGCTTCAGCGAGGGCAAGCTCGAGCGCGGCGGCGGAGTCTCCCGGCTCTTCCAGGAAGTAATCGATCGGCCGCTGCAGGCGGCGGGCGATGATTCGCAGGTTTTGCGTGGAGGGTTGGGCGCGACCTAGCTCGATCTGGTTGAGGAAGGCCCGGCTGAAGTCGCTGCCGGCCACCGCGGCCAGGCTGAGGCCGAGCTCCTGCCGCGCTTGACGAATCCGACGCCCGAGCGGATTCGGCGCACCGGGGTCATCCGCTATCGGACGCCCCGGGCGCCGCTTGGTAAGCACAACCTACAGTCTAGCAACCTAGACTTGACAGTGGATCGACCAGCTTACATGGGGTTCGGCCAGACTTCGGCGCAGGAAAGCACGGCCGAAGCGATGACCAACAGAATCCAGGGCGTGAGAAAACGCCGCACGGTCCCACCTCCTGAACAGGCGGCTCGCTCCACATCGGCCTGTCCTGATTCCAGCTTATGGACCGCCCTCAATCAAGGGGGTTACGCCTGTAACGGAATCCGTAAGGTGGGTCGCGAACCGCTGACTGCCTAGATCCCGGCCTCCCTATAATCGGGTTCCGCTGTGTCCCCGTAGCTCAGCCTGGATAGAGCACTGGCCTCCGGAGCCAGGAGCACAGGTTCAAATCCTGTCGGGGACACCACCAAAAAAGTCATGAACGGCGGCTGCCGACAACGGCAGCTAAAACAAGGATGGCCACCCCCGCCGCGAGACCCAACAAGAAGACCGTGCTCTGCTGTAGACGCCCATATCTCTCAAGCGTGCGACCGCGATCAACGCGATGGTAAGAAGGTCGAGAACCCCCCAGAGACGTGGCAACCGGCCTCGAAGTCTTTTCGGACGCGTGCCATCATGGTGCGGCTTCCAATTTACCCTCGCGGAACTTCGTAAGAGCTCACCCGTTGGCGGCTCGCTCACGAGGCGAGCTGATCAACCTCCCAGGCCGACAGGCAGATGAAGTTCTGCTTGCTCTCCTTCTCGCAGATGCGAGATTTGGTCCGTCGCTACTATGACGGGGCAGGTCGAAGCAGTGTGACGGGGGAATTGCCGTGAGTACGATTCGCGTGGGCCCAGGAGGCATTCCTTCGCGCGATAGTGCAGCGAAGGCGATCGAGACCCTGATCGAACGCGGCTATGACGCCTGCGAGATCGATTTCAGCGACGGGTTCTGGATGGATCGGGATTATGCGCAGCGACTGGGCTCGCTGGCCAGGGACGCGGGCCTGGCGCTGTCCATCCACGCGCCGCTGGCCGCCTTCCTCGGTCACGTGCAGCACGGCGCGCGGAAGCATCAAATGGCGGTCGGCATGCTCGACCACACCGCGGGTCTGGCTGCGGCCTGTCGGGCAGCTCCGGTCGTAATCCATCCCGGTTTCTTGCTCGGACGGTCGCGCGAGGATGCGCTGGCCGCGGTCGTCTCCCAACTGACAGAATTGCGGCACCGTCTCGCGGCCAAGGGACGGGCCGTCGATTTCGGGGTCGAGGTGATGGGGCGGGTGCAGGAGCTGGGCAATCTCGATGACATTGTCGCCATCTCCGGCCATTTCGACTGGGTGCGACCGGTGATCGACTTCGCCCACATGCATGCCACCAGCGATGGTGGCTTTACCAGTGTCGACCCCTTTACCGCAGCGCTCACCCTAGCCGATGGTGTTCTGCGGCCGGGCGTGCCATTCCACATTCACTTCTCGGACATCAGTTTTGCGAACCGCAACGAGAAGGCGCACCTCCCCTATGGCCAGGGCACGCTTCGGGCTGATCCGCTAGCCGAGGCGCTGGCCGGCTTCGATCGCCCAGCGACCGTGATCTCGGAATCGCCCGACGAAGCCTCCAACCAGGCGATCAGGGCGGCCCTCAAGGCTGGAGCGCCGGTTGCGGAGCGGCTCGCCCGCTAGTCAATTGACGGTGACCGGGCTGAAGCGAGAGAGTGCCGTACCGCGGCGTCCATGGCGCGCGAGTGCAGCTCCTATATAGGCGTTCCGGTACGCGTCCGCGGACCGTCCGCTGGAGCTCGACCCCGATACCAGGCGCCCAACACGGCGGGCAGGTGGAGTTCATAACTTGTACGGTTGGGGACACCACCCATTCCGGGTGCCATAACTTGTTAGTTTATTAGGATAACCTTGATCCGAGCATCGAGCCGACTTGCACGGCCTCCGTCTACCCCTTAGGCGCCTTATCCTTTTTCAAGATCGGCCAATGGCACCAGAAATTCGGCGCGACTAGGCTCGACTGACCGGGCCCAGGCCAGGAATGCCTCCCGCCGTTCGCCGAGGCGCGCTTCGATCGCCCGGAGCAGCACTCGAAGACGCTGCCACTGCGCGGTAGCTGCCAATTGCGCATGAGTACCTGCGAGCGGGTCCAGTTCGGATAGGAAGTCGGCATCGATTGCGCGCCTGCCGATATCGTCGGCGAATCGAAGGTAGTCGGTGATAGCCTCGTCAAGGCCCTTGAGGTGAAACGTCGGCGATGACTCGTGCAGACGCTTAAGCACATGGGACCACGCCCCCGTGGCAAGGAATTGCGAGTGCGACTCCACGATGCGATTCCCGAGGTCGCCGAAAGCTTGAACGTCGGCACGTGGGTGCGAAGCCTCGAAGGCGAACAGCGCGTGCTCGGAATCAAGAGACGTGGGACGGTAGAGTTCCTCGACCGCTCGCGCAAGTGCCGCAGAGTCCGAAGCTGACAGGTCGAGCGCATCGAGGAATTGGTGCGCGTACGGCAGGCTGGCTGCTTGGATGAATCGGCTGAGCTTATGCAGTCCCGACTCGACCCTCTCGGCTTGATCCATGTTTCCGGGCGATTTACTAGCCACTCAGGTGGCCCCCAACCGCCTCGAACTGCATAGTCGATGGTGACGCTGATGAAAGGCCACACCCAAAAAGGAGGTCAGAAAACAAGGCCAATAGCCACGGCGTCCTGTCTTCCCAATGGCTAACCGACTAAAGCCCGTTCCTGCGGAGGCTATCTACTGTCCGTAGCCTTGCGGCTGTCTGCTGCGCCAACCGTGCGCGGTTTGGTGTGTCGGCGGAGGATTTCTCGGAACGTGGCCTCGTCGGCCAGATTGGCGAAAGCGCGGCGCGGAAGTATGTTGCAGAGCCGATTGTTGTGAAGCATCAGGTAGAGGTCGCCGGTGGCGA
>Ga0209474_10004457_pt1 | contig 12100 bp, 8 predicted proteins | sample GraSoiAngelo_145_FD_185902 | JGI IMG/M metagenome (GOLD analysis project Ga0209474, IMG submission 185902) | Grasslands soil microbial communities from the Angelo Coastal Reserve, California, USA - 14_1009_05_20cm (SPAdes) (version 2) | ecosystem: Environmental > Terrestrial > Soil > Grasslands ...
CTACCAGAGTTTGACAGTGAAGCTGATTGGCGCCTTGTTTCTGCAGGTTGTGACCCTGTACGGCGCAGCCTGCGCGCAGTCCCGGGAACTGACGCAGGCATCCCAAGAGCTGTATCGCGGCGAATACGGTCGCGCTTCGGAGATCGCACGGGAGTACTTGAAGCTTCATCCCGGCAGTGCGGCAATGCATGTGATGCTCGCCCGCGCAGAGCTGACCGCCAATCGCCCTGAGCAGGCGATCGTGGAATTGCGAAAGGCGCTGGCTGCCGATCCGCGTAATGTGGACGCACACTACTATCTTTGGCTGACCGCAAAGACGCAAGCGCAGCAGGAATACCAAAAGCTCTTTGCGATGGCCCCTGACTACTACCGCGTTCACCAGCTTATGGGCGAAGCGGCCCTTGCCGCCGACCGGCCGACGGAGGCAGAAAATGAATTCCGCGCAGCCCTGGATGCGAAACCTAATTCCCTTGAAGTGCTGGCAGAACTCGGGAACCTGAAACGCTCACAATCGAAGTACGATGAAGCGATCGACTACTACACCAAGGCGGAACAAGCTGGGCCACTCAACTATGACACCGCCTATGGGCTGGGGGTCTGCTACACCTTCACACAAGAATATGACCGCGCGATCCATTACTTGAGTGAGTCGATTCGCATCGATCCTGTGTCGCCTGACGCCCGGTTTGCCCTCGGCAGCGCCTGGGTTCAGAACGGAAAGTTCGAGGAGGCGGTACCCGAGCTCGAGCGCGCCGTACAGCTTGATCCTCATATGAATCGAGCGTACTTCCTGCTGGCACGCTCGTACCAGAAGCTTGGTCGTAAAGAGGACGCAGCCGCAGCCTTCAAGAAGGCGCAACAGGGGCAGGAGTAACACTCCCGACGCTGGACTTTATCAAGGAACCCGGCTAGGAAGGAAAGACAAAGCCCAAAATGCCGAGTTGAGGACGCAGCCGCAGCCTTCAAGAAGGCGCAACAGGGGCAGGAGTAACACTCCCGACCCTGGACTTTATCAAGGAACCCGGCTAGGAAGGAAAGACAAAGCCCAAAATGCCGAGTTCCGGTGACTGCAGCTATCGTGGCCCACTCATCGTTCGCGAGGAAGAGAGGCCATGAATGCGATTGTCGGCCATCGTATCGCGGAGGTTGACGTTGCTGGATATCTCCGACAAGCCCTTGCCTAGTAAACAAAACCCGCTTGCCCATTCCGCTACAGCCGGATGGGCTTGTCGGCCATTCGGGAAGCACGCTGCCCACGCAATCTTTAGGAGAAAGGAGGATCCGAGATACGCGGTTGAGTCTCTGGACACCGACCTTGGTGAATCATTTGAAAGGTGGACGGATTGCGGCCAATGCCTTCAGGTATGCGCCCCGGATCTATTGAGTCTCGGGACGCTGATCGAAACAGCCCTCCCCCGAAGTCTGCTCTTCGAAACTTTAGCCCAAAATGAAATACTTGCGAATGGCACGGTTCTACTTGCAACCTTAAGAATCCGGGAGACTTGCAGAAGGGAATCGCGGAGAGGTTGGTTGCGGGGGGTGGATTTGAACCACCGACCTTTGGGTTATGAGCCCAACGAGCTACCAGACTGCTCCACCCCGCGATTTGATGATAGCAACCGCGCTATGCAGCGTCAAACTTGCGAACTCTCATTGCTTCAGTTTGGGCCGCGCGCAAGCATCCACGATCTTCGTTGGATCAATGGCAGCGCTGTCAACCTGTTCTTCGAGAATCCGACCATCTTTGCCGATTAGAAAATTCACCCGTTTCGCGGCCTTATATTTATCCGAGTAAATGCCATAGCTGTGCGTTGTCTCTCCGCCCCAATCGCTCAGTAGCGGGAACGTGACTCCAATGGAATCGGCAAAAGCTTTGTTGGCAAAGGGACTATCCATGCTCACACCCAGGACCTGGGTGTCTGCAGCTTCCAGCTTTTTTAGGTTCTGCTGGAAGTTTTTCATTTGCTGCGTTCAACCACCGGTGAAGGCAAAAATATAAAACGCGAGCACTACCTGTTGCTTCCCGCGATATTGGGCGAGCGTGACGTCCTTCAGGTCGTGCCCATCGAAATATTGCATTCTAAAATCGGGGGCGAGGTCGCCAACTTTCGGCATAGTTCCGGTCTCCTTCTTATTATCTACGCCCGCAGCATGCGCTCCTGCGAGAGCATAGGAAAAAACTGCGCAAAGCACCAATGCGAAAAACAGTCGTTTCATAGCGGAGTCCTCGATCACGCGAGTCTATCGCTGTAGCTCCCGTTCGGTCAATCCGAAGACAAAATCGTTACATCTCCACAGGGCAACATGGGAGATGAACACGGATCGATCATGGCTTTAGCGCTGAGCCAGCGCCCAACGACAAAGGCGGGTGTCTTCGGACCGGGCCCGGAGTAACCTGCCAAGGCTTATGTCTACCATGTGACAATTGCACAGTGCTGATCGAAGCATTAAGTTCAGCATTTAGAGCATGAGTCTCAAGACCCTCAACGATATTTTCGTTGCCATAGCGGGCCGCGATCAGCCCCACTGTATGTTGCGGAAGACCGAAACTGGCTGGCATCCGATTTCTTCACAAGACTTCGCCGCCAAGGTTTCTGGAGTAACGCAAGCGCTGCAATCCTGGGGTATTGCTCCAGGCGATCGTGTCGCCATTCTGAGCGAAAATCGCCACGAGTGGATCGTTGCCGACTTCGCCTGCATGTTGTGCGGAGCAGTCGTGGTTCCTATCTACACGACCCTTACCCCCGAGCAGACCGCCTACATTCTGAACGATTCTGGAGCCCGGGCGATCTTTATCTCGTCGCAAAAACATCTCGAAAAAGTCTTATCAATTCTGGAAACAACCAGCGTGGAAAAAATCGCGGTAATGGACGATGTGGCTGAGCCGCAGGCCATAAATATGTCTGCGTTGATGAAACCTGCTGGCGACCGCCGGATCGAAGCTCTCACCCGCGCTGCACAACCGGATCAACTGGCCACCATCATCTACACTTCCGGCACAACCGGAACACCAAAGGGAGTGATGCTCACGCATGGCAACATGGCGGCCAACATTAATTACTCGCTTCGTGAGTTCGGATTCGGTGGCGGAATGTGCTGCGTTTCATTCCTTCCGCTTTCTCATGTCACTGCGCGTTCCGTTGATTTAGGCCTGCTTTACAGCGGAGTCACCCTCGCTCACTTGCCGCAAATCGATCAGCTTCCGCAGGCCCTACGCGAGGTCCGTCCCAGTATTTTGCTGAGCGTGCCACGCGTCTACGAAAAAGTTCATTCCCAAGTGGAACTTAATGCGGCCAAGTTTCCCAAGAAACAGATTTATCGATGGGCAATTAAGGTTGCGCGCGCTCATCGCGAAGAAATTCTGGCCGGCAAAACGCCTCGGTCTGTCTCCTGGAAATTGGCCAATAAACTCGTCTTTTCTAAAGTGCGCGCCGGAATTGGCGGGCGGGTTGAGTTCTTCATCTCCGGTGGCGCGCCTCTGGGCCGCGAATTGGCCGAATGGTATGCCGACATTGGCATCCGCATCCACGAAGGGTACGGCCTTACTGAAACTTCTCCGGTGATCGCCGTTAACACGCCGAATGCGCATCGGCTTGGAAGTGTAGGTAAGCCGTTGTCAAACGTGGAGGTCAGAATCGCGGAAGACGGCGAAATTCTGGTTCGTGGGCCTTCCGTTTTTCACGCCTATTGGAATAAGCCACATGAAACGCAGGAAGCATTTGTAAACGGCTGGTTTAAAACTGGCGACATTGGCCGCATCGACGAAGATGGCTTTCTGTATGTCACCGACCGCAAAAAAGATTTGCTGAAGACTTCGGGCGGAAAATTTATTGCCCCGCAGCCCATCGAGAGCTCCTTAAAACATTCCCTGTGGATCGCGGAAGCCATCGTCATCGGAGACAAGCGAAAATTTCCATCCGTGCTGATCATCCCGAATTTCGCCGCGATTGAAACTTACGCGCGAATGGAAGGCCTGCCATTTTCGTCGCGGCACGAACTCATTGCGATCCCTGAGATTCATGCGCGATTTGCAGACATTGTGCATTCCGTCAATGAAGGTTTGGCACAATTCGAGCGGCTGAAAAAGTTCCGACTGGTTTCTGAAGAACTCTCGGCCGCCAACGGGACCCTCACCGCCAGCATGAAAATTCGCCGCCGCGCAATTGAAGAACACTTTAAACGCGAAATAGAAGGAATGTATTCTGAAGGAGAAGTGGCCTCGGTTACCTGATCAGACTCGTACTAGTGTGATCTCTGCTTCGACTTGGTATCGCCACCTAAACCCTGAATCACAGAGGGCACAAAGGTACACAGAGGAATGCCACAGAGTTGCTGGTTGGGTATAGAACCCGTCCTCTGTTTATTTCTCCGTGATCTCAGTGTCCGCTGTGGTAAATCCTTTTTTTGTGGATAACCTCTTCGCCTGCCAGCATTGAGACTTCCCTCCGGCACAACTCGGAGCCCCACGTTATCACCCATCGCTCTTCGATTTACAATAACTGCATGTCTGATCCCCTGATTATTGCCGGGCGTCAGTTCCAATCGCGCCTGATCGTCGGCACCGGAAAGTACAAGTCATTCCAGGAGACTGCTCGCGCTCTTGCCGCCAGCGGCGCGGAAATCGTCACCGTCGCAGTCAGGCGGGTGAACCTCGATCGCAGCAAGGAGTCTCTGCTCGACTACATCGATCCTAAAAAATATTTTCTTCTGCCTAATACCGCCGGTTGCTATACCGCCGATGAGGCAATTCGCGCGGCTCGCCTCGGACGGGAAGTTGGAATTTCCGATTGGGTGAAACTGGAAGTGATTGGCGACCAGGCCACGCTTTATCCCGACGTGCAGGCGACCCTCGAAGCGACTCTCTTGCTGGTAAAGGAAGGCTTTACCGTATTGCCCTATACCTCTGATGATCCCGTATTTGCGAAACGCCTACTTGATGCAGGAGCGGCCACGGTCATGCCTCTGGGTGCGCCGATCGGCAGCGGATTGGGAATCCAGAACCGCGCCAATATTCAGATCCTCCGCGAGATCGTCACCGGCGTGCCGCTGATCATCGACGCCGGGGTTGGCACCGCGTCCGATGCCACGGTTGCGATGGAACTCGGCGCTGATGCGGTGCTGATGAACACGGGAATCGCCAACGCGCAGGATCCGGTGTTGATGGCTGAAGCAATGAAGCATGCTGTCATTGCGGGCAGGGAAGCGTACTTGGCGGGAAGGATGGAGAAGAAGCTCTACGCGACCGCCAGCTCGCCGCTCGAAGGCGTGGTGAGATAAGAAATTCAGTGAAAATCGTGTGACACAGTTTGCGCATGAGTGATCTTTAAGGCAGCAACCCGTGACGCCTTTACAGAAATTACTCCATCCTGATTTTGCAGAATGCCTTCGATCAATACAAATTGTTCTGTTCCAAGCAGCAGCCGGTTTTGCTGAAATAAATCCGGCGTAATGATGGCATTCGAGACTCCGGTCTCATCCTCCAGACTCAGAAATACAAAACCTTTCGCGGTGCCGGGGCGCTGGCGCGCAATCACCCCACCTGCAATGCGGACCTTGCGTCCATTCGGAAGCTGGGCGAGTTCACTTGCCCGGCGCACGCCTATTTTCTCCATGCGCGCGCGATGATATGACATTGGGTGCGGCCCAACGGTCATTCCCGTGCCTCGAAAATCGGCTACCAGTCGCTCTTCATCGTTCATCATCTGTAATGGCGATTTGCTGTCAGCCGCCGAGATTTGTTCCAGCAGCGGACCGGAAGGATTCGCTGCAGCCGCCGCACTCCACAAAGCATCGCGGCGATGAAAGCGGATTTCAGATTTCAGATTAGAGATTGAAGATTTATTCCCGAAATCGCAGGCGGCCAGAGGATTTTCATTCTGCAATCTGAAATCTTCAATCTGCAATCCAATCGCATTCAACGCCCCAATTTCCGCCAGCGTATTCAATTCGTCATTTCTCAGTTCCGGCACGCGCCGCACCAGATCATGGATGGAGACAAATGCCGCGCGTTTCCGTTCTCGCGCAATCGCCTTGCCCGCTTCTTCATGCAAGCCACGCATGTAGCGAAGGCCCAATCGCAAAGCGATTTTATCTTCGCTAGCGGACGACAGCCGAGAGCCGACGACATGTTTTTCTGAACGCTGACTGCTGGCTGCTGAATGCTCCAGCGTGCACTCCCACTCCGATCGCGTCACATTCACTGGCAGCACTTTCAACCCATGCCGCTGTGCGTCTTTCACAATGGTTGCGGGACTATAAAATCCCATCGGCTGGTTATTCAAAAGCGCTGCCGTGAAGGCAGCCAGATAATGGCATTTCAAATAAACGCTGGCATAGGCGATCAGCGCAAAGCTGGCGGCGTGGGATTCAGGAAATCCATAAAGTGCAAACGAGGTAATCGAAAGCACGATCTGCTCCTGAGCCTCTTGTGAAATGCCATTGCGTCCCATTCCCGCCCGCAGTTTTGCTTCGATCTCGCGCATGCGTTTTTCTGAGCGCTTGAATCCCATGGCGCGCCGCAACTCCTCCGCTTCGCCACCGCTGAATCCCGCGACTACCATTGCCATCCGCAATAGTTGTTCCTGAAATAACGGCACACCCAAAGTTCGTTTCAGCACCGGCTCAAGCGATGGATGAGCATAAGTGACATCCTGTCGTCCCTGGCGCCGCTCTAAATAAGGATTCACCATTTGCCCCACGATCGGCCCGGGACGAATGATCGCCACCTGCACCACAAGATCGTAGAAGCGCGTTGGATGCAGCCGCGGCAGGCAGGACATTTGCGCGCGACTCTCGATCTGGAACATGCCAATGGTGTCCGCCTTCTGCACTGTCGAATAAACTTCGGGATCGTCCGGCGGTAACTGTGCCAGATCGACTTCTTCGCAATAATGGTCGCGAATTAAGTCAAGAGAATCTTTGAGTACCGCCATCATGCCCAGGCCAAGCAGGTCCACTTTCACAATTCCCAAGTCGGCGCAATCATCTTTATCCCACTGCACTACCACGCGGCCCGGCATCGATGCAGGTTCGAGCGGCACCACAGAATCAAGCTGTCCCTGGCAAATCACCATGCCGCCGGAGTGCTGGCCTAGATGTCGTGGCAAATCCTGAATTGCTTCGCACAGTTCAAAATATTTTCGAATGCGAGGATGACGCAGGTCCAGGCCAGCATCGCGGAAGCGGTTATCGAATGTGTCATTCGCATCGCGGTACTCCCAGTGCGCTACGGCCGCAGAAAGTTTGTCCAATGTTTCCTGATCGAAGCCGAGCACTTTGCCGATTTCTCGCGAAGCCATACGGCTGCGATACGTAATGACGTTGGCGGTCATGGCCGCGCCGCGCTCGCCATAGTGTCTATACAAATACTGGATCACGGTTTCGCGGTCGTCGCCGCTGGGAAGATCAAGATCAATGTCCGGCCACTCGCCCCGTTCCTCCGACAAAAACCGTTCGAAGAGCAGCTCCATACGGATTGGATCAACCGCAGTAATCCCCAGCGAATAACAAACAGCGCTGTTAGCGGCCGAACCGCGCCCTTGTACCAGAATGTTTTGTCTACCGCAGAACTGCACCAGGTCCCATACGATCAGAAAATATCCCGGCAGCTTTAGTTTTTCGATCAATGCGAGTTCACGCTCGATCTGACAACGGGCACGCTCTTTCAAATCCGCATGGGCATGCCCATAACGCGACTGAAATCCTTCACGCGCACGTTCGCGCAAAAAAGACATCATGCTCTCGCCTTCAGGCACGGGATATTTGGGAAATTCATAGCCCAAATCTTCCAGCGTGAATTCCAGCCGTGAGGAAAGCTCGGCGGTATTTGTAATAGCTTCCGGCAGATCAGCGAAGAGAGTCTTCATTTCATCCGGTGATTTCAAATAGCATTCCGAGTTGCGTGCCAGCAGGCGTCCGGCAGTGTTTACGGTGCAATGGTTCTGGATGGCGGTGAAGACGTCACAGAGTTCTCGGGATTCTCGCGTTGCATAGCGAACACCATTCGTGGCGAGCAATGGGAGATTCAGTGACCTGGCAATTTCTACTGCCGCGCAATTTCGCAATTCTTGCTCGCGATGAAAATGCCGCTGCAATTCGACATAAATATTGTTGTGCCCAAAAATGTGAATCAATCTCTCGACAGTGCGGCGCGCGGCGTCAATGCCGACATGTTTTAAGGCAAGCGCGAGCGGCCCATCATTGCCTCCGGTCAGGCAGATCAGACCTGAGGAATATTCCTGAAGTTCATCTTCGAAAACTGCGCCTTCATCTTTTGCGGCGCGCAGCTTCATTTTTGTGATCAATCGGCAAAGGTTTTGATAGCCAATGCGGGATGAAATCAAAAGAGGAAGGCGAGAAGAATTGCAGATTTCAGATTTCAAATTGCGGATTTCGCCAGGTGCTTTTAAATCTGCAATCTGAAGCCTGCAATCTAAACTCTCTGTCGTGACCTCCGCCCCAATATGCGCCTTGACTCCCGCTTTTTTCGCCGCGATATGAAATCGCGCTGCACCGTAAACGCCATCACGGTCGAGCAACGCCATGGCCGGCATTTTCAGCTCAGCGCAGCGCGCGATCAGGCTTTCGGGCAGGGAAGAGCCTTCAAGGAAACTGAATGCCGAGCGGGAATGAAGTTCAATGTACATAGCATTCAGCATTCAGTACTCAGCAAGAGCCAGGACTGAATGCTGATTGCTGAGTGCTGTGCGCTCAGTCATAGCCGCCCTGCAGCAGCCATTCGCTGGTGAGTAAATCGTGGATCAACCGGTACAGCACGATCCCATTTTGTTCCTGCAATGCGATGTCCCATTCATCCCGTATCCATGCATCTTGCTCCCACCAGTCTCCGGATGATCGCCACGGCCCCGCTGCCCACAGCACCTCGCCAGAAATCTGTCTTCGCTTTCGCGACATTACATGCGATGGCCTGCCATTTCGATGACTCACCCTGACGGCAATTGGCGGACGAAAAATTCTCAGTGCGGTGACAATCTCATTGGTCTGATTGTGGAGCGCCGGGCGACCTCGCCCGGCAGCAGGGCGTCCGTTGCTGCATGACGTTGGAGCAAAGTGACGTATTTCAAAAGCTTCACGCCGGTGTGTATCCAGCATTACCGGTGAACCTGCGCGTCCTTCGCCGACAATTCCCGAAATTCGCGCTAGCGTCAGTTCAAGTTTCTCCGGTTCTGGCGAAGCCGGTATAAATAAACCGTTCTGCGCCGGCCTGGGCTTTGCCGGCTCAATTCGCAAATGCACTTTCACGACCGGAGCGCCTGGCGGATTCGATTTCAAATCCAGCTGCAGCAGCTTGAGAAAAGTTTTCGCATCGAGCATCGGCACCGGCAACCGAATTGTCCGTTGAAAGATGTTCGAATAGTCAGGTTGCCCTGCCTTTGTCTCTCCGTTTGTCAGAGAGACCGGATGGGATTGCCTTCCGTTTTCCAGCGTCAACTCCAGTTGCAACTCCTGCGCCGCCAGCGCTCGCCCCTGCAATCGTGCGCATAAATGCTCCAGCATCCGGTTCAGCACAAACGCCAGCGGCTCTAGTAGCACAATCGGATATTCCAGTTCCATCGCTTCTTCAAACACTAGTGGCGAATCCGATGGGACCAAATTCCGCGTGCCTGACCCGCAAGCCATTTTTTGCAGATCAAGCCCGCGTTGTCCCAGCCGCTCCGTCAATTCAATTTTTGGCAGAGCGGCAAGCTCGCGAAACTTGCGAATACCCCAGCGCCTGAACGTTTCCAGAAATTCTTCGCTGTCCGAGTACGCTTCTCTTGTAAACAGCACATCAATTGGCAAGCTGCCCAAAACTTCTGCCTCTTTTCCATCCGGCACTACTGTGACCCCACTGAACCCATTTGCCGCGAGCAGCGCCGCTTCCAGCGTGGAAGCCACCGCAACATTTGTTCCGAATCCCACGTCCGTAGCGCGCCGAGAAATCTCCCGCGCAATTTTCATCAATGGGCCGACTAACTTTTCGAGCCCGGATACATCCAGCAAAAGCGTATCCGGAGCAACATCCTCTACTCGCGGTGAGAATGACTGCGCGCAATCGAGCAGTGCCTGGTGCGCTGCCGCTTCCTGCAGTTCCGAGCGGTCGCGCAGCTCGATTCCATCACAAAGTTCTGCCTGCAATTTCGTCATGCCTGTTGAAATCCCCGCGCGGCCGGCATCTTCGTTCGCTGCCAAAACTTTTTCGAGCGGAGGTTTGCCATCGACAACAGCTACGACTTTCGAGCGCAACTCGGGCTCGGCGCGGAGGATTGCTTCCACAGGAAAATCCGGAACGTAGATGCATGCGAAAGGCATAAAGCCATCGTTGATCGTTGGTCATTCTTCGGTAGCAGCCACGGATTACAAGATTTACGCGATTTAACCAATGAGAGAATATGCGCGAAATTCGTGATCCGTGGCGAATGTTTACCCTGCGCGTACTGCTTTCGTAGCAAAAACTGTTCTCACCGATGCCGCAGGCTTGCGCTCCAAACGCATGCGCACAACTTCCGCTTCGACTCGCATTTTTTCTAAAAGTTGTGCATGTGAAGGTTTTCCGGATTGCTGAGAGCTGATTACTGAAAGCTGATTGCCTAGCCTCACTACCACAGCAGCGCACGTCTGCGCACAAGCAAACTCACTCATCACCAGCAGTGCAGTTTTCGTATGCTCTACCGCGCGCTGAAATCGGAACCACGATGCCAGCGGAATGCGGCGTACAAATTTTTCCGGAACTCCTGCGAGGTCAAGCACGACCAGCCCAAACCCGCCGCTTTGCAGGACCAGATCTGTAGTTTTTAGGACCTGCTCTAGTTTGCTTTCATTAGATTTTTGTCTTTTGGATACGAAGTCGTCGTTCATCGAGCGTCGCTCGTCGGCGTTGACATTGTGGGCCGAGGGCCGAGGACCCCCACACCTCACCCACAACAATTTTCCAAAGTCCACTCCCGCCGCTGCTCCCGATTCCGGATCAAAGCTATCGCTAGCATCGATCAGAACGCAGGTTTCATCCCGCTGGGTTACGGCCGCAATCGCCGCAAGCAGCACGCTGGTTTTGCCCGAAGAAGCTGACCCGCAAATTTCAGATAAACAGCCGCGTGGAATGCCGCCGGTGAGCGCGTCTACTTCAGATACCCCGGTGGAGAGCATCTCCGGTCGTGGCCGCACCTCCAGCCGTGACGCCGGACGCACATCCAGCAATCGCCCAGAATCGGCAATATGCCTCAGAATATGGGCTTTTTTTTCGCTCAGATTTCGTTTCGGAGAAGCCGGAAATCCCGCCGCAATTATTTCGCTTAAGCTTTGTTTTGGCTTTGCAGAGGCATTTAGAAAGAGGGAATCGCCAGCGTTTTGTGGGAATGCAGACATGCGGACCTCAGGCAGAAATCAGGGCTGGTGCTGCCCGGCGCGGAACCAGAGTAGATTCGCTTTTTATTCGCCTAAGAGATTCTGCTACTGTGAGGACGGCTTGTCAAGCCAGTATTTTTAACATCAACTCTGCTTTGCTCCAGCTCAAGACCGGCTAGTAAATGAGCCCAATGAACCTCGTGGCGAGAATGTCCGAGGAAGAAATTCGCTAAAAAGAAAGCGCCAGCTTAGTGACGGCGGCGGCGCACAACCCTGGGGCGTTGGATTGGCCGAACTACCGGCTCTTGAACCATTTCCTCTGATTCATCATGTCTCGGGAGTTTCCTTAGTTCTTCTACCAAAGCCAGACGCTTGTAGGGATCTTTCTCCGTCATGGCATCCACGTACAATTGGAGCCAAGTTTTCGCATTGCCGCTCGTATTTACTGGTTCAGGCAACGATTGAGTACTCATTGAACTGAGAACGGACAGTTTCGTAGCTTTTGCATGCGGAATTTTACGGTTTTGAGCCGCCCGGTCTAAGCCATTTTTTATACGCATAAAGCCCATTTCTTGAACTTTCGCTTTAAATAATATGGATGCAAGTTCGTGCCAAAAAGTCGCGTTCCACCGGAAACACTAGAGGGCATTCAATTTAGACAACGAATCCCCTCTCCGAGCGCATCCTTAGAAGAGAGTTCCACTTTTTGCTTTTGCGGCGTCGATAAGGTTTTGACAGACGGCCATTTCTGTTTTTA
>Ga0209474_10004459_pt1 | contig 12096 bp, 17 predicted proteins | sample GraSoiAngelo_145_FD_185902 | JGI IMG/M metagenome (GOLD analysis project Ga0209474, IMG submission 185902) | Grasslands soil microbial communities from the Angelo Coastal Reserve, California, USA - 14_1009_05_20cm (SPAdes) (version 2) | ecosystem: Environmental > Terrestrial > Soil > Grasslands...
GAGCTCGTCCCGATCGCCTTCGAGATGCCCGGCGAGGTCGAGCGGCCGCGATCACGCGGCCGCAGCGCCGCGAACGAGCGCGTCCCCATCGACCGGGCGCGCCCCGAGTGGCTGAAGGTGCGTCTGCCGATGGGCCCGCAGGTCGAGGAGCTGCGCCGGCTGATGCGCAGCAAGTCGTTGCACACGGTCTGCGAGGAAGCCCACTGCCCCAACATGGCCGAGTGCTGGGGCGCCGGCACGGCCACGTTCATGATCCTTGGCGACACCTGCACCCGCTCGTGCGGCTTCTGCGCCGTGAAGACGGGGAAGCCGACCGAGCTCGACCTGCTCGAGCCGTCGCATGTCGGCGAGGCCGTGGCGCGCATGGGCGTGAAGCACGCGGTCGTGACGAGCGTGAACCGCGACGAGCTCGAAGATGGCGGCGCGCGGATGTTCGCGGAGACGATCGCCGAGATCCGCCGCCGGTCGCCGGGGACCTCGGTGGAGGTGCTCATCCCCGACTTCCGCGGCGTCCTTGAAGCGCTCGAGGTCGTGCTCGCGGCACGGCCGGAGATCCTGAACCACAACGTCGAGACGGTCCCGCGCCTGTATCCGCGGGTGCGGCCGCAGGCACGTTTCGAGCGGTCCCTCGAGGTGCTCCGGCGCACCAAGGAGCGCGCGCCGACCCTCGTCTGCAAGACCGGGATCATGGTGGGCCTCGGCGAATCGAAGGACGAGGTGCTTTCGACGATGCGCACCATCGCCGCGCAGGGGACCGACGTGCTCACGATCGGGCAGTACCTCCGACCATCGCCGGAGCATCTGCCCATCGAGCGCTACTGGACACCCGTGGAGTTCGATGAATTCCGGGAGGTCGGGATGACGATGGGATTCGATCACGTCGAATCGGGACCGCTCGTCCGGAGCTCGTATCACGCTGAGCGGCACGTGGGCCTGGCCCGTGCCGGCTGAGCTTCGGGCGACGGCGCTCGGACGCGTCGGATACCTCGAAGGCTGGCGGCTCCAGGAGGCGGTGGCGACGCGTGTGGCCGCGGGTGGCCCGGAGCGGCTCCTCCTGCTCGAGCACGATCCCGTGTACACGATCGGCCGGCGCGGGACGCTGGCGCACCTGACGGCGGCGCCGGACGATCTGCGGAGCGCCGGCGCATCCGTCTATCGCGTCGACCGCGGCGGCGACATCACGTACCACGGGCCAGGACAGCTGGTCGGCTATCCGATCCTGTCGCTCGGCGACGCGCCGGACGTCGTCGCGTACGTGCGCGCGCTCGAGGATGCACTGCGAGCCACGCTCGCAGAGTTCGGCATCCCTTCGCGCACGATCGCGGGTCGGACCGGAGTCTGGGTCGCGCTGCCCGACCGGCGTGACGCGAAGATCGCGGCGATCGGCGTGCGCGTGTCGCGCGGCGTCACGCGCCACGGATTCGCGCTGAATGTCGATACCGACCTCGCCGCGTTCGACCGCATGATCCCGTGTGGCTTCATGCACGAGGTCGGCTCGTTCGCGCGCCTCGGCGTTCACGCGACCGTCGCGGACGTCACGCGCGTCTGCGCCGAGCGGCTCGGCGAACGGCTCGGCCGCGAGCTGCGGTGGGACGCCGCGATCCAGTCACCCCGCGAGGACGAGATCCCGGTCGATGCGCCGGTGCGGACCGCGGAGGACCTGCTCGCCGCCGTCGCGGCCTAGATCAGTGCTTCTTCGCGGATCGAGCCCGCCGCAGCTGCTTCGCGCGCTTCGGCGTGCGCTTTCCGACGCGAAGGTCCTCGGGCTTCTGCGCACGCGGCCGGTTCGGCCGCGGCGGCGCCGGCTTCTCCAGCTCGACGTTCCAGGTGAGGCTCGTCTCGCCGGCGGGCCGCTTCTTCGTGGGGCTCACGGCCGGGCGCGGCGCGACCGCCTGCTTCTCGCCGGGCGGCGTGCGGTGACGCCTCGCCGCGTCGCGCGCCTTCGTGATCTCTTTCGCCGGGGGCTTCGTTCTACCCATGACCTCCGGCGCAGCAAGGTCGGGGCCACGTGCTGATCCGCGAAGAGCCCGCGACCGAGCTGACCCTCGCGACGCGGATCCTCGCGCACGGCGGCGCGATCGCCGCCGACGGGCGCGTCGTCCTGCTGACCGGCGAGGTCGTGTACGCGGCCGGCGCCGGCGTGACGAATCACATGATGACGCCGTACGACATCGCGATCGTCCGGCTCCGCGACGGCCTCGATCTGTTCGGCACGCCACCCGCCGACATCGGCCGTTATCTCGACGCCCTTCGCGCCCAGCCGGCGGCCCGGGCCGCGGCCCTCGGCTCCGACGGGACGCTCGTCACGGCAGAGAGCCTGCGCAGCGCGGTCGCCGTGCTCCTCCACCGGCCATGGGACGAAGCGGAGGCACACGCGAAGGCGGCCGGGGCCCTCATCGGGGCGTATCCGGTCGGCTGATCGTCAGGCGGCGCTCGCGCGCGCTCGCGACCAGCCCACGTAGGTGATCGCTGCCGCGACCGCTGCCGCCGCGCACGCCGCGGCCGCGACGTACGCGCCGAGGGCGATGGCGAGGAACGTCGGCGGCACGGCGTACGTCACGAGCACCGCGCCGAGGTAGTCGGCGAGCGCGATGGCCTGGGCGCTGCCGCTGGCGAGTCCGGCGAGCGCGCCGCCGATCGCGCCGCAGCTGATCGCGATACGTGCCGTCGTCTCGTGCGCCCCGATGGCGGCGCCGAGGCGGTAGAAGGCGATGAGCCCGACCGCGAGCGCCGCTGCCGAGGCGAGCGAGCCCAGCGGATCGGGCCCCGCGAGCCGGCCACGCACCGGCGCGTCGGCGAGCCGCGACGCTGAGAACAGCGCGACGGCCGCGGCCGCCGCGGCGCTCACGACGGTCGCGAGCAGCGTCGGCCCGGCGAACCGCATCGTCAGCCCGGCGGATCGAGGTCGAACGGCAGCGGCTCGGCACCCTCTTCGCGGCGCTCGTGGGCGGTCTGCATCGCGACCTTCTTGCGCCGCTTCCGCTTCTCGAACGGACCGCGGACGTCGAAGCCGAGCTCGAACTGCGTCGCCGCATTCAGCAAGGCCTCCGCGGGGGAGAGCCCGAGGACGCGCACGAGGTCGTCGTAGAGGCGGCCGAAGCGATCGCGGTCCTCGTCCGTCCGCACGATATCGGGATAGGCCGGCGGGCTGATGCGCTCGTTCTGTGGACCGGCTATCTCGCGCTCCGTTTCGCGGAGATCGAGCGAACGAAGGATTCCACGGGGATCGCGGTCAGCGTCTCGATGGAGATCGTGCCCCGGGCCCCGAGGCTGACCGACACGCGCGCCATCGTCTCGGCGTCCTTTGCCTCGACGACGTTGACGAAGTCGTAGCGGCCGAGGGTGGCGTACTGCGCGATCACGCGCGCGCCTCGCGCCTCGATCTCCTTGTTCACTTCTTTGATCCGGCGGGGATTCGCCTGCAGCGTCTTCACGCCCGCGGCGGTCACCTTGGTGAGCAGAACGAACGTGGCCATCGGCCCCTCCCGTATCGCGACCTAGAGTGAGGATATGCCGCAGTTCACGCGCGCCGAGGCCGAGGGGCTGCTACCGCGCGTCCGGCCGCTCGTCGAAGACCTCAAGCGGCGCAAGGCCTCGTACGACAGCCGGCCGAGCGCGCCCGTGGCGCGGGAGATCGAGGCACTGCTCCGCGAGCTGGCCGAGCTCGGCGTGGAAGTGAAGGACATGGACTCCGGCCTCATCGATTTCCGGACCGAGCGCGACGGCGAGGAGGTCTACCTGTGCTGGCGCCTCGGCGAAGGGGACCGCATCGCGTGGTGGCACACGCTCGAGGGTGGGTTCCGCTCCCGGCGGCCGATCGTGGAGAACTAGCGGCGACGTAGGTCGCCAGTTCGGCTGCGGGGGTCGGATGGCCCCACCGTCCGGGTCGAACGACCGACACGACAACCGCGGCGCGCCGTGCTCTCTTATCGAAGGTGGACGAGCACGAGCTCGCGTGGGCCGCGGGGTTCTTCGATGGGGACGGCTGGGCGGCGCTCGTCCGAGCCAAGGGCAGGCGGACGGGGCAGCCACACGCGCAGATCAACCAAGGAAGCATCGCCGGTATGCCCGAAGTACTCGTGCGTTTTCGCGATGCCGTCGGAGTCGGGCGCATCGGCGGGCCGAAGATCGAACCTGGCCGGCAGCCGCTCTACTGGTGGGTCGCGAGCAGCCGCGGTGACGTGATCCGGACAGGAACGCTCATCGGTCCCTGGCTATCGAATCAGAAACGCGCTCAATTCAGCGCTTCGGTCGGGCTCCGGTTCGAAGCGAAGGCGATCGACGCGTCCGCGTGGGCGGCCGGCCTCTTCGACGCGGAAGGCTCGAGCTCTCTCAGTGACCACCGATCACACGCTGGGTACAAGTACGCCGAAGCGACCGTGACGCAAAGCAGCCCCGGACCGATCCCCGAGGAGCTCGAGCGATTCGGTCATGTCGTGGGTCTGGGTCGCGTGTACGGTCCCTACGAGCAAGAGGCTGCGACGGAGCTCGTCTACCGGTGGCGAGCGCAACAGGTCGATGAGATCCGCCGCGTCATGCATCTGCTTCAGCCGTGGCTCGGTCTGGTCAAGCGCCAGCAAGCGTTCCGGTGTCTTGCGGTCGTGGATGGGCAGCCGGCGCTCAAGCGTGGGCGTGCCGATTGGGGATCTCACAAGACGCATTGCGTGCATGGCCACGAGTACGCGACTGCTCGCCTGAGGCCCTACGTGACGCGGTCCACGAACGGTCTCGCGCTGCGCGATTCGAAGCGATGCCTGGTCTGTCTGCGTCTTCTGGCCCGTCGGTCGTACGCGAACAGCAAGGCAAAAGAGATCGGCGGCCCTGCGGCCGCCGATCTCGATCCGACGCGGTCAGCCCCTACTTGTTGAAGTACACCTTGTTGATCTCGATGTAGTTCTTCCATTTGTCCGGCACCGCGTCCTCGGGGAAGATCGCGCTCACCGGGCAGACCGACTCGCACGCACCGCAGTCGATGCATTCGTCGGGGTGGATGAAGTACATGTTGTCTGCATCAGTTGTATAAATACAGTCGACCGGGCAAACGTCCAAGCAGCTCGCATCCTTGACGCCGATGCACGGCTCGGTGATCACGTAGGCCATCGCTCGCAGCTCCCTTGATGAAGGATCCCGGAGCCCACTTGCGCGGTCCCTCCAGCCGAATGAAAGGCTACCATCACCATCGCCGATGAGCGAACGTGATACCGCGATATTTCCGCTGCCCGCGGATACCACGGACGAGGAGCGCGCTCAGGCGAAGCGCGAGCTGAGCACGCATGCGGAGGTCGTCGGCGAAGAGCCGCACGCCATCCGGCTCAACGCCAGGCTCCTCGGCCAGACCGGCCCGAACTGGCACTTCCAGTACACGCGGATCTACGCGCTGCCGAAAGGATTTCTCGCGGCCGGCCACGACATCCGCGAGGGCATCAAGGTGAGCTACGCCGATGACCTCGAGCACGTGGCCGACGGCTTCGCGAACGAGGGCGTTCGCGAGTTCATCATCGACGAGCTGCGATTCCGGAAGCTCCTCGACGCCGAAGCTGCCCGAGCGCAATAGCCGCGACCGCAAGGCGGCCCGGCCGCCGAAGCGCGTCCCCGGCGGCGCGATCGAAGAGGATGTGCGGGCCCGCTGCGACGAGGCCGCGCCCGACGCCCTCGTGCGCGGGGTCGAGCAGTTCAACAAGGGCGAGTTCTTCGAACAGCACGAGACCCTCGAGATCCTGTGGCGCGAGACGCGAACGCCGGTGCGGGCTCTGTATCACGGGATCCTGCAGATCGGCGTCGGCTTCCATCACTGGCGCAACGGCAATCACCACGGCGCCACGGTCCTGCTCGACGAGGGCATCTTGCGGCTCCGGCCCTTCGCGCCGCATTGCCAGAGCGTCGACGTGGCCGCCCTGATCCACGATGCGACGGTCGCGCGCGACCAGCTCGTCGCGCTCGGTCCGGAGCGGATGAGCGACTACGACTTCGCGCGCGCGCCGAAGGTCCGCCTCGACCGCGGCTAGTCCTCGGGCAGCTCCACCGGCGTGAAACCCGGCTGGTCCCAGCCGATGAGCGTGTGCGGAGGGAGATTGACGGCCTCGACCGCGCGCAGCTCGGGCACCGCGTCGCGCAACGCACGCTCGATCCCGTTCTTCACCTGCAGGGATGCGACGAGCCGGCTCGCGCCGGGGCGGGTGAGCCAGACTTTCAGCTGCGCGACGCCGTCCTCGACGCCGACGAGCTCGGCCGACGCGCCGGAGCGCCCGAGGTACGGTGCCATCTCGGCGAGCCTCGCGGCGACACGCGACCTCAGATCCGCCATGCGTCACTAGGATATCGGCGATGTGCTTCCCATCCGGCGCGCGGCCGCCGGACATCCCCGAGGACCTGCGTCCGATCAGCGGCGGCGCTGGCGGCGAGGACACCATCTTGACGAGCGCAGACAGCGCGACCTTCCGGGCATTCGTGGCGAAGGCGTCGCAGGGCGACGCCGGCGTCGTGATCGCCCCCGACGTCCGGGGCCTGCACTCGTTCTACGAGGAGCTCGCGGAGCGGTTCGCGTCGGCGGGAATCCACGCGATCGCGTTCGATTACTTCGGACGGTCCGCCGGCACCGCCCGGCGGCCGGACGACTTCGCGTTCCAGGAGCACGCTACCGCGGCTCGATCGCGTCCCGACCTCATCCAGTCGGACGTCGCGGCATCGGCGGCCGAGCTCCGGCGACGCACCGGCGCGCGGCGCATCTTCGTCCTCGGGTTCTGCATGGGCGGTCGCATCGCGTTCAACGCGGCGGCCGAGCAGGACGGTCTCGCCGGCGTCGTCGGCTTTTACGGCGTCACCAGAGCGCGCGACGAGAAGGACCAGGACGCTCCCATCGCGAAGGTCGACCGGATGCGCGTGCCGATCCTCGGCCTCTTCGGCGGAGCGGATCAGGCCATCCCGGCGGCGGACAACGAGAAGTTCGACCGCGCCTTGAGCCAGCGCAAGGTCGCGCACCACCTCGTGACCTACCCAGGCGCGCCGCACTCGTTCTTCGATCGGTCCTTCGCCGAGTTCAAGACCGAATGCGAGGATGCCTGGCGACGCGTGCTGGGCTTCATCGCCACCGGCGACCCGGAGGCGGTGCGGTGACCGGACGCGTCGGCGGAGCGATCGTCCTCGGGGCGGTCGTGTTCGTCGTCATCTCGCTGTTCGAGCAGATCCCGGTGCTCGGCTGGCTCGGCGCGTTCGTGTCGGTCGGGGCGTGGGTCTGGCTCGCCGCGCAGGTGCGCCGGGCCGGTGGCTCGCTCGTGGACGCCGCGATCGCCGGTGCGGTCGCCGGCGTCGTGGGGGCGGTCTCGGCGTGGCTGCTCCAGGTCGGCAACCTCTTCGGTCCCGACACTCCCGGCCTGGCGCGATTCGGCGCCGGGCTCGGCACGGTCGGCGCGACGATCTTCCTTCTCCTCTGGCCGCCGATCGGCGCGCTCGTGTGTGGTGGTGCGGCAGCCCTCCGGTCGCGTCGCGCGCTCGGTTGATCGACGCTCGTGGCGAAGGCAGCGGCGTCGCGCTCCTCGGCCTGAGCGTCCGGCTCGGCCGCGGACGCCGCTAGGCCACGCGCCGCTTCTTGTGCGTCACGTAGTCGATCAGCACGAACTCGCCGAGCTTCTCCGGCTCGACGTAGAAGGCGCGTCCGCCGTTCAGCTTGGACATCTGGTTGACGAAGTCGACGAGGTAGTGCCCGCGGGCGAGCATGAACGTGTTGATCGTGATGCTCTCGCGGGTGCAGCGCACGACCTCGCGTAGCGTCTCCTCGAACGTCCGCTTGGTCGGCGGATACGCGAATCGCGGGACCGGGTTGCCCTCCTCGAAGTGCGCCGTGGGCTCGCCGTCGGTGATCAGGAGGATCTGCTTGTTCTTGCCCCGCGACCGCGAGAGCAGCGTGCGCGCGGTCTGGAAGGCGTGCTGCATGTTCGTCCCGTACACGTACTCGTTCCAGGTCAAGCGCGGAAGGTCCGTGGGCTTCAGCTGGGTCGCGTAGGCGGAGAAGCCGATGATGTAGAGGTCATCCTTCGGGAACGTCGAGCGGATGAGCGAGTCGAGCGCGAGCGTGACCTTCTTCGCTGCGAGGAAGCAGCCGCGGAAGAGCATCGACCGCGACACGTCGACGAGGATGGCGGTCGCGGACTGCGTGACCAGCTCGGTCCGGTAGACCTCGAAGTCCGCTGGGTGCAGCTTCACCGGAGTGCCCGCGCCGCCGCGGAACACCGCGTTCCGCACGGTGCCGGGGAGGTCGAGCAGGAACGGATCGCCGAACTCGTACGTCTTCAGCTCGTCCGTCGGGTCGCCGCCGCGCCCGCGGGCATCCGCGCGATGCTTGCCGAACGCATCGCGCTTGAGGGTCGAGAAGATCTCCTCCAGCGAGCGCTGGCCGATCTTCCGGATCCCCCGCGGCGTCAGCTCGTAGCGCTCCCCGTCCTTGCGGATGAGGCCGGCCTCCTCGAGGAGCTCCGTCATCTTCTGGAGGTCCTCGAGCGACTGACGGGCCTTCGTGCCCGCGAGGCGCTCCACCTGCTCCGGATCCATCTCGGTGAGATCGCCCTGATCGCGCGCGCCCCGGACGACGTCCTCCAGGTCCGAGAGCTGGTTCATCTCGTCCATCAATCCGAGGGCTTCGGCGAGCGTGAGCGGATCATCGCCGGTGAGGTCGTGCTGGTAGCCCTCGAGGGGCATGAGCTGACCGAGCGTGTCGGCGAGATCGTTCATCGCCGATTGCAGCCCCGGGTCGTCGAACGCCGCCCCGAGCAGCTCCTCGAGCTGCTCGCGCATCTCGCCCGACATGCTGTTCCAGAGGGAGCGCATCGCGGCCATCCCCATCGCGAGCTGTCGCAGAAGGTCGTCCCAGTCCGTCGCGTTTCCGGCCAGCTCGGGGTACTGCCGCTGGAACGCCTCGAAGTCCGGGTCGCCGCCCTCGGCGCGCTCCTTCAGCGCGCGGTTGAGGTCGCGGATCATCTGCCGCGTGCGCTCGAGCTGCTCGGGGCTGAGGCCCTTGAGTGAATCGCGCATGTTCTTGAAGTAGGAGCCGAGGACCTGCTCCTGCAGCTGCTTGAGGAGCTCCTGGTACTTCTCGGCCGCCTTGGGCTCGACGAACTCGTAGTCCTTCAATCCGCGGATGGCCCGGCCGACATCGTCCGGCAACGCGTCCAGCTGCTCGCGCCTCGCTCGCGCCATCGACCGCATCGCCTGCATCAGCGCCTCGTCGGCGGTCTCCTGACGCTCACGCCGGTCGAGACCCTCGCGCTCGAGCCGCTTGACCTCCTCGAGCTTTTCCTTCAGCTCGTCGAAGATGCCGGAGAGGTCGTGCCGCTCGGCGCGCTTCTGCTTCGCGGCGCGCAGCCGCTCGAGAAGGTCCTGCATCCCCTCCATGCGGCCGGGCATGCCCCAGCGCGCGAGCCGGGCCATGGCGTCCTCGAGGTCGCCCCCGGAGAGCAGCTCGTCGGACATCGCCCCAAGCAGCTCGTCGGCCTCGAGCGCGTCGAGCCGCTGGGTCCCGTCCCACCGCTTGTACCGGACGTAACGATCGAAGAAGCCATCGGGTTCGAACATGCCCGTCTACCCGCGGAAGGTCGCGCGTGACTCACCGCGCTCCTTGTTCAGCTTGCGGTTGAGGTGCAGGCCTTCGAGCACGAACTCGACCGCGGCCGCGATGGCTGCCGGATTGCCGGCCGCCCCAAGCTTCGCGACGGCGCCTTTCATTCCCGGGATCTGCAGGGCCTGCTTCACGTACTCCTGGCTCGGCAGCGTCGGCGAGACGTGCATCGTCGCGCCGCGCTGGAACGCGGCAAGCAGCGAGTCGAACTCCGCGAGGGCGAACGTCCGGTTGAAGACGTTCAGCACCGCGCGCTGGGCGAGGCGGTCGATGACCCGTTCCTCGGACAGCTCACCGACGGACTCGAGCTCGATCTTGCCCGCGGTGGACGCGACGACGGCCGGGAGATCGCTGATCCGTGGCACGACCGCGGTCTCGCCGTTCCGGAGCGCCCGCTTCAACGCGTTCGAGGCGAGGTTCTCGTAGTTCGCGATGGTCACGCGCACCGACACGCCGGAGCGCTGCGAGATCTCCGGCGAACGCCGCGCGAGCTGCGACAGCTCGGCGAGGACCTCCTTCATGTACCCCGGCACCGTCGTCACGATGCCCTCGTCGACGAACGCGGCGCGCTCCTGCTCCATGATCCCGACCTCGGTGGTGAGCTCCTTCGGGTAGTGGGTCCGGATCTGTGAGCCGAACCGGTCCTTGAGCGGCGTGATGATCCGGCCCCGGTTCGTGTAATCCTCGGGGTTGGCGGACGCCACGACGAACAGATCCAGCGGCAGCCGGATCTTGTACCCGCGGATCTGGACGTCGCGCTCCTCCATCACGTTCAGCAGGCCGACCTGCACCCGCTCCGCCAGGTCGGGAAGCTCGTTCAGCGCGAAGATGCCCCGGTGCGTACGCGGCAGGAGGCCGTAGTGGATCGTGAGCTCATCGGACAAGTAGCGTCCTTCGGCGACCTTGATCGGGTCGACCTCTCCGACGAGGTCGGCGATCGAGATGTCCGGCGTCGCGAGCTTCTCGCTGTACCGCTGATCCGGCCGCAGCCAGACGAGCTCGACGGCATCGCCGTCGTTGGCCACGCGGTACCGGCAGGCGGCGCAGATCGGCTGGAACGGATCGTCGTTGATCTCGCACCCGGCGATCGCCGGCAGCAGCGGATCGAGGAGCGTCACGAGCGAGCGCGCGATCCGCGTCTTGGCCTGGCCGCGCTCGCCCAGGAAGATGACGTCCTGGCCGGACAGGATCGCGTTCTCGATCTGGGGGATGACCGTCTGCTCGTAGCCGACGATGCCGTCGAACAGCGGCGTCTTGCGCGAGAGCGCGACCATCAGGTTGGCGCGAAGCTCCTCCTTCACGGTCCGGCTCCGATATCCGCTCTCGCGGAGCGCCCCAATGCTCATCGGGCGTTCGTCGATCATCCCTGCTCTCCTTCGCTCAGGTCGGTCACCGGCGCACGGGTCGCGACGACGGTGTCGCGCCGGCCTGCGGCGCCGCGGTGCGCTCCGCGTGACCGGTGGCACGCGGCGCGGCGTCGCCTTCGTGATCGAGCGTCCCCTGCACGCGTGCCTCCGTGGACCGAGGGTACCACGCTATCCTCGCGCTCCAATGACTTCCGAGGAGGCATCGCCGCCGTCGATCGACGACCCGGAGTCGATCGCGACGACCGTGCGTGAGGTCGCCGAGCGAAATGTGAAAGCGTTGCGCGAGCGGCCGATAGACATCAGCGTCGAGCCGCCGACGGTCTTCCGGCCCTGAACGCGTTCGCATGACGACGGACGCGGCGATGAGCGACGTCCGTTATGCGACGGTCACCGAGCTGGCGCACGGCCTCAAGCGCGGGCGCTACTCCGCCGTCGAGCTCGCAAGCGCGACGCTCACGCTGCTCGAAACGCACGGGCCTCGCTACAACGCCATCGCGACGCTCACGCGCGAACGCGCGCTCGCTGAGGCCGCTCGCGCGGACCGTACGCGCGGGAGCGCGCGGAGCTCGCTGCATGGCGTGCCCTATGGGGCCAAGGATCTGGTCGCCGCGCAGGGCGCGCCGACGACGTGGGGTGCGCCCCCGTACCGGGATCAACGGTTCAGCGAGGACGCGACGGCCGTCGCGAGGCTCCGCCGCGCCGGAGCGGTCCTCGCGGCGAAGCTCGCGATGGTGGAGCTGGCCGGCGGCGGCGGGTACCGGTACCCGAGCGCGTCGCTCCAAGGTCCGGGCCGGAACCCGTGGGACACCGGCCGCTGGTCAGGGGGATCCTCGAGCGGATCGGGCGCCGCGGTCGCCGCGGGGCTCGTGCCCTGGGCGATCGGCTCAGAGACCTCTGGCTCCATCGGTACTCCGGCGGCGTTCTGCGGCGTGACCGGGCTGCGTCCGACGTACGGGCTCGTCAGCCGGCACGGCGCGATGGCCCTCTCGTGGACGCTCGACAAGCTCGGCCCGATGGCCCACTCGGCGGAGGACTGCGGGATCGCGCTCCAGGCCCTCGCCGGTCCTGATCGATCCGACCCGACCACGAGCGGTAGGCGCTTCGCTCCGCTGAAGGGACGCG
>Ga0209474_10004461_pt1 | contig 12095 bp, 14 predicted proteins | sample GraSoiAngelo_145_FD_185902 | JGI IMG/M metagenome (GOLD analysis project Ga0209474, IMG submission 185902) | Grasslands soil microbial communities from the Angelo Coastal Reserve, California, USA - 14_1009_05_20cm (SPAdes) (version 2) | ecosystem: Environmental > Terrestrial > Soil > Grasslands...
CGCGAGAGCGTACCGCGCCGCTGGAAGGACCGTCGCGTAGCACACCGCGCTGAACGCGGCGCCGCCCACAGCCGTCCGCGGCACGCCGACGTACCACCAATCGTGCAGCCTGAAATTGAGGAGCTCGAACAGATCCCAAAAGAGCACGCTCGCCGCCGCGCACCCGACGAACTCTCGCGGACGCGCGAACGGCGACCGGCGATGCCGCATGCGGACCGCGCCGGAGAGCGCGAGCAGGACACCCCACCAGCAGACGGCGAACCGAGCGAGATCGATTGCCTCGAAGCGCCGTGACAGCGCGAGGGTCCCCGCCACGATGGCGACGCCGGAGAGGGCCCTGAGCACGACGTCGCATTACCGCAAAAACGAAAAGGGCGTCTCCGTATCCTCCGAGACGCTACAGTCACGGTCCGCGAGTGCAGGCGCAGAGTCACACTGCCGCGCGACAGCGCCTGACGCCGGACCGCCCGTTTGGACGGACCCGGCGCCTCGGCGCGATCAATGAAGACCTGCTTCTACTGCTTCTGATCCGACGGAACGTTCGAAGGCGTCCCGGTGGTGTTCTGCGCCGGGCTCTTCGCCGTGTTCGGGTTCGGCGGCTTCGTCTTCATGCTGTTCTCGGACTGATCGAGGGAGCCCGTCTGGTCCGAGGAGCCGCTGCGCCGGTGCATCTTCTTCGAACGGCCCATCACCTCGATCCGCTGCGCATGGTTCGACGCCGGGTCGAAGCTGGCGCGCACCTGCGAGCCTTCCTTGATCGAGGAGAGGTCGCTCGACGTCGCGCCGCTGCTGTCGACGATCTGCGTGCTGTCGTCCACCGTCAGCGTGATCGGGCTTCCGCCCCGCGAGGCGATGCTGATGCTCTTGCCGTCCGAATCGACCTTCGACACGCGGCCGACCGCGGACTTCAGATTCGCCGAGCTGCCCATCGTGGAGCGATCCATCGAGCCGCTCGTTCCGCTCTGACCATACGTCGAGCCGCTGCTGCCGGTCGTCGAGCCGGTGCCGCTCTGGCCGTACGTCGAGCCGCTGCTCCCGGTCGTACCGCTCTGGCCATAAGTCGAGCCGCTGCTCCCCGTCGTTCCGCTCTGACCGGAGGTCGAGCCGCTGCCAGTGGTGCCGCTCTGGCCGTACGTCGAGCCGCTGCTGCCGGTCGTTCCGGCCTGGCCAGAGGTCGAGGAGCTCGAGCCGCTGTTCGGGTTGGTCTGACCATACGTCGAGCCGCTGCTGCCCGTCGTTCCGCTCTGATCGGAGGTCGAGCCGCTGCTGCCGGTTGTTCCGGCCTGGCCAGAGGTCGACGAGCTCGAGCCGCTGTTCGGGTTGGTCTGCGACGACGCGCTCACCTGGCCGCTGCGATCATTGCCCATCGAAGAGGTGCTGCTCGAGCTGCCCGTGCCCGAGGTGCCCACCGAGCCGCTCGCGGACGGCTGATCGCTCGTTCCTTGCGCAGAGACCTGGCCCTGGCTCCCGGCCGCGCTCTGCGTACCTTCCACGGAGCCCTGCGTCGTCGTCGCGGTATTGGACGCCGTGCGTGTTTCCTTGTTCGACCCGGAGCAAGCGACAAACAGCGCCGCCGCCCCGAGCGCGGTGATGACGTGAACCTTCATGTGTCCTCCTCAGCAGAGTGGTTCGCGGCGCACTCGTCGAGGGGGAGCGCCGCTTCGGTCGCACCGGCAGGGTTTGCCGGACGAGACGTCTAGGTAGGCATCGCGAGTGCAAAACGGAACCCTCCTGGGCGCGCACCGTCAGGTCGCCGACTGAACGTGCTAGAAAGCTGCGTGATCGTACGCTGTCCGGCCTGTCGGAACACGTTCAGCAGTGAAAGAACCGGCCTGCAGGACTGTCCGGTGTGCGGAAAACCGCTCGTCGTCCCTGAGCAGGCGAGTGCGGCCTCGACCTCCTTTGCCGGCGACGTCCCAGCCGGCGCTCCGGCACTGGAGCCGGGAACGCCTTGGGAACGGCGCGTCGAGCTCGGCTCATGGCGGGCGTGGCGCGATACGGTCGTGGAGGCGCTCTTCGAGCCCGGCAGGCTGTTCCAGGACGCGCGCATCGACCGGGGAGCGGCACAAGCGCGGTTCGCGGTCGTCACCGTGACGGTGTTCTGGATCGCCGGACAGATGCTCGAGCGGTTCCTCTTGCGTCCGTGGACGCAACGCGCGGTAGCCGGGATTGCCGTGCGGGGGCAATTCGGCTCCGTGGTGCAGAAGCTGATGCAGATCGAGAGCGACAACTCGCCTCGAACGGCGGCGCTGATGGCGCTGCTGACGCCGGTCGTCGTGCTCGTCACGCTCTACGTCAACGCGGCCGTGACGCACCTGTTCGCGGTGCTGCTCGGACAGAACAAGCGCGGGTTCGCGGCGACGTTCACCGCCTGCGCGTACGCCTTCGCGCCGCTCGTGCTGTTCGCCATCCCTGGCTGCGGCGCACCCATCGCCGTCGTCTGGGCGGCAATCCTCACCGGCATCGGCCTGAAGCACACGCATCGCATCGGCCCAGGCGGTGCTGCGGCGACCGTCATCGCGCCGTACGTACTCGTGTGTTGCGGTGGCTGCGCTCTGGCAGGGCTTTTCGTTGCGGGGAGTGGAGTGCTGCCGCGGTGAACTGGACGACGCACGCCGGACCACCTTCCGTCCACGCGCTCGGGCTCGCGGCCGCGGGCACGGCGCTGCTCTGCGCCGCGGCGATCCTTCCGCTCGACGCTCCGCCGCTGTCGCTCCTTGCGTGTCCATTTCGCTCCGCTACCGGCTGGCCGTGCCTCACCTGCGGGTGCACACACGCGTTCGCCGCGTTCGTTCGATTGCGACCGCTCACTGCGCTCGAGGCGAACCCGCTGGGCGCGGCTCTCGCACTCCTTTGCGCGGTCCACTCGGTGTGGACCGCGCTGCGACTCTTCGGTCTTCGGCTCGCGCCGGCGAGCTTCTCCGCCACGCCTCGCATCCGCGCAGCGGCAGCGGCGCTGTTGCTCGCAAACTGGGCATTCGTCGCGCTGCACGGTCCGCGATGATCGCGCTTGCGTTGCTCGCATCGTATCTTGCGGGCTCGATTCCGTTCGGGCTGCTCGTCGCGCGCGCGGCTTCCGGAAAGGACGTGCGCGTCGTCGGATCGGGAAACATCGGCGCGACGAACGTGGCTCGCGCGGCGGGTCGCACCGCAGCCGCGGTGACGCTCTTGTTCGACGCTCTCAAGGGATTCCTGCCTGCCATCATCGCCGCGAAGGCACTTCCGGAACCGTGGGGAGCGGCGGCGTGCGGTATCGCCGCGGTCCTCGGCCACTGCTTCCCGGTGTGGCTACGATTTCGCGGCGGCAAGGGCGTCGCGACGGGCCTTGGCGTCGCGCTCGCCGTCGCGCCGCTTTCCGCCCTCTGCGGCGCCGCGGCGTGGGTCGTCTGCTACAAGCTCTTGCGCATCTCCAGCGTCGGATCGCTTGCGGGCGCCGCCGTCGCACTCCTCGTCGCGGTAGCGATGGCGCCACCTTGGAGCATCGCCGCTCTCGCGGGCATCGTCGCCATCGTGCTCGCCCGGCATCGCACGAATTTGCAACGGCTGCTCCGTCACGAGGAGCGATGAAGCGGGGCAGCCTGCAGCGCTGATCGTACCGCCTGGACGGGAGCGATTGAGAGGGCGTTCGCTCGGCGCGCCGTGGGTTGTCGGCGCCGATGTCGTCCTCAACATTCGTTTGGTAACCGGCGGCATTTTTCCGCATGTCCTTTCTTCGGAGAACACGATGGCGACGTATGATCCGACCTACCAATCGACCTCGCAGGGGGGCGGGGACCATCCAGAGCATCGCGCGCGCGACCTGCGCCTGCGGTGGAGCGCCATCTTTGGCGGCAGCGTCATCGGCTGGGGGTTCCTGTTCTTCCTCTCGCTGCTGGGCCTCACGATCGGGCTCGCGGCAATCCAGCCGTACTCGACCCGCCCAGGGTCCGGCGTGGATACCGGCTCGGGAATCTGGGGCGTGGCGGCGCTGGTCCTCTCCTCCATTCTCGGCGCGTACTGCGTCGTGCGGATGGCTGGTGAACGGCGCAAGCGCGAGGCCGCGTTGCACGGCGCCGTCTCGTGGGGATTGTCGATGATCTTCGGCGCGCTGCTGGCGTTCGGCGCCAGCAATACCGCCGCGCGCGCGGCCGCCGACAATCCGCCGCGGACGACGGCGCGCACCGACGCGACCGGCAACCTGCGCATGTCTCGCGCGGACCGCGACCGGCTGGACGAAGCGAAGAACGACGCGGCGAAGGCCGGCGGCGTGAGCACGGGCGCGGCGTTCCTCTCGCTGCTCGCGGCGCTCCTCGGTTCCGGGCTCGGCGCCGTTGGCGCGCGCGGACGCAAGCTCGGCGAGAGCTTGCACCTGGGCCGCGAGCGCGGAACGGCGCGCGACCGCGAGCTCGGCCGCACATCGACCGCCGTGACGGGGCTCGGCTCCGACGCCGCGGACCGCGAGCTCACGGACCGCGACAGGCCGACGATCCTGCCGCCGACACACTGAAGCGAATCCGTTTACGCGATTCGCTTCAGCCCTGTTGCGTTTCGGCGACGCAACTAGATCGCTTCGTTGAACCCTTTGTCGAAGAGATCCGACAGCGCAGCAGCGCAGGCCTGCGCCTGCTCGCCTTCGGTCCGCACCGTGATGGTGGAGCCCTTGGCGGCGGCGAGCATCAGGACGCCCATGATGCTCTTGCCGTTCACCTCCTGGCCGTCCTTCACCAGCGCGACATCGCACGGAAAGCGGTTCGCGGTCTGCACGATGAGCGCCGCCGGCCGCGCGTGCAGCCCCATCTTGTTGCGCACCAGCAAGTCCTTTTCGGCCCGCTCTTCCGGCACTCTCGTCTCTTGCTAGAGTAAGGCGCCGCCCAAGGCAAGGCCCAGGGCGAGCGCGATGTACAATGCGATCGTGAGCCGCAGCCGCGGCAGCACGGCGGCGATGCCGAGGATCAAGGCGGCGAGCAGCACGGCATGCCACGGTCGATGCGGAAGGCCGGCGATGAGCACCGATCGTCCCGCGATGGCGCCGGCCAGGATCGCCGCGGTCCCCTTCAGGAACGCCGTGCTCTGCGGAATGTGCGCGCGCGAGACCGCCGATACGATACCTTCGCCGCGGCTGTACCCCGCGAAGAACAACCATGCGCGGGCGGCGAGATGGACGCCGTCGTAGATCGCGAGGAAGAGCAGTACGCAATAGATGCCCAGGTACGGCTCCGTGACCGCCGCGATGAGCGCTGCCGCGGGGCGCAGCGCGAGCCAGAAAAATCCGTCACCTAAAGCCGCGAACGGTGGACCGAGGGCCGCCTTGAACGCGGAAACCCTGCGAGGGTCCGCCGCGCCACGCGCGACGTCTTCCTCGAGCCGCACCGCTCCGCCCACGATCGCCGCCGCGAGGTACGGGTGGCAGTTGAAGAACTCGAGGTGTCGCTCCGCCGCCCTCGCGCGAGCGGCCGCGTCTGGATACAGCTCGCGCAAGGCGGGTTGCATCGCGAATGCGAAGCCGAGGTTCTGCATCCCGTGCGGGTTCCAGGCCGCCTGGAGGAAAAGCGATCTCCAGAAGACGCGGAGGAGCGCGAGGAACGATACGCGCGGGCGCGGAGCTTCTGCGACGGACTCGGCGGCGGTCATGGCAAAGCGTTCAGCAGGGCGGCCGCCCCGAGCACCAGTACGAATCCGGCTGTGGCGAACACGGCCGCGCGCGGATCCCGGATCGCGCGAATGGCGGACGCGGCGGCGAGCGCCCACACCGCATGCCACGCCCCGGTCAGCCCGGACACGAGGCGCGGCGGAAAAGAGCTGCGCGCGCTCGCGAGCAGAGGTGACAGGATGGCGCACGCGAAGCAGATCGACGCGGTGACGGCGAAAGGCAACAAGAGGCCGCGCAGGTTCAGCCACAGGGTCGACGCATCGCCGCTCGCTGCGCGCTCCAGCGCCCTGTCCGACAGGGCGGCGTTGCGCAGCTCCGCCGCGCGTTCCAGCCGCCGCCCCGCGGTCGCGAGCGGGTACAGCAGCGCGAGCCCGAAGGCGGCCAGCGGGGCATCGACTCCGGTGCCTGCCGCCATTCCCGCGGGCACGAGCGCGGACGTCAGCGCCGCGGCGAGCAGCGTCTCGTTGGCGGGCAGGCTCCCGCCGAGGTTCACGCCACCGAGGAAGATGAGCTCCAGCGGCACTCCGAGGACGAGGCCGCCTTCGGCGTCTCCGAGCGCCCACCCGAGCGCTGGTGAAAGCACGATCGGTCTGCTGAGCATGAGCTGCAGCGCGCCCTTGCGCTCGATCGCGGCCAGCCCGCCAATGAGCGCGGCAGCGACGGCCCCCAGCACCAGCTCCAGGGTCATGAACGTGAATCCTACGCTGAGTTGACGTCTCTGCCGCGGCCTGGCTTGGTTTAGCGCGGCGAGGCGGGGAGGGCGGCGAACCTCGATTGCAGCACGGACAACGGGGTGGCGTGCTCGGAGGGAACGGCGCGCGCTTCGACCTCCGTGCCGCCACTCGCGAGGCGTGCTAGCGCCTCCATTTCCCCCGTGTCGAGGTAGACGGAGGGCGCCACCTGGCGCCGCCCCGTCGCGAAGTGCACGTTTCCCAGGTTGAGGCGCGGAAGCGGCACGCCCAGCTCGTGCAGAGCGAACGCGTCGCGCACGTCGCGCACCAGCACCAGCGTGCGCACGCCCGTGACGCCCGTGCCGCCGGGCTTGAGCAGCTCGGCTGCCGCGGCGATCTTCATCACCTGGAACTGCACCTTCGGCGGAATGGCCAGCGCCATGGCGGAGCGTGCCAGGACGTTGGTGGCGGCCTCGTCGTCGACGACGAGCACGCCATGAGCGTCGAGCGCCGGAAGCCATGCCTCGAGCACCTGTCCATGCACGAGGCGGTTGTCGACCCGGATGAGCGCGACACCCGGGCCTTGCTTCACGTAAGCCTCCCGCGCAGCATCTCGGAAGCGTGGCCGATCGCGTTCCGGCCCGCTTCCGCCAGCTCGCGCGCGAGCTCCACGATCGGTTTCCCCGCCGCCCGCAGCGAGACGAGCTTCAGCACCATGGGGAGGTTGACGCCGGTGACCACCTCCACCCGCCGCTCCGCGAGGAACGAGAGGCAGAGCTGGGTGGGCGAGCCGCCGAGCAGATCGGTGAGCAGCACCACGCCCTCGCCGCCGTCCACCGCCCGGATCGCTTCGGCGATCTTGTGGCGGACCTCGGGGTCGGTCGCCACGACGTTGACGGTGCGCACCTGGTCAAGGCGCCCGACCACCGCCTCGGCGGTGCGCAGGAGCTCTTCGGCCAACTTGCCGTGCGAGGCGATGACGACGCCGATCATGCGCGAAATGTAACGCACGCCCGCGCGGGGCGCGTAGGAAACGTCGACAGCTCGTGAAGCTCAGTTCTGCTTGCCGCCCACGGTGAGCCGCACGGGATTGGGCGGCGTCGGCAGCTCGGGCGCCGACTGGGTGGGCGCGGAGCCCAGATGCACTCCGGGTGCCGCCGAGTGGAACAGCCACGCCGACACGGCGAACACAGGAAGCTCGACCGCGAAGAGCGCGAACACCGCTCTCCATGCGGAGCGTTCCCAACCGTCGGGAGCGGAGCCCAGAAGGATTGCGACGGCCATCGCGCTGCTCGTCAGCTTGCCCGCAAGCACGGGCAGGAGGGCAACGCGGCGCTCGCGAGGCGAATGCGCGACGAGCGCGCAGGCGACCGAAACCGTCACCATCATCGCGACGCCCAACACTTGCCAGAAGCGAACTTCCGCCGTCAGCTCGGCTTTGGCGCCGGCTCCCACCACGCCGAAGATCCAGCCGGGAAACAGTGCCAGCACGAGAGCGGCCGCGCCGTACGCGACGGCGCAGAACGCAGCGAAACGGCCGAGGCGCACCTCCTGTCGCGAGAGCTCCGGCAGAGGCATCCGCGCTCCTGTACCACAGAGCTCGTTCAGCTCGTTCAGGTGATCGGCTTGCCGAGACGCCTCGCGAGCAGGATCCGTTCGAAGTCGCGGGTACCGGCGCGCGCGACCACCAGGCCCAGCCGGAGCGGCTCGCCTGGCCCGGGCACGCGCACGGTCCGCGGCTCGCCCATTGGGACGCTCATCCAGCCTCCGCGTGGGCGCCCGCCATCCAACGAGAGGCGATACTCGACGCACAGCTCGCCGCCGCGAGTCTGGTGGGGCGACAGATCGAGCGACATCTGCAGAGGCTCGCTATGCGGCCCGGCGGCTTGCGACAGGTCGAGGTGAAGCTTGCGACCGTCCTCGCCGACGAGCATGGGGGTCGCGAGCAGCGCACCGGCTTCGTCCCGCAGCTCGAGCGAGAAGAGCAGCGCGGCACCTGCATCTGCGCGCAGCCGCCCGAACGTCGTCTCCGCGCCGGCGACGCCGAGGACCAGCCCGCCCAGGCCGAACACCAGGCAGCGCAGCTTCTTCCGCACGCCGGATGGCATGGCGCCTCCCGGCCGCGCAGCCTCTCAACAGGTCGGCTCGGCGTCAAGGCGCACGCGCAGCATGTTTCCACTGCGTTGCACGATGGCGCACTCGCCCCTTTCCAGCCGCTCGCGCAACGCGCGGTGGATCCCGCGCAGAATCTGACAGATCCGCGATTCGGTGACGCCCAGGACGCGGCCGATCTCGCGGTACGTCAACTCTTCCTCGTAATAGAGCGCCAGGACGGTGCGGTCCCGCTCCGGCAGCTGCGCGACCAGGTCGCGCACGCGCGCGTGTTCCTGCGCGGCGGCGACGCACGCGAAAGCGCTCTCCGCGTCCGCGAACGAGCCGTCGTCCGCGTTCTCGACGTTCACGAACGTCTGGGCATGAGGGAGAGTGCGCGCGACACCACGGCGCGCTCGATAGGCTTCGTCCGCGCTGAGCTCGCGGCCGAGCTTGCTGCGCAGCCTGTCTTCCGCGCGATCCGCCTCCCGGGTGCGGCGCCGCTCGCGTCGGGAGAGATGGTCCTCGGCGCGCATGGCATCGAGGATGGCGCCGTGGATGCGCGTGCGGGCGTACGCCTCGAAGGGGATGGCGCGAGACGCGTCGAACCGATCGACCGCGTCGATGAGCCCGAGCACGCCTGCGCCGATGAGGTCGTCGAGGTCGACGCTGGCCGGCACGCGCCCGGCGAAGCGCAACGCCAGGTCGCGCGCAAGCCCGATGTGCGTCCGGATGAACGCATCGCGCTGGCGCGCCTTCATGTCGGTGTTCGCCGCCGCGTCGCTCCGCATCGCTCCTCCACGCTCGAATGGCTCGTCCCGGGCGTTGGAGAGCAACCGCTGTGCCTGCAAACGAACAGAATCGGAGGACGCTGAAAAAGCGCTCGTTCCCGCCGCCTACGTCTCCGCGCGGCGCTCCCGACGACAGGCGAGACCGCCAGAGCATTGACGGACCGCCGTTTGCTTGACGGAGCACGCCGGCGTGGGCGAGTGGTGAAGGAGATGCGGCTCCTCTTCGTCGACGACGAGCGCGACCTCGTCTCGTCGCTGTCGCGGTACTTCCGCCTGCACGGATTCGAGACGGCCGGCGCCTACGGCGTCGCCGACGCCGTCGCGAGGCTCGAGGAGGCACGAGCAGGTGCGTCGCCTTACGACGCGGTCGTCACCGACCTGCGGATGCCGGACGGAGACGGCCTCACGGTGCTGCGCGAAGTGCGCAGGCTGCTTCCGCGCACGCCCGTCGTGGTGATGACCGCGTTCGGCTCCGTCGCCACGAGCGTCGAAGCGATGCGTCTGGGCGCAGTCACGATGCTGGAGAAGCCGGTGCCCGCCGCGCAGCTCGAGCGCGAAGTCCGCGATGCGATCGCCGACGCGCGCGAGGTCGAGGGTGGTCTCGAGGCGGCCGGCGGCGCCGGTCTGGTGGGCAACTCACCCGCGATCCGCGCGCTGTTCGACACCCTGGTGCGCGTCGCTCCCTCGAACAGCTCGGTGCTCATCCAGGGTGAGAGCGGGACCGGGAAGGAGCTCATCGCGCAAGCGGTGCATCGGCTGTCGCGACGCGCGCTGGGACCGCTCGTCGCCGTGAACTGCGCCGCGATCCCGGAGCACTTGCTCGAGTCGGAGCTGTTCGGGCATGTGAAAGGCGCCTTCACCGGCGCGTCGCAGTCGCGGCAGGGTCGCTTCAAGCTCGCCGGCGGCGGCACGATCTTCCTCGACGAGATCGGCGAGATGCCGCTGTCGCTGCAAGGCAAGTTGCTCCGCGTCCTGCAGGAGCGCGAGATCGAGCCGGTGGGCGGGAGCAAGACGGAACCCGTCGACTTCCGCCTCATCGCGGCGACGAACAAGGACCTGGAGGCGGCGGTCGCGAACGGAACGTTCCGCAGTGACCTGTTCTACCGGCTCAACGTCGTCCCGCTCGTCGTTCCTGCCCTTCGAGAGCGCCGCGGCGACGTTCCGCTGCTCGCGGCCCACTTCCTGGCGCGCCACAACAGCGGCAAGGAGCGACCGCTCCGTTTTTCCGCCGACGGGATCGAGGCGCTCGAGCGGCACACCTGGCCAGGAAATGTCCGCGAGCTGGAGAACCTCGTGGAGAGGCTCGCCGTGCTGAAAGGCGAAGGCGAGATCGGCGTCGCCGACCTGCCCGGCCCGATCCGGAACGCGCGCGCAGCTCCCGCCTCGGCGGAGGCGACAGGCAACGAGATCCCGACCGCGCTGCCGCCCGAGGGAGTGGACCTGTACAAGGTGCTCGCCGACCTCGAGGATCGGCTGATCCGCGAAGCGCTGGAGCGGTCGGGAGGCAACAAGAATCGCGCGGCGAAGATTCTCGGGCTCAATCGAACGACGCTGGTCGAGAAGCTGCGCAAGAAAGGCGCGCTCAAGGGATCGAGCGGCGCGAACGGGTGACCGATGTTCGCGGCCGAGGGCGCCCTCGCGTTCGCGCTGCGCGCTCTAGCGCTGGCATCCTGGTTCGGCGGCGGCATCGCGACGATGCTCGCGACTTCCGCTGTGTTCGCGCGGGCCGAATCGCGCAAGGTCGCGGGGGACTTCGCCGGCGCCATCCTGCGGCGGACGAACCTCTTGCGCGGCGCGGCAGCGGCGCTGCTCGTCGTATCCGCGCTGCTCGGCGCGCGCGGCGCGGCGACCTGGTTCGGCGCCGCGTGCGTGCTCCTGCAATTGGCAGCGGTCCCGGTGGATGCCGCCACCCGCAAGCTTCGCCGCGACCTCGGCGGCAACATCGACGCGCTTGCCGCGAACGACCCGCGGCGTCGCCGCTTCGGCGCGCTGCACGGCGTCGCGATGCTGCTGCTCCTCCTGCAAATCGTCGCCGCAGCCGTCGGAATCGTCGTTCAATAAATATTCGTCGTGCGGCGCGAGCCCGTGTAATCGAGAAACACCGTCTTCAGGTACGTGAAGAAGTTGGCGCCCTCTTCCGCCATCTCCTTCTCGCCGACGCCCGTCGCCTTGATGCCGCCGAACGGGAGTTGCGCTTCGCCGCCGACGGTCGGCTGATTCACATGGACCATCCCGACCTCGGCGCGGTCGACGAAACGCATCGCCGCGAAGTAGTCCGACGTGTAGATGCTCGCCGTCAGCCCGTACTCGACGTCGTTCGCCAGACGGATCGCCTCTTCCACGTCCTTTGCCCGCTGCACCGCGAGCACCGGCCCGAAGACCTCCTCGCGGGCAAGCTTCGTCCCTGGCGCTACGCCGTCGAACACCGTGGGCGCGACGAAGAACCCGTGTTCGTGCTCCGGTCCGCGCAGCCGCTCGCCTCCGCACAACAGCCGCGCTCCATCGTCGCGCGCCTTCGCGATCGCCTCCAGGTCCGTCTTCAGCTGGCTCTCGTCGACGGCCGGCCCCATCTGCACACCCGGCTTGCGCCCGTCGCCGACCTTGAGAGACCGCGCGCCCGCGACGAGCGCCTCCGTGAGCTTCGCCGCGATACCAGGCGTCGCGACGACGCGCGACGTAGCCGTGCAGCGCTGCCCGGTCGATCCGAACGCACCCTGGAGAATGCCGGCCGAAGCGAGATCCACCTCCGCGTCGTCCAGGACGACGACGGGATTCTTCCCGCCCATTTCGCAAGTCACCTTGATTCCCCGCCGAGCCGCGCGCTCGTAGAGCTTGAGCCCGACCGCGTTCGATCCCGTGAAGCTCACCGCCTGGATGCGCGGATCGTCGACGAGCGCGTTGCCCACCGCGCTG
>Ga0209474_10004462_pt1 | contig 12095 bp, 8 predicted proteins | sample GraSoiAngelo_145_FD_185902 | JGI IMG/M metagenome (GOLD analysis project Ga0209474, IMG submission 185902) | Grasslands soil microbial communities from the Angelo Coastal Reserve, California, USA - 14_1009_05_20cm (SPAdes) (version 2) | ecosystem: Environmental > Terrestrial > Soil > Grasslands ...
CAAAATGCGCCCACTCTTGATGAGACTGCGCATTTTCTGGCGGGCATGCCGGTGACGGGTGTGCTCGAGCCGCTCACGCATGATCCCGCCTGGCAGGAGCACGCTCAGGCGATGAACGAGGCGTGGACGAGAAAAGAACAACAACAGATCTGGCCGATTCGCCAGTGGATGCAGGCGAATGCGCCCCAGTATCACCGCAGCAGCGACACCGTCTTCTACATGTTTAGCGGGCCCGATTTTTTGTACGCCAGCATCTTTTTTCCGCTGTCGAGCAATTACGCTCTCGCCGGCCTCGAACCAATCGGAAACGTCCCCGATCTCACCCAGGTTCCACCCGAAGTGCTGACCGCCGATCTAATTTCGCTGCGCAATTCCATGAATTCGATTTTGCGATTTCAATATTTTATCACCAAGGAAATGCGGACTGATCTCGGTCGCGGGAATATCAGTGGAACCTTACCGATCCTGTACGTTTTTCTAGCACGCCTCGGTTACACCATCATCGATGTGACACACGTCAGCACTCCGGCGGAAGGTGTAAAGATTACCTTTGCCGGCGGTGAGCAACCGCAAACGCTTTATTATTTCAAAACCGATTTATCCGGCGGAAACAGCGCTTTTCTTCGCTGGTGTGCCGGGCGCCGCCCGGGCCTGAGTTTGCTCAAAGCTGCTTCTTTCCTCATGCACGGCGACGGATTCTCCGGTGTCCGAAATTTCCTCGTGCAAAACAGTCGCGTCATCATTCAGGACGATTCCGGGATTCCGCTGCGCATGTTCCCGAAGGGTTGGAAAGTGAATTGCTACGGCCGTTACGTTCCGCATAAGGACGAGTTCCAAAAATATTATCAGCCCGATCTCGCCGCGCTCGTCGGCCAAAACGAGACTCCGCTCGGTTTTGCCTTCGGTTATCATTGGCAAAAAGACGACGGCCTTCTCATGCTCGCCACACCCGAAGCTCTACCGGCGCTCCCGGCCGAGGAGCAACCGCAAAAAGTGCGTGTCCGAAAATGATCCGCCGTTGGCATGTCGCACCACGATTAGTTGAAGCGAAGGAATAACGTAAAGGCGTTGTCCCTCCGAGCCGATGCAGACTACGAGATCGCTCGGGGCATCGCGACAGAGGCAGGCATCACGCCAATCCTGGTTTTGCCATTTCGGAATCAGCATCTGCTCGAAATCGAACTCGCGCCCATTGGGAGCAGCGCGATTATTCCACCAGCCGAGGGAAAAGGCGCGGTTAGCCGTGGTTCCGCGCCAGCATTGCTCAAGGGAATTTCGCGAGATTACCGGCGCGCCATTTGCCAAAACAAGCTGACCGAGTTTCGCCCACTGTTTTGCACTCAGAATCCAACCAGTAGCAAGTAGAGGGTTGCCGGCGCGATCGTTCAGGTAACGTTGCGGGCCAAGTCCAAGCCGATGCAAAACGTGGCGCTCCAGATAATGAGTTGGCGAACCACCGCGCAATTTTTCCTTCAACATTTGGTGGAAAACTTGAAGCGCGGCTGGTCCATAAATAAACGCCCTTCCCGGCTCCGCCACCATCCGTGCACGCGTGGCGGTAGCGTCACGATCGCCTGATTGGGTTTCATGCAGGAAAAATTGCGGCTCGAGTCCGGAATCAAAATCCAGTAATTGCCGGATCGTCACTTGCGCTTTTCCCGGATCGCTTCGCCAACTCGTGACGGTATCGGCCACGCGTTGATCGAGGCGCAGCAACCCATCTTCCGCCGCAGCCAATGCAGCCAGATCCCAGAAGGCCTTCGTCCCGCTATAAATCTTGTGCAGCGTTTTCGCGTTCTGTTCCAAGAGCGTCCGGCCATCCTGAATTGCCAGAAATGAAACGCCGCGATGGCGCGCGGAATATTCAGCTGCCGCGCTTACTGCGACTGGGTCGAGCGAAGTAATTGCACTAGCCGAACCGGTCAGAAAAAATAGCAATGCGATGCTGAAACTTGACGGCTTTAAGCCGTCAAGTTTCAGCCGCCGCACGGTTCCGATGGAATCCGCCAGACGCTTCATCGCTTCAATGTAGCGCGTCACGTGCAATGGAACACAGGCCTATGCACACAGACTGAGAAGTCTGTGTTCCGGCTCCGTGTTTGCACGGTCAACGCTCCATCGCTTTAATGATTTGGTATCGCGGCCCTCGCTCTATGCCCAAAGAAAAGCGGCAGAAGGCTGCCGCACTCCAAAATCTGGCGCCTTCGAACCCGCATTCAAAATTCGCGCGACGTTTTGGAGTGCGCCAGCGTGCTGGAGCTTTGGGACCAAAATAACACGGAACTAAGACGTCGCAGGGAGACGGGTCGAGGCTTGGGCAAAGACATAGCGCCAGCCAGTCGGAGTCCGAACATAGGTGTCGCTAAACCAAAGCTTATAGTCGAACGCCTTGCCATCTTCGGTTCCCTTTGCCCACAGCAGCGCGGTGACAACTGCCGTATCGCCCCACACCCGCACTTTCCGGGCGCTATCCTCTTGATGTTCGTAAACCGTACGCTTGCTCCGCGCTTCCTCCAGCAAATCAGCTTTCGTATAGGTTTTTCCAAGACCCGTTACCAAAACAAAGTCGCTCGCTAAAATGCGATCCATCGTCGCGACATCATTCTGCTTCACCGCCGCCTGATAATCGATATCGAGCGCCTCTACCGCCTTCTCGTCATCTGCCGCGGGTCGCGCCTGGGTGGCCGGTTGCATCGTTATCAGTATCCAAATTGCAAACGCCAAAGCGCGCGCGACGTAGTTCATCTTGCTCCCCTGGGTTGCACTGCTAACAAACAATCAGCCCTCAAACATTAACCGTCTCTCTCGGCTTCCGCCCTTCTTCGGCGTCATGCAGGTCCACCCAGGTTTGGATATCGTCGCGATTTTCCCAACCCGCTCGCGCCTTTGCCGCCGCCAGGTCGGAGCTGGCTTCGTCCCGCCAACCGCGTTTGGCCAGAAACGAACTCCAGATCGCAATTTCTTCGTCGTTAGGTTTTCTGCCGTTGGCAAAACACCACTCTAGGATTTCCTCATCCGACCCGCCCTCAAGCGTTCGCTCTACCAGCTCATCATAACCAATTCCCAAAAGCCTGGTGCAGCGCGCATCAAAGAAGGTTGGATCTTCCACTCCGCAAAAATATCCGGGAGCGAGCTTACCGGCAGCATTGAGCCTGATCTTGTCCAGCATCCGCGCGAAATAGATCAGACCTTTCGTTTTCTGGTAATCCGTACATGGAGTTTGATCTTGCATTGCGCCAAAAACTCTCGCCCTGTGCTAAAGTGTCAACAGTCCACTTGCGCCAGAAGGACCAGACCACTTTATAAAATTATTGATCGAATGCGCATCTTCCTGCAAATGGAGCCGGCACACAGACTTTCCAGTCTGTGCGCCCAGCGGAGTTGCACTCCGCTGTCAGGCATAAAAGATCAATCTAGCGGCGACCAGCAACTTACGTTTTGAAATCAGTAAATATAGCGCCCACGAAAAAACGCCGGCGACGTTCAATCATCGCTTTCGAAATGATCCGGCTGATCCGGAATTCGGCTGAACCGCTGCATCAGCAACTTTATCGACAAATTCGCGATGAATTGGTCTCGGGCAGTTTTAGCAATAACTCCTCCCGTCTTCCCTCCTCTCGCGCGCTTGCGGCTGATCTGGGAATCTCGCGACTCACAGCCAACCTCGCCTTGGAGAAACTTCACGCGGAAGGTTACCTTCGAACCAGAATCGGATCGGGTACATTCATCGCCGATTCACTACCCGAAACATTTCTGAGTCCGCGCCGGCCCAAGACGCAACTGCTAATCGAACATCCGCCCCGCCTTTCCAATCGGGTAAAAAACATCCCGGATAAACGCGCTGGAAAACAGTTTGATTTTGGGATTGCCGGACCGCCTGGCGTCTCCTTTGTACCTGCCTGCCCAGCTCTCGACGAATTCCCCATAGAAGTCTGGGAACGACTGCGAGCACAAGTGCTTGCTAGAAAGGGAGCCCATTTGCTGGAGTACGCATCGAGCCGCGGCGACCCCGACCTGCGCAAGGTGATCGCAACCTATTTGTGCGACTACAGAGGCGCGCGCTGTCACCCGGACCAGATCATTATCACCGCTGGAACGCAGCAGGCGATGATGATCAGTGCGATGGCGCTGGTGAATCGGGGCGAAGTCGCCTGGATCGAGGATCCAGGATTCTATCAGGCGCGCCGCGCTTTTGGCTTCGCGGGCGCGACGGTAGTTCCGCGACCAGTGGATCGGGAAGGAATTGTGATCGCACGGCCATCGAAACAGGCGGCGCCAAAAATAATTTACGTGACGCCTTCCCATCAATTCCCGCTCGGCATGACGATGAGTCTCGCGCGCAGGACCGCGCTGATCGACTTTGCGCGTGAGCGCGATGCCTACATTTTCGAGGACGATCACAACTCGGAGTTTCGCTTCACCGGTCCGCCGCTTCCATGCTTGCAAGGGCTCGATAACTCCGGTCGCGTTATTTACGCCGGGACCATGAGCAAGATCCTCTATCCATCCTTGCGCTTGGGTTATATTTTGGCGCCAGAGCAGTTAGTAGAGCCAATGATCAAGATCCGTGCGGTGACGGACCAACATTCGCCCGCGATAGATCAGGCAACGCTCGCGCGATTCCTGACCGAGGGATATTTCCTGAGCCACATCAAACGCATGCGCAAACTCTATTCCGATCGAAGAGACTTCTTTATCGAACAATTCAATCAATTGTTAAATGATTACTTTATCCTGGAAGTTCCGGAAGCCGGCTTACATTTCGTTGCCTGGTTGCGTCGGAAAACAGATCTACCATTCATTACGCGGGTTTGCGCAGAAATCGGTATCAGGCCGTCGCCGCTATCCTCATGTTTCATGAAAGCGGAACTGGATCCTGCGCTTACCTTCGGCTTCGCCGCCTGGTCTCGGGCGCAAATTCGCGAAGGCCTGATTAAGTTCGCCTCCACACTTAAACTACGCGACCCTTCGCGCTCCCGTGAGTCGACAAAGGGAAGGAGGTAGTGACTGGAGCCGCTGCCTCTTTGCTGTAACTAAGAATCCTCCCAGATGAGTGTGCGGTCTGCCTCGGTGCTATCGTACCAATTCCCAAACGAAAAGCTTGACGGAGCGCCGGCGGTACCCTCAGCCTAAATCATAGCCTCGGAGATCCCCTATGAATAAATTCACATTGCATAAGATGCTTGGAGGAAAAGCGACGATCCAGATTCCTGAGTTAACCCCGTTTTCAGCGATCTTCCGCTGGACTTTAATGGCTGCGGTCGCACTGATCCCTCAGATGGTTCAGGCCCAGTGGCACGCGACGGTGGGAGCTCAGGGTCCGGAAAAAGGGCACCAGGCTCTGGCATTTCTTCCCAATGAAATCTGGATTCATGCGGGCGACAGCATTACGTGGACGTTCGATGCGGACGAGATCCATACGGTGACCTTTTTGAAGGGGCACCAGATACGTCCGCCGTTCGATGTGGGATGCCCAGGGTTTTCATCCGATCCCGCTACCTTCGATGGCTCGACCTGCGTGACAACTCCCCCGCTCGTAAAGGGACAGACCTTTACCGTAAACTTCCCGGTTGCTGGCAATTTTAAGCTGACGTGCCTGGTCCATGAAAATATGGACGGACGAATTCATGTTCTCCGACCTTCCGAGCCACTTCCCCATGATCAGGCTTTCTATAATCGCCGGGCGGCTAATGAGCGAGATGACTTGTTATCGGATCCGATCGATCGAGATGCCGGCCGAGACAACCAACCTAACGCAAATATCGCAAAGGGAGTGGCCGCTGGCATCGGGGAGGTGATGGCGACGGCAGGAGGATCTGAGACCGCGTCGGTAGTTCGCTTCATAAGCGATCCGGTTTATATTCGTGCTGGTCAGACCGTGGAGTGGAATAATTTAGATCCGGTAACGCCGCATACTATTACCTTCGGGAAGGAACCGGAGGGAAACCCCATTCCCCCATCCGCTAACGTAACGGTGGACTCGGATGGGGCTCGGCACGCCGTCATCACTTCAACTGCAGACAGTGCACATTCGGGGTTCATTGTTGCGGCGCCGCAGGAACGCATTGGACTTCATCAGACGTCTCTCGGGGTCACGCGTTTCCGGGTAACTTTTCCGAATGCGGGAACTTTCCCCTATATCTGCGCGCTTCATGATAATTTGGGCATGAAGGGGACAGTTATCGTTAGTCCTTAGATCGGTTGCGCCGCGGGAAAGCCTCGTTCGCGTCGGCGTTTAAATCAAAATTGAAGTAACTATCCAAGGAGCGCCCGTCTCCGCTGGCATGCCGTAGCATCAACAAGGAGGCAGACCGCCGCTTATCTAAGTCGGCGGTTTAGAAACTCCGAAATAATCGCGAGCTAGGGCCGCCCGCTCCTTGGTGATAAGATGGCTCGAACGATTCAATGTGCTGTCGCCTCGTCGCGGCAGAAAGTGGTCTAGGTCGAATGCGGGAAGTGGCTCTTTCTGAATCCAGAACCAGCTACTAAAAAGATACTCAGTAAACAATTCATTAACTGAGAAAATATTTATGACAACACAAAAACAAATCGTTAACTCCCATTCCCCCTCTGTGGGTAGAGACCGTGGACCATATCCGGCTCACTATGCCGTAAACGACGGTTACAGAGGATGGATTCTCTTGCTCATCATCCTGGTCGCGCTCGGCGGCGTGGCTCTAGTATTTGCCCAGAACGCCACGGCACAGACGCAGACAAAGGCGAAGCCAGACACGCAATACCACGTATCCACCCTCCCTTCATTCGGTGGAACGAGTAGCGGGGGAAACAGCATTAATGACCAGAGCTGGGTGGCAGGCTATTCCAGACTGCCGGACAGGAATCGGCACGCTACGCTGTGGCGAAACGGTGCGTTAACTGACCTCGGCACACTCGGCGGACCAAACAGTAGCGTCACGTGGAACGTGAAAAATACCGCGGGAATCCTCGTGGGTATTTCCCAAACTGCCGCCCCGCAGCTGCTCGGGGAGAGCTGGAGTAGCGCGGCTTTCTACAGTACGCCTAACAACGTCGGCTATATCAATCTCGGGTTCGTTTGGAAACAGGGCCAGATGAGGGGACTGCCCAATTTTGCTGGTGGAAATAACGGCTTCGCAACCGGAGCCAATAACCTCGGTCAGGCAGTCGGATGGGCGGAGAATGGCGTTCATGATCCCACGTGTTGCTGCACCCAAGTCCTCCAGTTTCGTCCAGCCATGTGGACTCTGGGACCGCCAGATCAGATCCACGAACTCCCTTTGATCCACGGCGATACCTCAGGAGCCGCCACGGCGATCAATGACAATGGTCAAATCGTGGGCATCTCGGGCATCTGCGACCAAGCCGTTGGAAGACATACTGCCAAGCACGCCGTGCTTTGGGAAAACGGCAAGGTCACTAATCTTGGCACCTTCCCAGCCGCCTGGTGGAATACTCCAACGGCAATCAATCAACACGGTGATATCGTCGGGTTTGCCGGCGACCCGGCATTTGTTGAAGGCGACGTCTTACACGCTTTCATGTGGACCCGGGAGGACGGCCTCCGACCGCTGAAGCCTTTGAAAGGACGCACCCCGCAACATGTAGACAGCGAGGCCTACGGTATTAACGAACGTCGCCAGGTAGTCGGTGTCTCATGCGACGCGCAGCAGACTGATTGTCGTGCCGTTGTTTGGGATCAGAGTGCCTACCCCACAGACCTCAACGATCTCAAAGGCGACTATTCCGCCTTTCTCGCACTCGCGAAAGACATAAATGACAAGGAAGAGATTACAGGTAGAGCTGTCGATCCAACTACGGGCGCGTTAATTGCGTATTTGGCCGCCCGAGTGGACAACAATTAAGATGGAATGAATTCCTATAGCCGCGGCGCGACGCCTCCCTTTGGCGCGGTCATGTATGTTATCGCGCCGCGGCTGGGATCGGAACTGAAAACAAACGTCGACTAGCAACGATTTGGCAGTGCTAGAACTTCCTTAGTAGTAGTTCGAAAGCGCGGGGCGGCCGGGGATTAGGTCGCCTCGTGCTTTAATTTGTCATGTTAGGCGAGCGCAGGTTCGAAGGTGGATCGAGCAGTCCCTTGCTCGATGCCGAAGTCAGGCGGCTACGCCGCAAACTTCATTAGCATCGTCCGGTGGAGCGGCCGATCCACCTTGGCTGCTCGGCCGACAAAACGCTAGAACTAGATGGGTGACTGTACGGATCGCCGTTTCGAAAAAGCCCCTTCGCAATCGAGCACAAGAAATCACAGGCTGGATTCAACTTCTTTGAAGCTGCTTTTGAGAAACGCTTGTATAGAACCGACAGAAAAAAATCGGGGCGGCTACTTTTTTACCGTTCGGCCCGCGCCCTTGGCTGCTCCGAGCTCAGCCATTTTGCACTACTCGCCCTAAAGCATAACTCCAATCCCCAATCGCTATTCTCAGCATTAAGAGACTTATTTTCTACGGAACCAAGTAACTAACCCTCCGGAAAGACGCAGCGACAGCAAGATACCAAGGGTCAACCCGGCAAGGATCCACCTAATTGACTTAAGGAAATCGCGCATGTTGGAGGACATCGGCAGCCGAAACAGGAACAGAATGGGTCCGAACAGGCTCCAGAGTAAGAGTGCAAAGGCAATTACCAGAAAGGAGGTACGAACCCAAGATGGCGACGCTCTTCCACGAACGGTGAAGGGCGCGCAAAAGAAGAAAGAGCTGGCTAAGACGCCGAGGAAACCCGTAACGAAGTAAGCCTGAGCTACGGGAATGTTCAGTAGAACAGCGAGAGCAGCAAAAGCAACGGCAATACGAAGAAATACGCCCAGATAAATGTTACGCCGGTGATTTGAGGAGGGCTTTAACAGACTAGGTTTGTCGTTTCAGGCGAGAGAAGAATCGGGGATAGGTAGTGAAAGCGGTGACTCCAGCGATAAGATGGGGAAACCAAATCGGGGTCGGTCCTCATTTTTGCAGGATCATGTATGTCCCGCCCGGGACAGTATTTCGCGTACCATTCTCAAATTCGCCTTTAGCCGACGCGGATCGTTCACTACCCGACGCGCTATTTCCTTCCATGCGCCCGACCAATCACCCTCTTCCATCTTCGCTTTGAAGTACAACTGCGAGATTTGTTCCAGCCAGTTCTTGCTGATCGCGCGCTTCTCTTTTTCCGGCAGATCGACTGTGACTCGCATGACCTCGGCCAGCACGTCCTGAAAACACCGCTCTTTTTCTGCAAAGGAAATTCCTTTGGAAGTGCCTCTGGCGTGGTCACGTTTTTCCATCAATGGATCGGGCAGATAAACGAATGGAGTCAATTTCGCCAGACGCAAAGTCAGAATAAAACCATCATAGTGATAATGGTTTTCATCGAGAAAGCCGGCCGCTCTTACCAAGTCGTACTTTGCCACCATTGAGCGCAGAATACCTTTGCGACCACGGGCGATGTGGGCGAGGACATCGCCGGAAGGTTGTGGGTCGCGATCGTGCGAGCGCCGCTCGCCAAGTTGATTAATGTCGTAGCGATTGCTGTAACTGACATGCGCTTGCGGGTTCGCGACCAGAGCAGCACCATGGCGCTCGATGAATCCCGGCAAGAGACGGTCGTCGCCATCCAGGATCGCGACATACTCCCCTTTGACGATCTGCAACGCGCTATTTCTATTTTTCGGAATACCAACATTTTTTTCCTGAAAAAGACCGCGAACCAATTCAGGATACTTCGCCGTATATTCACGAATGGTTTCGACTGAAGCGTCTTTTGTCGAATGATCATCGGCGACAATAATTTCGAAAGGAGCCACTGTCTGATCAATGGCGCTTTCGATAGCTTCCCTGAGATACCCCTGCTGGTTATAAGATGTGATAATGACACTGACCTTCGGCGGAACCATTACCTGGAAAGCAGTTCCTTTCGGAACACTTGGACGCAATTTGGCAGGCTACTATTCCAAAACGGATTCCATTTACGGTATTTGCCCCTAGGGGATTGTTGAAAAACCGTCATCACCTCAATCCTCTCCCCGGGGGAGAGGCGGTTTATGCTCTCCTTCCGTTCTATGGCTTAGCAGAACATCCATTCCTTCTCCCACCGGGAGAAGGTTAGGATGAGGGTTTTTCAACAGTGTGCTAGCCATCGAAACGATAGTCGAATAGCTCAATCGTGCGGGCAAAGCGATTCGCCACAAGCTCCCTCGATTCGTCGTCATAAAAGACCCGGTAATCCTGACGGACAACCTCGTTTTCTCGTCCCAACGGAAGAGCGGAGACCTGAAGCGCCCGGCACACCTTGGTCCAATCCTCGTTCAGGTTTTCGTAACGACCCACAAAATCAACGATGATCTCGTCGCCGTTTGAAATCCATTCCGTCAAATCGCCTCCGTGGTGTTCGTTGAGCATGAAACGACCGAATTCTGAGCGAATGAAGACAGAAAAAGTACCCATTTTTCGGATCCGAGCGATGTCTTCATGCAAAGCCGGGAATATTTCGGCATAGGTCAACCACCAATGGTAGGACGAGACCATCAGGTCCCAGGGATTGCGAATGAAAGCGAACTTAAAGCATTCATTCCAGGCAGGCCCGAGGACTTCGCGCACCTTGGCCGCTTTGGCATGCTTATGATATTTGGGTTTCCCGCCCTGTAACGAACGCTCTGCGTGCAAAACACCCAAGGCCCGGTGAATACTGCTTCCGGCACACTTGGGAATATGGATGAACACATATTTTAAGAACGGGGAATAACAGATCGGTTTCGGATATTTCGCCCTGGCCGCTGCCGTTACCATCCTTCATAATTCCAGCACACTCTTCCTTTGCAAATGCCTCCTAGCGGAGGCGTATCAGACCCACAGTGTGCGATCGAAACTTCGATACTGAATCGCCTCGCTTACGTGTTCGGCAGTGATGGCTTCGGCGGAATCGAGGTCGGCGATGGTGCGCGCGACTTTGAGAATACGATCATATGCACGAGCGCTGAGATTTAACTCAGTCATGGCCACTCGGATCAATTCCTGCGATTCAGAATCCAATTTGCACCATTGTTTCAGCTGCTTTGTTCCCATGCGCGCGTTGCAGTTCGTCTTGGAATCGTTAGCAAATCGCGCCTGCTGCTTCTTGCGCGCAGCGCATACCCGCTCACGAATTGCACTGGAGGGTTCCTCCGGCCGTTCGCTCGCCATCTCACGATACTCAATCGATGGCACTTCGATGTGGAGATCGATCCGATCGAGCAACGGCCCAGAAATACGCTGCCGATATCGTTGCACCTGATTCGGACCGCAGCGGCATTCGCGTTTTAAATCGCCAAAGTAACCGCACGGACACGGATTCATCGCCGCCACCAGCATGAATTCGCTCGGGAAGGTGACGCTGCCGGCGGCTCGCGAAACGGTGACGCGTCCGTCCTCCAGCGGTTGACGCATCACTTCCAAAGTAGAACGATGAAATTCCGGTAGCTCGTCCAGAAAGAGGACGCCGTTGTGCGCCAGGCTGACTTCACCGGGGTTCGGAATGGCGCCACCGCCGAGCAATCCGATGTCGCTAATTGTATGATGAGGCGAGCGGAACGGACGCGTCGGCACGAATGATTGTTCCGGCGTGAGTAATCCGGCGATGCTGTGGATCTTCGTCGTCTCGATTGCTTCCTCCAGTGACATCGGAGGAATGACGGTAGCAATGCGTTTCGACAACATCGATTTGCCCGAGCCCGGCGGCCCGACCATGAGAATGTTGTGACCGCCGGCAACGGCCACTTCCAGCGCGCGCTTTACATGACCCTGTCCCTTCACATCCGCGAAATCGACCTCGTAGCTTTGATGGGTCGCGAAGAATTTATCGAGATCGCCGCGGGTGGGCTGAAGGGTACATTCGCCGCAAAGAAATGAAAATGTTTCCCGTAAATTGCGCACGCCATAAATGGCAATTCCCTTCACCATTGCGGCCTCCTGCGCGTTCGCTGCCGGAACAAAAAGCGCTTTCTTTCCGCGTTTGCGCGCTTCAATCGCAACCGGCAAAACTCCTTTAACCGCACGCACCGCGCCATCGAGCGCCAGTTCGCCGACGAAACTGTATTGAGTAAACGCCGCCGTGTCTGTTTCCTGACTGCACGCGATCAT
>Ga0209474_10004464_pt1 | contig 12094 bp, 9 predicted proteins | sample GraSoiAngelo_145_FD_185902 | JGI IMG/M metagenome (GOLD analysis project Ga0209474, IMG submission 185902) | Grasslands soil microbial communities from the Angelo Coastal Reserve, California, USA - 14_1009_05_20cm (SPAdes) (version 2) | ecosystem: Environmental > Terrestrial > Soil > Grasslands ...
ATCGGAGATGCCGACGACGGAAGCCTGCTCGACCTCGAGCGTCGAACCCCCCGCAGTCACCGGGCCCTGCTGGCCGCCGGCGCGACGCTGTTCGGCCGATCCGACCTCAAGGCGGCGGCGCCTACCTTCGGCGCGGCCAATCTCTGGTGGCTCGGTCCGGCCGGGCTCAGCGCTTATGACGCCATCCCCGACAAGGCGGAGCCAGTCGGCTCGCGCGCCTTTACGGATGGCGGGTTCTTCGTGATGCGGGGCGAGGGCCGCCACCTGGTGGTGAGTGGCCCCGGACGCGGACCGGCCGCCCATCTTCATCACGACCTGCTCTCGTTCGAGTGCTGGGTCGACGGCACGGCCTACGTGCTGGATCCAGGGACGTACGGCTACAGCGGATCGCGCGAGTGGCGGAACCGGTTCCGGAGCACGGCGTCGCACAACACGGTCGTGGTCGACGATCACGAGCAGACGCGTCTGCTCGACGACCCCAGCCTCTTTCCCGTCGAGTCCGACGGGGCGGCGCGATTCACCCTGCGACGCTGGGAGGTGGGGGACGACCTCGATCGCTTCGACGGCGAGCACACCGGCTACACTCGCTTGCCCGAGCCCGTGGTCCACCGCCGCCAGATCTGGTTCCACAAGGGTCAGGGAGTCTGGGTCGTTCGTGACGCTCTCGTCGGCGAGGGGACACACACTGTCCGGGGGTTTCTGCACCTGGCGCCCCTCGGCGTGACGCTCGAATCCGAGGCACCCTGGGTGGTCCGGGTGACCGGTGCGGCGTCTGACCTCGTCATCGCCTGGAGCCCGGAGCCGGGGCTCTCGGTCACGGTCGGCGAGGGCTGGCTCTCGCAGCACTACGGCGCGATCCAGGCTGCGCCGGTGGTGACGTATCAGAAGCGGGGCGTCGTTCCGATGGTCATCACCTCCGTGCTCGCGCCGTTCGCCACCGGGGGCGCGGTCGACGCCGACGGCCTGCTGCGGTGGGCCCGGGGCCTCGCATGAGACAGGTGTTCTCGAAGCGGGGGCGGGTGGTCGTGGAGGATGTCCCGCTCCCGCTCTGCGCGGCGGGCGGTGTCCTGGTCCGCACCGCGTGGTCCCTGCTCAGCGCGGGCACCGAACGCACCAACATCTCCGGGCAGCGCGTGGTGGATCGGCTCCGTCGGCAGCCCGAGGTCGTGGGCAAGGTGTGGAACGAGGTGAGGCGCGCGGGTCTGTCCGAGACGGTCAAGCTCGTCACGGACAAGATGGATCGGCCGATTCAGCTGGGGAACTCGCTGTCCGGCGTGGTCATCGAAGTCGGCGCGGGCGTGCCCGACCTCGCCGTCGGCGACCGGGTGGCGTGCGGAGGAACCGGTCACGCCTCCCATGCCGAATATGTCTTTGTCCCTCGGAACCTCACCGTGACGGTCCCCGACGGGCTCCACTCGAAGGATGCCGCCTTCGTCACCCTCGGCGCCATCGCCCTCCAGGGAGTCCGGCGCGCCAACCTCCAACTGGGTGAGACGGCCGTGGTGGTGGGCCTCGGGCTGATCGGTCTCCTGACGGTCCAGATTCTCCGAGCCGCCGGCGTCCGCGTCGTCGGGATCGATCCGCTGAAGGAGCGCGCGATCCTCGCCGAGCGGCTTGGCGCCGGTGTCGCCCTGGTGGCGGGGGATGGGAATCCTGTCGCGGCCGTTCTGGCCGCCACGGGCGGCGTCGGCGCCGATGCGGTTCTCCTCACCGCCGCGACGCCGAGCAGCGAACCGGTGAATCAGGCGTTCGAGATGGCGCGTCAGAAGGGGCGCGTCGTGATCGTCGGCGACGTCGGCCTCCAGCTGTCGCGGCCGACGTTCTACAACAAGGAGCTGGACCTGGTCATCTCGCGGTCCACGGGGCCGGGCCGCTACGACGCGAGCTACGAGGAGCACGGGCTCGACTACCCGCTCGCCTACGTCCGCTGGACCGAGCGCCGCAACATGGAGGAGTTTCTCCGGCTGGCCGCCGACGGTGGTCTGCGGCTCTCCGAGCTGATCGGCGGCGAGTTCAGCGTCGAGGACGCCCCGGTAGCCTACAAGGCGCTCGAGGGGGCGGGGCGGGGGGTGGCGTTGCTCCTGCAGTACACCGCCGAGCCGGCCGCCCGTCCGGCCCGGAGCGTGTCGATTCCGCGCACCGGGCGGGCGCGCCCGGGTGCCTTGCGCGTGGCCGTGCTCGGCGCCGGGCAGTTCGCGCGCCAGACGCTGTTGCCTCGTCTGGTATCGCATCGGGATGTGATCCTGCGTGCCATCGTCGGCGGCACCAGCGGGACGGGTCTCCACGACGCCCGGCGGTTCGGGGCTCACGTATATTCCACGGACGCGCGGGAGGTCCTCGAGGATCCGGACGTGGACGCGGTGGTCATCGCGACCCGTCATCACCTGCACGCCCCGCTGGCCATCGAGGCGGCCCGGCGGGGCAAGGCCGTGTTCGTGGAAAAGCCCCTGGCGTTGACTCTGGAGGACTGCCGGGCCGTTGTGGACGCTGTCACCGCGTCGGGCACCGTCCTCACCGTCGGGTTCAACCGCCGGTTCGCGCCCCTGGCAGGCCGGGCCCGACAGGAGCTGGTCGACGTCGCGGGCCCGGCCACGGCGGTCTATCGGATCAACGCCGGGGCGCTTCCACCCAATCACTGGCTGCTGGATCCCGTACACGGGGGCGGACGGATCGTCGGCGAAGGCTGCCACTTCTTCGACCTCCTCTGCTGGCTCTTCGACGAGGAGCCCGTGGCCGTTCACGCGATGGCGCCTGCCGACACGAGCGAGACTCCCCAACAGCTGAGCGTGACCCTGCGATTCTCCCGCGGGTCGGTGGCAACGGTCGTGTACGCCGCCAACGGGCATCCGTCGCTCCCCAAGGAGCGCCTCGAGGTCTTCAAGGGCGGCCGTGCTCTCGTCCTGGACGACTTTCGCGCCCTGACGGTCAACGGAACGAAGACGCGCAGGTGGTCGGCCGACAAGGGGTACGACGCGGAGATCACGGCGTTCCTGAGCGCGGTGCGAGGCGAATCCCCCCTGGCGGTGACGGTGCTGGACGGCGTTCGTGCCACCGCGGTGGCGCTGCGGGCGATCGAGGCGGCCGCGACTGCCACGAGGCTGGCCGTCGACTGGAGGGGCTGTCTGTGAACACGTCGATGCTTGAGGGCGCCTCGATCATCTGCTTCGCGGACGACTGGGAGGGGAATCCGACAAGCAAGACGCACATCATGCGGATCCTCGCCAGAAAAAACCGAGTGCTGTGGATCAACTCCATCGGCTGGCGGCGACCCACCGCCTCGGGACGGGACGTGCGCAGGGTCCTGTTCAAGTTGCGCCGGGCGCTCCAGGGCTGCGTGGAGGCCGAGCCGAATCTGTTTGTGGCGAATCCGCTGGTGCTGCCTCTGCCCGGTGTGCAGGCCGCGGAGCGGCTGAACGCCTCGGTTCTGGCCCGTTGGCTCCGGCGCATGTGCCGCCGGCTCGGCATGGCGGGACCGATCCTCTGGACGTTCAAGCCCTACGCGAACCGGTTGGTGGGACGACTCGGCGAGCGGATGGTCATCTACCACTGCGTGGACGAGTACGCCGCATTCTCCGGGGTTCCGCGCGAGGCCCTTCTCCGGATGGAGCAGGACCTGGTCCGCCACGCCCAGATCGTCTTCACGTCGGCTGAGCAGCTGTGCGCCGAGCGCCGAGCGCTCAACCCGAACACGCACTTCATCCGTCACGGGGTGGACGTCGCCCACTTTTCCCAGGCGCTCGATCCCTCCACGCCCGTCCCCGACGACATGCGTGCGCTTCCGCGGCCGGTGATCGGGTTCTTCGGGCTGCTGGCCGACTGGGTGGATTTCGACATCGTGCGGGCCCTGGCCCTGGCCCGCCCGGGGTGGTCGTTCGCCCTCGTGGGGAAGGCCGACACGGACCTGGGTTCGCTCGGGACGCTGCCCAACGTCCACCTGCTCGGCCAGAAGCCGTATGGCGCGCTGCCCGGCTACTGTCGCGCGTTCGACGTGGGCATCATCCCGTTCCGCGTCAACACGCTGACCGTGCGCGCGAATCCGCTGAAGCTTCGCGAGTACCTCGCCGCGGGGCTCCCCGTGGTGTCCACGCCACTCCCCGAGGTCGCGCGCTACAACGGCCTGGTCGGCCTCGCCGACAGTGTGGAGGGCTTCCTGGCCGCGATCGAGGCGGCGCTCGGTCAGCGCTCGGAGGCGATGGCCCGGCGGCGCGTGGAGGCCATGCAGGACGAAAGCTGGGCGGCCCGGGTCGAGGAGATCTCGGCCCTCATCGGCGGGACCCGGGGAGCGGCGGCATGATCGAGGTCCTCGCGCTCACCGGCCTCGGCCTGCTGGCCTACGCCTATGTCGGATACCCTGGGCTCCTCTGGCTCCTCAGCAAGGTCACGCGCGCCCGTCCCCGTCGAGCCGGGGAACCGACCGAGTGGCCTTGCGTCAGCATCATCGTCTCGGCCTACAACGAGGAGCACGTCATCGGCGAGCGCCTGCGGAACCTGCGCGACCTCGACTATCCTCCCGAGCGTCTCGAGTGCCTCATCGGATCCGACGGATCGACGGACCGCACCGCGGCGATCGTGGAGGCGTCCGCGGGCGGCGCGATCCGCCTCGTCGCCTTCCCCGAACGTCGGGGGAAGGCCAGCGTGCTGAACGACCTCGTGGAACGGGCCAGGGGAGACGTCCTCGTCCTCACGGACGCCAACACCTTCTTCCAGCCCGACGCCGTGCGCGCGCTGGTCACGGCGCTGTGGCGTCATCCCACGGCGTGCGCGGTCGTCGGGCGTCTCGAGGTGCGCTCGCCGACGGCCACCGGAAATCTCGACGGCACGTACTGGTCCTACGAGACATGGTTGAAGACGCTCGAGTCTCACTTCGGCGCCGTGCTCGGCGCCAACGGCGCGATCTACGCCTTCCACCGGGAACGCTATCGGCCGATCCCCGCGGACACGATCGTCGACGACTTCCTCATCCCGATGACCATGCGACTCCACGGCGGTGGTGAGGTCTTCTTCGTGCCCGCCGCGCGGGCCTGGGAGACGTCACCGGCGCAGGTCAGCCACGAGCTACGTCGGCGCGTTCGCATCGGCGCCGGCGATTTCCAGGCGCTCGCGTGGACGTGGCGACTGCTGCTGCCATGGCATGGCATGGTGGCGTTTTCGTACTTCTCGCACAAAGTGCTGCGGTGGCTCGGCCCCTGGCTCATGCTGACCGGCTTCGCTGCGAACCTCCTGCTGCTCAGAAGCCCGTTCTTCAGGTGGCTCCTTCTCGGTCAGCTGGTGTTCTACGGCCTCGGCGCCCTGGCACCGGCCGTTCGTCTGGTCGCGTCGGCCGCGCGGTATTTTATCGCCCTCAACGCGGGCCTGGGGTTGGGCTCCGTACGCTTCGTCCTGGGTCTGCAGCGCCCGTTCTGGAACACGGCACCGCGCAGCGAGCCGGCTTCGGACAGGGCGTCGACTCGGCCCTCGGAGCCTTCGACAGCCTCATCGCGGCAGGATGCCGCCTAACTCCGAGCAGGAGATACGCCGATGAGCACCACGGACTCGATGACCACAATAGACGCCCGACCACGTCCGGCTGGCCCAGCCACCGCCGGGGGGGAGCGCGCACCATCCCGACCCATGGTCTCGGTGGTCGTGCCGGCCTACAACGAGGCCGCCCTTATCGAGGCCAACCTGGCGGCGCTCTACGGGTACATGGAATCCCTCGAGGACGAGTACCGTTGGGAGATCGTCGTCGTCGACGACGGCAGCACCGATCAGACGGGGCCGCTCGCGGAGGCGTTCAGCCGGAGCCGGAAGAACGTCCGCGTGCTCCGTCACGTCGTGAACTTCGGCGCCGGCCAGGCCTTCAAGTTCGCCTTCAACCACTGCCGCGGCGACTACATCGTCACGATGGATCTCGACCTCAGCTACTCCCCCGATCACATCCGTCGGCTGCTGACCCAGATCCGCAAGACCCGGGCCAAGGTGGTGGTGGCCTCCCCCTACATGAAGGGCGGGCTGATCTCGCACGTGCCCTGGCTGCGTCGCATCCTCAGCGTGTGGGCTAACCACTTTCTGTCCGCCGCCGAGGGCAGCCTGTCGACGCTGACCAGTATGGTCCGGGCGTACGACGCCCGATTCGTGCGGACGCTCAACCTCCGGGCCATGGGCATGGAGATCAACCCGGAAGTGATCTACAAGGCCGAGCTGCTCCGGGCCCGGATCGAGGAGATTCCCGCCCACCTGGACTGGCGGCTCCAGAACGCCGCCGGGCCGAAGCGGCGGTCGAACGTGAAGGTCCTCCGGCAGACCGTGTCCGTCCTGCTCGCCGGCTTTCTCTTCAAGCCGTTCATGTTCTTCATCATCCCCGGACTTGTGCTGCTGATGTTCTCGCTCTACGTCAACGCCTGGTCGCTCGTCCACTTCTTCGAGGCCTATCAGAGGTACCCCCAGTTCACCTGGTTCTTCAGCCGGGCCTCGGCGGCGGTGGCCACCGCCTATCAGGAGGCGCCCCACACGTTCCTCGTCGGTCTCATGAGCCTGACCGTGGCGATCCAGTTCATCAGCCTCGGCATCCTCGCCTTGCAGTCCAAGCGCTACTTCGAGGAGATCTTCCACCTGGGCACCACCATCTACCGATCGACCCGTGACGACCGCGGGGCCGGAGCATGACGACGCGCAGCCGGGTCCTCCTCACGGGGGCCGCGGGCTTCCTGGGATCGCATCTGCTCGACAGGCTCCTCCAGGCCGGGCACGACGTGGTCGGCGTCGACAACCTCTCGATGGGCAAGCTCGAGAACATCGCGTCCCACCTGAACGGCGAGGCCTTTCGCTTCGTGCAGCGCGACATCACGGACCCCCTAGCCTTCCGGGACCTGCCGAAGGACTTCGACTGCGTGGTCCACATGGCGGCGTTCAAGATCCCACGCTACGGGAACGCGCTCAGCACGCTCCGGATCAACTCGCGGGGCACCGAGAACGTGCTCGAGTTCGCCAGGGAGAGCCGCGCCAAGGTGGTCCTGGCCTCCACCTCCGACGTGTACGGGCGCAACGTGAAGGTCCCGTTCCGGGAGGACGACGAGAGCGTGATCGGCTCGTCCAAGGTCGCGCGCTGGGGCTACGCGGTCTCCAAGCTCTTCGACGAGCACCTGGCCTTCGCCTACCAGGAGAGCTTCGGCCTGCCGGTCACGGTGCTCCGATTCTTCGGCTCCTATGGACCTCGCCAGCACCTGAGCTGGTGGGGCGGCCCGCAGTCGGTCTTCATCGACGCCGTGCTGAACGATCGCGAGATCCCGATCCACGGCGATGGGCTCCAGACGCGGAGCTTCACGTACGTGAGCGACACCGTCGAGGGGATCTACGCCGCGATCGTGACGCCCGAGGCCAACGGCGAGATCTTCAACATCGGCAGCGCCCACGAGGTCACCATTCTCGACCTGGCCCGGATCATCAAACGCGTCTCTCACACCCCGGGCGAGCTGAAGCTCCGGTTCGTCCCGTATGAGTCGTTCACGGGGAAGAGCTACGAGGACGTCCGCCGCCGCGTGCCCGACGTCTCCCGCTGCGAGCGCATGCTCGGGGTGAAGGCGACGGTGGGGCTGGAGGAGGGTCTGGCCCGCACCATCGCCTGGCAGCGCGGGGAGCCGTCCACGTCGTGAGAATCGGCATCATCGGCGGCGGCTTCATGGGGATGGTGCTCGCGTACCGGCTCGCCCGCCGGGGGCACGCCGTGACCGTGTTCGAACGGGACACCCAGGTCGGCGGGCTGGCCACGCACCACGACTATGGCCCGTTCGTCTGGGACCGCTTCTACCATTGCATCCTGCCCTCCGACACGCATCTGATCCGCCTGCTCAACGACGTCGGTCTGGGCGAGCGCCTGCGCTGGACGGCGACCCTGACCGGGTTCTACGTGGACCAGCGGTTCCACTCCGTCAGCTCGAGCCTGGAGTTCTTGAGGTTCCCCCTCGTCGGCCTCTGGGGCAAGATCCGCCTGGCGTTGACCATCCTCTACGCCGCACGTATCCGTGACTGGCGGCGTCTGGAGCGGATCTCCGTCGAGGAGTGGCTCATCCGAGCCGGCGGCCGAACCACCTACGAGAAGCTCTGGAAGCCGCTGCTGCTGGCAAAGCTCGGCGAGAGCTATCGCCGGGTCTCGGCCGTCTTCATCTGGTCCTACATCAAGCGCCTCTTCTCCGCGCGCGACGCCTCCGCGAAACGCGAGCACCTCGGCCACGTCTCGGGCGGCTACCGGGCGGTGTTCGCGCGGCTCGAGGAGCTCATCCGGGCCGCCGGCGGCGACATCCGGCTCGGGGTCACCGTCGAGCGCATCGAGCCTCGTCCCGGGGGCGGGCTCACGGTCGCTCACGACCAGCGTCGCGAGGCCTTCGACAAGGTCATCGTCACGAGCCCCGTCAGTGTCCTACAGCACGTCGCCGGGCGCGAGCTCGTCGGGGTCGCCAACGGGCAGGGCGGCGTCGAGTATCTGGGCGTCGTGTGCGGTGTCCTCGTGACCCGAAGGCCGCTGGTCCCGTACTACATCGTCAACATCGCCGACGGGCGGATCCCGTTCACCGGGGTCATCGGCATGAGCAACCTCGTCTCGCCGCAGGAGCTTGGCGGCTACCACCTCACGTACCTGCCCAAGTACGTGCTTTCCGACGACCCCCTCCTGCGCCAGACCGACGACGAGCTGCGCCGGGTGTTCGGGGAGGGCCTGCGCGTGATGTTTCCCGACCTCGACGCCGCGGGGATCCAGAGCCTCCACGTCAACCGCGCGTTCAAGGTGCAGCCGCTCCAGGTCCTGAACTATTCCACGCTCGTCCCCCGGGTCACCACCCGGCACGAGGATTTTTTCGTGCTCAACACGGCCCAGTTCGTCAACGCGACCCTGAACAACAACGAAGTCGCCCGAGCGGTCGACGAGTTCCTCAGCGACTACGGCGATCGCCTCGAGGGGCGCGACCTCGCCGCCGGGGCGCCGGCGGCGCGCCAAGCGCCACGTCTCCGCGGCTCGACGGTCGGACATACATGAACGCGCGCGACGGCTATTTCGCCCACGCGTCGGCGCTCATCGACGCGCCCGAGTCGATCGGCAAGGGCACGAAGATCTGGCACTTCTCTCACATCATGCCGGGCGCCGTCATCGGCGAACACTGCAGCCTCGGGCAGAACGTTTTCGTGGCCTCGGGCTGCGTCATCGGCAACAACGTGAAGATCCAGAACAACGTGTCGATCTACGAGGGCGTGACCCTCGAGGACGATGTCTTCTGCGGGCCGTCGTCGGTGTTCACCAACGTCAACAACCCCAGGAGCCACGTGCCCCGGAAGAACGAGTACCTGCCCACCCTCGTCCAGCGGGGAGCCACGATCGGCGCCAACGCGACGGTCGTCTGCGGCGCCACGCTGGGGCGCTATGCCTTCATCGGCGCCGGCGCCATTGTCACCCGAGACGTCCCGGACTACGCGATGGTCTACGGCAACCCTGCGCGGCTGCGGGGCTGGATGTGCGCCTGCGGCGTCAAGCTCGGTTTGGGGCTCGCGGCCGATACCGAGGAGACGGCCAGCTGCGCGGCCTGCCCGCGTCGCTATCGCCGGAAGGGGCTCACCGTCTCCGAAATCGTCTGATCGACGGAGGCCAGTCGACCATGGACATCCTGACGAAGGACATCCTGACGAAGACACCGGCGCGCCGCTTGGCGGTGCCGCTCCTCGACCTCCAGGCTCAGTATCGCGCGATCGAGCCCGAGGTCATGGAGGCGCTCGGCGACGTCTGCGCGCGCCAGCAGTTCATCCTCGGGCCACGCGTGGCCGAGCTCGAGGCGGCGATCGCAGACTACTCCGGCTGTCGGCACGGCGTCGGCATCTCGTCGGGGACCGACGCCCTCCTGGCGGCGCTCATGGCGCTCGAGGTCGGGCCCGGCGACGAGGTCGTCACGACCGCGTTCAGCTTCTTCGCCACCGCCGGCACCGTCGCGCGCCTCGGCGCCCGCCCGCTCTTCGCCGACATCGATCCGACGACGTACAACCTCTCGCCCGCCAGCGTCGAGGACCTCATCCGGACGCAGTGCGAGAGTCGGGCCGGACGTCTGGTCAACCGGAAGACCGGCGGCCCCGTGAAGGTCCTCATGCCCGTCCATCTGTTCGGCCAGGTGGCCGAGATGGACGCCCTGATGGAGCTCGCGCGCCGGCACGGCCTCCGGGTGATCGAGGACGCGGCCCAGGCCATCGGTGCGGAGTATCCGGGCCGCCGTCGGGCCGGCAGCATCGGTGACATCGGCTGCTTCTCGTTCTTCCCTAGCAAGAACCTGGGCGCGTTCGGCGACGCGGGGATGTGCGTGACCAACGATCCCGCATTGGCGGAGCGCCTGAAGATTCTGAGAGTCCACGGCAGCAAGCCCAAGTACCACCATCTCGTCGTCGGCGGCAACTTCCGCCTCGACGAGGTGCAGGCCGCGGTCCTGCTCGTCAAGCTCAAACATCTCGACGGGTGGACGGGACGTCGCCAGGCGAACGCCCGCGTCTACCAGACGGCGTTCGAGGAAGCGCGCCTCGCCGATCGCCTTGGGACGCCGCGGGTGCCTGCGGGCTATCGCCACATCTTCAACCAGTACGTCGTCCGGGCGGAGCGGCGGGACGACCTCAGGGAGCACCTCCGCCGAGCCGAGATCGGCACCGAGATCTACTACCCGGTCCCGCTCCACCTGCAGGAGTGCTTCGCCTCTCTGGGCGGGAAACCCGAGGACTGCCCCGTGTCCGTGCGGGCCGCCAAGGAGACGCTCGCGCTTCCCATCTATCCCGAGCTGACGGCGGACCAGCAGCGGCACGTGGTGAGGACGATCGCGGAGTTCTATGAGCCCGGCCACTAAGCTGGTCAGCGTCGTCGGGGCGCGGCCCCAGTTCATCAAGATCGCGCCCCTGCTGCGCTCGCTTCCGCACGCGGCGGAGCGCGGCGCGCCGCCCATCGAGCACGTCATCGTCCACACCGGCCAGCACTACGACGCCGACATGTCCGACATCTTCTTCGACGAGCTCGCGATTCCGCCTGCCACGTTCAATCTCGGCGTGGGGCCAGGGAGCCACGGGAGCCAGACCGGCCAGATGCTGGCCCGCCTCGACGAGGTCCTCCCGGGCAGCGGCGCCGATGTCGTCGTGACGTACGGCGACACGAACTCCACCCTGGCCGCCACGCTGTCGGCGGCGAAGCTCCACATCCCTCTCGCGCACGTCGAAGCCGGCCTCCGCAGCTTCAACCGACAGATGCCGGAGGAGATCAACCGGCTCGTCGCCGACCACGTGTCGGACCTGCTGCTGGCGCCCACGCCGACCGCGGTCACCAATCTCGAGAAGGAGGGGCTCGGGAAGCGCACGGTGCTGACCGGCGACATCATGTACGACGCCGCGCTCTACCACCGGCGGCTGGCCGCGCAGCGCTCGAGGATCCTCGAGCGCCTGGCGCTCGAGCCTCGGCGCTACGGCGTGGTGACGATCCATCGGGCGGAAAACACCGACGACGAGACGCGCCTCGGCAAGGTGCTGTCGGCGCTCGACGCCGTCGCCGCGACGGCGCTCCCGCTCGTCTTTCTCGCCCATCCGCGCACGGCGAAGGTGCTGCGGTCCCGGTTCCCCGTGTGGTCGCCGCACGAGCGGTTGCGCGTGATTCCACCCGTCGGGTACCTCGACACGCTGTGTCTCGTCGGCCAGGCCGCGATGCTCCTCACAGACTCCGGAGGTCTGCAGAAGGAGGCGTTCTTCCTCGGCTGCCCCTGCATCACGCTCCGGGACGAGACCGAATGGATCGAGACGGTGCAGGGGGGCGGCAACATCCTCGCCGGCGTCGAGCCCGAGGTGATCCGCGCGGCCGTATCGACCTGGGAGGCCCGCGCTCCCGCGGGACGGACTGACTTCTCGGCGGCGGTGGCCGCCTCCTTCGGTGACGGCCACGCGGCCGACAGGATCCTGGATGCGATCGTGGCTTTTGCTCGCGCCGTCTGAATCGGCGCCCATGCTTTCTCTCTGAGGGGACACCCATGGATAAGCGGATGGTCCAAGTCGCGGTGGCCGGCGTCGGAGGCTGGGGCAAGAACCTGGCCCGCAATTACTTTCAGATCCCCGACTGTGC
>Ga0209474_10004465_pt1 | contig 12093 bp, 13 predicted proteins | sample GraSoiAngelo_145_FD_185902 | JGI IMG/M metagenome (GOLD analysis project Ga0209474, IMG submission 185902) | Grasslands soil microbial communities from the Angelo Coastal Reserve, California, USA - 14_1009_05_20cm (SPAdes) (version 2) | ecosystem: Environmental > Terrestrial > Soil > Grasslands...
AAAACAGAGGGAGGGCAGCCGGCCCGTTGATCCTCGGGTATCGTCGCATCACGATGCGCGCAAGCGTGTCGGGCGTTCAGCTCTGCGAAAATCGGAGCTGGATGAGATAAATGATCGTCGCGGCTGAGAGATCAGCCGACAGAATTCGGCTTACCGCCATCAAAACATGAAGGGCGCTTTCGGAAACGAAGGCGCCCTTCGCTTTCTTTGTCAGGCCGCGGTTGGCCGGACGCTGGATTTCTTTCGCAAGAGCGGGAGTACCTTTTCTACCAGGGCCTCCGCAGTTATCCCATGTTTTTTTCGCAGGATCGGGACGGCGCCGTGCTCGATAAATTGATCGGGCCATCCGATGCGGACCACTGGAGTGTTGATCATTTGCGAATGCAAATGCTCCATCACCGCACATCCGAAGCCGTTGTGCAGAACGTGATCTTCGATGGTGCAGACGACTTCGACGCCGCGCGCGAAAAATTCGAGCGTGCCGGTATCGAGCGGCTTGATCCAGCGCGGATTGATGAGCGCCACAGAAACGCCTTTCTCTTCCAGTTTGCGCGCGGCTTCTTCGGCTACTTCAAACATGTTGCCCAAACCAAAGATCGCCACGTCACGTCCGTGTTGGACCACTTCGGCCTTTCCGATCTCGAGAAGTTTGGGTTCAGCTTTGATTTGCGCACCAGTCCCAGGGCCGCGCGGGTAACGGACGGCGATCGGACCAGCGTTGTAGTGCGCCATCGTCCAGAGCATATCGACAAATTCATCTTCATTTTTCGGCTGCATGTGCACCCAATTCGGAATGTGGCGCAGATAACCGATATCGAACAATCCATGATGCGTTGGGCCGTCGTCACCACTTAGTCCAGCACGGTCCATACAGAGCCTGACGTTTAGTTTTTGGATCGCGATGTCGTGAATCGCCATATCGTAGGCACGCTGAAAGAAGGTCGAATAGATCGTGAGAAACGGCGTCAGGCCCTGCGTCGCCAATCCGCACGCGAAGAGCGTGGCGTGCTCTTCGGCGATGCCCACGTCGAAGTAACGAGTCGGATGCGCCTTGGCGAAATGGGAGAGGCCGGTCCCGCTGGGCATTGCGGCGGTGATCGCAACAAGCTTCTGATTGTGCTCTGCGAATTTCGCGAGCGTCTTTCCGATGATTTCCGAATAGGTCGGCGTCGGCGTCGGAGCGGTCTCGCCGGTCTCGAGCTTGTATTTGCCGAGGCCGTGAAATTTGTCCGGCTGTTTAATCGCCGGCTCATAGCCTTTGCCTTTCTTGGTGAGAATGTGCAGCAGAACCGGCTCATCCTGCGTCTTCAAAAACTCAAATGTCCGGATCAACAGCGGGATATCATGCCCATCGATCGGCCCGTAGTAACGCAATCCGAGTTCCTCGAAGATAACGCTCGGCACAATCAAGCCCTTTACGCTTTCTTCGACTTTATGCGCGAACTTGGCTACTGATTTGCCGGCAATCGCCCGAACGAAATCGCGCGCTTTGTCGTGCAAATGTGTAAACGTTGGACTTGTCGCAATGCTGTTTAGGTAGTTTGCAATCGCGCCCACGTTTTTTGCGATCGACCATTCGTTGTCGTTGAGCACGACGATAAAGCGTTTGGTATGCGATTTAACGTTGTTGAGCGCCTCGTAGCTGATGCCGCAGGTGAACGCGGCGTCGCCCGCCACGACCACGATATTCTCGTTGCCTCCGCGCAAATCGCGGCCCACCGCCATCCCGAGGCCAGCCGAAAGCGCGGTTCCCGCGTGACCGGCGCCATAGCAATCATGTTCGCTTTCGGTTCGTAAAAGAAAACCATTCAGCCCGCCGTACTGCCGCATCGTGGAAAAGCGGTCGAGACGCCCGGTAAATATCTTGTGCACGTAACCTTGATGACTGACGTCCATAACGAATCGGTCGCGCGGCGTGTTGAAAACCCGGTGCAGCGCGATGGTCAATTCGACCACGCCGAGATTCGGACCAAGATGCCCGCCCGTTTGCGAAAGGACTTCGATCAGCTCATCGCGCACTTCCTGCGCCAGTTGCGGCAGATCTTGTTCGCGCAGCGCTTTGATATCGGCAGGCGAACGGATCCCGTCGAGCAAGCGTTTGGGCGCCGCAGGTCCGGAGCCCTCAGAAGAGTTTGATTTCATCAGTTGTATTTTCGGTTTCTACGACTGCGTTGGCCGGTGCTCCCGCTTCCGGCGTTGCTTCGAATTCTTTCACGATCGCCTTTCCGGCGCTGTCGCGGGCGATGATCTCGATCTTTTGCTCTGCGTTGGCAAGTCGTTTCTGACAAATTTTTACTAAACTCATTCCCTCTTCATACCGCACAATCAGATCTTCCAATGGCAGTTTGCCCGATTCCATCTGCTCAACAATCGTTTCGAGCCGATCCATCGCGCTCTCAAAGTTGAGCTCTGTCTCGCGCTGCTTCAGTTTACTGCTCACGGGCAAACGGGGAATTAAGCACAGCACCGCCAGAGAGAAAAGGGCGACTCCTAGCCGAGCCGCTTGCCTTCACGGCTGCGCTAGGAAGACAACGCCTCAACATTAACGGCTATTGGCGTCCACTTTGGACAGAGGCAGCGAGGCCTGGCCAAATACGTATCGCCATCCGGTCGGACTGCGAACGTACGTGTCGCTGAACCACAACTTGTAATCGACCGGCTTGCCCTCTTGCGCTGTCTTGACCCATAAAAACGCGGTCACCACAGCCGTATCGCCCCATACTCGCACCTTCTGAGAACCAGCTTCCTCGTCCTGGCGCTCATAGATCACTTGCTTCTCTCTCGCCGCCTTCAGCAGGTCGGCTTTGTCATAAACTTTACCGCGCCCAGTCACCAAGACGAAATCATCGGCCAAAATCTTATCCATTGTCGCGGCATCGTTCTCCTTAACTGCGGCCTGATATTGCGTGTCTAATGCAGCAACAGTGTTTGCGTCGTCCGCGGAAGATGCATTCACTTCGGTCGTCGAAACCAAAACCGCAATTGCGCTCGCCAGCATAGTTTGCGCGAGACTTGAGAACCGCCAAAAGCGATCATGTCGGGATAGAATAAATGAGATCACGTTTGGCTGTTGTTTAAAAGTGGGTCGAGACCAGGACTCAACGACGTAATTTTTGTATCTAGCCGATTTGTTGCCGATAAGCCGCAGCGTCTTTTAATTGCTTGAGATCGCCCGGGTCGTCGATCTTCAAAACGAAGATCCAACCTTCGCCAAACGGCTCGCGGTTAAGCAACCCGGGATCGGCTTCGAGTGCCTTATTCACCTCGACCACCGTTCCTTTCACCGGCGCATAAATGTCGCTCGCTGCTTTCACGGACTCAACCACAGCGGTGGCCTCACGCGCATTCACTTGTCGATCCATTTTCGGCAGTTCGACGTAAACCACATCAGTCAACTCCGATTGCGCATGATCCGTGATCCCGACGCGAACATTTTCGCCTTCGCGGCGAATCCATTCGTGGGTCTCGGTATAAAGCAAATCGTCGGGGACGTTCATGATTTTTTGTAGAGCGGTTTCTTTTCGATGATGGCCGGAAATTTTTGACCGCGAATCTCGATGTCGATCCTGGTTCCGATTGTCGCATACGGCGCGGACACGTATGCCATGCCGATGCCGTAATTCAAGCTCGGAGAAAGTGTGCCGCTAGTCACTTCCCCGATTCGGTTGCCGTCATCGAAAACCGAATAATGCGGCCGTGGGGGCGGGCCTTTGGTCTGCATTCGAAACGCCACCAGTTTTTCTGGCGAGCCATTTTCTTTCGCCTTCACCAAGACTTCGCGACCAATGAAATTTGGTTTCGTCAGATCGACAAAAAAACCGAGCCCGGCTTCGATTGGATTGCGTTCCGGCGAAAGGTCGGAGCCGTTGAGCGGATAACAGACTTCAAGTCTTAATGTGTCGCGCGCGCCGAGACCGCACGGTTTGATTCCGAGCGTTTTGCCTTCTTCGAGAGCACTGTTCCAAAACTTCACCGCATCTTCCGCCCGAAAGAAAACTTCCACGCCGTCTTCGCCGGTATAACCGGTACGTGCGACCGAAACGCTTGTTCCATCGAACGGAAGATCGACGATGTGATTTCGCGTCGGCAGATTGACATTTTCGCCAAAGAGCGCGCGAAATAGTTCCGGCATGCGCGGTCCTTGAACGGCAACGCCGCCAAAATTCGCGCTCCGATTCTTTAGATCGACATCTTTTGGTCGATATCGCTCGAGCCAAGCGAAGTCTTCGTCCGTGCGCGCGGCATTCACGACGAGCAGAAACTTCTGCTCCTCGATCCGATAAACGATCAAATCATCAATGATCCCGCCGTCTTCGTTGAGGAAAAAGGTGTATTGACCCTGGCCGACCTCCAACTTGTTGATGTTGTTAGTGAGCATCGTGTTGAGCCATCCCCGAGCTGCCGGACCGCTGACTAGCAGCTGTCCCATGTGCGAAATGTCGAAGATGCCGACGTTGTTTCGCACCGCCTGATGTTCCTCGCCGATGCTCGTGTATTGCACCGGCATGAGCCAGCCACCGAACGAAATAATTTTTGCGCCGCGTCGCACATGCTCTTCATACAGCGGTGTGGTTTTTTGCGCGGCCTGACTCATGCGGGCAAGCTAGGCGTCGACAAAAAGTAGCGCAAGCCTCCGGCCTGCGATCTGTTTTATTTCGCAAGCGCGACGCTTGCGCTACTCTTGCCCAAATCATGACCTGGCTGGACAAACTCGAACGGCGTTTCGGTTTTCTCGGAATTCCAGGGCTAACGCGCATCCTGGTTGGGTTTACCGCGCTCGTGTTTGCTCTGGCCTGGTTAGCGCCTGGCTTTGTCTCGATGCTCGATCTCGATCCGGCGCGCATTCGCCACGGCGAAGTCTGGCGATTGTTCACTTACATTTTCATTCCGCAAACACTCAGTCCGTGGTGGATTCTTTTTGCTCTCTGGTTTCTTTGGTGGATTGGCGACGGTCTCGAACAGGCGTGGGGGGCGTTTCGGCTGACGCTCTATTTTCTTGTCGGAATGATCGGTACCACGGCTGCCGCATTTTTCTTTGGCGCCAGCTTTTCCAATTCAATGCTGTTCGCATCTTTGTTTTACGCGTTTGCACGGTTTTACCCCGACCAGGTGATCTACGTTTTGTTCATCCTCCCGGTGAAGATCAAATGGCTCGCCTGGGTTCTCGCTGCGTTGCTGTTCGTCCGATTTTTCCTAGGCCCAATGTCGTATCGCGTGGCGCTGGTGGCGGCATTCGCGAATTATCTGATCTTTTTTGGACCGGAGATCATTTACGAGGCGCGGCATCGTGGTGAAGTCTCGACGCGTCGCAAACGTTTTGCTCGCCAGTCTCGGAGCGAAGCCGAACCATTGCACAAATGCGCAGTTTGTGGAGCGACGGAATTGAGCGATCCGAATCTGGATTTCCGCGTCTCGCGCGATGGTGAAGAATATTGCATGGCGCATTTGCCCCGCGCTGAAAGTCCCACGCGCTAGGGTGGGTCGGCCGCTCCGCGGACGACGTCAAGATAAATGCGGCGTTGCCGCGTAAATTTGGCATCGAGCAAGGGACTACTCGATCCACCATGACTATGGCGAGCGTCCTTGACCAGTCTGCGCCCGGGCGGAGACTAGCGCGATGACGGACAAAAACGTCGCGCTCGTTCCCGAAGAAGGCTGGCACTGTCTGCACCTTTTTTATCGGACCGAGTACGGACAATGGCAATTACTGAGTCGCGAAGAACAGAACGCCGCGAAAACAAATCTGGCGTCCCTCGTGCAGGAAGTGCGCGCGATGGATTCGACGCAATTACTCACCCTTAGCGTCGTGACGCCGAAAGCGGACCTCGGCTTTATGCTGATCACGCCGGATTTGCACAACGCTAATAAGATCGACAAGCAATTATCTCTCTCGTTAGGTGCCGACGTGCTGACTCCGGTGTACAGCTACCTCTCGCTCACGGAGGAGAGCGAGTACATCACGACGGAAGAAGAATATGCGGGGACTCTCGCGGAGGAGCAAAACATCAAACCGGATTCGGAGAAATTCCTGGAAGCGATGAATTCATTTCGGGAGCGAATGAAGCGTTACCGGCAAGAACGTGTTTATCCGACGCTGCCCGATTGGCCGGTGGTTTGCTTTTATAATATGAGTAAACGTCGCGGCGAGCAGCGAAATTGGTACGCCCTCCCGTACGACGAGCGCCGTAAATTAATGAAAGGTCATGCAAGCGTTGGACGTGAGTTCGCTGGAAAAGTGAAACAGCTCATTACCGGTTCGACTGGTCTCGATGATGCGGAGTGGGGCGTGACGCTGTTTGCGCGCGACACGTTTCAGATCAAGGCGATTGTTTATAAAATGCGTTTCGATCCGGTGAGCGCTGAGTATGCAGATTTTGGTGAATTTTACATCGGCATTCAACTGCCGCTCGATGAATTATTCCGGCGATTGCAACTTTGACTCCGAAAGATTAGCGAGTCTCGATTATTTCGTGATTGTCGATCCAACGGATGGGTGACAGAGCGGTCTATTGTGCACGCCTGGAAAGCGTGTGTGCCGAAAGGCACCCGGGGTTCGAATCCCCGCCCATCCGCCATGCGCGTGTCACGTGCAAGCAGATCAATTTTTCTTCACTCGCGGCGATCAAGCACCGAAAGGTCCTGGCGTAACTTGACCACGCTGTAGGGAGGCAGGACGCCGCGGAAATTTACGCCTGGATAAATCATGCAATCGCGCCCCAGGACCGAACCCGGATTAATGACTGCGTTGCAACCAATTTCTGTTCGGTCACCAACGATCGCGCCGAATTTTGTGAGCCCGGTGGCGATATTGCCGTCGGGTGCCATTACAGCGATTTCGCCATGATCGAGCTTCACGTTCGAGAGAATCACGCCAGCGCCCAGATGAGCGTGGTAACCAAGAATGGAATCGCCCACATAATTAAAATGAGGCACCTGTGCTTCGTCGAAAAGAATGCAATTTTTGAATTCGCACGAGTTTCCCATCACGACGCCATCACCGACGATCACGTTCTCGCGGACGTAACAGCCGCTGCGAATTTGACAATTTTCGCCGATCCACGCTGGACCTTTTAAGACCGCGCCTTGTTCGACAATCGTCCCGCGTCCGATGAAGACGTGGTTGCTGAGGAAAGGTTTTCCCACTAATTGGCCGAGGACACCCGGCTTCAAACGAAATTGCAAGTAACTCGCAATTTGTTTGAGCGCGTCCCAGACGTAATTCTGGTTCTCGAACAATTTCGGATGGGCCGTATGCTCGAGGTTAAGAAATTCAGCAGTCGCAAACATCGGTTGAGAGCTAACCGCCTGCGCGCCGTGTGACTTTCTGTCCATCCTTGGTGTCGCGCGCTTCCCAGCCGCGAGCGCTTAGCTCATCGCGCAATTCATCACTTTTTCGCCAGTCTTTTGCAAGCCTCGCTTGCGCACGCGCTTCGGCCAACCTTGCGACGTCTGGCGGAATCGCTTCTTCGATTATTACCCGACCTGAGCCTACCGCCGCTTTCCCTTCGACACCGCTTGTAGAAATAATTACGGACACCGATTCTTGCACTGGTTCAAGAGCAAGGACGCTGTTGACGCGCTCCCACCAATTCAGCCATTCGGTTGCGGTTGCAGCGTCCAGTTCATTTTCATCCATCGCGCGATTCGTTTCCCGAATCGATTCAAATAAGAATCCAAGCGCCGCGGAAATGTTCAGGTCGTCATCAAGCGCTTGTTCAAATTGCTGGCCGGGTTGTGTTTTGTTTTTTTCCTTGCCGGTCCTCTTGGCAGCGGTTTCGCGAAGTCGCGTCAGCCACTCATCGATGCGGGCTAACGACTCGCGCGCTTCATTCATGCCCTCCCAGGTGAAATTGAGCGGGGCGCGATAGTGCACACGCATCAGCGCATAACGAATTTCGCGGCCGGCGTATCCTTTCTCCAGGAGGTTCGGAAGCGTGTAAAAATTGCCGAGCGATTTAGACATCTTCTGTCCATCGACCAGCAAATGCGCGCAGTGAAGCCAGTAGCGCACGAATTTTTTTCCGGTGACGCCTTCCGTCTGGGCGATCTCCGCCTCGTGATGCGGGAAAATGTTATCGATGCCGCCGCAGTGGATATCGATCTGATCGCCGAGTAACGCGGTCGCCATCGCACTGCATTCGATGTGCCAGCCGGGACGGCCGCGACCCCACGGACTTTCCCAGCCGACGTCGCCGTCTTCTTCGTCCCACGCTTTCCAAAGTGCGAAATCGCCAATGTGTTCCTTGTCATACTCATCGTGTTTCACCCGGCCGGTCGATTGCAATTGAGTGAGATCGAAATGGGCGAGTTTTCCGTAATTCGGAAATTTGTTAATGCGAAAATAAACCGATTTGTCTTCCGCCTGATAAGCGAGGCCGCGCGAGATGAGGGTGGCGATCATCTCAATCATCTTATCGATGTAACGCTGGTCGGTGGCGGCGGGAAACTCATCTGCCCGTTTGATCCGCAATGTTTCGATATCTTCGAAGAACGCTTCTTTAAATTGCGCAGTAGATTCTGTGAGGGGAATTCCAGCCTCACGAGCGCCGCGGATCGTCTTGTCATCAACGTCAGTGATGTTCATGACGCGTCGCACTTTGTAACCGCGCAGTTCGAGGTGCCGCTGGAGCAAATCTTCGAAGATATACGCACGAAAATTTCCGATATGTGCACGGCTGTATACCGTCGGCCCACAGGTATAAATTGCGATCTTGCGTCCGGTTGCGTCACGCGGCTCGAAATCCTCGAGCTGACGCGAGTAAGTGTTAAAAAACCGCAGCGGCATGTCTATCTCGTTATGTCGAGCGGAGTCGAGACATCTCTCATTGTTTGCTGAATAACTATAAGGGATTCCTCGACGTCGCTTCGAATGACAACTTACTCTTGTTCGACGGTTGCAATCGCCATCGCCGCGATGCCTTCGCTGCGGCCGATTGCTCCCAGGCGTTCGTTCGTCGTCGCCTTCACGCCAACGCGCGACCCATCTACGGCAATCGCTTGCGCGATTATTTTTCGCATCGCTGGAATGTGCAGGGCGATTTTCGGCTCTTCGGTAATCACGGTTGAATCCACGTTCACGACCCGCGCTTTGTTTTCGGCGAGCAGTGCGGCGACGCGTTTCAAGATGTCGATGCTACTCATGCCGCGGATTGATTCATCAGTATTTGGAAAATGTTGGCCGATATCGCCCGCGCCAATCGCACCCAGCAGCGCATCAGCGATTGCGTGCGACAACACATCTGCGTCCGAATGTCCTTCAAGTCCGTGCGTGTGCGTAATCTCGACTCCACCGAGGATCAGTTTTCGCCCTTTCGCAAGGCGATGCACGTCATAACCGATTCCACATCGAATCATTAGTCAGAGTTTTAGGTCGATTGCGCCATTCGAGGCGACAATTCTGTATTTGTCTTTCATATCCTCGCGCGGACGAAGATCGACAGTTCCACCGGCGGTTTCAATCAAGAGCCAACCCGCGGCGATGTCCCAAAGACTGATTCCCTGTTCGATGTAAGCGTCGAGACGTCCGCAGGCGACATAGGCCATGTCGAGCGCGGCGCTGCCGAGCAAGCGGCATTTGCGCACCCGATGGATCATTCGTTGAAGCAGCGGCAGACCGGCCTCAATCGTGTCGTCGGTTTTGGAAAGTCCGACCGAGATGACCGCTTCAGCCAGGTCGGCACGTTCGCTCACGTGAAAGTGATGGCCATTCAACCTAGGAGTTTCTCCCTTTTGTCCGGTCCACATTTCTTCCCGGATTGGATCGTAGATGACGCCGACCATGATCTCGCCCCGAAGGCGCAAAGCAATCGAGATGCAAAAATGCGGAATGCCGTAGAAATAATTCACTGTGCCATCGAGTGGATCGACAACCCATTGATGCTCGCTTGATTGATCACCAACGATTCCTTCTTCGCCGTAAAGCGCGTGCCCAGGAAATTCTTTCAGAAGCAATTTTGTAATTAAGTCCTGCGCCAGAACATCGATCTCCAGTTTAATGTCATGCGCTTCAGCAGAATTGACACGGAGGGGGTGTTTAAAATTTTGGCGAAGCAGTTCGCCCGCGGCGCGGGCAGCTTTCTCCGCCGCGTCGAGATAATGCTTCATGACAAACCACTAATAGGATTCGGCTCTCTCTGCCAAATAATTTCCCAGGGTGAAGGTTGAAAATTCATTCGCGCCAGATCGCGGTTGCGGCTTGTGCGTCTGCGCAAAAAAACCGGGAGGAAAATTGAATTCTCCTCCCGGGTTGAAGTTAGGGGTTGTGATCCCGAAAGCCTTCAGGATCGTTATCAAGCGTCGGGCCTTAATGCCTCTTTTTCTTCGCTGATTTTTTCTTCGCTGCTTTCTTTCTTTTCTTTGCCATCGACTATTCCCCCCTTTCAATCCGCAACGTGCGGAGCTGTGTGAAGAGTTGGGAATGACTTCACTTACATGAGTTCAGTAATCATCACATTTTTTTTGTCAAACATTATTCTCACCTATTTGAAAATATTTTTACCAGCGTGTGCGCGATAATTTTCTTTGGCGCACGCGGAATTTTTTTGGTTTCGCCATCTCGAAATAAAATCGTTACCTCATTTTCATCGCTTTCCATCCCCGAATCTGAGCTGCTCACATCGTTCGCCACGATGATGTCGCAATGTTTTGCGTGAAGTTTTTTTTGTGCGTTTGCTTCGAGATCATTTGTTTCTGCAGCGAAACCAACAACGAGAAATTGTCGATCTTTGTTTTGGAGCGACCCGAGGATGTCGCGGGTGGGAACCAGTTCAAGCGAGAGATTTTGGTCACGTTTCTTGATTTTCGTCGTGGAAACTTCTTGCGGTCTGTAATCAGCAACCGCTGCGCACATGACGAGAGCATCGCAATCGCGCACAACTCGATCAACGGCGTTGTACATTTCATCGCAGGTCAAGATGGAGATGAAGTGCGCGCCGCGTGGTGGATCGAGATTCACTGGACCGGAAATCAAAACAACATCGTGTCCGGCTTCGAGCGCTGCTTCGGCGATGGCGTAGCCCATTTTTCCTGAGGAGCGATTCGAGATGTAACGAACCGGATCGATCGGCTCGCGCGTTGGGCCGGCCGTGACAAGAAATCTCACGCGATCAAATTGTCCTGACGCGCGAGCAGGAACTCGGCGCGAAACGCGATATCGTTGACCTTCCAAAGTCGGCCGATGCCTTCGTAGCCACAAGCGAGCATTCCTTCTTCCGGACCGATAAACTCGACGCCCTGCGTCTTCAGTTTTTCCACATTCTCGATTGTCGCAGGGTGCTGCCACATTTTTCCGTTCATCGCTGGCGCGAGCAGAATCGGCGCGCGGGTGGCAAGCGCGATCGCCGCGAGTGGATGAGAAGCCAAGCCGTGGGCGAGCTCGGCAATAATGTGTGCTGTCGCCGGTGCGATGAGAAGCAGGTTCGCGCGGTCAGCGAGTTCGATGTGGCCGGGCCGCCAATTTTCCTTCTCATCGAAGAAGCTCGTCGTCACTGGATTTTTTGAAAGCGTCTGGAGAGTAAGCGACGAAATAAATTCAGTCGCATCCTGGGTCATGACGACAAACACTTCATGTCCTTGTTTGACGAGCAAACTGGCGAGCTCGGCGGATTTATAAGCGGCGATCGATCCGGTGACTCCGAGCACTACTGATTTGGCGCCGGGCCGGATGCGGACGACTTTTCGCGCACTCGTTCTATCACTTCTGCGTTTGGCGTTTTTTTCCATGAAAGATCGACAATTATTTTTGAATAAGACGCCGGCTCAAATAACCCTCCGCGCCCATGATGTGTCGGAACTTCTGCAAATCTTCTTCGACCGATCGGCTGATGATAGTGTAGCGATAATCGCGCCATAATTCCATTTCGCGCGCGGCAGTGGCGAGACGCAAATCGATCTGTTGGGCCGTTTCGGTCCCACGCTTCATTAGGCGCCGGCGCAACTCTTCGAGATCGGGCGGCATAATGAAAACATCGGTGAGGGCCTGGCGAATAAATGAGTCGTCGCAGCTGCGAATGGCGGCTGCGCCTTGCGTGTCGATGTCGATCAAAACATCCACTCCGTTCTTTAAATTTACCATCACCGGCTTGCGCAACGTTC
>Ga0209474_10004467_pt1 | contig 12092 bp, 6 predicted proteins | sample GraSoiAngelo_145_FD_185902 | JGI IMG/M metagenome (GOLD analysis project Ga0209474, IMG submission 185902) | Grasslands soil microbial communities from the Angelo Coastal Reserve, California, USA - 14_1009_05_20cm (SPAdes) (version 2) | ecosystem: Environmental > Terrestrial > Soil > Grasslands ...
CTGTGCCAGCGGACGAAGTTTTCTGGGGCAGCTTCGGCAAACTCCAGTTGTGGAACATCGCCGCCGTTCACCAGACAATACTCGACACCGCCGCCAAACCGCCGGCGCAGCGAACCCCGGTGGAGCAGAAGGTAGGCGACTACTGGTCCGCCTGCACCAATCAGGCGAAAAGAGATGCGGATACGCTCGAATGGTTACGGCCGCAGCTGGCTCGCATCGATGGCATGAGTAGCAAAGACCAGATTGCAGAAGTTGTCGCTTACATACACACTTCAATTCCCGGAGCGTGGAGTCCCTCCGATCCTGAAACCTATGCCGCTATGTTCGGGTTCGGCTCGGCGCCCGATTACCACGACACTACTCACGTGATCGCTCAACTTGATCAGGGTGGAATGGGCCTTCCCGGGCGCGACTTTTATTTGAATGACGACGCCAAGTCGGTTGAAATCAGAAAAAAATATGTGGACTACCTCAGCCACCTTTTGGAGCTTTCAGGTACTGCTCACGCGCAGGCGGAGTCCGGCGCACAAGTGGTATTGCAGATGGAAACCGCAATGGCGAAATCTGCAATGGATATCGTGAAGCGGCGCGATCCCAAGAATCTCGACAACGAGATGGATGTCGCGGCGGTGCGGAAACTGGCGCCATCGTTTAAGCTCGACCGCTATCTTGAGTTGGTGCAAGCTCCGGGCGCTGGCAAGTTTATTGTTACATCGCCTGAGTTCTTTCGCGGCATGGAGCAGTTGATCAAAACTGAGCCACTCGACCATTGGAAGTTCTATTTGAAAGCGTCGTTATTGAATGGCGAGGCGGGCGGGTTGAGCGACGACTTTGTGAATGCGAGGTTCGACTTCTATGACCGGACGCTGTTTGGCGCGAAAGAGATCGAACCATTGTGGCGCAGGTGCGTGGAATCCGAAGACAACGAGATTGGGGAAGCGCTAGGGCAAGCCTATGCGGCGCGTTATTTTCCACCCGAAAGCAAGGAACGGGTGCAAAAAATGGTAAAGGACATCGAGGCCGCGCTGGGGAGAGATATCGACTCAGTCGATTGGATGAACCCGCAGACCAAGCGGCAGGCACATGAAAAACTTTCGGCAGTGATCGATAAGATCGGTTACCCCGACCATTGGCGTGACTACTCAAAGCTGGAAATTACCTCTGACAACCACCTTGCCAATATTCAACACGCGACTGCGTTTGAGATGCATCGCCAACTGCAAAAGATCGGCAAGCCGGTGGATCGCACGGAATGGGGTATGACGCCGCCCACGGTCAATGCCTACGAGGACGCTCAAACTAACACCATTAATTTTCCAGCGGGAATTTTGCAGCCTCCATTCTTTGATCCCAAAGAGGATGACGCAGTGAATTACGGCGCAGCCGGAGCGGTAATTGGACACGAGACCACTCATGGCTTCGACGATCAGGGACGCAAGTTCGACAAGGATGGCAACTTGCGCGATTGGTGGACTGCATCTGACGCGCAGTCCTATGACAAACGCGCCGATTGCATAGCTGATGAATACACCCAGGAGATCCCGGAGATCGGCGTCAAGCAAAATGGCCGCCTTACCCTGGGCGAAAATACCGCCGATAACGGCGGAGTTCGACTGTCTCTGTCGGCGTTAAAGGCGGACCTGAAGGATAAGGGGTTGGACCTCGACGCCAAAGGTGAAGACGGCGTAACCAATCTGCAGCGCTTCTTTCTCAGTTATGCCAACGTATGGTGCAGCAACGTGCGGCCGGAAATGATGCGGACGCTCATTTTGGCCAATCCGCACCCGTTGGATCGATTCCGGGTCAATAACGTTGTTTCCAACATGCCCGAGTTTGCCCATGCATTCGGTTGCCACAAAGGGCAGGCAATGGTGCGCGAAAACATGTGCCGCGTGTGGTGATCCCCTCAGCGCTGCTGCTGGCGCGAGCCCCGGCCCCATTTGGTGAAGGTTTTTATCGCTCCCAGGAATACTACGCAGAACCAGAAGTCGACCAGTACGCCCAGATCAAACTTTAAAGGATTGTGCCGGGCCGCGGGCGGGAGGTGCGGCATGAGCAGGAAGTACACCAGGTTTCCTGCCAGAACGGCGACAAGAGATTGGACGAAATTCACCCTAGCTGGTTTTGACACCGCAAACCTGAAAAGCACTCAGTATTCACCAATCAGCATTCAGCCGAAGGGGCTCAGTTTAGCAATTCGGCAACAGCGCAGTTAGTTTCCGGCATCGCGGAGGCCTGAATGCAGAGTGCTGATTGCTGAGTGCTCCTTTGTTACCATCCCTTCAGATGCTGGAACCCTCCACTCCTGTTCAGTACGTCAAAGGAATTGGTCCGCGTATCGCGGAGATTCTGGCCGCGAAAGGCCTGGCCACAGTCGATGATCTGCTTCATTATCTGCCGTTTCGCTATGAAGATCGGGTAAACCCGCGCGGTATTGCCGAGTTGCGGGCCGGAGAAATGGCAACCGTAATTGCCGAGGTCCGCACCTCAGGCTTGTTCCGCACCCGCCGCATGCCTATTTTTCAGATGACTGCCGGTCAGGGGCGCTCCCGGCTGAAATGTATCTGGTTTAACGGCGCCTACCTGAAAGATAAATTTCAGCCCGGCCAGATGTTGGCGCTCTATGGCCGGGTGGAAGAAAATCGCGGCGAGCTGCAACTGCTACAGCCGCAATTTGAAATCCTTGGCGAGGCGGAAGGCGAAGCCGAGCAAAAGGCGGCGGAGTCGCTGGAACGCATCGTGCCCATCTACGAGTCCGCAGGCCAGGGAAAGCTGACATCGCGATGGTTTCGCCGCATCATCCATGCCGTTTTAGAAAACCTCAAGCCGGAGCTGCCGGAATCGATTCCCGCCGCCGTCCGCAAGCGGCTCGATCTGATCGCGTCGCGTCAGGCACTATGGAAAGTTCATTGGCCAGATGAGGGTGAAAGCTTTCAAGATTTGCAGGCTTCGAGGACCCAAGCCCATATCCGGCTGATATTTGAAGAGCTTTTTTTCATTGAGTTGGGACTCGAACTAAAGCGTCGCGAGCAAAAGGCGCAAACCGGAATTGCTTTCGAACTGAATGATGCCGTGCGGGAAGCAATAAAGAAAATTCTGCCGTTTCATCCCACCGGAGCGCAGAAGCGAACGCTCAAGGAAATCGCGGCGGACATGGAGAAGCCCTATCCCATGCGCCGTTTGCTGCAAGGCGACGTGGGATCGGGCAAGACCCTGGTCGCATTCGAAGCCGCCATCATTGCCATCGAAAACGGATATCAAGTCGCGCTCATGGCGCCGACGGAAATTCTTGCACAGCAACATTATTTTTCGGCGCGCCGGATTCTCGAGCCTTCGGGCTATCGCATTGTACTTCTGACCGGTTCGCTCGAAGAAGATCGCAAACGCGAGATTCGCCGGCACATTGCTAAGGGAAATGCACAGCTAGTGATCGGCACCCACGCGTTGATCGAACAGAAAGTTGAATTCGAAAAGCTCGGGCTGGTGATAGTAGATGAGCAGCACCGCTTCGGCGTGCTGCAACGCTTCAAGCTGATGAAGAAGAGCGGAGAGCAATTGAACCGTGGAGAGACGGGCGCCTCCGCCCGTCAAAACAAAGGCCGTGTGGGGACGGACACTCCTGTCCGTCCTGCCGAGCACAGCTCGGAAAGATCGGCTGAGCCCGATGTGCTTGTCATGACCGCGACACCCATCCCCCGCACTCTCGCCTTGACTCTCTATGGCGACCTCGACATCAGCGTTCTGGATGAAATGCCGCCAGGACGCACTCCAATCGTTACGCGACGAGTTGGAGATGAGCGCGCGGATGAGGTCTGGCAATTCCTGCGTAAGCAGGTCACAACTGGCCATCAGGCTTATGTCGTTTATCCAGTTATTGAGGAGAACGAAGAGAACGAGATCAAGGCCGCGATGAAAATGTATAGCGAGCTGAGCAAAAAAATATTTCCTGATCTCAACGTCGCGGTCCTGCACGGGCGCATGGAGCCAGATTTGAAAGAGCAAGTCATGCGGCTGTTTCAGCAGGGCAAAATTCAAATTCTGGTTTCGACCACCGTGATCGAAGTTGGAGTGGATGTTCCCAATGCCGCGGTAATGGTCATTGAACACGCCGAGCGCTTCGGACTCGCGCAGCTTCACCAATTGCGAGGACGCATAGGCCGAGGCGCGGCAAAATCGTTTTGTATTTTGATGACCAGCGGCAAAGTCTCTGAAGAAGCCGAACGAAGGCTCGATGCCATGGTGCGCACCACGGATGGATTTCAAATCGCTGAACTCGATCTCGAGATGCGTGGCCCGGGAGAGTTTTTCGGGACGCGGCAGGCCGGCATGCCGAGCTTACAGGTTGCAAACCTGATCCGTGACCGCGATCTGCTCGAACTCGCCAAAAAAGAAGCAGGTGCGGTTCTTTCGGGTCCAAACTCAGAAATTTCGCAAGCCGAGATTGATCGCGCGCTGTGGCACATGCGCACCCGCTGGCAAAAAACATACGGGCTGGTGGAAGTGGGATGAATTTGCCCTTGAATCTGCCTTAAGGGGATAATCGTCGTCAATGAAAACGCAAACGGAGCTTTTCCGGGAGCTGCCCGCGATTGATGAACTCCTGCGTGAGCCTGAAATCTCGCAGTTAAGCGCGGAAGAAGGCCAATCAGCTACCGCAGACGCTTGCCGCGTCGTGCTAGCGCGTTTGCGGGATGAAATTTCCGCCGGGCATCTCGATGCAGAAAGGCTTCGCCTGGCTCTCACCGGAATTCACGCCGCGATCAGAGACGAACTGAGCCGGTCACTGGGATATTCGCTCAAGGCAGTGATCAACGCCACTGGCGTCGTACTTCACACCAACCTCGGCCGGGCGCCGCTCGCGCGATCTGCGATCGAGCACATTCGCGAAACCGCAGACGCCTACTCGAACCTGGAGTTTGATATTGAGTCCGGCGATCGTGGCAAGCGCGACGTGCACGTGGATCGACTGTTCCGCAAACTCTTATCGCGTGAGCACGCCGCCGCCGAGTTGACTAAACGAGCGGGGGCGTCGGTCCCTTCAGAATTTGCTGAAGGTGGGGGCACGGGCGTCCTCGCCCGTGCAGCGGCGTCCGTCATCTCCACCATCGTGGTCAACAACAACGCTGCCGCCGTCCTTCTCGCGCTCAACACCCTGGCCGAAGGGGGCGAAGTAATCGTCTCCCGTGGAGAGTTGGTTGAAATTGGCGGCTCATTCCGCATTCCAGATGTCATGACGAAATCCGGCGCCACTCTTCGCGAAGTCGGCACCACGAATCGCACGCGAATTGCTGATTATGAACGCGCCATCAACGAGCGGACCAAATTGTTGCTGCGGGTCCATCGCTCCAATTTTGAAATCACTGGATTCACTGAACAGCCGGATGTCCGGGAATTGGGTGCGCTCGCGGCCAAGCACAAGCTGCCGCTCATGGAGGATTTAGGCAGCGGCGCGCTCTTCGATCTTCGAACAATTGGCATCAACAATGAACCGAGTGTGCACGACAGCTTGCGCGTCGGAGTGCACGTAGTGACCTACAGTGGCGACAAGTTGCTCGGAGGTCCGCAAGCCGGTTTGATCAGCGGTCGCGAAGATCTTGTGCAAAAAATGCGCAGCAATTCTCTATTTCGCGCATTGCGAGTAGACAAACTAATCTATGCCGCTCTGGAAGCCACTCTCCTGGCCTACGCCAAACGCGATTACGAAGCTGTTCCGGCGCTGAGAATGATGCAGCTTTCGAAAGCCGAAATTACAAAGCGAGCTGACATCGTAACCTCAAGAATTAATTCACCGAAAATACGTGCTGAACTCGTCGATGGCGAATCGCTGATCGGCGGAGGCTCTGCGCCTTCAGCCGTTCTGCCTACGACCCTTATCGCGCTGACATCGCGAGAAATGAGCGCGAATGATCTGGCTGCACGCCTGCGACGCTCATACCCTCCGATCATTGCGAGAGTCGAAGAGGGACGCGTTCTGCTCGACTTGCGCACTGTCTTTCCCGCGCAGGACGAGGTCTTGCGGCAGGTACTTGCTCAAGTCACTGCATAGTAGAAACTAGCAACAACGTTCTTACATTCCGTCATCCTCGGAGATGATTCGCAAATATGACGCTCAAGCCTGCCTTGGCATTATTTGCAACCTCAGCCAGCACACAACTCACCGGAATCGATTGGATCGTGATCGCAATTTACTTTGCGATTCTGCTGGTCGTCGCCTGGTGGGTAGTCAGGAAAGGCAAAGACTCGGCAACCGACTATTTCCTGGCCGGGCGAAATCTGGGCTGGTGGATCATCGGCGCGTCTATCTTCGCGTCGAACATCGGCTCCGAGCACATCGTAGGCTTGGCCGGAGCTGGCGCTACCAGCGGCGTTGCCCTCGCTCACTACGAATTGCACGCATGGTGCTTGCTGGTGCTGGCCTGGGTCTTCGTGCCGTTCTACATGCGCTCAATGGTCTTCACTATGCCGGAGTTCCTGGAGCGGCGCTTCAGTGCCGGCTCGCGCTACGTATTGTCCGTGGTTTCGATTATTACGTTCATCGTCTCGAAAATTGCGGTGGGAATTTTTGCCGGCGGCGTAGTTTTCGGCACCCTGCTTCCTGAATTGCACATCACCATTGGCCACACCTACATTGACAGTTTCTGGATTGGCTCCGTGCTGGTAATTGGGCTGACCGGTCTGTACACCACTCTGGGCGGCATGAGAGCGGTGGCGTATAACGACGCGGTGCAAACATTTGTGTTGATTCTGGGGTCCGCATCGCTGACGTTCTACGGTCTGCACAAGCTTGGAGGATGGCACGAACTCCGCTACTGGAGCGGCTCCGAAATGTTCAATCTGTGGAAGCCAATGATTCCTGCTGGCGTGCAAGGAACTTGGGCGCCGGTGATGCAGACCGACGCCACCGGCAAATTGGTGAAAGAAGCTTGGTACTTCAATGGCTATTTTCCCTGGCTGGGCATGCTGTTTTGTGCGCCAATTATCGGACTGTGGTACTGGTGCACCGATCAGTACATTGTGCAGCGCGCGCTGGGAGCGCCCAATGAAGCAGTCGCGCGGCGTGGCGCAATTTTCGCTTCATTTCTGAAACTTTTTCCGGTTTACCTGTTCATCATTCCCGGACTGATTTGTTATGCGCTGGCGAAAAGCGGCAAGATCCCCGAGTTGGGAGCGATGATCGGCCCTGATGGCAGACCAATCGATTCGGTCGCGCAGGGCGCATTTCCCATGCTGGTGCAGTATCTCTTGCCTCCTGGCCTGCGCGGACTGGTCGTCGCCGGATTGCTTTCTGCGCTAATGGGCTCTCTGGCCGGTGTTTTTAACGCGTGCTCGACTTTGTTCACGGTTGATCTTTATGCAAAGTGGCGGCCAGGTGCTTCGCAACATCAGATTGTGCGTGTGGGACGGCTGGCGACGGCAGCCATGGTCCTGGTTGCTCTGGCGTGGATTCCCGTCATCAAAGGCGCGCAGGGTCTCTATATCTATCTGCAGGCGGTTCAGGGATATCTGGCCCCACCGATTTTTGTGGTGTTCTTCTTCGGAGTCTTTTTTAAACGTATGAACGCAAAGGGCGCACTGTGGGCCATGATTGTAGGCTTTGCGCTTGGCACCTTCCGCATGCTGGTCGATACGCCGGTTTCGTTAGGTAAATGGGGATTGCAGAATGGTTACCCGCACGGCTCATTCCTGTGGATCATCAATAATATTTATTTCCAATACTTCAGCGTGCTCATCACGATTGTTTCGGCCATCGTCATGGTCGGGGTGAGCCACATGACTGCCGAACCCGATTACGAAAAAATTCGTAACCTCACGTTTGAAACCACAACCGGAGAAGATCGCGCCCATTCCCGTGCCAGTTGGAGCTGGCGCGAAGTGGCGGGATCAGCGCTGGTGCTGGTCTGCATTCTCGGCGCATATTTGTACTTTAGGGGATAGCGCTTGCTGCCCGACACAATGGTACGAGGCAGGGTGGATGCGCACCACTACACTTAAATCATGGCCACTCTCTACACCATCGGCCATTCCACCCGCACGCTGGAAGAGCTGATTGCTGCCCTGCAGGCCCACTCCATCGAAACCTTGGTGGACATTCGCGCTTTTCCCATGTCTCGCCGCCTGCCGCACTTCAATCGCGAGGCATTGGAGAAAACTTTGCCGGAGGCTGGAATCCGATATCGCTGGATAAAAGAGTTGGGCGGTATGCGGAAGAAGTCCCTCGAGGAATCGCCCAATGTCGCGTTGCGAAATAATAGCTTTCGAAACTATGCGGATTACATGTTGACCCCAGAGTTCGAAAGCGCCATTGCTGAGCTGCTCGATACTGCCGAACATTCGCGCACTGCTTATATGTGCGCCGAACGCGTTTACTTCAAATGTCATCGCATGTTGGTTTCAGACTGGCTGGTCGCGCACGGACATGAGGTGTTGCACATCGACAACGTGAAGCCGGCGAAACCGCACAAGCTGATGCCCGAAGCTCGCATAGACGATGGGCGGCTGATTTATCGCGGAGACCGGCTGCTTTAATCCCTACCGCGAAACAGCTGTGCTAACGTAAACCGATGATTGTCGGCACGGGCATCGATATCGCCGAGGTCCCCCGCATCGCGGAATCAATCAAGAGATTCGGGGAGCGCTTCATCCAGCGGGTTTTTACCGAAGGCGAAATTCGATACTGCGATTCCAAAGCAAACCGATTTGAGAGATATGCGGCGCGGTTCGCTGCCAAAGAAGCGGCCATGAAAGCTCTCGGCACTGGTTGGAACCATGGCGTGCGCTGGCGGGATGTCGAAGTGGCGCGCGAACCGGGACGACGTCCTACCATTAAGTTTCATGGCAAAGCAGCTGAGTTTGCGGCGCGTCTAAACACGAAGAATATTTCGCTTTCGATTACCCACACTCCCGAGCAGGCACTCGCGAGCGTGATTCTGGAAAGTTAGTCATTCGCCAAAATAGTTGGTCAGTCGTGATTTTTTGCCAATGACCAACGAAGAATGACAACGAATAAGCTACGGCCCTCTGTTACACTGCGCTTTTGATGCCAACTACAATCGAGACGCTCCCTCAAGTTCAACCCAAATTGGTGAAGCAGTCAGACGGAAAAATCTTACTGGCCGGCATTGCTCTGAGCAGTTTCTCTGCGCTGCTATTGGAGCTGTCGCTGACTCGGTTATTCTCCGTCGTTCTTTTCTACCATTTCGCCTTTCTTGCAATTTCAGTTGCTTTGCTGGGGCTCGGAGCTGGCGGGGTATTCGCCTTCGTTTGGAAGCGACAGCTGAATAAATGGGAAACCCGGAGCATTGCCGCGACTGCAAGTGCTTTGACCGCGATTAGTATTCCTATCTTTTTGGAAATTATTCTCCATCAGCCGGTGTCGCTCAGGCTGACCGGTGCAAACTTTCTACGTCTGGCAATTATCTATTCATGCTCTGCCGTGGCGTTCTTCCTTACGGGGCTGCAGTTTTCTGTAATTTTCGCGCGTGAATCGTCCCGCATTCCCAGGCTTTACGGCGCCGATCTCACCGGCGGCGCAATCGCCTGCCTCGCTGTTGTGCCACTGCTGAACTGGATCGGTGCCCCAAACTCGATTCTTTTTGCAGGATTCGTGTCCTCCATTACCGCCGCCATTTGGAGCATGTCACCGCGTATGAGAAGGCTCAGTCTTGGACTGGCTGCGGCGCTGGCGCTATTGATTGCTTTAAACGCCTCCAACCGTCTGATCGACGTAATCTGGGCCAAGGGCGTTCACAGAAAGAATGTGGAATTTTCTCGCTGGAATGCCATCTCCCGCGTCGACGTGCTGTCCACCCCTGACGGAGCTCGCGTAATCAAAATTGACGCCGACGCCGGCACGCACATCATGAATGCCGACGTGTCCCAATGGCAGGGATCAGAATGGCAGCGGTATCTGATGCGCGAGCCCCCGGCTGTAGTCAACGGACTCCGGCCACACGGAGACTATGCCATCATCGGCCCAGGTGGGGGCGTAGACGTACTTCGCGCCATCGCGAATGGAAGCCCCAGCGTCACCGGAATCGAAATCAATCCCACCATCGCGAACACGATTATGCGTGGCCGTTATGCGGATTACGCCTACCATCTTTACGAGCGTCCTGATGTGCATTTGCATGTTGCCGACGGTCGCTCGTTCCTCCGCAGTTCTAAAAGCAGTTTCGACGTTGTACAGATGACGTTGGTCGACACTTGGGCCTCAACTGCAGCCGGCGCCTTCGCCTTGAGTGAGAACAATCTCTACACCACACAAGCGTTTAGAGAATATTTTGACCACCTGAAACCGGATGGCATTATCGCGATCACCCGTTGGGAATTTCGCCAACCGCGTGAGGCTTTACGGGTTGCTTCTGTGGCGATGAACACCCTACAGCAACTCGGCAGGGAAGACGTTTCCCGGCACTTCATAGTGGTCGCTGCCGGCGAACTGAATGAGGATGGAATTCCAGTAGCTGTCCTGGCGAAAAAGAGCCCGTTCACAGCAGCAGAGGAGACAAGCGTCAAGCAGTTCCTAAGTGACCATCCGCCTCTGAAATTGTTGTACGCGCCTTCCGAGCCAGGGTCAAATGCATTTACAAGCCTACTGCAGAGTAATGATCCTTATGGGTTCAGCGCGAAATACGCATACAACGTTTCCCCCGTGACTGACAATGCGCCATTCTTTTTCTTCACCTTAAAGCCAGAACAAATCTGGCGGTCCACCGTGAAACTGGGAGGGTTGGACTGGAAGGTGAACCTTGGAATTGCAGTGTTGGCGATGCTGCTGGTCATCTCTGTACTTGCGGTGCTGGCATTTTTGATTGTGCCGCTGCTGCTGCAAACCGAACACGCGGGAAATCCAGCCTCGCTTCTATATTTTGTTGCGATCGGCCTTGGCTACATTCTGGTAGAAGTAACTTTCATCCAGCGTTTTGTTCTGTTTCTTGGGCATCCTACTTACGCCCTAACTGTCGTTGTCTTCCTGATGCTGCTGTCGAGTGGCGCAGGCAGCGTCATCTCAAGAAAGTGGATCTCAACTCCTCAGAAAGTTTGGGCGCCACTACTCATCACAGCGTCGGCTCTCATCGTTTACGTCTGGATATTGCCATTCATTTTGAATCGCCTGGTTGGAGCGCCTTTTACTTCCAAGCTCGTAATCAGCGCTCTTCTGCTTGCTCCTTTGGGGTTCGCAATGGGAATGCCGTTTCCCGCGGGGCTGCGGGCGCTTGCAGCCAGTCATGCCGCATCTGGCAATCCCATCGAATGGGCTTGGGCAATGAATGCTGCCTCCAGTGTTCTGGGATCGGTCCTCGCCATCATCATTGCCATTCAATTCGGACTGAATGTGACCCTGATCTGTGGTGCGACCGCATATCTGCTGGCGCTGCTGTTGCGTGGAAAGCTTCTGGGCGCGGCGTCCGCGGCTTAAAGGCGATCTCCTTCTGCTATGATCAGAAAAATCCGGCGTAGCGCCGTTCGTGTGCGGCATTGACTTCGTGCGCCGCCATCCTGCTTGGGAGGATAGTTGCCTAGCCAGAAGCAGTTGAAATGGTCTCAGCTGAAGGTTGGCATAACCGTTGTAGCCGCCAGCGTCGTTTTTCTGGCCCTGGTGTTTCTGATGAGCGGCTCCGGCGGATTGTTCACCAGGAAAATCGTTCTAAAGTCATACTTCTTCGACGCCCAGGGAGTTCGCGTAGGAGCTCCGGTTCGCCTCAGCGGTGTGGACATCGGCAATGTCAGCCAGATCCGCATCGTTCCCAATCAGCCGCTGGCCCCCGTCGAAGTTACGATGAAGATCAATACCAAGTACACCTTCAATCTCAAGAAGGATTCGAAGACTCTGCTGTCGACGGCCGGTGTGTTGGGTGAAACTTACATCAACATAGACAGCTCAAAGGCCACGGGTGCTGAGGTGCGAGACGGTGATGTGCTCCCGACCAGTGAAGAACCCGGTTATCAGGACGTAATGCGCTCAACGCAGAACGCCCTGCAGAACATGCAGGCCCTGTTGGCACGTATGGACCGCATCGTTGCATTTGTAGAGAGTGGCCAGGGGTCCGTCGGAAAGTTGATTTACGATGCCGCCCTCTACAATCGGATTA
>Ga0209474_10004468_pt1 | contig 12090 bp, 7 predicted proteins | sample GraSoiAngelo_145_FD_185902 | JGI IMG/M metagenome (GOLD analysis project Ga0209474, IMG submission 185902) | Grasslands soil microbial communities from the Angelo Coastal Reserve, California, USA - 14_1009_05_20cm (SPAdes) (version 2) | ecosystem: Environmental > Terrestrial > Soil > Grasslands ...
CCCTCCCTTCGGCGACTTGCAGGCGCGATCGGTGACCGCGGCGATCTCGAGGTCAGGGCTCACCGGCTCCGCGACGCGCGCGAGCAGCCTGCGCCGATCGAGGTCGGCGAGAAAATCCGTCAGGTCTGCGAACATCGCGGATTGAAGGATGGACGGATCATCACCCCGCGCCTATCTTATCGGTAATCTGCTGCGCGGCGGCGAGCGCGCGGCGGCCGTCGGCGCCGGCGACGAGCGGCGCGCGCCGCGATGCGGCGGCCTCCACGAAGTCGGCGAGCTCGCGCACGAGCGGCTCTTCGTGGACGACCTCGATCTCGCCGCCCTGAATCGACGGCGTCGGCGCGCCGCTCTTCTCGAGCCGGTACATCTCGACCTTCTGCGCGGCGTAGTCGATCGACACGTACGCCGCCGGCTGGAAGAAGCGGATCTTCCGCACGCGATCGCGGCTGATGCGGCTCGCCGTCAGATTCGCGATGCAGCCGTTCGCGAAGCGGAGGCGCGCGTTCGCGATGTCGACGCGTCCGGTCAGCACCGGCACGCCGACCGCGTCGATGGCCGCGACCTCCGACGGCACGAGCGACAGCACGACGTCGAGATCGTGAATCATCAGATCGAAGACGACGTCGATGTCGAGGCTGCGCTCGGGAAAGGTCCCGAGGCGGTGCACCTCGATGAACCGCGGGTCGGCGAGGAGCGGCCGCGCGGCGGCGACGGCCGGATTGAAGCGCTCGGTGTGGCCGACGGCGAAGACGGCATCCGCCTTCGCGGCCGCCGCAATCATGACGTCCGCTTCGACGAGGCTGCGCGCCATCGGCTTCTCGACGAGGACCGCGGCGCCGGCGTTCAGAAACGGCAGCGCGATCTCGCAGTGGCGCTCGGTCGGCACGGCAATGGTGACGGCGTCCACCTGTCCCGCGAGATCCCGCGCGTCGTACGCCGCACGCGTGCCGTGCGCCGCCGCGATCTCGTCGGCGCGCGCCCGGTTCGTGTCGGCGACCGCGACCAGCTTCACGCCGGACAGCGACGCGAGAATCCGCGCGTGATGTCTGCCGAGGTGGCCGACGCCGACGACCGCTACGCGCAGCGCCATGCCCCGCTGCGGCGAGCTTTCACGAAGGCACGAAATTCCACGAAGAACACGAATTCGATCTTCCTCGTCACACCGCCGCGCGGCCGACGATGCAGATGCCCGCGTCATCGGCGGCTTTGACGACCGCGTCGCCGTCGATCATCAGCGTGCGGCCGGCGTCGATCGAGAGAAGCGCGGCGCCCGCCTCTTTCATCGCCTCGATCGTCGGCACGCCGACGACCGGGACGTCGAAACGCATGTCCTGGTTCGGCTTCGCGACCTTCACGACGCAGACGCCGGCGCCGGCGAGCCGGCCGGCGCGCGCGATGACGGCATCGGTTCCCTCCATCGCCTCGACGGCGACCACCGCGGCGGCCTTCACGGCGATCGTCTGCCCGATGTCGAGGGCGGCAATGGCGTCGGCGATGCGGTACCCGAACGCGAGATCGCTCGCCTCCGCCGCCGACGGCTGGCGGCGCGTGAGCACGCCGCTCGGCGCCATGAGCGGCTGCAGGAAGGCCGTCGAGTGCAGCAGCTCGATGCCGTTGTCGCGCAGCACGTCGGCGACGCCGGAGATGATCGAATCGGTGTTGCGCGCCGCGAGCCGCATCAGCACGCGCCCGAGCGCCCAGTCGGGCCGGATGTCGAACAGCTTCGTGTGCTTCACCTGCCCGGCCATCACGGCCTGCGTGACGCCGGCGCGCTTGAGCACGTCGACGCAGACGCCGAGCTGTCCGAGCGAGATCCAGTGCATGGCGGCCGGCGGCGGCGCCGCGGCGAGATCGGCGAGCTCCGGATACGTTTCTTCCTTCAGCGCGACGACGGTGACGTCGTGACCCGCGCCGCGCGCCGCGTCGAGCACGAGAAACGGGAAGCGCCCGTTGCCGGCGATGAGGCCTAAACGCATGGCTCCGTCATGGCTGATGGCTGATGGCTGATGGCTGATGGCTAATGGCTAATGGCTAATGGCTAATGGCTAATGGCTAATGGCTAATGGCTAATGGGAGATGGTCGATGGACGGTCGTGGGCAGTATGCCTTCAGCCATGAGCCATCAGCCATCAGCCATCAGCCATGACGATGTTCACTCTTCGGCGACCACCTCTTCGGCCCGCCGCGATGCGCGGCGCAGGATGACGCCGCGCTCGGAGGTGCGGATGAAGTCGATCAGGTACTGCACCTCGGGGCAGGCGAGGGAGCGGTCCTGCTCGATCTGCTGCAGCGCGCGCGTGGTGTTCAGCTTCGACTGCAGCAGATACCGGAACGAGCGCTTCAGCTTCGTCACGACGTCCTGCGTGAAGCCGCGGCGCATGAGGCCGATCGTGTTCGCGCCGTAGATGCGCGCCGGCCGGCTGCCGACCGTGCGCGCGTACGGCAGCGCGTCCTTCGTCACCACCGAATACCCGCCGATGAACGCGTGCCGCCCGAGGCGGCAGAACTGGTGGACGCCGGATCCGGCGCTCACGTTCACGAAGTCTTCCACCGTCACGTGGCCGCCGAGCGTCGCCGTGTTGCCGAAGATCGTGTCGTGGCCCACGTGGCAGTCGTGCGCGACGTGCACGTAGGCCATGAACACGTTCCGATCGCCGATCGTCGTCACGCCGCCGCCGCCCTGCGTGCCGCGGTGGATCGTCACGAACTCGCGGAAGATGTTGCGGCATCCGATGATGAGCCGCGTCCGCTCGCCGCGGAACTTCAGGTCCTGCGGCACGAGGCCGATCGACGCGAACGGGTAGATCTCGCAGTCGGCGCCGATCTCGGTCCACCCGTCGATCACGCTCGACGCCCCGACGCGGCAGTTGACGCCGATCCGCACCTCCGGGCCGATGACGACGTGCGGCCCGATGGTCGTGCCGCGCCCGATCTGCGCGCCGGGCGCCACGATCGCCGTCGGATCGATCTCGGTCTCGTCGGCGACGAGCCCGAGCAGCAGTTCCGCCTCCGCGACCATCTGATCGCCGACGTACGCCGCCGCCTGCGCGCGCGCGAGCGACGTGCGGCGACGACCGAGCGAGATTTCGAGCCGCAGCCGATCGCCCGGCACGACCTGCCGGCGGAATTTCGCGTCGTTCACGCCGCGCAGGTAGACGCGGACGTTGGGCGGCGCGCCGTCGCGCTGCAGCAACAGCATCGCCGCCACCTGCGACAGCGACTCCAGCATCAGCACCCCCGGCATCAGCGGCACGCCGGGGAAATGGCCCTGGAAGAATTCTTCGTTGACGGTGACGTTCTTGATCGCGACCAGGCGGCGCCCGGCGTCGTGCTCCGTGACCGCGTCGACCAGCGGAGACGGATACCGGTAGCAGAACCGGTCGAGGAGGATGGGGATGTTGAGAGACGCCGTCATGGCTGATGGCTAAGGGCTGATGGCTATGGTCGAGGGCTCATGGTATCCCACCAGCCGTGAACGATTAGCCATCAGCCATCAGCGATCAGCCATGACGCGCGCCGGCTAAGGCTTGGGAGTCGCGGCCGGCGCTTTCCCGGCGTCGAGCTTCTTGATGACGTCCGACGTGAGATCGAGCCCCGGCGCCGCCCACGAGATGCCCGATTGCCCCGCGTTGAACACGAGTTGCAGCCCCTTCTCGGCGGCGAGCTGATCGATGATCGGCGTCAGCTTCTTCACGAACTCGTTCTGCACTTCCTGCTGCAGCTCCTGCACTTCGGCCTGCGCGTCCTGCTGGAAGCGCTCGCCGTCTTTCTGCTGCCGCTCGATCTCCTTCTCGAGCTGCGCGCGCGCCGAATCGTTCATCACGCTGCCGCTCGTCTGGAGCTTCTGCTGGTTCGCCTGCAGCTGTTTGGTCCGCTCGGCGACCTCGTTCTGCTTCTTAGTGATCAGCGCCTGCACGCGCGCGAGGCCCGCCTTGCCCTCGGTGGAATTCTGGAACGCCACTTCGGGCTGGAAGAACGCGATTTTCGCGCCGGCCGGAAACGGCGCGGGCGGCTGCGGCGGCGGCGTGGTGACGGCTGGCGCGGGCGCGGCCGGCTGCGCGGGCATCGTCGCGGGCGGCTGCGCCGGTTTCGGCGCGGGCGTCGGCTGCGCCGGCTTCGGCTGCTGCGCGGGGGTCTGCGCCAACGATGGAGCGGCGACGCTCAGCGCCAGGGCCAGCGACGCGATAACGGCAGAACCTTTCATCCCTCAGAATCCTTTCGTGAGTCGGAAGCTGTTGATTCTATAGTACATCTGGAAATCGGGTCATCTGGTAATTGCTGCCCCACCGCAATTCCGCACTCAGAAGGTTGAGCCGACCGCGAACCGGAACTGGAAGGCCTTCTGCGGCTGCAGCGTGTTGTCGAGCACGCCCGCCCGCTGCGGATTGTAGGCAAAGATGAGCCGGAACGGTACGTTCAGCACCGGCATGAAGAAGCGAACCTCGAGACCGGTGGACGTCTTCCAGTCCTGCAGGTTGAAGCTCTGCCCGGGCTTCACGATCGTCGCAATCGAGCCGCCGAGCGGCACGTAGGCCGGCGGCCCTTCGAGCGTCGGCCCCGGCTGCACCTGGCCCGCGTCGTAGAACGCAATGAGGCGCACCGGCCCCGCGATCGTGAACTGCTCCTCGACGTTGAACAGCAGGCTCTTGTTGCCGCCGAGCACGAGGCCGTTGACCGGATCCTGCGGGCCGATCGTGCGGATGTCGAAGCCGCGCACGCTGTACTCGCCGCCGAGGAACAGCTTCTCGAAAATCGGCAGCTCCTTCGAGCCGCTGAACGGATGAATGTATTCCGCCTGCCCGCGCACGCCGAGCGTGAGGCGGCCGCCCTGGCGGACGTACCACACGCCCTCGACGAGCGGCTTGTAGAAGTTCGTGTTGCCGCCGAGGCCGGCGAGGTCGATCGACGCCGTGAACCGCCTGCCGGTCGTCGGGAAGATCGGCTGGTCGACCGTGTTGTAGACGTACGACGGGACGACCTTGCTGATGATCCGTTCGCCCGACTGGCCGATGAGCAGCGAGTCGCGGAGGAAGGGGTTGCGCGCCAGGACCGTCGGATCCTCATAGAGCTCGTTGATTTCGGTGACGCGCACGCGCTCGTAGCTGTAGTTCGCGAACATGCGCGACCAGCCGCTCAGCGGGAAGCCGAAGGTGAGCACCGCGCCGGCCGACCGCTGCGTGAACTGGCCGATGTAGCGGACGTCCTGGCGGAACAGGTTGAAGCCGCCGGTGATGTTGCGATCGAAGAGGAACGGCTCCTGGAACGCGAGCGAATAGTTCTGCGCGCGCGAGCCCGCGGACATCGACACTGTGAGGCTCTCGCCGCGGCCGAGGAAGTTCGCCGTCTGAAACGACAGCTGGCCGAAGAAGCCCTCGAACTCCGACACGCCGGCGCCGAAGGTGAGCTGGTTGCGGTTCTGCTCTTCCAGCTTCAGCTTCACGTCCACCTTGTTCGGCGTGTTCGGCGTCTTCTGGACGTCGACGCCCTTGCCCTCGCCTCCCTCGATCGCCTTGAAGTAGCCGAGCTGATTGAGCCGCTTGATGCTGTACTTCAGCGCCTCGGTGTTGAACGGCGCGCCCTCGATGAGCCGCATCTCGCGGCGGATGACGTTGTCCCGCGTCGTCGTGTTGCCGACGAAGGTGATCCGGTTGACGAAGAACTGCTGCCCCTCCTGAATCCGCATCGTCACGTCGACCAGGGACGCGCCGCCCTCCTTGCCCTTGCCATCGGTCGGCGCGCGCAGCGCTTCGGGCGCCTCGGGCACGTTCGGGTTCGGATCGTCGTGGAACTTGTAGTCGGGGAAGCCGGTGAACTCGTAGTAGCCGCCGGTGCCGTACACCTCGCGCGCTTTCTCGAGGCCCTTGCGGATCCGCTTCTCGCCGTACCACTCGCCGGCGTTCATCTTGAAGAGCGGCTTCAGGTAATCCGACTTGACGACGGTGTTGCCGGCGACGTCGAAGCTGCCGACCTTGTAGCGCGGCCCCTCGCTGATCGGGACCTTCAGCTGGATCCAGCGCGTCTTCTTGTCGTCCGAATCCTGCAGCACCTTCAGCTCCGGCACGCCGACGTTCGCGCGCAGGTAGCCGTGATCGCGGTAGTAGGCGACGATCTTCTCCGCGTCGTCGTCGAACTTCGTTTCCTGGTAGGTGCCGTGATCCCCGATGAGCGACATGAACCACTGCGGGAAGTGGATGAAGTCCTGGAACTGCCCGCGCTCGGTGTTGTCCTTCAGCTGGCGTTTGAGAAGGCCGTCGCTCATCGCCTTGTTGCCGACGAAGTCGATGCTGCGAATCTTGACCTTCGGCCCTTCGTCGAGGTTGAAGGTGACGTGCACCAGCTTCGGGCCGCCGGGAATGTCCTTGATCTCGGGCGTCACCTCGGCGAACTGGAAGCCCTTCTCGCGCATCATGTCGCGCACGATCCCCGAGACCTTCCGAATGAGGCTCGGATCGATGAACGTGTCGAGGCGGATCTGGGCGTTCGCGTCCTTCAGCTTTTCGTCGATCTTCGACGTCTCGACGGCCTTGCTGCCGACGTAGTCGACGATCTTGACGCGCTGCCGCTCCTCCATGTTGTAGGTGATGACCTTGCCGATCGCGCCGTTCGGGAACTTGTAGTCGTTCGCCTCGATGAACAGGTTGTCGAGGAAGTTCGTGTTCCAGAGGCTGTGGAAGTCCTCTTCGATCGTCTTCTCGGTGGAGTCGTCGTACGGCACCCACACGCCTTCCGACGGCCGGCTCTGTTTCAGCTTGATGTAATACAGATAGGTCTGCGGCTCGATCACCGACGTGCCGCCCTGCGCCTCGAAGCAGGGGCCGAAGGCGAGGACGACCGGCGGCGAGCCGGCCGGCGGCTGCGCGCGCGGCGCGGCCGCCTGCTGGCCGCAGAACGGGATCGGCGAAAGCGGCTCGCCCTGGCCTGAGCCCGTCGAGGGCGCCGGCGACTGCGCGGCGGCCCGCGAGGCTACGAACAGAAGCGCGGCCACGGCGGCCGCGCGCACACCCATGCGCATTGACGGTATTTTAGACTGAGGAGCACGCCGGCTGGTCGGCCGGCGAATCAGGCCAGTTTTCGGCCCGGACCGACCTCGCCCGCCGGCATGTAAGCAAGCTGCCCGGCGTCGAGATAGACCTCGATGTCTCCGCCATGGAGATGGCCTCTGATGAGCTCCTCCGACAGCGGATCTTCCACGTAGCGCTGAATCGCGCGGCGCAGCGGCCGCGCGCCGTACGAGCGGTCCTTGCACGTGACCTCGATGATCCAGTCGATCACTTCCGCGGTCAGCGCGATCTTGAGCTTGCGATCGACCAGGTTGTCGTTCAGCTGTTTCACCAGCAGCGCCATGATGAGGCGCAGATCGTCGTCGCTGAGGGCGTCGAAGACGATGATCTCGTCGATCCGGTTGATGAACTCGGGGTTGAACGTCCGCTTCACTTCGCCGAGGACCATGTCCGAGACGCTCTTGTCGATCGTGCCGGCGTCGGCCGACTGGAATCCCATCGAGCTCTTCTTCTGGATGAAGCGAGCGCCGATGTTCGACGTCATGATGATGATCGTGTTCTTGAAGTTCACCCGGTTGCCGAGGCCGTCGGTGAGGTGGCCGTCCTCGAAGACCTGCAGCAGGATGTTGAAGATGTCCGGGTGCGCCTTCTCGATCTCGTCGAGCAGCACCACCGAATACGGGTTGCGCTTCACCTTCTCGGTGAGCTGACCGCCTTCTTCGTGGCCGACGTAGCCGGGCGGCGAGCCGATCAGCTTGCTCACCGAGTGCTTCTCCATGTACTCGGACATGTCGAAGCGGATGAGCGCGTGGTCGCTGCCGAAGAGGAAGTTCGCGAGCGCGCGCGCGAGCTCGGTCTTGCCGACGCCGGTCGGGCCGAGGAACACGAAGCTGCCGACGGGGCGGTTCGGATTCTTCAGGCCCGCGCGCGAGCGGCGGATCGCGCGCGAGATCGCCGAGATCGCCTTCTCCTGGCTGATCACGCGCCGGTGCAGCTCGGCTTCCATCCGCAGCAGCTTGTCGCCCTCGTCCTGGTTGATCGACGCCATCGGGACGCCGGTCCACTTCGAGACGACCTCGTCGATCTCGCCTTTGCCGACGATCACCTTGCGCGCGTTCGACTTCACGTCGAACTGCTGCCGGACGAACTGCAGGTTCTCGCGTGCGGTCACTTCCTGTTCGCGGTAGAACTGCGCCTTCTCGAAGTCCTTCTGGCTGACCGCGCTCTCCATCTGCTCGACGGCGACGCGGATGCTCTTGTTGATCTCGCCGAACTCCTCGCTGTAGCCCGCCTCGCGCAGCTTCGCGCGCGCGCCGGCCTCGTCCACGAGATCGATCGCCTTGTCGGGCAGGAAGCGGTCGGTGATGTAGCGGTTCGACTGATACACCGCGGCCTCGATCGCCTCGCGCGTGTACTCGACGTGGTGGAACGTCTCGTAGCGGTCCTTCACGCCGAGCAGGATCTCGATCGTCTCGCGCTCGCCGGGCGGGTCGACCTTGATCGCCTGGAAGCGCCGCTCGAGCGAGCGATCCTTCTCGATGTACTTGCGGTACTCGGCCGGCGTCGTCGCGCCGATGCAGCGGATCTCGCCGCGGCTGAGCGCCGGCTTCAGGATGTTCGCGGCGTCGAGCGATCCTTCGGCCGATCCCGCGCCGACCAGCGTGTGCAGCTCGTCGATGAAGACGATGATGTTCGGGTTGTCGGTCAGCTCCTTCATGATCGCCTTGAGGCGCTCTTCGAACTGACCGCGGTACTTCGTGCCGGCGACAATCAGCGAGATGTCGAGGGCGAGGATGCGCTTGTCGGCGAGAAAGTGCGGCACGTCGCCGTAGACGATCTTCTGCGCGAGCCCCTCGACGATCGCGGTCTTGCCGACGCCCGGCTCGCCGATGAGCACGGCGTTGTTCTTCGTGCGCCGGCAGAGCACCTGCTGCACGCGCTCGAGCTCGTGCTCGCGGCCGACGAGCGGATCGAGCTGGTTCTTCATCGCCGACTCGGTGAGATCGCGGCTGAACTCGGCGAGCAGCGGCGTTTCCTTCACGCGCGTCAGCGTCGTCTTCTCGTTGAGCAGCTGGACGATGTCCTCGCGCACGGTGTTCAACCGCATCCCCTTTTCCATGAGGATCGAGGCGGCGACCGATCGCTCCTCGCGCAGGATGCCGAGCAGCAGATGCTCCGTGCCGATGTAGTTGTGCAGCAGACGATCGGCTTCTTCAGCCGCGAACTGCAGAACGCGTTTGGTTTCGGCGCTGAACGGAATCTCGACCGACGTCGAGACCTTCTCGCGGAAGACCGTGCGTCCTTCGATTTCTTTGCGGATGTTCTCGAGCGAGAGATGCGAGCGCGCGAAGATGCGGCTCGTGAGCCCCTTGCCTTCGCGAATCAGCCCCAACAGCAGATGCTCGGTCTCGATCGAGATGCTGCCGAGCTGGCTGGCCTCGTAGCGAGCGAAGAAAAGTACTCGTCGGGCCCTTTCGGTGTACCGTTCGAACATCCGGCGTACCTACGTGAAAGCAGATGGTGTTGGGGTCACGGGAGACGTGACCACATTATACGGCATCGCTGCCGCGAAACACAGAGCCTCTCTCCGATAAGTGACTGCCACATCTAGGGATCTCGCCCCACCCTTATGACGGGTGTACGAGACGTTCGGTGCCAGATCCGCGCCGTCGTGATGTGCATGATGTTGGCCGCCGCGTACGGCGCCGGCGCCGTGCTCAGCGAGAACCAGAACAGCTACCTCCTGCACGCCGCTGCACGCGCCGGATGGGGCGATCTTGCGCGCGACTCGATGGCGCGATCCGCGGATCCATTTCCGGTCTTCACGGCGCTCGCCGCGCCGGCGCTCCGCGCGCCGATTTTTGTCGCGCTGGGCGGTGCCTTTCTGGCCGCCGTCGCCGTCTATGCGTGGGCGCTCGTCGGCATCGTGCGCGCGACGTTCGGATGGCGCGCCGGCGATCCGGCGCTCGCCGCCACGACCGCGGTCGTCGCGCTCTGCCATTCGAGGTGGCTCGCGTCGACCTCGATGCGCGCGTTCGGCGTCGACGCGCGCGCGCTCCTCGTCGACGGCGTCGCCAGCCAGTACCTGCTCGGCCGTGTGCTGCAGCCGAGCGTCGCGGGCGTGCTGCTCCTCGTCTCCATTTACGCGTTTTTGCGCGGCCGGCCGTTTCGAGCCGTCCTGTGGTCGAGCGCCGCGGCGACGCTGCACGCGACGTATCTGCTCAGCGCGGCGCTCTTGACGGCGGCGTACGCCGGCGTGCTGGCGCGGCGCGGAGAGCGCGCGCGAGCGGCCGCCGTGGCGGCGGCGAGCCTCGCGCTCGTCGCCCCGGCGGTGCTCTATGCGGCGGCGACGTTCGGGCCAACGGATGCGGGGACGTTTCGGCGCGCGGCCGAGATCCTCGCCGACGAGCGGATCGCGCTGCACGCGCGCGTCGCGGCCTGGTTCGGTCCCGCGGCGATCCTGAAGGCGGCGATCTGCGCGGCCGCGCTCGGGATCGTGCGGCGGCGTCCGATCTTTCCGCTGCTGTGGCCGGCAGTCGTCGTCGGCGTCGCCGGATCGCTGCTGCTCGCCGCGTTTCCCGATCCGATGCTGGCGCTTCAGTTTCCGTGGCGCGTCTCCGTGTGGCTCGTGCCGATCTCGACAGCGGTTCTCGTCGGCGCAGCCGTCGAGTCGATTCACCGTCGCGTCGGGCTCCGTGCCGATCGCTGGCGGATGCCCGCCATCGTCGTTGCGTCGCTCGTCGTCGCGTTCGGGATCGCGGGCACCCTTCGCGAGGCGCGCGCAGTGGATCGCCGGATCGACTCGCCGCTGCGCGCGTACGTCGCCGGCGGCGCGCCGAATGCCGATGTGTATCTGATTCCTCCCGGCATGGAGGATTTCCGGCTGCGCACGCGATCGCCGATCGTCGTCGACGCGAAGACGCATCCGTACCGGGACGTCGAGGTGCTCGAGTGGCGGGATCGACTCCGGCGCGCGGAGGCGTTCTACGCCGACTCCGACCCCGCGGCGCGGTGCGCGCGTCTCCGCGACATCGTGCGGCGCGACGGCGCCACGCGCGTCGTCGTCCCGATCGGACGAGAGGTCGCCTGTCCTGGCGTCGACCGTGTGTACTCGGATGCCGCGTTCATCGTGTTCACGATCACGATGTCGGGCGGCGCGTTCAGGGCCGCCGGCGGCGAGGATGAAGGGCCCGGCTTACGCGACAGTAAGCCGGCCGGACTCCAGCCGCCACACGCGATCGCACGCGGCGGCGAGCCGCGGGTTGTGCGTCGCGATCACCGACGTCAGGCCGAAATCGCGGTGCATCTCGCGCAGCAGGCCGTGGAGCGATTCCGCCGTCGCCTCGTCGAGATCGCCGGTGGGCTCGTCGGCGAGCAGCAGCTTCGGACGCATCACCAGCGCCCGGGCGACGGCCACGCGCTGCTGCTCGCCGCCGGAGAGCATGCCCGGCACGTGCGTCAACCGCTCGCCGAGGCCGACGCGGCGCAGCAGCTCGTCGGCGCGCGCGCGTGCGTCCGCGAGCGGCATGCGCGCGATGCGCATCGGCATCTCCGCGTTCTCGACCGCGTTGAACTCCGGCAGCAGATGATGGAACTGGAAGACGAAGCCGACGCTGTGGTTCCGGAACGCGACGATCTCGGCGTCGCTCAACCGCGTCAGGTCAGTGCCGTCGATCGCGATCGTCCCCTGATCGACGCGATCGAGGCCGCCGAGCAGGTGCAGCAGCGTGCTCTTGCCGACGCCCGACGCGCCGACGACCGCCGCCATCTCGCCGGCGTCCACCTGGAGATCGAGATCGCGAAGCACCGTGAGCGACTGTCCGCCGACCGGATAGCTCTTGACGAGGCCGCGCGCGTCGAGAAAGGACATCAAAGTTAAAAGTTAAAAGTTAAAAGTCAAAAGTTAAAGTCGGAAGGTCGAAGATGGAAAGTAGACGTAGTTAAACGGCTAGAGTGAAAAGGCAACACTTTCAACTTTTAACTTTTGACTTTTAACTTTTAACTTTTAACTTTTAACTTTTAACTTTACTCATATCTCAGGGCCTGCACCGGATCGAGCTTCGCCGCCTGGCGGGCGGGATAGATCGTC
>Ga0209474_10004469_pt1 | contig 12089 bp, 6 predicted proteins | sample GraSoiAngelo_145_FD_185902 | JGI IMG/M metagenome (GOLD analysis project Ga0209474, IMG submission 185902) | Grasslands soil microbial communities from the Angelo Coastal Reserve, California, USA - 14_1009_05_20cm (SPAdes) (version 2) | ecosystem: Environmental > Terrestrial > Soil > Grasslands ...
GCGTTCGGAGGCAGGACCGTGGCGTCATCGGAGTAGTAGGAGACAGTTTTGTCGAGATCTTTGCTTCCCGCGGCCTTCGACCAGGCGGCATCAGCGTCACGAAGAGCTTGTTCAGCCTTCGTGTCGCCAGCCAGGCAGACGGCGGCTGCTGCAAGGGCCAGCGCGAGAGCGAGGAACAGCGTTTTTATTTTCATGGGAATGATCGAGCCGGGAATTCTGTTTTTCGTCAATGCTTTTGTTTTTGACCGCGGATTACACGGACACCGCGGATTTACGGCACGAATCCAACCATCAACTTCCCGTAGCCACCGGACTAAAGATTGATGCCGGATTCTGGATCCTATATATGCGCGATTGATCGTTAATCGCGTAATCCGCGGTTAAGTATTGACGCCGACCGGCATTTCCGGCGGAATCGCCGCATGATGAAAATTCGAATTGCAGTAATGGCGTTGGCTGTTTCGTTTGTGGCGGCAGGCGCCTGCTTCGCGGCCAACCCTCACCTGGGCACGTGGAAACTCAATGATGCGAAGTCGAAACTCGCGCCCGGGATGGGCAAGAGCACGACGGTCACTTACACGGAGCAGAAGGACAAAATCAAGGTGACGGTGGATGGTGTCGACAAGGATGGAAAACCGACTCACGGCGTTTGGGTTGGCAAATTCGATGGCAAGGCCTACCCCGCTAAAGGGAATATGTCTTGGAACTCTGCCGCCTACAAAGAGGTAAACGAGCGGACGAACGACATCACGACTTGGAAGGACGGCAAAATGGTCTGGTCAGGCAGGATTACCGTGGCGGCAGATGGCAAATCGCGCACTGTCACGATTAACGGGACAGACGAGAAGGGGAAAAAGTTCAGCAGCAAGTCCGTTTACGATAAGGCGTAGGTAGTAGTCCCGCCTTCGTCCGGTAGTCGCCGGACTACGGCGTTGCAGGCAGACTTCAGACGTCAGAAGGCAGAGGTTAGAGTTGGATTCAGTAATTCCCTCTGAACCCAAGTGACGATTGTGTACTGAAACTTGGATAGGTAAGTTTTAAGCAAAGCAAACATCCAACATCCAACACCGAACGCCAAACGCTGAAGTCGGAAGAAGCTTCTGGATTCCGCTTGTCGTGCGACGCGGCAGGAATGTGCCTAAGCGCGTTGCGCCCTAATTCTTGGGTCCAAGCGAGGCGATGATCTGTTCGAATTGCGGATTGCCGCGCAATGGTTTCCAGAGAGGATAGAATTTGAGGCGGGCATAATTGATGTAGCTAGGCATCGCTACCAGCTTTTGCAGTAAATCGATGGCGCGATCGTGTTCGTCACTCCAAGTGTAAACTTGGGCGAGACCTTCCAACACTAAACCGCCGTCGTAGATGTCCTTGGAGATGGGCATCAAATCGATGGCGTGCTTTGCTTCTTGCAGAGCGAGGTCTTTCTGGCCCAGCCTGGCGTCGACCTGCGCGAGGACTGCTATCGTCCGTGCATGCTCCGGCTTAATAATCAGGCGTTGCGCCAGAATCGCGCGGGCAGAGCGCAACGCATTGAGCGTTTGAGCTGAATCGCCCCTTTCCTGCGCGACAATCGCCTCAAACCAAGCCTTCGGGTAATAGAAGCTGAAATCTATATCTTGAAAGTCTGGCCGGGGTGAGGCGGCAAGAACCCGTTCGGCTTCGACATAGTTGCCATCGAGCACGGCGAGCAGCATCCGGACCGGAGTCTGTCCACCCGCCACGTCCATGTCGGGCGAGCTGGCCAGGACTTCGCGCAAGGACTTTGAATTTCCGGTACCATAGAAAAGCGCCGATGTGCGCCGAAACTGAACGATAGGCGTCTGCTCGCCTGCCTCCATCACGCGGTCGTAAGTCTGGATTACTTCCCGAAATCTCCGTTCCAGCACGTAAGTATCAGCCAGCAAATTGTAAGCGTTGGGATTTCTCGGGTCGAGGGCGACCGCTGTGGAAAAATCTCGTTCCGCCTCAGGCCAGTGGTTACGGCGCCGATTGATGTAACCAGAAAGGATAAAGAAAGGTGTGCTATTCGGCAGACCGGGGCGTGCGATTGCGAGCTCTTCCAGCGCGCGATCGTAGTCGCGACGGCATCGGAACAGAAAATCGCCCATGGCAAAATGCGCTTCGGCTGAGTCGGGCCGGAGGCGAAGGGCGGCGTTGACGGCGGTCTCGGCCAGAAGAATGCGATCCCGGGTCGGATCGAGATCGAAAAAGTAGAGTAGATCGTTCGCGCGTGCCGCATAACAATACGCAGTGACAAACTTTTCATCGCGTTTAATCGCCTCATTCAAGGATTGCAGCGCTTTGAGCAGGGCCGCTCGAACGTCTTCAGCGATCAGATAGCTATCGACGATTTGCTTTGCTTGAAGATAAAGGTCGAACGCGACCAAATCCTGAGTCGGACGTTCTTCGATCTCGGCCTTTTGTTTGGGCGAAAGCTTTGCTTTGAGCTGCGCGACAATTGATTCGGCAAGTTCGCTCTGGATGGCAAACAAATCGGCCGCGGTCCGATCGTAAGTTTCCGCCCAAATATGGGTATCGGTCCGGGCGTCGATTAACTGCGCATTAATGCGCAGTCGATCGCCCGCGCGTTGCACCGAGCCTTCAACAATATAAGCGACGCCGAGTTGGTGACCGATCTCGCGCAAGTTACGTTGGATGCCGCTCTTGTATTGACGCGCGCTGGTGTGACTAATGACTTTCAGCTCGGAGACCTTGGCAAGATTGGTAAGGATTTGGTCCTGCACTCCATCGGCAAAGTAGGTGTTTTGTTTGTCGGCGCTTAGATTCTCAAATGGCAGCACCGCAATTGATTTTGCAGTGCCTGCATTTTGTTTCGTTCCTGCAGTGTAGCGGCCGACAAAAAATAATCCGATCGACAAGAGGCCGCCGACAATCGCCACATAGATCCAGGCGCGTTTCGCGCGCACGGCTTCTGCCGGCATGGCATCCGCTTCTTCAGTGCGCTTGATACCTTCTGGTGTCGACTCGAACGCCCAAGCCATTGCCAGAGCAATGGGTAGACCGAGAATTATGAGGACGACAAATAAACGAATCAGCCAGTTTGGAGTATCGAACACCGGTAACACCTGCGCGATCCCCTGAGCGAGAGCCCATCCAGCTACGATGTAGGCGACTGCCACCTTGTAGACATTGCGCCGCTTCAGTTCGGCGAAAAAACGGTCTGAATTCATTTTGCTTCGCGCAAAATCTTTTGCACCAGCGCGTCGAAGCGCGGCTGGCCGCGCAGATCGTCGAGCAATGGATCCGTCTTGATGACAAAAAGGTAGTTGGTCTCACCTTTCGCGTAAGCCTGCTCCAGTTCTTCGATCGCACGGTCTTCGTCGCCTAACGGGATCTGGACGAGCGCCAAAGCGTAGGGCGCGACGTAGTGCGACTTTGCTTCCTCAGTTAGCCGGGTCAGAATTTTGCGCGCTTCTTCTTTTTGGCCGTTACGCGCGTGGGCCTGGCCCAGCATCGCGAGTGAGTATAGGTCGTGATTTAAATCGAACGCGGTCTGAAATTCAGGGATAGCCTCCGCAACTTGTCCTTTGAATTGCAGTGTGGCGCCAAGATAGTAGTGGGCGAGAAAGAAGCGTGAATCCATTTCCAGGGTCTTGCGCGCTTGCGCCTCCGCCTCGTCGAAGCGGCGCGCATTGAAATAGATCCAGCTGCAATCGGCGTTGATGATCAAGGAGAGCGGGTCGAGCTCGATCGCGCGTTTTGCCTCCGCAATTCCCGGATCAAACTGCCCGAGCGTGGCGTAGCCCAAGGCAAGCCAGTGATGGGCCGTGGCGTAGTTCGGCTTCAAGTCAATCGCGCGTTGATAACCGACGAGCGCCTGCTGGAGATGGAGCTCCAAAGTATCAAGTAGCCCGAAGGAAGCATGCGCTTCAGCCAGCGAATCGTCGAGCGCGAGTGCCTTTTCTAGCGCGGCCCTCGCTCGAGGAAGCGATTCGCGTGGAGAGATATTGCTGTAGGAAGAAAGCAGCAGGTAGGAATCGGCTGAGCCGACGTAAGCCAACGCGTAGTTGGGATCCTTTGCGATCGCTTGCTCGAAATACCCGATCGCTTTGTGCAGGTCCTCGCCGGTCCGCTTGTTCCAAAAAAATCGGCCTTTGAGATAGAGTTCGTACGCTTCCGGATTCGCGGTCGGAGCTTTGGCGATCGAGTTTTTCTCCGAGCCCGTGATCTTTGCTTGCAATGTCTCGGCAATCGTCTTCGCGATGTCGCTTTCGACCGCGAAAATGTCGGTCAGCTTGCGATCGTAAGTGTCGGCCCAAAGATGCGCGTCGGTCAGGGCATTGATCAGCTGCACATTTACGCGCACCTGATCATTGGCTTTTTGAACGCTGCCTTCGAGAATGTTAATCACACCGAGCTGCTTTGCGATCTGCTGCAAATCATCCGGCGCACTCTTGAATCGCTGTGTCGACGTCCGTGCGATCACTTTGAGGTCCGCAACTTTCGCCAGGCGAGTGAGAATCTCGTCCTGCACGCCTTCAGCAAAGAAGGCGTTGTCGGGATCGCGGCTGAGATTCTCAAATGGCAAAACCGCGATCGATTTTTGTGGAACTGTAGCCGCCTCGGTCCGAGCCGCACTGGCAGTATTCGTCGCGGTATACCGCCCGAGGAAGAACAAGCCGATCGAAACCACAGCGCCGATCACGACCACGTAAATCCAGACGTATTTCCTCTTTCGGGTCACGTCCGGCATCGCGTCGGCGGTTGCCGTGCGCTTAATTCCCTCCGGCGTCAGCTCAAACATCCAGGCCAGAACAAGCGCAATCGGCAAACCGACGATAATGAGCAAGACAATCAAGCGGATCACCCAGTTCGGAACATCGAAAACTGGAAAAACCTGCGCGATCCCCTGAGAAAGCGCCCAGCCGGCCACGATGTAGGCGATCGCGACTTTGTAAACGTTGCGCCGCTTCAGCTCGGCGAAGAAGTTGCCCGGATTCATTCGCGTTCCGGCGAAGTATCTTTTGGTGCAAGGGAAACGATGGTCTTCTGGAAGCGTGAATCACCTCGAAGGGAATCCCACTCGGGAGCAAGCCGGAGTTCGCCATAAGTTGGCCCCGCTGGAAGTTTGGTGACGATCTCCAACTCTTTTAAGGCAAGATCCTTCTCGCTGATAAGCACATAAACCCTGGCAAGATTGGTGATCAGCAACACGCCGTCGACCGCATCTTTTGCCACCGGAAGAATGTCGCACGCGGTGCGACCCTCTTGGATTGCTTTCTCTTTTTGTCCTAAATGCGCGTCAATGAGCGCCAGAACGCTTAGCGGCTTCTCGTTTTTAGGTTGCGCACGGACGATTTTGTCGGTTTCAGAACGCGCAACCAAAAAAGCGGAATACGCGCCTGGTGCATCTCGCTGTAGTTTCGCCAATAAACCTTCGAACCAGGCATGCGGGAATGGGATGCTGTTAGCATCGGTATAGCCTTCCTGCGGCAGGTTTGCCAGAGCCCGGGCCGCCGCGGCGGGATCACGTTCGTCAAGAGCCAGTTCAAAAGAAAGACTGGCAACTTCGGCTGCGGAAGCCGACCCTTCGGCTTCGATCGTATTGAGTACGGCGCGCAGAGGCGCCATCTCCGCGCGTTCGTACAGCTTGATCGAGGCGCGATACGTGCGAACAGCTGCGTTTCGGGGTTCCAATTCCGCAATCCGGTCAAACATCGTGATTGACTCTTCATATTTCCGTAAACCAAAGTAGGCTTCGGCTAGATTTCCGATCCCGTTTACATTTCGAGGATCCAACTCCACGACGCGTTCGAGATTCCGAACCGCTTCGTTCCACCGACCCTGGCGCCGGTCGATCAGGCCGAGGAATCTAAAGACCTGCGCCTCGTTGGGGAGGGAATATTGCGCCTTGTGCAATTCCTCTCGCGCCCGATCGTAGTTCAGGTAACCCCAATAAAGGTGAATCGCGTGTGCGAGGTGCGTCTCGCCAGCCTCCGGCCGAACACGGACCGCATTTGCGACGCTAATTTCAGCCAGCCTCAGGCGATTTTCCGTATGGTCGTAATTATAAAAATAAATTAAATCATGTGCCGCGGCGAGTTGGCAGTGAGCCAGGAGAAACGCCGGATCGCGGGCCAAGGCCTGATCAAGAAGCTGCACCGCTTGAAAAAGATCCTCTCTCTGGCGCGAAGGGCTAACATCGCTGTCATAAAGAAGTCCTTTCGCCCGCAAATAGAAATCGTACGCGGCGATGTCAGCGGTCGGCCGTTCATTGATGGTACTCTTTTCCTGAGGCGAGAGCTTGGCCTGAAGCTGATCAGCGATGGTCTGCGCAATCTTGCTTTGGATGGCGAAGACATCAGACAAGTCTCCATCATATTTCTCCGCCCAGACGTGGGTGTCATTACGGGCATCGATCAACTGTGCACTCACCCGCACACGATTCGCCGAGCGCTGCACGCTGCCTTCCAGCACATGTGACACTCTTAGCGTCTGCCCGATCGCCGGCAGGTTGCGCGCAGCGGTGTTTTTATATTGCATCACACTCGTGCGGCTGATCACTTTCAAGTCAGCGATTTTTGCGAGGTCGGTCAGAATCTCGTCCTGGACCCCATCGGCAAAGAACGCGAAAGCTTTGTCTTCACTGAAATTTTCAAAAGGCAAAACGGCGATGGATTTGTTTACGATGTGGTTAGGTATTTCAGTTTTGCGTCCGGCTGTGTAACGGCCCAGGAAAAACAACGCCGTTGAGACCGTGCCACAAATCAGGACAACATAGATCCAAGCGTGTTGGCGCGAATGTTCGCCTGGCGGCAGGGCATCAACTGCTTCCGTCCGCTTGATTCCTTGCGGAGTTATTTCAAAAGCCCACGCACTAACCGCGGCGATTGGAAATCCGGTCACAACCAGCGTGATGACCAAGCGCACAACCCAATTTGGAATTTCCAGAAACGGAAAAACCTGGGTCGCGATTTGAATAACTAACCAGCCGGCAACCAGGTAGGCGATCGCGACTTTGTAAACGTTGCGCCGCTTCAGCTCGGAGAAAAAATTGCGAGTAGCCATGATCCGTTACCGTCAGGGTCCAACGTGCTCATTGCCGGCGAGCAATTGCTGAAACCCTGGATCGTTGCGGATCGGGTCCCAGACCGGATCGATTTTCAGGCGCGCGATGGAAACGGTTTCGCCCGCGGGGATGGTAAGTAGCCGCCGAAGAATTGCGATAGCGTCGGACGCGGCTCCGGTGCGAGCTTCGACTTCGGCAAGGCCGGCCAGATTGGAATTACCGAGCAGCGCATCTCTCTCCGGCGGGAGTAATTCCACTGCCTGCCGCGCGAGTTTGAGAGCGTCGGCGTCACGCTTCAGTGCCAGGTACACCCAGATCAATTCTCTCATTGAAACACGCTCGTTCGGCCGCTCGCGTAATCTTTCCTCGAGCAGCTGTCTCGCTTTTTCTGCGTCGGCTTGTGCGCCGATGAAATCGCCAGCCAGAGCGCGAATGGTAGCTTTGGCGGACAGCCGTCTGCGCTGATCCGCGACAGTATCGGCACTTGTATCCCAAACTTTCAGGGCTGCTTGGAAATCGCGCGCGAAAACAAAGGTATACGCGCGGTCACCAGTCACGCTCGCGACGATGCCGGAAGCGGACGACGAGATAAGATCGTTCGCGGACGGAAAGGTCGCCAGCACGCCTTGCGCTCTTTTGATGTCGCCGTTCCCGTTCAGAATCGCCAGGAGTAAAGCGCGCATACCGATCACATCGGCCGGATCGATGTTCAGTGCATATTTGCCGCCGCGCTCGGCGTCTTGCCACATGCGCAAGATACAATAAGTCTGAGCAAGGTTTCCGGCTACATCGGCATTGCGCGGATCTTGCTCGAGAGACTTCTTGAGCGTATCCAAACAGCGTAGCCATTGCCCCTGCCGGCGATAGACATAACCGGAATATTCGAGCGCCTGTGCGTTGTTAGGCTGTAACTGGAGAGCGCGCCCAAACTCGGCCAATGCCTGTTCGTACTGCCGATAGCCGTAGTAATAAAAAAGGCCGTGCGCGACGTGCGCTTGCGCCAGGTCTGGCGCCAAAGCTAGCGCACGTTCTACCGTTTGTTTAACTTCCGCGAGTTCCGGTTCAGTGAACGTTTCAACGAACCAGTGTTGACTCAAACGAGACTCGGCCAGGCGAGCCATGGCGAGCGCAAAATTTGGATCGCGCGCAATGGCCTGCTGATACCAGGCGATAGCTTGGTCGAATGACTCCGGCCTCAAGGAAGCATTCGCCGCACGGAGCTGGGACTCGCCTTTCAGAAAGAGATCATACGCTGCGGTGTCCTTGGTTGGCGCGGTGGCGAGCGTGTTAGCTTCGGCCGGGGAAAGTTTCGCTTGAAGTGAATCGGCGATTTCCTGCGCCACTTCGCTCTCGACCGCAAAGACATCCTTGATGTCGCGATCGTATGTCTTAGCCCATAAGTGCGAGTCAGCCCGGGCATCGATGAGCTGGACGTTGACGCGAACTTTGTCGGGGGCTTTCTGCACACTTCCTTCCAGCACGGTCGCTACTCCGAGTTGTTGCGAGACTGTTCTCAAGTCTTCAGGCTTGCTCTTATATCTCGCGGTGGAAGTGCGCGAGATCACTTTCAAATCGGCGATGCTCGCGAGCTTCGTCAGGATCTCATCCTGAATGCCGTCGGCGAAATATGCGGCACCCTTGTCGTCACTCAGGTTTTCGAATGGCAACACCGCGATCGACTTTTGCGGGATGGATGAACCAGTCGCCGCCTCGGTGCGAGCCGCCCTGGCAATATTCGTCGCTGTATACCGACCGAGTAGGAACAACGCGACTGAGAGCACCGCTCCAACCACCACGACGTAGATCCAGGTATAAGTTTTCCCCCGTTTCTCCGTCGCACGATCGACATCTTCCGTGCGTTGCAGGCCTTGCGGCGTCAATTCAAACGCCCACGCGATCACCAGCGCGATTGGAAATCCAATTATGATTGCGAGCACGATTAACCGGGCAGCCCAATTCGGAATTTCAAAGATTGGAAAAACCTGCGTCGTAACTTGGACCAGCAGCCAGCCGACGACAGCATACGCGACCGCAACCTTGTAAACATTGCGTCGCTTCAGCTCGGCAAAGAAATTGCCGATCTTCACTCTTTTGGTCCGGCTGTAGGCGCGAGTGAGGCGACAATTTTCTCAAAACATGGATCGCTGCGCAGCGGATCCCAAAAGGGAAGCAGCTTTAGTTGGCCATAGCTGAGCGAACCGGGGAGATGGGTGGCAAGCGTGAGCTGTTCGCACGCTAGATCCTTCTCACCGACCCAGGCAGCAATCATGGCGAAATACTCGATCATGTGCGCGCCATTAACTGAATCTTTCTCGACGGGAAGGAGCTCGACGGCGCGCCGGCCTTCCCGCAGAGCCTCTTCTTTGCGTCCAAGGCCGGCATCGATCACACCAAGGACGCACAGCGCCAATCCGTAATTAGGCTGAGATTGCACGATCTTCTCTTGTTCAGTCCTCGCCTGCGTAAAAGCGGCTCGCGCCTGCTCCTCATCCTTTAGCATTCGCGCAATCACTCCCCGGAGCAGCGGTGCGCTCAACGAAACTGAGTCATTATTGAAGCCGTTTTCCCCCAATGCCATCACCGCATTTTCGGCCGCAACAGGATCACGTTCGGCGATGGCGCAGGTAAACCAGAGATCGGCGATGATCTGAACGGACGCTGGATCCTGGGTTCGGACTGCATCGATCATCTGATGCAATGGCCGCGTATCGGCTTTCCAATTCAATTCTATTAAGGCGCGGCCACCTTTTGTTTCGACGTCGTCTGGCTTGATCGCGAGGACGCGGTCCAGCGCATTAGCCATCTCCGAGTACCGGCGCAAGATTTCATAGGTAAGTGAGATCTGCACCAGAGTTAAGGAATTGCGGGGATCGAGTTGGAGTGCCCGCTCAAGATTACGCAACGCTTCTTCTTGTCTGCCTTGTCGCCGCTCGATATAACCGGTCAGTTCAAAAATCCGCGGATCGTTAGGTAAAGTGCGGCGTGCAACGTCCAGCTCAGCCCGAGCTCCATCATAATCAAGATATCCGCGATATAGATTTTCAGCCCGGGCCAGATGCGTTTCACCTGCATCCGGACGCAACCGCAATGCCCCTTGAATAGCGGCTTCCGCTAAGGCAAGCCGCGCTGGAGTGTGATCACTCCCGAGAAAGTAAAGCTGATCATGAGCGAAGGCGAGTTGGCAGTAAGCTTGAAAGAACGATGGGTCACGTGCCAAAGCCTGGTTCAAAAGATCGATCGCCTGTAACAGATTCGGCCTGCTAAAAGCCGTAAAGGTTGCTGTCAGGTTAAGCGTCTTCGCCCGACTGTAGAGATCGAACGCCGTGACATCCGCCGTGGGTTTGCGCTCGATTGCGGTCTTTTCGCTCGGTGAAAGCTTCGCCTGAAGCTGGTCAGCGATGGCCTTGGCGATCTCACTTTGAATTGCGAACACATCAGCCAGATCACGATCGTATGTTTGCGCCCAGAGATGGGCGTCATTGCGCGCATCGATCAGTTGGGCGTTGACCCGCACTTTACCACCGGCACGCTGAACATTACCTTCGAGCAAATGGGCAACGCCGAGTTGCTGGCCGATCTCGCGGAGATTGCGCGCAATCCCACTCTTATACTGCATCACACTGGTGCGGCTGATGACTTTCAGGTCGGCGATCTTCGCCAAATTGGATAAAATTTCATCCTGCACGCCGTCGGCAAAAAATGCGTTCTGTTTGTCGTCACTCAGGTTCGCAAACGGAAGCACGGCGATGCTTTTTTTCACAATCCCCAAGGCCGAGGGCGCCGGTCTCCGCAGAAGGAAGGCGAAGCCCGCAACGATCGCGGCCAGTATGAGCAGCGCGACGGCCGCTTCCGTCCAGCGTAGCCGCGCTCGATGTGTCTTGAGAGCCTGGAACTTTTTGGGCAGTTGAGGATTGCCCACTTGATCGGCACTCAGATTTACGATACCGACGCGCACTCCGTGCTTCACTTCGCATTCGCCCAGGTGGTGCAGATATGGTTGCCACCGCGGGTACTGTTCCAAGTCTTCAGCGACATGCTTGGAAAGAAGAATGTGCCCGGCATCACCGCAATCCATTACCCGCTGAGCGATGTTGATCCCGGCTCCGGCGATATTGGCTTGGTCGTTTAAATCAGTGATCTGATTGACTGGACCACTGTGAATCCCCATTCGCACCCGCAGTTCGGGATGACGTTTCAGTTCCCTGCTAATCTCGATCGCGCAGAGGACCGGCGCTTCGGGGCTGGTGCGGAAAACGAGCGCGCCACCGTCGCCCGTGGGCAAGCCGAGCAGTTTGCCTTCCGCTTTCGCCAGCTGGAATTGCTCCGTGCCGCGCACGATCTGCTTCAGTGTTTGAAGCAGGTCGCTCTGCTCGGTGATGAGCATTTTCGAGTAACTGACGATGTCGATGAACAAGACATGCCCGATCTCGAACTTCACGTCTGGAAAATGCTCGGACGGCATGCGACTTCGTTCTATCCGGAAACTCAGGCTCGAACGAGTCGAATCAGTCGAAGACTCTGGATCAGCTCGGCAAAGAACGAAGGCTTCTCGCTCACGACGTTGCCGGAAAATTCATTTTCGCTACGAGCGCTTTGTAACGAGGATCGTCACGTAAGGCGTGCAGCAACGGATCGACCAGAATAGCAAGTGTGCCGGTGTCGTGATTGTCGTAGGAGATTTGCAACCACTCGAAGGCTTTGTCGGTCTCACCGCGCACTGCATAAACTTCTGCGATTTGATAGGCCAGCGTGTCGCGCCCGTATTGAATGAGCTCGCTCAAAGCTGCGTCCGCGGCATTGCGGTCGCCGCGCACATAATGCGCAAGCGCGATTAAGAAACGGCGATAACCTTCGTCCGGCTCTGATTGAGCTTCACGCAATGCCGTCTCTCCGTCGCCCTTTTGGACTGCGATGAGGACTTGCCACCGGCGACTGGAAGCAGCGGTCGGCTGCAATTCGGCGACCCTGCGCGCGACCTTGTCAGCTTCATCATTTTTGCCCTTAAACCAAAGAATGCGGGCGAGATTGTTCTGCGTAAATCCAAGCGGATCCAGTTCCA
>Ga0209474_10004470_pt1 | contig 12088 bp, 10 predicted proteins | sample GraSoiAngelo_145_FD_185902 | JGI IMG/M metagenome (GOLD analysis project Ga0209474, IMG submission 185902) | Grasslands soil microbial communities from the Angelo Coastal Reserve, California, USA - 14_1009_05_20cm (SPAdes) (version 2) | ecosystem: Environmental > Terrestrial > Soil > Grasslands...
CGCAAGCCGTCCGCAAACTGAGGCCGAAAGAACAAAACATGATTGGCTAACCTTGGCCCAGGTTAGCCACTCCACCTCCATTTCCCCCTAAGCATCAAGTAGTTGAAGGAAGCAATAGTTAATCGCGTCTTAACCACGCCGCACCTATGCTAAAGAACCTTCTGGGCGGCGGTCCCTGCGCCGCTTTTGTCGATGTTCATGACCGCCGCAGAACGCGTCATCCTCGCTTCGGCCGCACGCCCCGATATCGGTCGCTCGCCTTTCGTGCGGCTGCGCGAGCTGCTTGGGGACACGCAACCGGGGAAGCCCGCCATCAGTCTGGCAGTCGGTGAACCGCAGCATCCGATCCCGTCGTTCGTTGGCCGAGTGGTGGCGGCGCACCTCGATGAGTTCGGTCGCTACCCCATGAACAAGGGCCTTGATACATTCTGCCAGGCCGCCGCGACTTGGCTCGGACGCCGGTTTACCCTGCCGCGTCCGATTGATCCCGCGCAGGAAATTCTCGTGCTCAACGGCTCCCGCGAAGGGCTGTTCCTGGCTGCGATCGCGGCCGCGCGCTGGGTCACTGGCCGACGCGGCCGGCCGGCGATGCTGATCCCCAACCCGTTCTATGCCGCGTATGCCGCCGGCGCCGCGGCGGCCAATTGCGAGCCCGTTTACTTGCCGGCGACCGCCGCAACCGGCTTTCTGCCTGACCTCGATGCACTTTCGGAAGAGTTGCTCGCGCGGACGGTTGCGTTCTACCTCGCCTCGCCATCCAATCCCCAGGGGGCAGTGGCCGACCTTGCTTATCTCAGGCGCGTCGTGGCGCTGGCCAGGCGCTTCGGGTTCCTGGTGTTCAGCGACGAGTGCTATTCCGAGATCTACACGCGCGAGCCGCCCGCCGGCATGCTCGAAGCCGCCGGGCCGGATTTCGCCAATGTGGTGGCCTTTCAGTCGCTCTCCAAACGCTCCAACCTGCCGGGACTGCGCATCGGCTTTGCTGCGGGAGATCGCAAATTCCTCGCGCGCTTTCTCGAGTTGCGCAACGTCGCGGCTCCGCAGGTCCCAATACCGACCCAGCACGTGGCGATCGCGGCCTACGACGATGAGGCGCACGTGGAGGAGAACCGACGTCTCTACGCGGACAAATTCGCGCTTGCCGACAAGATCATCGGTCATCGTTACGGCTATCGGCGGCCGGCCGGAGGATTTTTCCTGTGGCTCGACGTTTCGGCGTGCGGCGGCGACGAAGCAGCAGCGCTGCGGCTGTGGCGCGAAGCCGGTTTGCGCGTCGTGCCCGGCCACTATCTCGCGCGCGATCAGGCGAACGGCTCCAATCCCGGCCTCGGCTATATTCGCGTCGCCATGGTGCAGGATCGAGAGACCACGGCTGCGGCGCTGCAGCGCCTGATCGCGGCGCTGGGCTGAAGCTCGCTCATGCTCGCGATCGAACGCGCGCTTGAAGGTCTGAGCTTCGTTCCCGACGCGTTGCGCGATGGGCTGCGCCGGCGCGTGCGCGAGCTCGCGGGTCTCGCGCTCATCGTACTGGCGCTGCTGCTGGCGATAGCGCTCGCGACCTGGTCGGTGCAGGACCCCTCGCTCAGCCACGCGACGAGCCGGCCGGTGCGCAACCTGCTCGGGATGCCCGGTGCCGTCGTCGCCGATCTGTTGATGCAGCTCTTCGGCCTGGCATCGCTCGCCCTCGTGCTGCCGATTGCGGTTTGGGGATGGCGCTTCCTTAGCCACCGCCCACTGCAGCGGGAGCGCCTTCGGCTTCTGTTTTGGATCTTGGGTGCGCTGTTCGCCACCGCCTGCGCCGCGGCGCTGCCGCGCGGCGCGACTTGGCCTCTGCCGGCCGGATTGGGCGGCGTGATCGGCGATTGGCTCATTCGCTTGCCGGCGGTTCTGGTCGGGGGAAAGCTTTCCGTCCCGGCGCGCACGGCGTGCGCCCTCGTTTGTGCCATCGGCGCGATAGCCTGTCTGGCGGTCGTGTTCGGTTACGGGTTGCACGGCGAGAAGAGTAATCGGCGTGCCCATGTGCGCGAGCAAGAGAAGCGTGCCGACGTGGGCGACGAAGAGGATAGTGACGAGCGACGCGGTTTGATCTCGCTCGGGCGAATCACCCATGGATTCCTCAGCCTCAAGGCCCGCCTCGCGCGCCTTGTCTCGCGCCGGCGGCCGCCGCGTGCTCCGGCCCCGGACAGTGTTCCGCCGTTTGGCCGGAACGAGCCGCGATTCGAGGAGAGCGCACGCGCCGCCGAACCGGCGCTTCAACGCGATCTGAACGAAGATCATGAGACGGAGGCTCGGCCGCGGGCGCCGCGCAAGCCGAAACCCGCGCCGCGACCGGCACAAAGGGCGGGCGGCTACGTGCTGCCGCCGCTCGACCTGCTCGCCACGCCGAAAGCGATCGGACGCACCGTGCTGAGCAGCGATGCGCTCCATGCGAACGCCACCGCACTCGAAGGGGTGCTTGGCGACTTCGGGGTGCGCGGTGAGATCATCAATGCGCGGCCGGGGCCGGTGGTCACGCTCTACGAGCTCGAGCCTGCGCCCGGGATCAAATCGTCGCGCGTGATCGGTCTTGCCGACGATATCGCGCGCTCCATGAGCGCGCTCTCAGCGCGCGTGGCGGTGGTAGCGGGCCGCAACGTGATCGGCATCGAGCTGCCCAACCCAACGCGTGAGAAAGTCTATCTGCGCGAACTTCTCAGCAGCCGCGACTACATCGACTCCACCGTCAAACTGGCGATGTGCCTGGGCAAGACGATCGGCGGCGAGCCTGTGATCGTCGATCTCGCGCGCATGCCCCATCTGCTCATCGCGGGCACTACCGGATCCGGCAAGTCGGTCGCCATCAACACGATGATCCTGAGCCTGGTCTATCGCCTACAGCCGGACCAATGCCGGCTCATCATGGTCGACCCGAAAATGCTCGAGCTTTCCGTCTATGACGGCATTCCGCACCTCCTTGCGCCGGTCGTCACCGATCCGAAGAAGGCGGTCGTCGCGCTCAAATGGGCAGTGCGGGAGATGGAAGAGCGCTACAAGAAAATGTCGAAGCTCGGCGTGCGCAATATCGACGGGTACAACGCGCGCGTGGCCGAGGCGAAGGCGAAAGGCGAGAAGCTCACCCGCACCGTGCATACCGGCTACGACAAGCAGAGCGGCGAAGCGATTTACGAGACCGAGGAGCTCGACCTCGAGCCGTTACCGCTGCTGATCGTGATCGTCGACGAGATGGCCGACCTGATGATGGTCGCAGGCAAGGACATCGAGGGCGCCGTGCAGCGGCTTGCGCAAATGGCGCGGGCCGCCGGGCTGCACGTCATTCTTGCCACGCAGCGGCCGTCGGTCGACGTCATCACCGGCACGATCAAGGCTAATTTTCCCACGCGGGTGTCGTTCCAGGTCACTTCGAAGATCGACAGCCGCACCATCTTGGGCGAGCAGGGAGCGGAACAGCTGCTCGGCCAGGGCGACATGCTGTACATGGCCGGCGGCGGCCGCATCAGTCGCGTGCACGGCCCATTCGTGTCCGACGAAGAAGTGGAGAAGGTCGTCCGGCACCTCAAGGCACAGGGCACGCCACAATACCTGGAAGCCGTCACCGCCGAAGACGAGGAGGACGAGGACGGCAATCCAATCTTCGATGCCACCGGCATGGGGGAGCCGGAAGGCGGCGACCTTTATCAGCAGGCGGTTCAGGTCGTGCTGCGCGACCGCAAGGCCTCTACCAGCTACATCCAGCGGCGCCTGCAGGTCGGCTACAACCGCGCCGCCTCGCTGATGGAGCGCATGGAGAAAGAAGGGGTGGTCGGCCAACCCAACCATGCAGGCAAGCGCGAAATTCTGGTAGGCGAGGAGAACGGCGAGCGCTATTGAGAAATCGCGAGCTGGGCTGCGCCCGCGCCCACAAAATCAGTCGTGATGTCGCCACAACATGCGGGTACGGACACCCGCGACATCGAGCGGAGAGGCTTATGGGCGGCATCGGGCACGGGCCATGGATCGCGACGGCGCTGCTGTTGGGGGCGGTCGCGTTGACCTCGGCGGCGATGGCCGATCCGATCCCGTTGCCGAGGCCCGCCCCGCTGCCGAAAGAAGGCGCCGCGCCGGCAACCGCCGCGCGAGTGGCGGCGCAACCGGCCGAGCCAGGCCTGATCTCAGGCCTCAAATCGCTGTTCAATCTGGATCGACCGGGAGAACCCGCTGCGGGTGTGCCCGGCGGATTCACTGCCCCGCAGCGCGCGCAGGTGGATAAAGTCAGCGCCTATCTTTCGCGCGTGCAACAGCTGCGCGGCAAGTTCGTCCAAGTCGGGCCGGACGGGAGCCGCGTCACCGGCGAATTCTATATTCAGAAGCCGGGCAAGATTCGCTTCGAGTACGACCCGCCGAGTCCGATCGAGATCATCGCCGACGGCCAGTCGGTCGTCGTGCGCGACCGCAAGCTCGCCACTCAGGATGTCTACCCGCTATCGCAAACCCCGCTGCGCTTTCTTCTCTCCGAGCGCATCGATCTCTTGAACGATACCAACGTGATCGCGGTGCGCGCCGACGACGCCTTCATCACGGTCACCATCGAAGAGCGGCAGGCGCTCATCGGCACCAGTCGATTGGTGATGATGGTCGGTACCAAGGATTATCAGCTCAAGCAGTGGACCGTGACCGACCCGCAAGGTTACGACACGACCGTCGCGGTCTCCAATCTCGACAGCAGCAAGCGCCCCGATCCAGACCTGTTCAGGATCGATTATACCCGCTACGTGCAATAGCGCGGCCTATCAGCAACAGCCGCATCGCCAGCCTGACACTTGAACCTCCGGGCGCTGCGCATTAGTTAACCGATCGAACAATTTGTCCTGCGTCATGGCCGGGCTTTTCACCGCAGGTCGGGTAAATCGGACCTGCGCTAATTAAATATGCGCAACTCGGGCAAGCCAGAGTTGCCCTCCCCGTCTTTGCCCCTCCCTTCTCTCCCGCGCTGGCGGGGGAGGGTTAGGGGTGAGGGTACGGGGATGCCCGCGACAACCGCGGGCATGACGGCGGAGCTTCGGATGCGGCTGACGGTCACCACCTGGAACATCAATTCGGTTCGGCTGCGCATTAACAGCGTCGCGCGGCTTATCAAGGCGGTCCGACCGGACGTGCTCTGCCTCCAGGAGACCAAGTGTCCGGACGACAGGTTTCCGCTCAAGCGTTTCAAGCGCCTGGGTTACGAGCACATGGCTCTCAACGGTCAGAAAGGCTACCACGGCGTGGTGGTGCTCTCGCGGCTGCCGTTCGATCGGTTCGATATCCAGCTGTTCTGCGGCAAATCGGACTGTCGGCACGTGTCTGCCGTGTTCGGCGAGCGCGCCGGATTGCGCGATCCCATCACCGTGCACAATCTTTATGTACCGGCGGGCGGCGACACGCCTGATCCTGAGGTCAATCCGAAATTCGCGCACAAGCTCGCGTTTCTCGACGAGATGCGCAATTGCGCGACGCTGCGCTGCGCGAACGGCAGCCGCATGATCCTGCTCGGCGACCTCAACGTCGCTCCACTCGAGCACGACGTCTGGAGTCATAAGCAAATGCTGCGCGTGGTGTCACACACGCCGATCGAATGCGAGAAGCTCGTGGCCGCGCAGAAAACCGGCGACTGGGTCGATGCCATGCGCATGCTGATTCCGGAGCCGACCAAGCTTTACACGTGGTGGAGCTATCGTTCGGTCGACTGGCAAGCGGCAGATAAGGGCCGCCGGCTCGATCACATCTGGGTCGCGCCGGCACTTGCTGACCGGGTGGCCGATCTTTCTGTGCTGCGCAATTCACGCGCCTGGCTGCGTCCCTCCGACCATGTTCCGGTGACCACGACCCTGGAACTCTGAGGGATCACTTCGGCTCATACGAATCGAGAACGGCGCGCACGCTGCCGAGCTCGCGCTCGGATTGGTCAAGCCGCGTTGCCAGAATTTCACGCAATTTGCTCGCCGCGGCGGGGAAGCTGTCCAACATCTTCATGAACAGCGGTCGCGGAATGCGCAGCACGGTCGCGGACTCAATTGCCGTCGCGGTGACAGGGCGCCGGGTTTCCGTGAACAGCGCGAGTTCTCCCAAGAGCGTGCAGGGTCCGACAGTGATCGCATCGGCGTCGCTCGACGGCGAGAGGCTAAATCGCCCCTCCTGAACCACAAAGGCGCTGTCCGCGTCCTCGCCTGCGCTGAACAGCACCTGGCCGCCGCGGATGTAACGCGTCTCTGCGCCGATCGCCAAAATGCGCAGCGCCTGCCGCCCCAATTGGCCGAGCGTTGGCACCCGTTCGAGAAACGCGATGTCGTCCTCGATGGGCATAGAACCGGGTCAGGGCACCAGTTTGTAGCCGCCCGCTTCGGTCACCAGAATGGCGGGAGTGGCGGCGTCCTTCTCCACCTTTTGCCGCAGCCGATAGATGTGCGTCTCCAGGGTGTGCGTGGTCACGCCGGAATTGTAGCCCCACACCTCCTGCAACAAGGTTTCGCGCGAGACCGGACGCTGACCGGCGCGGTAGAGGTAGCGCAGGATCGCGGTTTCCTTCTCCGTGAGCCGGACCTTGTTGCCCTTCTGATTGAGCAAGAGCTTCGAGCTTGGCCGAAACTGATAGGGCCCGATGTTGAATACGGCGTCCTCGCTCGCCTCGTGCTGACGCAACTGGGCGCGGATGCGAGCGAGTAGCACGGCGAAGCGAAACGGTTTGGCCACGTAATCGTTGGCTCCCGACTCGAGGCCGAGGATGGTATCGGAATCGGTGTTATGGCCGGTCAGCATGATGATGGGCGCTTTGAAGCCGTTCTTGCGCAGGATGCGCACCGCTTCGCGCCCGTCGACGTCGGGAAGCCCGACATCCATGATCACGAGATCGACCTGCCCGGCTCTGGCGGCCTGCACGCCCTTGCTGCCGCTATCGACCGCGACCGACTCGAATTCCTCGTGCAACGCAAGCTGCTCGACCAGCGCGTCCCGCAGTTCGGCGTCATCGTCGACGATCAGAATCTTGCGGGTATTCGTCATCTCAAACGCCCTGGAACAGCCTTGTCGGTAAGCCGGTGTTGCGCGAAGTAGAACATTCGGGGGCAAAAGAGCAAGCGGGATCGCCGCTCGGCCACCGCAAGTGCTGGTCGGATAAGCTGGCTCATTCCATGCGACGGCGCACTTTTTCCTTGATCCGGGTGCAGGCCCGCCCGGGAAACCGTAGCCGCGGCGTATTGCTGGCGGGCAACTTGGCCGTTCCGGTGGTGCTCGGCCGAGGCGGTATCCGCGCCAACAAGTTCGAAGGGGACGGCGCCACCCCGCGCGGACGTTTCGGCCTATTGCGGCTGTGGTGGCGCGCCGACCGCAACCGGCGGCCGGCAACCATGTTGCCGACCCGGCGCATCGAACCCGATTTGGCTTGGTGCGAAGATGCCAGGGATCGCCGCTACAACCGGCCTTTCCGGCGCTCAGCCAAGGAGCCCGGCGATCGGCTTTGGCGCGACGACCATCTGTACGATCTTATTATCGAACTTGATCACAACACCTGCCCGCGCGTGACCCGCCGCGGCAGCGCCGTGTTCGTGCATGTGGCCCGGCCGGAGCGCACGCCAACCGCAGGATGCATTGCCCTCGACGCGGCAGCCTTGCGCCGACTGCTCGCCGGATTGGGGCCAAAGACGCGCATCGCAATTGCGGTCTAGCGAGGGACTCGTACCCCGAAGATCGCGGTGCCGACGCGCACATGCGTCGCGCCGAATTCGATCGCCAGCGTGAAATCCGCGCTCATTCCCATCGACAGCAGCGCGAGTTCGTTGCGGCGCGCGATTTTCGCGGTCAGCGCGAAATGGGGAGCTGGCGCCTCGTCGAGGGGCGGGAGGCACATGAGTCCCGAAATCGTGAGACCGTAGGTTTCGCGACAGGCACGCAGGAAGGCGTCGGTATCTTCCGGCAGGACACCCGATTTCTGCGGCTCGGCGCCGGTATTGACCTCGACGAACAGCGTCGGCGTTCGGCCCTGCTTCGCGATCTCCTTGGCCAGTGCCGCGGCAAGGCTCGGCCGATCGACGGAATGGATCGCGTCGAACAGCGGGACCGCCTCTTTCGCTTTGTTGGACTGCAGCGGTCCGACAAGATGAAGCTCGATGTCGGGATGGCGCGCCTGCAGCAGCGGCCATTTCGCATTCGCCTCCTGCACGCGGTTCTCACCGAACACGCGCTGCCCCGCGGTTTGCCGCCGCGCAGGCGCGCGCGATTTCCTCGCGGACTTTGGAGAGATGTGTTGCGGCAAGGCCCGCGGCGGCGCTCATCGCGCAAGGTTAGCACAGGTGCGGATTGCTCGCGCCGCCCGTTCGCTCACGCCGCGTCGTGAAAAATGATTCCGAGCGTGTGCCGATGCCCCGAACGGACGCGGCTCACACCATGCCGCATGTTCACACGATAGGTGCCGCGTGCGCCCTGCACCGGCCGATGATGCACCGGAAAGATCACGGCTTCGCCGCGCGCAAGCGCCACCACCTCGGCGCGCGACTGCATGCGCGGGCGTTGTTCGGTCAGCAGGAACTCGCCGCCGGTGAAATCCTCACCGGGCCGCGACAGCAGGAACGTCGCCTGAAGCGGAAATACGTGATCGCCGTAGAGATCCTGGTGCAGGCAATTGTAATCGCCGACCGTGTACCGCAGCAGCAGCGGCGTTGGTTTGCTCTGCCCGGCGCGGTGGCAGCGCGTGAGATAGCTCCCGTGAACGGGCGGATAGCGGGCGGCGCTCCCCATGGTTTCATTCCAGCGGTTGGCGATACCGGCGAGCGGCGGGTAGAGCGCCCCGCGCAGCGCCACGACCAAGTCCGGCAGCGGATAGGCGAAATATTTGTACTCGCCGCGGCCGAAGCCGTGCCGCGCCATCACCACGCGGCTGCGAAACGGCGTTTCCGAGTCGTAGCTGTTGGCTAGGGCGGCGCACTGCTCGGAATCGAGCAGTGGTCCGGTGGTGGCGCAACCGTGTGTGTCGAGCTCCGCAGCTATGCTGCGCCAATCGAGCGCCGCTACCTTGGCCGCGAGAGCCCGCGTTGCGGATCGAGATGCCGGCTCACTTTTCGCCGTGACGAGCTTGCTCATAATTCGAAATCGTGCTCGCAACGGGCTGTTCGCGCCACCCGAAATCCGCATATCGCTCGCCTGCCGCGGAGGCGCTGGCAAAATCGGGCTCCGATCCGCACATTTGCGGCCGAGGCTGTTGACCAGGACTGCGCCGGTGCCCTAGGCCCTTTGTAAACGATTGGCAGGCATACTGTTTCGATGGCGAACGAACGCTACAACCCGCGCGAGGCCGAGGCCCGCTGGCAAAAGGTATGGGACGAGCGGGAGGTTTTTGCCACCCGCAACGACGATCCGCGCGCGAAATACTACGTGCTGGAGATGTTTCCCTATCCGTCGGGGCGCATCCACATGGGGCACGTGCGCAACTACGCCATGGGCGACGTGGTCGCCCGCTACAAGCGCGCGATGGGCTTCAACGTGCTCCATCCCATGGGTTGGGACGCCTTTGGCTTGGCGGCGGAAAATGCCGCAATGGAGCGCAAGATTCACCCGAAGACGTGGACCAACCAGAACATCGCCGCCATGAAAGCGCAGCTCAAGTCGATGGGGCTGTCGCTCGATTGGGCGCGCGAGTTCGCGACGTGCGATCCGGAGTACTACAAGCACCAGCAGAAGATATTTCTGGATTTCCTGCGCGCCGGGCTGGTGGAGCGCAAGCTTGGCAAGGTGAACTGGGATCCGGTTGACCAGACCGTGCTTGCCAACGAGCAGGTGATTGATGGACGCGGCTGGCGCTCCGATGCGGTGATCGAGCAGCGCGAAATGCTGCAGTGGAACTTCACCATCACGAAGTTCGCGCAAGACCTGCTCGACTCGCTCGATCGGCTCGATCGCTGGCCGGAGAAGGTTCGCCTGATGCAGGGCAACTGGATCGGGCGCTCGGAGGGCCTGCTGATCCGCTTCGCGCTCGATCCAAAGACAACGCCAAACGGTGCAGATGAACTCGAGATCTTCACCACGCGCCAGGATACGCTGTTCGGCGCCAAGTTCATGGCGCTGTCGCCGGACCATCCGCTCGCCGCCACAGCGGCGGCGCGGGATCCCGCGCTCGCAAAATTCATCGCCGAGTGCAAGCGCCACGGCACCGCGCAGCAGTTGATCGAGACCGCCGAGAAGGAGGGGTTCGATACCGGGATGAAAGCTATTCATCCGTTCGATCCCGACTGGAAGCTCCCGATCTACGTGGCCAATTTCGTGCTCATCGAGTACGGCACCGGCGCCATATTCGGCTGCCCGGCGCACGACCGGCGTGACCTCGATTTCGTCAACAAATACCGGCTTGGCAACACACCGGTCGTGTGCCCGCCGGGGCAGAACCCCGCGAGCTTCATCATTACCGACAAGGCGTATGAGGGAGACGGGCGCCTGATCAATTCGCGCTTCCTCGACGGCATGACCAGCGAAGAGGCGAAACAGGAGGTCGCCCGACGGCTCGAGCAAAGTTTGCACGGCGGCCGTCCGGTCGCCAAACGCGAAGTCAATTTTCGCCTGCGCGATTGGGGCATCTCGCGCCAGCGCTACTGGGGCTGCCCGATTCCGGTCATCCACTGCGCAAGCTGCGGCATCGTGCCGGTGCCGGAGAGCGATCTGCCGGTCACTTTGCCTGAGGACGTCGATTTCGATCGGCCGGGCAATCCGCTCGCTCGCCATCCCACGTGGAAGAACGTCGCATGCCCGAAATGCGGCGAAGCGGCCACGCGCGAGACCGATACCATGGACACGTTCGTCGATTCGTCCTGGTACTTCGCGCGCTTCACCGATCCGTGGATCAACGCCGCACCGACCGATCGCACGCAGGTCGATCGCTGGCTTCCCGTCGACCAGTATATCGGCGGCATCGAGCACGCGATCCTGCACCTGCTCTACAGCCGCTTCTTCACCCGCGCCATGAAAATGACCGGCCATGTCGGGCTCGACGAGCCGTTTGCCGGCCTGTTCACCCAGGGCATGGTGGTGCACGAAACCTACCAGGCCGCGGGCGAATGGGCCATGCCCGCCGACGTGAAGATCGAAAGCGGCGAGGGGCAGCGCCGTGCAACCCTGATCGCGACGGGAGAGCCGATCACGATCGGGCCGATTGAAAAGATGTCGAAGTCGAAAAAGAACATCGTCGATCCCGATGACATCATCGGTACCTACGGTGCCGACACCGCCCGCTGGTTCATGCTCTCGGACTCGCCGCCCGAACGCGATGTGATCTGGACCGAGGAAGGCGTGCAGGGCGCCTGGCGCATGGTGCAGCGATTATGGCGCCTCGTGCACGAGGCCGCCGATGTGGCGGCGATTGCCGACGTGCCGCGGCCTGCCGTGTTCGGCGAGCCGGCACTGGCGTTGCGCAAGGCGGCGCACCGCGCGCTGGCGCAGGTATCCCAGGACATCGAGCGGCTGCGTTTCAATGTGTGCGTCGCTCACATTTATGAGTTCGCCAATGCGTTCCAGGGCTCGCTGGCCGATCTCGAATCCGAGCCGCCCGCCGACTACCGCTGGGCGGTACGGGAAGCGGTCGACATTCTGGTGCGCCTGTTTCACCCGATGCTGCCGCACCTTGCGGAGCAGTGCTGGGCCACGCTCGGGCAGAAAACCCTCGTTTCATCAGAGGCTTGGCCCCAACTTGAGACGGACCTGCTGGTCGAGGACACGGTTACGCTGCCGGTTCAGGTCAACGGCAAAAAACGCGCTGATGTCACAATTGCGCGCGATGCTCCGAACCCTGAGATCGAGCGCGCGGTCCTGGCGCTCGATCCCGTCAAACGGGCGCTCGGCGGCAAACCGCCGAAGAGGGTGATCGTGGTACCGCAACGGATCGTCAATGTGGTGGCGTAACCGGCGGCGAGCCGGCCTGAGCAAGGCCGCAGCGGCGCTCGCGTTCGCCGCGCTCGCCGGCGGCTGTTTCCAGCCGCTCTACGGCGAACGCTCGCTAACCGGAGCGCCGGCGCTACGCGAGCAGCTCAGCGCGGTCGATATATTGCAGATCGAAGCTCCGAAAGGGACCGACGAATCACGCCTCGCGGTCGAAATT
>Ga0209474_10004471_pt1 | contig 12087 bp, 11 predicted proteins | sample GraSoiAngelo_145_FD_185902 | JGI IMG/M metagenome (GOLD analysis project Ga0209474, IMG submission 185902) | Grasslands soil microbial communities from the Angelo Coastal Reserve, California, USA - 14_1009_05_20cm (SPAdes) (version 2) | ecosystem: Environmental > Terrestrial > Soil > Grasslands...
CATTAGCATGTGTCAGAACCGCGAGCGGTAGCGACCGGATCAAGTGAACTCTTAAAGTCAGCAGAACCAGATTCGAGTTTTCTTAAGCGGCGAGCCTGATCCGGTCGCTACCGCTCCCGGTTCTGACACTCAAGCCGGTTGATCCGCGCGCCACGGCTCGCGGCTTCTGAAGCGATCACTCAATCGTACCAAACACTCGCAGACGGCTCACGCCGCCGTCAGGGAAAATATTGAAACGCACATGCGTAGCTTTCCCGGTGTCCATGACCTCATCGAACATATGCCGCGTGTGCGCCTGTAATTTCGTGCGAGCGAGCACCGGCTTCCAAACGAATTCCGGATCTTGAAGTTGCTCCAGCGGCATATCTGAAGCGTTGCAGCTTTCCAAAGAACAACTCTCAGGAAAGTTACCTTTGAACCATGAAGTGTCGACTTCCAGTCCGCGAATGTTTCCGGGTGTGCCGAGCTTGATGATTGTCCAATCGTGACCGGGGCCCCGACGGCGCTTTGTTTCCCAACCGTCACTCATGTTCAGCGCTTGCCCCGGCATGATCAGATTGTGCCGGTGTCCAAAGAACATGTCGCTGCATGACAGCACAACGCCAGCGTTTTCCACTGCCGCGAGATCAATTTGTCTGTCGAGAGTCTTTAATCGCTCCCAATTCGGAACGACCTCGCCGTAAACCCGCAGGCGAGCGACGCCGCCATCGGGAAAAATCTTGAATCGCAGATGGGTCCAAGGTTCAGTGTTGCTGATTTCAAATGGATTCTGCGAGTCGCCGTTGAGATTCGACTTAGCCAGGATCTCGGTCCATTGAACCGCATCGCTAATGAGTTGCTCAGTCGTCGGCAGTCCATCGATTGAGCAAGCCTCGATCGAACATTGTTCGGGGTAGTTGCCTTTGAAATGGCTGGTGTCCACCACCACGCCGCGAATGATTCCGGAAAGCCCAAGACGAATGATGCACCAGTCGAATCCCGGCGTTCGGCGCCGGCGCGATTCCCAACCATCCATCCATTTGCCGAGATCGGTGTACTTGCTTTCGATGAAGATGGGCCCGGTAGGTTTGAGTAAATTCTCTTTGGGCGCAAAGAACTCGTCATTGGCGTAAAGCACGGCGCCGCCAAGACGTTCGGATGCAAGATCGATTAGTTCAGTGAAGTCCATCAGTGAATTTCAGCCACAAAAAGGCACAAAAAGCACAAAAGTAAAGACGTTTATCGATCCAAGATGTATTTCTTGATTTGCAGTTTTGGGCTGCCGAACTTAATCAACAGACCATGCTCGATACGCGAAGCTCGGAGATAACCTAGAAGCTGTGCAACATGATCATCAACCAGACCTCTACATGCTTTGATTTCAACGACGAGACGGCTCTCTACAAACAAATCCGCACAGAAATGTCCGAGAGGGGTCCCATCTTCATCGCATACGTCCAACGGATGTTGTTGAATAACCCCAATTCCCAATTTCGTCAAACGGTGCGCTAGAGCATTCTCGTATACTTTCTCCAAGTGTCCACTGCGAAGGAATTTGTGAATGTCGAAACTTGTCTCGCGAATCAGATCACACAGCTTATTCACTTCGGCTGACCGGTCAATTCGAGCGTCCGGTTCCAACAGTTTGTGCACGTGGGATGTCTTCTCTTCTAACATTAGTATTTTGTGCTTTTTGTGCCTTTTTGTGGCTAGTTCTTGTTTCTCGTCAGGATTCGCCCGAAGAGCCCATAAGAAGCGCCGCCATCATAAACCATCTGTCCGCGCACGAAAGTTTTTTCTATGACACCGCGCAAAGTCTCACCGTTGTAAGGCGTCAGCTTGTGCCGATGCTCAATCATAGAAGGCCCGACGGTGAACTCCTTATTCGGATTCCAGATCACGATATCGGCGTCGTTACCATCCTTAATCACGCCTTTCAAATTCAAGCCAACCTGCCGCGCCGGCTCGCGACAAAGCCATCTGGTTAAGTCTTCAATCGTGAATCCGCGGGCGCTCGCCTCAGTCCACATAATCGGCAGACGCAGTTGCAGAGAAGAAACGCCGCCCCAGGCTTTCATGAAGTCGCCCTGTTCGCGCAATTTCATTTCAGGCGGACACGGGGAATGATCGGAAACGACAAAGTCGATTGTACCGTCTCGCAGAGCTTCCCAGAGCGATTCGCGATTCTCTCGTTCCCGAATCGGTGGACAGCATTTGAATTCGGTTGCGCCATCAGGAATGTCTTCGGCGGCAAAGTGCAGATAATGCGGGCAAGTTTCAACGGTCAAAGGCAAGCCGAACCGCTTTGCGATTCGCAAGAGCGGCAGCGCATCAGCCGACGAATGATGCACGATGTGAATGCGACAGCGAGTTTCGCGCGCGAGTCGAATCATCAGCGCGACCGCCTCATTCTCAGCCTCGCGCGGACGCGATCTCAGAAATGTTTGATATGAAGAGCTTGGTTCGCCGCTAGACGATCGGCAACAAGCTTCAACCGGTCCGGGAACTTCCGCGTGAACGATCAAAGGCGCGCCGAGTCGCGCTAACACCGGCATTGCCTCGCGCAAATCGTTTTCCGTCACGCTCGGAAATTCATTGACGCCCGAATCAATCAGGAAGCACTTGAAGCCAACGACACCCGCTTCCCACAGCTTCTCTAACTCGCTTGTGTTGCCAGGCACGACGCCTCCCCAAAACGCCGTATCGACGTGCAGCTTTCCTTCGGCGGCCGCCAATTTCGCTTTCAGACCATTTAGAGTCGTTGTAGCGGGAATGGAATTCAGCGGCATATCAACGATCGTCGTCACGCCTCCGGCTGCTGCTGCGCGCGTGGCGGTTTCGAAGCCTTCCCAATCGGTTCGCCCAGGTTCGTTGACATGAACGTGTGTATCGACCAGACCAGGCATCACGATCGATTCCGGTTCAGCTTCGATCACATCCAATGCCGATGATGGCACATCTTCGTAAATCGAAATCGAAGAGACATAGCCGCGGGTGATATGCACTGACGCTGGGCCGACTCCGTGTTCGGTGACGACCCGGCGGCCGCGAATGCAGAGATCCGGTTCGTGCATTGGTTACGCCCAGCTTGCCGGTGGAGGTGGTGGCGATGGAAATATCTGTTGGGTCTCAGGGAACACGCGGCGAAAGGCGACCGCGTTTGCGGCGAATGAGATGGGCATCACGAGAAACGCGCCAACGTAACATGCCAGCACACCAACGATTCCGAGCAGGAAATTCATCAACACGAGACCGAGAATGCCGCCCGCATTAGCCTTGCCCGCTTTGATGCTCAACTTGATTGCATCGATCCCGCTCAAACCGCGATCGGCAATCAAAGGAAACGTGAACATAAAAAAGATGCTGGTAATCAACGCCACGACCATAATCAATACAAAGAAGCCGACGTAACAAGCGATTAGTGTTATCACAAAAGCTGATGATTCGTCGGGGCTCATGCGACCGCCGCGGGGCATCGACGCGAACATCACAGCGAACATGATGATGTAGGCCGGCACCATCACAATGACCATCGGTATCATTTGGATCAGTGCCGCGATGAGACTTTGCGCAAAGTGGTCGAAGCCCTTGAAAAGAGTTCCGAACTCGACTTGTTCGCCGCGCATCTTGCGGAAGTAACACATGAAGACGCCCACCATCATCGGACCTATTAGCACGATTGGAACCGCGCCGCCGATGAGCATGCCGACAACCACAATACCGAGGAACAGCCAGTACTGATCTTTGATTAAGTCCCAGCCCTCCTTGATACATTCCACTGGCTTGATCACGCCTGTACGAAACTGAGATAGGGTTGCGTCCATGGTCATCGACCTCCGATTGAGTAGCGGTCATTCATCACACAGCAGCAATTCGAATAAGTTTCGAGTCGCTTCATCTTTGTGGAGTAATAGCCGTCGTCGCCGTGCTCGCGTCTTTGATCCAACCAGAGTTTGCCAGCAGCGGTTTCAGTAAGTTGCCGATTGCGTCAGCATACATCGCGGCGCCCTTACGATTCGGATGTCCGACTGCCGCCAGGCGACATCGCAGCAGGCGATCTTCACGAATCATTTTTTGCTCGGGCGATTCCGCAAGTGCTGGCGGAAGAATGGCTTTGCACAACTCATCCCGTTGACTCCGCCGTTCGTCATTGGCGCGCAACTGTACGCGTCCGAGGGTGAATACGACCAGCAACTTTCGCAAAGCCGACGCGTCAAATCCCCATAGCCTTGAGTGATTGGCGGCAAACGATTGTTCGGGCGTAAAGGCCGGATCCGCAAACAATACGCGTTGGTGTGATCCTTTGGCTTGCAACTGTGCATCAACCTTACGCGCCGCGGCCGATAGCATCTGATCAGACGTGTGATACCACTCGCGCGAAATCGCTATCAACCGCGCGTGCAGAATCTTGTCTTTGATTTTTGGGGCGCCGACCTCGGGCGAATAAAAACGTTTTGCCAGCGCGCGTATGAAGAAATCGTTCGCGCTCTTCTCAGACAAGATTGGGTAGTAGCCCGTAACGACGACATGCGCATTCGAAAATACGTTTGTGATTCGCGTGAGCAATGCTTCAACCGGCGCCCCGCATTTCGCTTGCGCCAATTCTCGAATTCCATCCGGCGTGTTTGCCGCATTCAGCAGGCGCCGTGAATCCAGATCGTTGATGCAGCCATCGACGATTACCAGATCGACGGTCGCAGGATCCGCATACATCTTCAATGCATGATCAAGTTGTCCGTGAATCGTTGGATAGGCGCGGCTCAATTCCCCATCAAGGTCGGAAAACGCGGGCGGCTCAGATTGATTCTGAGTTCCAATAACTGCCCCGGAGTGCGCTTCGATTCGCTCGCGCACTTCGCGTCCGGTGTTTTGTTGCAGCCAACTCTTCACCAAATACCAGGCTTTATGCTCGTCTTTGAGGCCCTGTCCCCAGGAAATTGAATCGCCCAGCACCAACAGGCTCAGCGGACGATCGATTTTACGCGGTGTGCTTGATTGAGTTGTTTGCGCGCGCGCGAAGGAATGAAGCAGGAGCAGCGCCGCGATCGCGGCGAAGGGAAAACGTCTTGCCAAGGGAACATGGATCTTCATGCGGAGAACCGAACGAATTGTAACTCACAGAAGTTTCGGCCGACTACCGGAAGAAGCTCCTATGAATTCAAGAGGCGAGTCAGAAAGTCGTTTAGCAGATTAATTGAGACCTGCAAGCGATAATCGCGGCTCGAACGAATATCGTCGATGGGAGAGATTTCTTTAGCAAAGGTGGAAGCCGCCGCTTCCTGCGAATCATTGTTCAGCGGCTGATTCAACAAGGCGCGTTCAGTTTCGAAGCAGCGCAGCGGAATAGGGGCGACGCTGCCGAGTGCAATTCGAAGATCCGAAACTCGGTCATGAGCGATCTTGCCAGTGGCCGTGCGCGTGCCGACTTGGCGGTAGTAGTGCGTTAATCCTCCAGTCGAACGCGGCAGACGAATCGCGCGCAGTAATTCATCCGGCCGAATGTCCATCTGCTTATAGCCGCGGTGGAAACTTGAGTAAGCAACTCGTCGCTCTCCGGTTTTCGAAATCAACTCAAGTTCAGCATCGTAAGCGAGCAACACCGGTGGCGAATCCGCTGCCGGCGAAGCATTCACGATGTTTCCACCCAACGTGCCGCGATTCTGGATCGCGATGCCGCCCGTCTCGCGCGCGGCTTCGCCAAGCATTGGAAATTCGGTCTGCAGCACTGGATGGTTCTGCACTTCCGTGTAGGTGGTTAACGCGCCGAGGATCACCTGATCGTCAGTGACTTTGATTCCGCGCAGCTCCTTAAGATTCCAGATGTTGACGTAGTTCTTGTGCGGCAGCTTGCCGGCTTCGAGCAGCACCATCAGATCGGTGCCGCCGGCGAAAGGTTTCCATTGGCCGTTATCTCTTGCGACCACGTCAAGTGCTTCGTCCAGTGTGGCGGGTAAGATCAATTCGTAGGCGGGAACGTAAGCTCTCATTCACGTGGTTTGCGACGCTCGTCTTGAGGCTGCTGAACGCTTTGAGTCCTGCGATCTTCGCGCGGCCTGATCTTGGCGGCTCCTAGTTTCAAACAAAGTCGCCGCAATTCAGAAACTAGCTTCAGCCGAGAAGTCACTGCCTCTGCCGACATATCAATCTGTCTCATTGCGAATATCCTCCTCCAACTTTGCGATGTCATCAAGGTCGGTGCCGCTGCTTCGAAACCTTTTTAGTGCAATTAGCCCCTCAAGAGAGACGACCGACAGCGTTCCGTCTTCTACATCAGCCTGTACGCGCGACTCCCAAACTTCTCGAATCGCGGGCGTAACAAGCAGCATGTCCAGCGTTAGCACATGCCGAGTCGTTGGATGAATTCTCGATACGCTTCTGATTTCTATCTCACCAAAATGCATGTCGAGTCCCCGGATTGAATAGCCAAGCTGTCTCGCAACTTCTAATGTTGGTTCAAGCGACTCTGATAGAATCAGAATGTCCATATCGATCGTGGTTCGCGGGTGATCGTAAACCGCCATTGCCAGTCCGCCACAAAGCGCGTACGCGATGTGATTCTCGTCGAGCGCGGACGTGATTTTCCGCAGCTCTTCGTAAAGATCGAATATTCCTTCCGGATCGCTCATTTCCCGCAAGCCCTCACCACGGACTCAAATATCTTCATGTACCCGGTGCATCTACAAAGATTTCCCGCCAGGCCGTGGCGAATTTCCGCTTCCGTCGGATTCGGATGCTTCTCAAGAAGGTTCACGGCCGCGATGATCATTCCCGGTGTGCAGATGCCGCACTGCGCGCCGCCGTGTTCAATGAACGCCTGCTGCACTGCATGCAACTGAGTTTCGTTCGGCGCAATGCCTTCGATCGTCTTGATGTCGCAACCTTGGACCTGAGCGATAGGTACCAGGCAACTGTTAATAATCTGGCCCTCGATAGTCACCGTGCATGCGCCGCATTCGCCCTCGCCACAGCCTTCTTTGGTACCAGTCAAGTTCAGTTGCTCGCGCAGAACATCGAGCAGACGCTCCATCGGAAAGGCATGAAGTTCCCGGTGTTTACCGTTAACAGTGCAGTTGATTTGAATCTGGTCAGGCAAGACTCGTCTCAGCCAGCTTTGCGCAGTCGAAGGATATCATGTTCGCAAAGGGCGTTGGGTTTGGGGAACACTAGTGGCGGCGGGCAACAGCAACAAGATTATTATCATAATCATAGGCCTGAACGGACCAGTCTCTTTTTCCTCGTGCATTCCCCAGCAAGACAATCGTACGAGGCAAATTACCGTTTCGCGCGCTCAAAGATTTGTGAGGGCGACCTTTAGTAGAAACATCGACGCGAGAGATGCGCTTTCGCTTATCACGCGGTTGAGCTTTTGAAGACGCGGCGATCCGCAACGCGTTTCGGTTTTTCGCCGGTTCCACGAAAAGCGAATAGATCGGCTTGGCTTGCAACAGCCGCGCGGCTTTTCTTACCAGATCAACGTTATTAGTCATCAAATCGCGTTTCGTCATGTAGTGACGATGATCTGGAGTTATGCCCAGCTCTTCCAATGGCCGGCCTTCGCTCTCTCCCACCCGCACGCTGCGACGCAACGCTAAATCGAACGAAGCTTGGTTTGGCAGCGGTTTGAACCTAGCGTTGCCCCTCTTGCCCAGCACTTTGACCAGCTCATCATAGGCCCACTTGTTCGCCCCGCCGGCGCCGGTGTTGTCGCTTGTCCCGAGAATTGTGCCAATCTTATGGTCCTGAAAGCCCGCGGCGAAAATGTCGGTAGTGCTGTAGGAAAGCGCGTCCGTAATCAGAACAACCGGGCCGTAGTAGACCTGCCCGATCGCGTTGCAGGAATCCTCTGATTGGAGCGGGAAGCCCATCGAATAGATAGCGCCGGTCTGCACCGATTCAGCGATCGAAGGAATCCAGCGGTCAAGCCCGTAGCTCTTCGGCGCGCGTTGGCAAATCTCCAGGTTGAGAGGCGTATTGATGAATTGAAACGGCTCAGGCTTGATGCGCCGTGAGGTGAATAGCTGCAGCAGCCGCTCACCCGCGCGAATGAGTCCGCCGGGGTTGCCGCGCACGTCGAGAATCAGGCCTTCCTGCGGAAAATCTTCCGTAATGACGCGCGCCACTTCCTTAACGAACCGGTCGAAGTTCTTGTTCGTAGCCTCGAAACTGAACAATCGTACGTAACCATATTTCCGCCCGCCGACGATGCGAGTCTCGGTATAAAAATTTTGTTTGAAAGCCTGTCGCGCTCGTCGCGCTCCGACGGGGGGCGGCTGCGCAAAGAAAGTTTTCCTGAATTGATTAGTTTTCATCTTCTTGATGTCGATCGCGGCGTGTTCATTTTCGGACGCGGTCGCCGCCGGCTCGTTCGTCGAGTCGTAGACCCGCCACTCGAATCGCTGCGTCAGCTCCTCTCCCGATTTCGATCGATAGGTTAGATCAACCCACTTCTCGTCCGGCGGCAACATCGCGTCCAATGGACGCACCGTCAGGTTATCGAGCCCGCGCGCGAGTCGCGCTGCCGGATTGCTGCCCGCCTGGTTCTGGCCGTTCAATTCAATGGCGCGCTGAATGGGTACACCATTCCAATAGAGCGCTTCGACTCCTGGCTCGAAAAAAGCTGCACTTGATCCGGCCAGCAATCGGTCGGCCAACACCGGCGGCATGACGCGTGAAACCAAAAACTTTTCTATTCGATGGTGCGGGCCACCGCTTTCGAAGCATTGCTCGACCAGAAAGGGGAGAAAGGCAACCTGAAAGGCGAAGGGGGCCGGCAGGTAATAAGAAGTGTGCACGTCCCGGAGCGAGGCAAATATAGCCAACAGGCGGCTATGAAAATTCATAACCGGTTCCAGTGCGCTGGTTTTTGTTTCGAGGCGAAACTTCAGCAGCTTGAGTAGCTGGATCGGGTTAACCGCATGCATCGCCTGCTTGAGCGGCAGGTGCACGTAGTTCATTTCGATTAGCAACAGCGCCTGCTCCACAATTCGCAACCGCTGCTCGCGACTCAAGTGGCTGGTGCGTTCGGCTAACTTGAGGAACTTCGTCAGCGGCTGCATAGCGCCGGCGCGCTCAATGTCATAGAACTTCTGACCCGAACCTGTTTGCTGATCGGACACGTCAGTTTGGGGCGGTAGAGTTGAAAATGCCGCCGGCGCTGCCGCTTCAGTTGCGAAACGTCAGCGCCACCGGCTGTCGATTGGCGTTGCGGCGGTTACCTCTTTTTCGCCGCTTTCTTCTTGGTAGTCTTCTTGGCCGCTGGACGCTTACGTCCGCCGCTGCCACTACCGGGGTCATCGCCAAAAAGAACGGTCGAAGGGAAAGTCATGTTGGTGTCTCCTTTTTCTTGAGCTGAGTGTTGTCAATTCACGCTAGGACCGGATTTGCGCGAGCTGTTTTCGGTACATCTGAATGTCAGGTCGTCGCAAATACGTCCGATAACTGTCAGCGCCCCAAATCTGTTCCAATGCATTGCATGCCGCGTCGGCTCGCGCCGCATATTCACGCGCTGCGGATTTGTCGCCCGCGAGGTCACTCGCGCGTGCCGCAATCAGGAGCGCGCGCCATTCTGAATCTTTCTGACCAGATTGTCCAAACATTTTTTGCGCTTCGAGAGCGGTTTGCAGTGCCGCCGCTTCCTTGTTCAGGACCATCGCCTCGGCCAAAGCCAGCTGGCTGCTGGTAATTAGCGTGCGGGACTTCAACGCTTGCGCCGCCGCGAGAGCTTCTTCACAGAGCTTCTTTCCCTGTGGCGCCGAGCCGGAGAGCGCCTGGGCCAAACACAACGTTGTTTTCGCATGAACTACCGTGTCCGGAAATTTCTCGCTCAAATCCAACGCGAGCTGAGCCTCTTTCTTCGCTTCCGCGTATTGAATTTGACTCATGGCCATCCTGGCTCGAATTATGTGCACAAAGACAAGCACCGTCTTGATTTGCGCTTCCTTCTTGTTCGCCAACTCAAATGCGGCATCGAGCGCCGCCCGCGCTTCATCGTACCGTCCCAACTGCGCGAAAAAAATGGCGCGATTCATTTGATCGGAAGCCATCAAGCGTTCTGAGTGATGTGCTTCATCAAGCTTGAGCTTTTCTTCAAGGTGGGCCAGCGCTTCGGTGAATTTCTCTTGATTGAAACCAAGCAGGAGCGCCAGGTTCATATGTGCATCGGCAATGCCCGATTCGTCGCCGGCTTGCTTCACCAACTCGCTTTGCTCCTGGAAAAACTTCAAGGCAGTGGCGTCTTCTCCTTTATCCTGATACGCGCGGCCCAGCAACGTTAGCGCCAGTGAAGTCTCGCGGCGATAGCCCGCCGGCTTATAGAAGTTCAGCGCGATTTGCGACTCGGAGATCGCCGCATCGTTGTCATTCTTCAGATAGTCAACGCGGCCCAAAGACAAATGCGCCCTCATCTCGGTGACCTGCGATTTATCTCTGCGCGCGGCTTCCAGGGCCTGCTGGAAATAACTGGTCGCCGTTTCAAAGTCACTGCTGATGAAAGCCAGGCCCAAATCGATTAATCCGTTTGCCGCCACATTTTTGATGTCGTTGGCTTGGGCCACGCGAATTGCGTCGGCAGCCAACTCTTTGGCACGTTCGATGTTCCCGAGATCTCTATAGACGATGCTCAATTCAAGTTCGGCGCGCGTGAGCTGATAATCGTTCTTCTGGCTTTTCAGCATCTCCAGGACTTTCTCGAACTCGGTCTTTGCCTCAGATGCTTTGCCCGTCCCGAACAACAGCACGCCGCGCTGGAAAATTACTTCGACCAAACCTTCATGGTTGGTCAGCACCTGATATATCTCCTCGGCGCGTTTGAAGGCCCTTTCGGCGTTGTCCGCATCTCGTTTGCGGCTGTAGGCGATTCCCAAATGCAAAGCTGCGCCGGCAGAGTGCGCGTCCAACTCAGCCGCCTTCGCATAATTCGCGACCGCTTTATCTAACTGCTCACTCTTTTCGTAGGCTCGTCCCAAGTCAACATAGGCGCTTGCCTTGTCTGATGCAGAGGCCTGATCCGCGATCTTTTGATACGACGCAATCGCATTGGGGAAATCTCGGCGTGCCGTCGCATCGATCGCGTCCAGACGAAGTCTATCAATGGTAGTGAGGTTGCGCTTCTCGGCTAGGGCCTTCGCCGAGAGCAGTTCATCCTTAGCCTGCTCAGTGTTGTTGATTTCCAAATAAGCTTCCGCCAGACGCGCGCGCGCCGGCGCGTAGTCCGAATCCAAATCGACCGCCTGCTTCAGAGCTTTGCTGGCCTGAAAATAGGTCGCCGCATTAATCGCAGTGACGCCGTTATCGTAAAAACCCTTCGCGGCTGCATTCGGTTCGTAGGGAGTGGAGCGCCAGAGTCGCCATCCGATCCACGTGGCGATAATCAAAACCGGAATCGCGATGACTGCGATTCGCACCCACCTCAGTTGCCACAAGTTTTGCGCCGTACTCGCAACGCCTGCCGACGAAGGATGGCGCGTCATGCTGGGCAGCAACTCAGTTGCTCCTGACAACGAGGCGCGCAGCTCTCGCAGGTCACGAAGAATTTCGTCCGCGTTCTGATAACGATCGTTGGGCTCTTTGGCCATCGCCTTGAGGATGATTTTTTCGAGGCCCTTCGGAATTCCGGGATTTACTTCGGAAGGCTTGCGTGGATCGACTTGCAGGACCTTCGAAGATATTTCGATCTTGCTGCCGCCCGTGAACGGTGGTTTTCCCGCCGCGCATTCATAAAGCATGACGCCGAACGAAAAGAGATCGCTGCGCGTATCGATCGGCTGTCCTTTTAATTGTTCGGGCGACATATAGGCGACTGTGCCGACGATGTAGCCCTCTTCGGTCAACTGGGTAACGGTCTTCGCTTCCGGACCGGCCGTCTCTTCGATCTGCGCGACCCGCGCGAGTCCGAAATCCAGCACCTTAACTACCCCGCGCGGCGTGATGATGACATTCTGCGGCTTGATGTCGCGATGAATGACGCCCCGCGTATGCGCTTCCGACAGCGCTTCCCCGACTTGTATTCCCACGTCGATAACTTCATCGGGCGTCATCGGCGACTGCAGCAGCCGGGCCGCCAGCGTCTCACCCTCGACGTATTGCATGACGATGAAGACCGTATCGCCG
>Ga0209474_10004479_pt1 | contig 12071 bp, 14 predicted proteins | sample GraSoiAngelo_145_FD_185902 | JGI IMG/M metagenome (GOLD analysis project Ga0209474, IMG submission 185902) | Grasslands soil microbial communities from the Angelo Coastal Reserve, California, USA - 14_1009_05_20cm (SPAdes) (version 2) | ecosystem: Environmental > Terrestrial > Soil > Grasslands...
ATTGCGGGAGCAGGATGGCGGTGCGCGCCGAATCGATGTCGCTACTGTCGTTGTAGAGCCCGAAGGGCACCTTCACGCGGCCGGCGCGGATGCCGAGCCAGTCTCGCCAATGGTAATCGAGGGAATACCAATCGAGTATCGCCCGATAATCCCCGACCGGGCCCAGGGCGTGAGAAAAGATTTGCAGTCCAAGCGTCAGCCGGTCGGTGGCAGGCAGCGTGAAGTTCAGCCCGAGCTCGGTGAATTCGAAGCTACCCTTCGAAGAGCGAGCGAGGTAGTCATTGGCCGACGTGAGCAGGAATCCCTGGCTGATGAAGCCGTGGACCTGGAGCTCGGCCACCTGACCCGGCAAGGTCAGCCCGGCCGCTGCAGCGGGACGCTGTGCGAGAAGAGCGAGGGCCGACATGGCGAGGACGAAGCGCATTTGCGGCGACCCGCTCCCTTCGGTGCTGAATCTTGTCCTGAAACACGCTAATCACGGGCGGCAATGGGCAACAAGTTTTCAATGCATTGCGAATCACCAATGCTTCGAGGCGGCTCCCCGGGAATTGACGAGAGGTGCGCAGGACAGGTGGCAACTCAGTTTTGCGCCCACATCGCTTTGGGTGGGGAAATTTCCAAATCGCCCGAAACGAACGATCCTCGATGGCACACGAGGGTCTGCGAGATGTTCAGGCCGCCGCCTGCTGGCTCGCCATAGACGACGTCAATCCCGTAGACACGTCCGAGCCGCTCTGACCAGTGGCGCGCAGAACGGTATGCGTCACAAGTCCGTATTTCTTGAGCCGGATGATCAGCGAGCCGCGGTTCAGCCCGAGCCTGCGCGCGGCCTCCGACTGGTTCCCGGCGGCCGCCTCCATCACGCGCGAGATGATCCTCCGCTCGAGCGCCTCCAGCTGCTCGGAAAGAGTGCCTGCGGGTTCCGGGTCGATGCAGGGCTCGGCCGGAGCGACGAAGTTTGGAGCGCTGGCAAACGCCTCGACGCTGATGTCGGCGGCGCTGCAAAGCGCGACCATCCGCGCGACCGCATTTTCGAGCTGCCTGACGTTGCCAGGCCACTGTGCCCGGCAGAGCTCCTCGACCAGCGCCGGTGAGAGCCGGACCTGCTCGTCGCCGAAGCGCTTGGCATATCGGCGGGCGAACTCGGCAGCCAGCTCCGGAATGTCTTCGCGGTGCTCGCGAAGCGGAGGCACGATCAATTCCAGCACCGCAAGCCGGTAGTAGAGGTCCTCGCGGAAGCGCCCTGCGCGGACTTCGGCCGCCAGGTCGCGGTTGGTGCAGGCGACGACGCGCACGTCAGCGCGCTCCACGCGTGCGGCGCCGACAGGCTGGATCTCGCCTCCCTGGAGCGCGCGCAACAGCTTTGCCTGGATCGCCAGCGGAAGCTCCCCTACTTCGTCGAGCACCAGCGTGCCGCCGTCCGCCTGGGCGAAAAACCCGCGCAGCGCATGGGTCGCGCCGGTGAATGCGCCCTGCACGTGCCCGAAAAGCTGCGCCTCCGCGAGCTCGCCGGGAATCGCCGCGCAATTGAATCGCACGAACGGCCCCTGGGAACGGCTGCTCCGGGCGTGCACGAGCGACGCGATCAGCTCCTTCCCGGTCCCCGTCTCTCCGCGCACGAGGACCGTGACGTCCTTGGGCGCAACTTGCGCGACCGTGGCGACCAATCTCCTCATGGCCATCGACTGCCCGATGATCGAAGGGACCCGGCTTGTGCCTCGGGTCGCATCCGGCTCACGGACATTGGCGCCTGCTTCGAAGTGGCCCATCGATCCTCCTTGGACGATCTCGTGCTTGTCGGACAGTACGACCCTGCGCGGGTGTCGCACGGCCGATTCGGACGGCCGCCGGAGGCGCGGAGACGAACGGCGTATGGATGCGGACCGGCCACCGCCTCGGCCGCCTGGCCCCCGGGGCTCCCGGGCGATCTCCAGCGGCTGGAAGGGTTGGACCGGAGTTGCAGCTATGTTACGCACCGCCGCGCAAACGGAGGACGTCATGTCGCTCACCGCTGGAGGAAGCCGGACCTGGTTGTCCGAGGCTGATTGCGACCTGGATGACTTCCGCGCCCTGGTGGAGCAGGTAACCGACCCGCGTGACCATCCGCTGGCCGAGTCGGTCGATCGGAACATCCCGTTCTATGACGGCGATCGGTTGTGCGCGCTCGCGACCACCGCAGAACGCCGCCGCGAGGTGCAGGCAGAAATGGTCCGGACGCTCGCGGACGGTCCCGGCATCGTGGTCATCAAGCGCGCCTTTGCGGACCTGGCGGTGGTCGACCGGGCCACGGAAGTCTTCAATGCCCTGATCGCCGACCAGCGTGCGGTGGGCGCGACCGCGGGCGACCACTTCGCCAAGCCGGGCGCGAACGACCGGGTGTGGAACGCCCTGGAGAAGATGGCCCTCCGCGCCCCCGACGCCTTCGCGGACTACTATGCCAACGAGATCATCGCCCTGGTCTCGACGGCCTGGCTCGGTCCGGCATACCAGATCACCTCCCAGATCAACGTGGTGAACCCCGGCGGGGCAGCCCAGACTGCTCACCGCGACTACCACCTGGGCTTCCTCTCGACGGAGGCCGCCGCCCAGTACCCCGCGCATGTCCATCGGCTTTCGCGGTCGTTGACCCTGCAGGGCGCTGTCGCTCACTCCGACATGCCGGTCGAGAGCGGTCCGACGATGTACCTGCCGCACTCGCAAAAGTACGAGCCCGGCTACCTCGCTTTCCGACGGCCGGAGTTCACCGCGTACTTCGACGCGCACTACGTCCAGCTGCCGCTGGCGAAGGGGGATGCGGTCTTCTTCGATCCCGCGCTCTTCCACGCCGCGGGAAACAACCGGTCCGCGCACATCAAGCGCATGGCTAACCTTTTGCAAATCTCCTCCGCCTTCGGCCGCGCCATGGAAACGGTGGACCGCGAGCGCATGGCGAATGCCGTCTTTCCGGTTCTGCGGAAGCGCAAGGCACAGGGCGCCGGCGAAGCGTGGCTGGCCAACGTGGTCTCGGCTTGCGCCGAGGGGTACGCCTTCCCCACGAACCTCGATCTGGACCCGCCGGTATACGGGCTCGCCCCGCCTTCCCAGGCGGAGACCGTGCAGCGCGCGTTGCGCGAGGACGCATCTGCGGACGCGCTGCGGCGGCAGCTGCGCGCCGGCGCCGAGCGCCGCGAAAGCAACTCGCGGTAGCTCACTGCACCAGCAGGACTCCTCCGATCATCTTCATGCCGCAGGAGTACGTGAGCTCGCCGGTCTTCGTCGGGCTGAAGTCGATGACCACCGGCTGGTTGAGCGGCAGGGCGCGCTTGATACCCAGGTCCTTGATGACGATCGCGGTGGCGCAGGTCTTGTCCGTGGTGCGCGTGACCACCAGGCGGATCGGTTCTGCCCGGCGCACGTCGATGCGGTCCGGTTCGAAGCCGCGCTCGGTGGCGAACAACTCGACGCGACGGCGCGTTTCGGCTGTCCTGGCGCCGGGGTCCGCGTGTGCCACTGAAAGGATCATCCCCACGAAGATCGCGTTGAACATCGTTCCCCCCCCCACCGCGCGATGACGACCGCAATCTATGGGTACGGTGGACGAACTCAAATTTTCACGCACCGGCCGGCAGTGTTTCTATCCCTTCACCGATCCGGCGAGCAGCCCTCGGACGAAATAGCGCCCGAACACGACGTAGACGAGCAGCGTCGGCAGCGCCGCGAGCAGAGCGCCCGCCATGGGTAGGTTCCACCTCACCGCCTCGCCGCCGGCCAACTGCGCGAGCGCTACGGTGATCGGCTGGCTCGCCGGATTCGAAAGGCTCACCGCGAAGAGGAACTCGTTCCAGATCTGGGTGAACTGCCAGATCACGACGACCACGAACCCCGGGAGCGAGAGCGGGAATACGACGTGCCGGTAGATTTTGAAGAACCCGGCCCCTTCGAGCGCGCTCGCCTCGATGAGAGAGTCCGGGATCTCCGTGTAGTAGTTGCGGAAGATGAGCGTGGTGATGGGAAGCCCGTAGACCGTGTGCACCACGACCAGCCCCCAGATCGTCCCGTAGAGCCCGATGGCGCGGATGAAGCCAAAGAGCGGGATCAGGATCGCCTGATACGGGATGAACATCCCGAACAGGATCAGGGCAAAGACGATCTTCGCGCCGGGGAAGGGCCATTTGGCGAAGACATATCCGTTGAGCGATCCGAGCATGGCGGAGGTGGCGGAGGCCGTGACGGTCAGGATCAGGCTGTTGCGCAGCTTCGGCAGGAAGGCCTGCCACGCGTCCGCGAAGCTCGCCCAGTTCCACACGCTCGGGAGCTGCCAGGCGGTGTCCAGGCTGATCTCGGCGGGATCTTTCAGCGCCGTCACGACCATCATGTAGACGGGCATGAGGAAGAACGACACCGCGAGACAGAGCACGACGTACATCAGCCACCGCCAGCGGCCGTGCGTGCCGGAGGCGGTCATTCGCGAACGCCCTTGCGGAGCTGGGATCGCAAGTAGGGCACGATGATCATCGCTACCAGCACCAGGAGGATGATGCCGATCGCCGCTCCCTTGGCAAACTGGTTCCCGCGGAAAGTGGTGATGAACATGAGCAGCGCTGGAACGTCGGTCCAGGCGTTGTCCGGCCCGGCCATCGCGAAGACGAGGTCGAAGATCTTCAGGCTGATGTGGCCAAGGACGATCATGGCCGAGAGCGTGATCGGGGCCATGAGGGGCAGGATGATCCGGGTGTAGAGCTGCCACTCGTTCGCCCCTTCGACCACGGCGGCTTCGCGAAGCTCCTCGGGGATCCCGGTCAGGCCAGCCAGGTACAGCGCCATCGTGTAGCCGGCCATCTGCCAGACGGCGGCGATGATGATCCCGATGAAGGCGAGGTTGAACCCGTGCAGCTCGGGGAACGGCAGCGGCCGCCAACCGGGTGCGACCCCAACGGCCAGCCCGAGTACCGCTGTGCTGGCCAGCGCAAAGCCGACGGCACGCCGGCGGCGCTCCGCGCGCCGCGCCACGACCGCTACCGCGGCCAGCGTCAACGCGGCGAGCAATCCGATGATCACGGGCAGGTCGTTCCAATCAAACCGCCAGATCTGTTTCCTCGAGGTCAGCCAATCGAAGGTGGCCGGACGGAGTCCGACGAGCGCGGGAAGCGCGTTCACGCCTCCGCCGGGCTGGAGCAGCCATCGCCAGATCGTGCCGGTGACGACGAAGGAGAGCGCGAACGGGAAGAGGAATATGCCGCGGAAGAGCGCCTCTCCCCGCGGCTTGTGGTCGATGAGGATCGCGAGGAGCAGGCCGAAGAGGAGGCACCCCGCGAGGAAGAACACGGTGAAGAAGATCGTGCTCACCATGTCCTGCCGGAACCGGCCGTCGATGAAGCCGGTGAAGAGCTCGCGGTAGTTCTGCAGCCCGATGAAGCGCGTCACCGGGTTGAGCGCCAAGGCCTGGCTCGGGTCCTTCCCCCAATCAGTGAGCGATGCCCAGAGCGCCCGCCCGATGAAGCCGTAGACGAAGACGGCGATCAGCAGGATCGAGGGAAGGACGACGAGGAAACCGATGATCTGGTTGGTATGCTTTCGCCACCTCATCGGCTCACTTGCCGAGGCCGACCTGGTCCGCGATCGCCTGCGCCGCGTTGGCCGCGGCCTCGGCGTTCTTGCTGGCGAGGAAGATCTCCATCACCGTCCCGAACTGGCTCGCGAACGCTTCCGGCGCCACGGCGCCGTGCGCGAGGCTGCCGACCACCTTGCTCGTCTTCCAGTCCTTCGCGGCAGATTGGAGATACGCGTTGTACTTGGACAGGTCGGAGTCGAGCCGCGCGGCGATGGAGCCCTTGAGCGGGTTGAACGTGTCCTGGCCCTCCTTCGAGCCGAGCTCGCGCAGCCACTTCAGCGCGGCGTCGCGATGCTTCACGCCCTTCGGCAAGCCGAAGGAGTCGGACAGCATCATGAACACGCCGCCGGTTCCCGGCGACGCCTCCCAGCCGAAGCCTTCGCCCGGCTTGAGCTTCAGCGTCGTCGCCATGTAGCCGGCCGCCCAGTCGCCCATCACGTTGAACGCCGCGTTGCCCTTGAGCATCCGGTCGGTGGCCTGCTGCCAGGAGAGCCCCGACGCGTCGGGGTTGGCGAAGTCCAGCACCTGCGCGAACGTCGCCCAGACCTTAACGGCCTTCGGATCGTTGAACTTGAGCTTCCCTGTCCAGAGCGCGGTCCAGTCCTCGGGTCCCAACACGCCCAGCGCGACCGATTCCCAGAGATGGTTGTAGGTCCAGTTCTCGCCGAGCGCGAGCGGATGCTGCACGCCCTTGCCCTGCAACGTCTTGCAGGTGGCGAGGAATTCGTCCAGGGTCTTCGGGGGCGAGACGCCCCACTTCTTGAGGTTGGCGGGCACGTACCACATCACGTTCGACCGGTGGATGTTCACCGGGACGCTCCAGATCCCGTTCCGCGCGGAGAGCAGCGCGATCAGCCCTTTCGGGAACTGAGCCGTCCATCCCTCCGACTTGAAGAGATCGGAGAGGTCTTCCATGCGGTTTGCGACCACCCATGTCCCGATCAGCTCCTGGCCGGCATGGACCTGGAAGGAGTCGGGCGGATCGCCGCGCGGGCGTTCACGCCGGAGCCCCCGGTGACGGTGGAGTTGATCGCCTGGATGTTCGGGTATTTCTTGGAATACAGGTCGATGAGCGCCTTCAGGGCGGGTCCCTCATCGCCGGCCCACCAGGAGAAGATCTCGAGCTTGTCCTGCGCGCGTGCGGGCGCGGTGGCGAAGAGCGAAGCGAGGGCTGCGGCGAGGAAGAACGAGCCGGGTCGATTCATGGATCCTCCTTGCAGGTGGGGCGGAGGCTGACGCCTCCAGGGCGGCGAATCGGGGCGCAACCTAGCAGGGCGCGGTGCTGCCTGCCACCGGCTACAGGCTCTTGCCGTCGAAGTGCCGCACGTTCAGCGTGGCGGCGTCGACCTCGTCGAGGCAGCGGGTGTTGATCGCCACCATCGGTCCCGTCGGTCCCTGGCCGCGCGCGAATGAGCGCACCCCGCAGACCTTGCAGAAAAGGTGGTGGATGTTCTTCTTCTTGAACTGGTAGTCCGTCAGCGAGTCCTCGCCCTTCTCCAGCGTGAACGCGCTGTCCGGCACGAACGAAAGCAGCGCGCCCGTGCGCGAGCACATCGAGCAGTTGCACTGCGTGACGGGCTTCGAAAGATCGATGTCGACGCGGTAACGGATCGCCTGGCAGTGGCAGCCGCCGTGATGGGTCTTGAGCACGGTTCCTCCCTCAGCCCACGCTATCCGATGGCCTGGGGGTCCATCCAGAGCACTTCCCAATGATGCCCATCGGGGTCGTAGAAGCTCCAGCCATACATGAAGCCGTGATCTTGCGGATCGCCTGCATGCTTGCCGCCGCCGGCGATGGCCTTCCTCACCATCTCATCCACTTCCGCCCTGCTGCCGCAAGAGGAGCGCGAACAGACCTTCCGTATATCTGGCGGTATCGCACAGCTCGCGTCTGGTGAAGCTCTTGAAGAAAGGCTCGGTGAGGAGCATCGCGTACGACATCGGAAACAGCGTCGACGTATCCAGGAACGAGTTCCAGCCCGTGATGCGGTCGCCTGACAGCTCGAGAACGATGAGGGCCCATGGCTGGTAGCCGCCCCCGGATCGGCTGGGCCGATACTGGGCGAAGGACGGTGAGGCGCAAGCCGGGGCCGCGATGGAACCCGATCCCGGCCCGAGAAGCCACTTGCGGATCGCGTCCTGCCCGCGCAGCCAGAGCGTATAGGGAGGCATGGACGGCGCTTGCGTCCTGATGGAGGAGCGCGACCAGCTCGTCCACGTCGTAGCGCAAGAACGCGTCTACGTAGCGCTGGACGAGCTTCGATTGCGCTTCGGAGAGCGGCTCTCCGGCATTGGCTACGTCGCGGCTCTCGAGGGTGGCACGCGCGCGCTGCAGTGCGCTGTTCACGGAGGCGACGGCAGGACCGTGAGCGGGTCCTCGACGGTACCAGCCGGGCCGGACTCTATCGGACGCGCCCGCCGCGCCCGTTGGGCGACCAGATCGAGGCACACGTTGGTGGCGATCCGGTAGAGCCAGGTGCGCAGCGACGAGCGCCCGTCGAATCGGTCGAGGCTTCGCCATGCGCGTCCATGGCTCTCGCGTTCCTCGTGACGCAGTGCGGCCCGCCCTGGGGCAAGTTGGTCGTTGACGGCGATCGTCTGCTCCCACTACTGTCCGCCCCGGCTCGCGACCGGCGCTGTACGGTTTCGGCAGCGCCGGAGTGATCACTCCATCCGCAGTCGGAAAGAGCCATGCCCCACATCGACTTCGCAGTCGGCATCGGCGGAGCCGCCGGACAAGGCGTGGCGACGCCGGGCAACATCCTGGCGAAACTGTTCGCCCGCCGTGGCCTGCACATCAACGCGTACAACGCCTACCAATCCATCATCCGCGGCGGCCATACTTTCCTCACCATCCGCACCAGTGAAGAGCCCGTCCGCTGCATGGGCGACGATCTCGCCATGCTCATCCCGCTCAACCAGGACACCATGGACCGGCACCTGGGGCGCATGCGCGCCGGCGCATCCGTGTTGTACGACCGGGACCGCGTGAAACCGGGCGCGGCGGCCGAGGGCGTCCAGCTCTGTCCGTTGCCGCTCTCGGAGCTCGCGAAGAACATCCTCTACTACAATACGGCCGCCGTGGCCGCTGTCCTCCGACTCGTCAGCGTCGAGCTGAAGACGTTCGAGGAGATGCTCGCGGAGCAGTTCAAGCGCAAAGGCGATGCGGTGGTGGCGGAAAACGTCATGGCGGCTCGCGCCGGCTACGAGTACGCGGGCGCGCACTTCAAGCCGTACGCCTTCTCGCTGCCGGACACCGGCAAGCGGCTCGCGGTCGCCACCGGCAACGAGAGCCTCGCCATGGGCGGCGTCGCTGCCGGCGTGAAGTTCTATTGCGCGTATCCGATGAGCCCCTCGACCGGCGTCCTCATGTGGATGGCACGGCATGGCCGACAGCTCGGGATCATGGTGCGGCAGGTCGAGGACGAGCTGGGCGTGATCAACATGGCAATCGGCGCCGCGCACACCGGATGCCGCGCGATGTGCGCCACCTCGGGCGGTGGATTCGCGCTGATGACGGAGGCGCTGGGCGCGGCGGCGATGATGGAGATCCCGCTGGTCTGCATCAACGTGCAGCGGGCCGGACCCGCAACCGGCGTACCCACCAAGACCGAGCAGGGCGATCTCTGGCAGGTGCTCGGCGCCGGGCAGGGCGACTATCCCCGCATCATCGCGGCGCCGACCAGCATCCGCGACTGCTTCCATCTCATCCCGCAGATCTTCAATCTCGCCGACAAGTTCCAGTGCCCTGGCATCGTGCTCGCCGATCTGCTCGAGTCGGAGGGCTTTTCCACCTTCGAGCCCGGGGAGCTGGACTTCAACCCGCCGCGCGATCGCGGCCAGGTCATCGGGCTCGGTGGAGAGGTGCCCGAGGTCAACGGCGGCTACAAACGCTACCGGATGACGGAAAGCGGCATCTCACCGCGCGCGGTGCCGGGCACGCCGGAGCACGCGCACGTCGTCGCCACCGACGAGCACGACGAGGAGGGGGTGCTCATCAGCGACGAGTTCACCGACCCGCACAAGCGGCAGGCAATCATGGAGCGGCGGGGACGCAAGATGGACGGGGTCCTCCCCCTGCTCGAGCCGCCGCGCTTCACCGGACCGGCGGATGCGGAGGTCACGCTGGTCGGATGGGGCTCGACCGAAGGAGTGATCGACGAGGCCGTCGAGCAGCTCGCCGCGCATGGCGTCGTGGCAAATCACCTTCAGATCCGATGGCTGGTGCCGCTGCAGTCAGAGGCCATCGCGCGGGCGCTGTCGGGCGCGCGCAATCTGGTCGTCGTGGAGAACAATTACAGCGGCCAGTTCGCCCGTTACCTGCGTTCCGAGACGGGCATCGCGGCGGACGCGCATATCCGCAAGTACGACGGGGAGCCGTTCATGCCCCATCACGTGGTGAGCGGCGTGGAAAAGATCCTCGCCGGCAAGACGACCAGGTACGTGCCGGTGCACGAGATCCGCGTTTGAGGAGGATTGCATGGGTGAGATCCAGATTGAGTCGAAGTCCCAGCTCCTGACCCGGCCGCGGCGGCCTGCGCTCACCGTCAAGGACTTCAAGGGGAAGGCGGACCCCGACTGGTGCCCGGGCTGCGGAGACTTCGGCGTTCTCAATGCGCTCAAGACGGCGGTCGCCGAGCTGGGCCTCTTGCCGCACGAGGTCCTCACCATCAGCGGAATCGGCTGCTCCTCCAACCTGCCGGGCTACATCAACACCTACGGCATGCATACGCTCCACGGGCGCGCGCTGGCCGTCGCGACCGGAGCCCAGCTCGGCAACCATCGTCTCAAGGTGGTGGTTACGGGCGGCGATGGGGACGGCTTCGGCATCGGCGGGAACCACTTCGTGCACGTCATGCGCCGCAACGTCGATCTCACCTACCTCGTGATGGACAATCAGATCTATGGGCTCACCACCGGGCAGGTCTCGCCCACCAGCAGGAAGGGCATGAAGACCAAGAGCACGCCCTTCGGCAGCGTGGAGAATCCGGTCAACCCGATCCCGATGGCCATCGTCTGCGGCGCAACCTACGTCGCGCGCGGCTTCTCCGGGCAGCAGAAGCACCTCGTCTCGCTGATCAAGGCCGGCATCGAGCACCGTGGATTCGCCTTCATCGACGTCTTCAGCCCCTGCGTGACCTACAACCACGACAACACGCACGAGTTCTTCAAGCAGCGCACCCGGAAGCTCGAGGAGATGGGGCACGATCCCACCGATCTGCACGCGGCCATCGAACGAGGCAGGGAATGGGGCGAAACCATCCCCATCGGGCTCTTCTACAAGAACGACGACGTGCCCGCGCTGGACGAGCTGGAACCCATGCTGGCCGAAGGCGGCGCGCTCGCGCGGCGGCCGCTCGAGGTCTCAGCGGAGAACGCCCGCGCGCTCGTCGAAGAGCTGCTTTGAATCTGCCAGAGCGCATCTTATGACCTCGGACCGAGCCAGGCGGCGGAGGCGCAAGCTGCGGAGAGGTTATGAGATGCGCTCCAGGTCCACCCACCCCGCCCAGAGGGCGAGGACCAGATACGCGAAGAGCGCCTGGACCGCGAAGGCGGCGGGGCCAGCGGGCGGCGGCATGAACGGAGTCGAAAGCGTCAGCGCCGCGAGGGTGACCGCAAAGATCCAGAATCGCGCGCGGAGCGGCTTCCTCCCGCGCACGTAGAGCAACAGCCCGGCACCGAGGGCGATCAACTCCAGAGCGAGCGAGACGGCGCGGTGGTTCCAGAGCCCGAGGCCGATCTTCGGCGTGCCACGCCACGCCAGGGGAAGGTCCGGCGTATGCATCGGCACGTCCAGGATGAAATGCGAGAAGACGGCGACGCCGATGATGGCAGCGGGTTTCCACGGCAGGTGCACTGCCCGAGCAGCGAGTGAGGCGAGGAATGCCCAGACGATCGCACCGAGCAGGCTGTGCGAGATGGGCATGTCGTAGAGCTCGTAGGGATTGTAAGCGGTGAAACCCGGGACGATGCGCAGGTGCTCGACGCCCGCCAGCACCAGACAAGCAAAGAGGATGTCCAAACCCTGCACCGCAAGGAACAACCAGGTCAGCGAGAGCGAAGGCGCGGCCCTTTTCGCCGCGAACGAGACCCCGTAGTGGCCGATGAACACGGAGCGCACATTCCCATCGGATGTCGCAGTTGACAATGGGCCTTCAGCCCTTGAGCGCCCCCGACATTCCCGCCACGTAGTGCTCGACGAAGAAGAAATACACCACCGCGACCGGCAGGCTGCCGAGCAGGGCGCCGGCCATCAGCGGCCCCCACTGGTAGATGTCGCCGCGGACCAACTCGGTCGCCAGGCCCACCGGCACGGTCTTGTGCGCGGGAGAGGACATGAATACCAGCGCGTAGAGATATTCGTTCCAGGAGAGCGTGAAGCAGAAGATGAACGCCGAGATCAGCCCCGGCGCGCTCAGCGGCAGGATGATCTCGAGGATGATCCGGACACGGCTCGCGCCGTCGACCATCGCCGCCTCCT
>Ga0209474_10004481_pt1 | contig 12070 bp, 14 predicted proteins | sample GraSoiAngelo_145_FD_185902 | JGI IMG/M metagenome (GOLD analysis project Ga0209474, IMG submission 185902) | Grasslands soil microbial communities from the Angelo Coastal Reserve, California, USA - 14_1009_05_20cm (SPAdes) (version 2) | ecosystem: Environmental > Terrestrial > Soil > Grasslands...
TGCGGAGCGGCGGGCCCGAAACAGCAAGGAGCGGGACGCGACCCGAAATGACGAGGGCGAGCACGAACAAAAAAATCCGGATGGTGTGAGGAGATTTAAGTGGTTGCATATGTTTCCTAAAACCAGTCGGCTGATCACTGTTCATGGCTCACTTCTTTCTCGAAGAACCTCTGATGATCGCTTCAAAGTTCAAGTAATCGCTGATGCGAAGTTCCTGCATATTGCGGGCAGAGGTGAGCCATGCATCTCTGTACCTTCAAACCTCATAACCAAAACGCTCCAGGTCGGATCGAACGCCCCGGCCAAGTTCAACCACTTTCGCCGCACTAGCTCGGCGCCATCGACCGATATTGCCGCGATCGCGAATCCCTTCGATAAGCGGCCCGACATCCATTTTGGGTGCTTCAAGAAATTCCAAAAGCCGCGTCACCGTTTCGGCCGGTTTCTGACACAAGTCTTCATAGCGGACCATGTGATAGCGGTTCTCGAGATAGTTTTGGGCAAACTCCAGCGCCTGGTTGTTGCTGACGCGCCACAACTCCAGTGCCGCCGCCTCTAAATTCCGCCACCAATCTGGCCCAAGCAACCAATGACCATTCTGTCGCAGAAAAAAAATGTTCTCCGATAGCATCATATCGCGTGCGTCTCGAATCATGTGGACAAATTTCAACTCCGGAAATCGATCCACCAGGAACGGGACTAGCCATAAACTGCGAGGATTTTTCCATCCCCAGCGAGCATCCGGCAACGAGATGCCGCGGCGATGAAGATACACCATCCGCTCGAAATCGCGGCGGGCGCGGGCCAACGTCCGGGAGTCAACATTTGGGAAATCCTTCAGGCTTTTCAGCCGCTTCGTGAGAAACCAGGCGATCGGCAGGGAATCTTCATTGCGCGGATTCACCCGGTTGCCCATAAACCAGCCGGCTTTCCGAAGCACCTGGGCAATCACCCGCGTGCCCGAACCGCCTGTAGCGCCGACAACAACCGGCGGTGGCGCAGAAGGATCGAGGGGCGGAACCTTCCATGGAATGGGTAGCGCGAGAGAAGAGCGATCGAGCCGCATACTAATTTGCTGCAGCCGCGAGCGTGGTCTGCTGCCCATTTTCAAGAACAGACGGATCCGCTCAAAGTAACCCCGCCATTTTGAGCTATTCACATTGCACGACGTTATTGAATCGCTAATCCCGGTCAGCCTTTAACCGTTGTTTTTCCGCAGCTTCAAGATTCGGTAAACCGGCGAACCAGCTATTCGGATGTCGCGGCGGGCCTCAATCTTGAAGATTTTCTCTACGCTTATTTCTAACCTTCGACAATCTGTGACATGAGGGCGAAGGGCTTTTCCTCGCGGCAGTGGTTTGCCTTGAATGAGCAAGCGTGAGCGCTTTTCTATGCGGGTCATCCATTTGAGCACCACGAAGAATGCGTTTTCGATGGGATAACCAAGTATAAGCACAGCGTCATGGTGAAGCACCCTCGCCAGTTCTTTGAGCGCAGTCTCAGGCTCGGGAATGTGCTCGATCACGCTTAGGCAGACCGCCAGATCGAATGTCGGGCCATCGTAAGGAAGATGGAGAAGGTCGGCTTCAGCAAGCTTGACGTTATCCAAACCCCGTTTATCCAGCATGCCTTTGGTGTAGTGCAGGACGGGTGCCAAATCGACCCCAACTACTTCGTGGCACCGTGCGGCGAGGCCGGGCAGAAGGAAGCCCGCTCCTGTTCCGGCGTCGAGGGCTCGATCACACGGGCCAGATGGCATCAGACCAAACGCGATATCGACCCGTTTACGAAAGAGTCTGCGCGCCAGGAAATTAGTTTTGAAATAGGCCTTGGCACAACCCGCCCGATATTCCGGTGCTAGATCAGGCCGAAATATCTCTTCCGGGTAATCTGTTTCAATCGGCAAAGGCGTTTCCATATTTTTCAATCGAGTATAAGATGGTGATGCCTTTATTCAAGCTTTTAGGGAGTTCGGTAGCTGCCGCAATAGGTCGGTCCCCCCTTTCTTAGTTTTGAGCTGATCGGGATTTCTGGCAGTTTACTTGTTCTATCGTTCGTGCATCAACCCTTGCTTTATGACACAGATAAAGCGTCGTACAATCGCGTACACACGCGCGCGGATCAGCAAACCAGAGTAAAGTCGCCGGATGAGCCCGACACAAATAGCCGCTGCGGGACCGCTCTCACCTACAGGTAGCTGGGGCACCAACCGAAGTCCCGTGGGTACTTACGGGGCAGTTAGCGCGTCGTGCGCGTAGGCGACAACCACCGGCAGGTTAAGCACGTCTGTCCGGTAAATCTCAATGTAACTCATCTGGTAGCCTAGGCCTATATCTACCGCATTGCGCAAGACGATCGCAGGATCAGCGGGAACTCCGCCATTCACCTTGTAGGTTGTATCGCCAAAGCACCAATACAACATTTGCCCGCCGATATCAGGACCGCTATTGAATAGAAACGCCCAAACGGTGCCCGTCGCCGGTGCCGCAGGAGTAAAGGCCGCGAGGGTGTTCTTTTGCACGATTAACCTCCCCGGCCAAGACGCGCGCGCATCCAGCACGGCATTATGTGCCACATAGTTCGCCGTGGGATCCAAGTTAGGACCAGACGCAAGATGACCATTGGTTCCCACGGAGAGAGTCACATATTGATTCGGGAAAGCCGCCATCGTGGCATCAATAATTTGCTTGCCTGCGGCCAGCATCTTGGCGGAGGTATAGCCGCCGGCAAACCACGCAGTCACGTCAGCAGGTGTGTGGGGCACGGCCCAGTCTTCGCTTTGAGAGTTAGCGAAGCTTGCTCCGACAATTTTCACCGCGGGGTTGTTGGTGAAATGCGCTCCCAAGGCTGCTATCATCGCTGTCTTTTTAGCCAGATAAGTCGGATCCCAGAAAACCGGTATGGTGGTCTGGCCGTTTTTGCCACCGAAAGTGAAGAATGTGCCGCCCGCGTCCGCGACCGCGGTGGTGACCCATGCGGGTTTATTCGCTTGGGTGCTAATCCGCAGCAAGACTGGCTTACCCGCAACTGCTGCCCTTGCTGTCACCTTATCCAGATACGTCCAGTCGTAAACGTCTTCGCTCGGCTCCAGATCACTCCAGTTCTGCCGTACGCTGATACCGTCTACGTCGACATTATAATATACCGAAGGGTCCTGGCCAGCCCCCGCCCCGACTGGTAGCAAGCAAAAGACTCCCCGAGGAGTTTGGGAGAATGCTTTCCCCGTCATCGTCGTTGTAAGAAATGCGCAGAGTAGCGCGCCAAACAAAAACGACATTCTAAACGAACGGGATCGACTGTGTTTTTTCTTGTTAATCAGATTCATTGCTGATGTTGCCTCCTAGTTTGATCGCGGGTCTGCGCCTTACGTCCTATCATTACACCAAGCCCCATTTGAGCCGACGGCTGCAACTGTCCGCTCATTTGTTTCTGTCTCGCCGCCTCGGAACGGCGAAAGCTTTCCGTCCGGTTTTCGTTTTTTTTTAACGAGCTTTTGTTTTTTTCCCGTTGCGAGTCGATTGCAAGTCGAACTAACGATAGTCGTGAAATTCGGGGATTTGCTTTTTATCCCTTCGCGTTTTAACGCTGCCGCGATGCCGGCCACGTGCATGAACTCGCCGGGATTACGAGATAAGAAATCGACAACGGCCTTCGGAACGCTCATGTTCTTGTATCTTCCGGTGCTCGCACGTGTCGGCGCGTCTTCTTGGAAAAGTTCCAGCACTCTGTCGATTGCCTCTGCCTTTTGCTTGAGGGCTTCCATCTGCCGTTGCAATTCAGCCTTCTTGAAAATTAATTCTTGTTTTGTCATTAACTGGTGGGGGTTGAAAACGTTGGGGTTGAAGCACTGAGGGGGGAAATCAATCACTAAAATTAGCTGATTGGTTCGGGATGCTATCAGTCCTGTTTGACTAGTCAACCATTTTTTTGAGTATCCCTCAATCTGTCCGATTGAGTCAACCGTTGACTCATTTGCATCTGCCTCGTCCTGCAGTCCGCTTGTTTTTCGCGGATGCGTTTTTCGTTTGCCCCGTTGCCGAGTGGTCGCGACGCTGCCCAGATGAAGGATCGATGGCGTTGGCAGCGCATCCCCCAGTTGTTGTGTATGCTATCGCTTCTTATTAATTGATTGAAAATCCATTAGCGTGAGATTGAAAACTCAATCACTAAAGGTTTGACCCGTTATCAGACTTATTTTCGGAATCAATCAGTTTGTCGCGCTCATTCGCAGTCCACCGGAACGGCTAAAAAGTTTATGCAATGAAAAAGACTTCTCTCGTAATTGCAGCGCCACAGTGCCGATGAGCGTGTTTACGCCCGCCCTCCACGTCTTTCTGGAATCAGAAATAGTGATGAGCAGCCGACTGAGATTGCGTTTGGACTACGAATCCGGGAAGCCCAGGCGCTGGCTGTTGGTTGCGCGCTCGATTATTCCAATATAATTAGTTTAGAAGCACTCAAACAGGTATGGAAGAGCCATTGAAGTTATGTTGCTGAGAGCGAGCAATCGCGAGAAGGTTCCGGGAGGGCTGGACAAATCGCCCGCCATCAACTCCATGAAAGATGGGATCCTCCCGGCTAGCGCCGCGCATACCATCGACTTTGGGTATATCCAGGGTGCGTGGCGACGTAGCGAGGCGATGTGTAGCAGCGAAACCGATCCTGTGGAGCCGCCGACAGTGAGCGAATTGGAGAAAGCGTTAGGCCAAGCGGTGGAAAAGTGCGACCTGTTCGCAAAAAATTGGAGGAACCGGATTTATCGAATCGAGCTTGCGCACGGCCGTCTCGTCCTCGGCAAACAGCTGGTCATGGGGACGGACGCAATGCTCCAGTATCAGTACGGAGAGCTGCGTGTCCTGGCGGCATTGCAGGTTCCCGGATTGCGCGTGCCGAAGGCGCTGGCTTTACTCCGTGGGAAACGGGTCTTGGTGATGGAATTCGCACGGGGCACGCCAATCCCGGCTCTGCTCCGGAAGGGCGCTAGTGCGAACGACGTGGTTTCTGCATGCGAGCTTGCCGGAAAAATCCTCGCGCGAATCCAAATGACTTGGACACAGAATATTTGCCCGATGCCTGTCGAAGCGCTCGCGCGTGATCTGGCGGCTGCTCCCTGGCAGCTTTCCGCCCGCGAACAAAAGATTCTCCGATCAGCGCTTGAAAGCCTCGCTGGCGCAAAAGTGCGGATGGGGCAGGTGTACTACGACTACAAGGCGGCTAATCTTCTGCTCGAGAATAATGAGTTGTTTCTGGTCGATCCTCCCGATAGATTGCGCGAAGGGGTGCACCTCTGGGATTTTTCGTGCTTCAGCAGCTCCATGCGGCGCCACTTATGGAGATTCAGCTTGCGGCGACCTTTCGATCGGCGGCGCGCGATCGTCAACAAAAGCCTGGTCGCGTTTGAGCAAGGGTATTTGACGAGCTTCACAAACAGGCATCCCGAGCCTCCTTTATTTGCACTGGCGGTGCGACTCTTCGAGCTACAACGCAACGCGGTCTTAATGACAATGCAGAAGGCCAAAGTGGCTCTCACCCGCCAGAAGGTGCCCATTGCCAAGGGCAGACGCCTAGGCAGTCCTCTCGTAAACCGACTGACCCTGCCTTTGCTGGAGATCGAAAAGCGGTGGCTCTTTCGGCAACTTACTCGCGAACTGCGCCGATGACTGGGCGCTACGCGGTTTCAGTTGGCTTGTCGAGCCTCTGCGTGTTGGGAATCTTTCGCTCTGTCCACCGCCTTTAGTGAACGCAGAATCGCTTCAAACACAGCCTCGGGCGAAATCTCATTGATGCATTTGCGGCCCGTGCGACATACTCCACTATAGTAACAGTCGCACGGAGTAGGTGGCTCTACAATCTCTCCGCGGCCGTAAAGCTCAAATTCATAGCGATTAAAAATATTGTTCAGCAGCACTAAAGGCGTACGCGCACCGATCGCTAAATGCATAGCCATGGTGACCGCACTGACAACGCACTGGCAACCCTCGATCATCGCATAAAAGGTTTCCAATGGTTGAACGCCCGAGGCTAAACAGCCCGTTTCGGCAACTAGCCGGGCTGACATTTCAACTTCCTCCGGGCCTCCTAATAGGACCGGTCGCAATCCGCGCGCCTTCAGCAGTTTGATCAATTCAATCCAGAACTCCGCCGGCCAAATTCGAGAAGGCCAGCGTCTTCCGGCCCCAATGTTTAGTCCGATTGCAGAATCTTTCGGTAGAAGCTGGGCCGCCCTTTCCCTTGCTGTAGCAGTCGTAGCGCGAAGCCAATATTCTTCTCTCCCGAAAGGTAACCCAGTGATGTCGAAAATCTCTTGAATGTAGCTCTGGCGATTGCAGCGGCTATATGGGTTATCTATACCGGTTGCAAATTTGTGCCATGCAGCTTTATCCACCGGATAAGGTACGCCGTCCCGAAGCGCGTAGCCTCGATACTCCCTCGCTTTCGTAGATGCGGCGATGGCACATGCCTCTGGATCCTTGTCCAGGTTCCAACAGAAATCCCACGTGCCCTGCGCTATTCGCGCCAGCGTTGCCGCAGTAGGATGGACCGCTTCACAAGCATCGGCGGGCAGAAGGTCAGGAGAGCGAGTGACCCAAAGTACCTTCGTGCCGGTCCTGGCGGGATCCAGAGCGCGCAGCAGAGGAGTTGACCTCAACACATCTCCAGGCGCACCAAGTTTAATAATAACCCCGCGTCGCTTCGTTAGCTGAAAATGGATACAGGTGCAGCGATGCCCCGCTTCCACGTGCGGCCAACAGGGGCGGTCGCCGAGATAATGTATGCAGTCCGTGCGCAGGTTCTCAATCAGCTCGCGTGCTCCAATCATGTTCGTCCATTCGCTTGTCAATACCTGCCAATTGTTCCGCTGACTCGCCTGCGACATCACAGGTTAAAGTTCGCTAACGGTCACCCGAATTATGATATTTTTTCACCTCGTGGGCAACTGTTTGGCTACGGTGAAGGCGGTCAGTTGCGCGAGCGCACCGACGTAAAGTAGGCCAACGGCGCAGGGGGGTCAAGCCGTTCCGACCTGCGATCCGACGTCAGGATAGCAGTCTTTTTCGCAAGGTGCGTTCACGGTATACTCAGTGGGTTACAGATTATTGTTAACCCCGATAAACCCTTCGCGCTCCATGTATAACATGATTGCCTTCGCCGCTTTGTCGGGCGTGACCTCGGCGGTCTTGATCACAATTTCCGCATCCTTAGGTTCCTCATAGGGATCCGAGATACCAGTGAATTCCTTGAGAACTCCAGCAGGCGCTTTCGCGTAAAGACCCTTCCGATCGCGGCGTTCGCAGATCTCGACCGGGGTCGAGCGTGTACCTCTTTTCGCGTGACGTCATACGGTGCAATTGGAGCACAAGTAGCAATCCACGATTTTTCGTAATCTCGGAAGCTACGTACCCAATCCAGCGAATATTGATATCTCGGTGTTCCTTGGAAAAACCGAGTTCTGAGGAAAGGTGTTTTCGAACCAAGTCTCCGTTCAGCAGCATCCTGACCGCCCATGTCAAGCAAATTAATCAGCAGAACGTTGGCAATAGTCGATTATGGCGCATTAGGGACGACGAAAAGACTGGGGAAACCGGACGGCATTTGTGATAGATTTGCCGACGGGGATAGGCATTCCAAAATAATTAGGCCAAGCGCCCGTTCGTCACGTCGCGAGCATCGCTCCGTTTAGTACGAAATTCCTACTTGACAAGTAGGAGTTGACCCGATTTCCTACTAGCATGATAGACATTAGTTCTCAAGATGCTACGGAATCCAAGCTTCGTGCCTTGATCAATCTCGGCAACGCTTTTAGTTGGGACACGCCCGATCCGGCGATTAGGCGCGGTCCCGACAGAGGAAACGCATCTCTAGAAATCTATTGTGAAAACAACAGGACTAATCGGGTTTGTTTGGTCGCTCCGCTTCTGCTCGAGTTCACTCGTAGCGTTTGGGGTTTTTCCGGCGAGCGCATTTCCCAACTGTCCTTGCGTCAGAACAAAAATGTAACCGCCAAGATTGGTTGTCGGTCATTAGCTACAGAAGCGCAAAAAGCGCGCAACGGAACAAGAAATTGAAACATGAACTATGAAACGAAACCTATTAACGCTTATGGCCGGGGTGCGATCGTGCTCGGCGGCTTTGTCATGGTGCGGGCAAAACCTGGATCTGGCCCCGAACACTTCGGGCTGGCACAGGAAAGATTTATGCTTCAACGATTAACAAAAGAATTGAGCCTGACGTCTGAGCAACAGACAAAGGTTCAGCCGATTATTGATCAGGCCAAACCACAGATCGCCGCCATTCATCAGGAGGCGATGCCGAAAATCAAAGCGGTGATGGACAGCACGATGTCGCAGATTCGGCCACTGCTCACACCTGATCAGCCTGTAGTCCCGCTCCCGTCAACGTGAGTTCAATGAACGAGCAAAGCCGCACCGAATTATGAAAGAGACATTCTGGAGTAAACTGCGGGAATTATGGGCAATTCGCCGGCGCTGCCAACAGATCAAGCTTCAACAACGACAGGATCGGCTTCCGCGAGCAAACGAATTTTATGGCGGAACGCAGCGACTAGCTAAAATTATATTGCCAAAAAGGCGCATGCTTAGATCAACTGGACAGAGCGCCCGATTCTCATCGGGGGCGTAGGAGTCCGAACCTCAATTCGTGACAAGCGAGTAAACTTCCAGCATAGGTTTTGGGTTACGGAGCCCCAGCGGAACCTGCGCAACCGAAGATTTGGTCGGTTTGACTAATGTCCCTCGTAAGATTGCCTTTGATAGGTGCCGATGATGGGATTCGAACCCATACCCTGCTTTTCGCAGGAACGGATTTTAAGTCCGTTGCGTCTGCCATTTCGCCACATCGGCGGGATTGCCGTGCCATGTTACATGGTCTTCTGCAAAGACACCAAAATGAATTCAATTCCGGAACGTATTTATCAAAAATATTGACCTTGACTCCGTAGATCGAGTAAAAATGCCACACGGCAAGAACTTACGACGGCGTATTTCCGCAAGTAAGGCGTAACCCCTCAATGCCGAAAAGAAATCGAAAGATGCCAAAGGCAAAAAAGCGGGGAATCCGTAAATCAGCGCCAAAAAAAGGCGCGCAAAAATCCGCCTCTGCCAGCGCCGCAGTTGCTGCAAATTTTCCAGCACCGGTTCCCACTGGCACTGTTTCACCCAATAACGCTGCCGTCATCACCGATGGGTCAGGGGATGAGCATGGTCTTGGTCATGTTTATACGTATGACGCAGGGGATTTCGAACATCCCATGTCGCCGCATGTCGGCGAAATCGACGGCGATCCAATGACGCAAACTCAGGTCCATGCGCTTGGTCCAATTCTGAATCAGCAGAAAACGCAGTCGTGCGTCGGTCATGGTTGGACACTGTTCGTCACAAGTGCACCGCAACTTACTTCTCCCGGACCGGATCCGTATCGGATCTATCACGAAGCGCAGCAACTCGACGACATCGCCGGTGAAGAGCCGGTCTACTTTGGAACAACTGTTCGCGCTGGCGCCAAGGCAATGCTGCAAGACGGTTGGATCACGGGCGACTATGTCTGGGCGGAAGATGCGCGTGTGCTCTGGAAATATGTCCTCACGCGAGGACCGGTTGTACTGGGTTCAGATTGGTTCGAAGGGATGAATCGCGTGGACAATAACGGGTTTGTAACTTTATCGGGGGCTCGCGTTGGCGGGCACTGCTATCTCTGTTATGGAGTGAGCGCAAGCGACCGCGCTTTTCTTTGTGCAAACAGCTGGGGGAAGACTTGGGGCGACGGCGGTATCTTTCTGTTTCGCTTCGACGATGCGCGTACGCTCTTTTGGCGGCAGCAAATGGTGGCGTGTTCGGCCGTCGAGAGCGGTTGAATTTGTTTTGAAATTTTTCATGCACCGAAAACTGGTCCTCATTTTTTCGATCGTCGCGTTGCTGATTAGCGGATGCGTGCAAACGCAGCCGAATCACACCATCCCAGGAACGGAACTCAAAAAGATTATCCAGCTTGATCTCAAAACTAATCAGCCAATCAAGTCATGGAACGCGCAGGCCGACACCATCCGACAACATTTTGCGCCGCCGGTGGGCATCACTTTCAAAGATGCTGATAGCGGAAAGACTGTCCACTTCGATGGCAGCTACAAGATTGAATCGTATCAAACCTCGCCGAACCTTCGGTAAAGGTAAGGAACTAACACCGCAAAGGTCTGGCTAGTGTTGTCAAACCGAGATTCCTATAATTGATTTCCGAATGGCCAAACAAAGGAACCGACGGAGGAAGGCAACTGCGACATTGCCGAAAAATCCAAAACCGCCCGCCGGTTTTGATGCCGATGTTTTCATCCAAGCCGGCCACGAGAATACGCCCGATAACAAAACTGGAGGTGAAGGACCACTCGGGAACGAAATTGATTGGACGCCTATCGTGGCAGACGAAGCAACCAGAATTCTTCGTCAGGCGGGAGTTAGCACGATTCGCGAAGACGCGAGTTTGAAACGGCCGGAGCGGCAGAACCAGCGATTTCGTGTCCGGATCGCGGTATTTCTGCACTTCGACGATCCAGACGGTGGTGAGACGGGCGCCTCAGTTGGCTTCAAAGGGTCTAGTGATGAGCCTGCCGCTGCAGCTTGGAAAAAACTTTATAGCAAATTTTTTCCCTTCCCCTTCATGCGCGATAATTTCACCCCCGATGAGGCTGCCTATTACGGCTTCAAGTTTACTATCACCACGGATGCCGAGTTTCTGATCGAGTTTGGCGATCTCGGTTCCCTTCGACAAGCGCGCTGGATGAAACCGCGGCTCAAGTGGATGGGCAGATTGCTCGCGCACTTTCTGAGTCAGCGGATCGATAAGGGTAACGTGCCGTTGCCGGATTTTCCCACGGACGTGACAGATCCGCACTCGGACAGCGAAACTGAACTTCACGATCTGCATGTGGTTCCCAGGTCGCTTCCGAAACGCCTACCTGATTATGCAGCGCAAAGACTCAGCGCCGCCGCCGGTGTGCCCTGGGACAAAGCGGCGGCGATGCCGCAATACAACGTTTACAAAGGTATCATGCCAGACAGCTTTTGCTTGTTCCAAAACCTGAGTGCCATGCCACTGCCCGGCGTCGTTTCCGCAGTCATTTACGAGACAAAATTCGCAATTGATAGCGACGGAAGTTCGGACGCGAGCGATCCGGACCATCAAAGCAAAACCAGTTTGCGTCACGCCGATGGGAGCAGTCTTGATGCGCGCACGGAATCATTTGGAGCGATTCCGTTGGATCGGGCCGAGGCGGCTGCTGAAGGATTGCAAAAGTTAGCTGGGGTGCCGGACTTTGGTGGAATCGGTCTGCGCTTGGGCGATATCGGCATCGCTTTTTGGAAGAACGCGTCTGCCGTATTCGTTTATGGCGACAAAGGACCGCCAAACGCAGTGGGCGAAGGCTCGATCAAAATGGCGGATCTTCTCGGCATCGATTCCGATCCACGTAACGGTGGTTTTAACGACAGGGATCTGCACGAGATGGGACGCGGGGTAACGCACATCGTCTTCCCCGGGTCCAGCGATGTTCCGTTAGGTAAAATCAAAACTCAACGTAACCCGGCGCAAATAGAAAAACTTGGTCAAGCGCTCTTCGCAAAATTCTGCAACCAGTAAATCCGATATGATAGCTCACACGATCTGCCGTCGATTCCGCGATTTCTCCTTTGCAACACGCAAGGCTGGTTTCTGAAATTCGTGCGTCCTCGTTACGGAGAAGGCGCGCCTCCTTGCTTAACCCAATTCGGCGGTCGCTTTTCATTGAAGGCGGCAATGCCTTCGCGCGCTTCATGAGATTCGCGGGCTTGCATGTGATACTTCAATGCAAGATCAACATCTTCCTTCACCGAACGCCACCAGAGTTCTTCGATCAATCGTTTCGTTTGCGCCAGCGCGTCTGGGGCACCTTGCAAGACCGAATCAGCAAACCTTTGTGCTTCGCTCATTAAATTCTCTTGAGAGACGACGCGATTTACGAGGCCGATCTCCTTCGCGCGTTCGGCAGAAATCAATTCGGACCCCAGCAATAATTCGCTCATGT
>Ga0209474_10004486_pt1 | contig 12060 bp, 14 predicted proteins | sample GraSoiAngelo_145_FD_185902 | JGI IMG/M metagenome (GOLD analysis project Ga0209474, IMG submission 185902) | Grasslands soil microbial communities from the Angelo Coastal Reserve, California, USA - 14_1009_05_20cm (SPAdes) (version 2) | ecosystem: Environmental > Terrestrial > Soil > Grasslands...
CTTCGGTGCTCTAAGACGATCGCCTCGACGATGTAGCGACCCCGGTTGGACATGTACCACCTCCGAGATTGGTGGTGTCCACTATGTCTTGCGACATCTGTCCACTATGTGGTGAAACCACACACCGCCGGGGCTACCAGTTCCAGGTCGCGAACCCGCACATTGGGCGTGACCCCAATCTCCAGTCGAACTAAGAAGGAGGGCGAGCGCGACGGCGCCCGCCCACGATAGTCGCGACAGCTACGCCGGCGCTCCGCTTGGCGCGGGGACCACGCCGATCTGGATGAGGAATCCATACATGTCCACCACATCCCAGTGCTCCGCCATCCGGCCGTCCCGCAGTTGGTGAATGTCAACGCCTTGGATGGTGTAGCTCTTGCCACTCGGCGGGAGCCCCAGGAACTCGCCCACCTGGGTGCCGCGTGTCGTCCACAAGACAGCCACCTTGTCACCCTCGGCGATCAGATGCTCCAGCGTGAACTGTTGTTTGAGGCCCGTGCGCAGGGTGTTCACCCGCTGACGCAGACCCTCCAGACCCTGGCCGTGTCCTGGGAACGGATTGTGCTCCACGTAATCGGCGCGCGCGATGGTGTCGAGGACGTCCAACCGGCCCTGCATCAAGACCTCCTCGTAGTAGCGTCTGAGCAGCTGCTTGTTCTCGGTTTCTGACAATTTCGTCTTCTCCTCTATTTGTGGATGGGCCCGCCGACCTGGCGGTAGAAGGCCCACATGTCAACGACGTTCCAGTGGGCTGCCATGCGTCCATCTCGCATCGTGTAGATGTCGACTCCGTCGAACTCAACTCGCTTACGCGTAGGCGTCAAACCCAGGAACTCGGCCGAATGAACGCCCGACAGGGTCCAATGCACGGCAACCCGGTCGGCATCGACGATGACGTCGTGCAGCTCATGTCGCGGCTGGAAGGCGGCACGGATCTTGGCCACCCTGAGCTTCAGACCCTCGCGCCCGCGGCCCTGACCGGACAGGGCGACGTGGTCTTCATAGTCCTCGACTGCAATCTCGTCCAGGAGATCCAGGTTTCCGGCGCCGATCACGTCGCGAAAGAATCTCAGGATGCTGGTCCGATTGCGCTCCAACGTCATCAGCGTCATCCTGGGCACAAATGCCGGGGCGGACCACGAAATCTGCCCACCGACTAGGTCACCGGCTTGCGAGTGGCGATCGTGACTGAGCACGCCCACCGACTGGGTCCAACCCTGAAGCACTTGCGCTCAACGGCGGGGTTGACACAAGAGGAGCTCGCTGAGCGCTCGGGGATCAGTGCCAGAACCATCAGCGATGTGGAGCGTGGGCTCCGAGGCACTGTGTACCCACATACCGCGCGCCGGCTCGCCGCGGCCTTGGGGCTCGAAGAAAACGCCACATTTCGCTTCGAGGCGGTCGCAGTCGGACGTACCACCAGTAAGCCACAGGGCCCGACTGGTGCACTCCCAATCCCTCCGACATCCCTTCTGGGCCGTGCAGACAAGATGGCGAAAGTGGCCTCGGCGTTGAAGGACCCACGTGTTCGTCTACTTACCCTGACAGGGCCGGGGGGCATCGGAAAAACCCGCCTGGCGATTGAAGTCGCCGCCATGCAACAGACATCATTTCCGGACGGGGTCTTCTTTGTCTCCCTCGCTGAGGTCCATGATCCGGAGCTGGTGGCGCCTGCGATCGCCAAAGCCCTCGGCGTGGTCGAGATCGGAGAGGGAATTCCGCTTCTGATCGAGCGATGGCTAGCAGGACGTCAAGCGTTGATCGTGCTCGACACCTTTGAGCATCTGCTCCCAGCGGCCCTGCTGGTCGCGTCAACAATCGTCCATGCACCCGCGAGCAAGTTCCTCGTCACAAGCCGTCGGCGCTTGAATGTGCGGGGAGAGCATGAGTTCCAGGTGCCGCCGCTCGACCTCTCCGCAGCGGCCGCCCTTTTCGAAACGCGCTCCGAAACGGCTGAGCATGACCCGGCGCTGATTGCTGAAATCTGCAGCCAGCTTGACGGCCTTCCCCTCGCTGTTGAACTGGCCGCCGCGCGCACCAAACACCTTGCACTACCGGCGCTCGCAAGCCAGCTGAACAATCGTCTGGGCTTGCTGACCGGAGGTCCCATTGACCTGCCTCTCCGCCAGCAAGCGATCAGGGAGACGGTGGCCTGGAGCCACGACCTGCTCAAGAAATCCGAGCGCATACTGTTCCGGCGATTGGCAGCCTACTCAGGAGGCTGGACTCTGGCGTCGCTCGAAGCTGTCTGTGACACACCGGAGCCGCTGTCCGTCATCAGTGGTCTGATCGAACAAAGCCTGGTGAGTCTGACCGGACAGGGTGTCGAGGCTCGATACGGCATGCTCGACGTCATCCAGGAGTATGCGGCCGAACGCCTGCTGGAAGCGAAGGAGATCGATTCGACCGCGCAGCGGCACGCTCTTTATCACCTCGAGCTTGCGGAAGAAGGTGAAGCGAAGCTGGTCGGAGCCCGTCAGGAGGAGTGGTACCGACGGCTCGATGCAGAGCGAGGCAACCTCCGACGTGCGATTGCATGGGCGCTTCGGCAGACCAACAACGCCTCTGCGTTGCGCTTCACAGTTGCCCTCTGGCGCTATTGGCGCTACTCCGGCGAATTCGCCGAAGGACGCCGCTGGTCCGAGGCGGCGCTCGCAATGCCCGGCGCAGCTCCCGCGTCGCTGCGGGCAAAGGCACTGTGGGGCACTGCATTTCTGGTCTATCCGCAGGGCGATTACGGCAGGATGGCCGAGCTCGCGCCGGAGTGTCTCGACATGGCCCGGCAGGGCGGAGACCCGATGGACGTTCGCAATGCGCTGACCGTCATCGGCCAGCTCGCGATGTGCGAAGGCCGCTATGCCGACGCGATGGAGCCTTTTCGCGAATCGCTCGATGTATGCCGGCGTCTTGGGCTGAGCTGGCAGCTCGGCACCTCACATCTCAATTTCGGAAACGTACTGCTTCATTTGGGGCATACGGCAGAGGCCGATCGGATCTATCGCGACGGGCTGGAGATCTATCGGAAGCTGGGCGACGCGACCTTCGCAGCAAGGATGACGAACGCTTTAGCGCACGCCGCGCTTGCCGAGGATGACTTCGAGCGAGCGGACGGTCTGGCAAGGGATGCGCTGACAGTCTTTGCCACGCAGCGCGAACGGATTGGGGTCGCCGAGGCTCTTGACACCCTGGCTGCGATCGCCGCGGCGCGCGCCGATTCAGAGCGCGCCGCTCGCTTGGATGGAGCCTCCGAAGGCATTCACGAAACGATCGCTTCCCGACCGGCTCCGTTCGAGCGCGCTATCAGCCGGCGATTCATTAAGGCCTCGCAAGCGGCGGTGGGAGCAAATCGGTGGCAATCCGCCTGGGAGGCCGGTCATGACCTGAGCCTGGAGGAGGCAATCGACTTCGCGCTGAGCTGAGCTACCGCCCAGCCGCGGCGCCCCTTCGTCGCTGCGGCCAGGACCATCGCGGTGAGCACGCGGACTGCCTCTTCGTCGGTCAGTCTTTGCTCTGCGACGAGGGACTGCCATGTTGTGACGGCGGTCGCATGAACGAGGGCGGCAGCGAGCACCTGGCGCATGCGCCCACGCGCCTTCCATGGCTCAAGCAACACACCCGGCATAGCACGCAGACGATCGGCTCGACCTGGCAGAGCGAGCAGCTCCGCCCGCAGACGAGGCCTGTCGCGCATGATGACTACCAGGCCGGCACCGGCGACTCGATAGTAGGCGTAGAGCTCGCCCAGAGCTAGCCGGACGCGTTCTATCGGGTCGGCGATCCGGCGCCATTTGTCGGGCTGAGGAGGTGGCCATTGCTCGAACGAATGGCTCGTGCAGGCACGGAAGAGTGCGAGCTCGTCGGGAAAGTGCCGATAGAAGGTCCTGCGCGTCACACCGGCCTTTTCCGCGATGGCCACGTCGGTCGTGTGTGCCGGACCGATCGTGTGGTGGAGCGCGACGGCGGCGTCGACAATGCGCTCGCGCGTTTCATCCTGGCGCTTGGCGCGGCGGTTGAGTACGTACTTCCTGGCGATTTAAGGGATCTCCAGTGTGACTTGATTATTGACAAAGGCCGTGCTACGGATTATTGTCACGATCAGTATACAACTATGGATCGTCAATATGGCGTGGAGAAGAATTGATATGAGAGTTCAAGAGCAGCGGTTGCTCATCGTTCGCCCAGGTGAGGGTAGGTCGGCGAACCTAGGAGGGTTGGGTGTGGACTTCAAGGTGTGGGGTCACCAGACCGGTGGCCGCTTCGCCATCGTCGAGCACCCGATCCAGGCGAGATGCCTCATCCCTCCGCACACGCACAAGATGGAGGACGAGCTGTCCTACGTTCTCGAGGGCCGGGTCGGGGTGCGGGTTGGGGACGACGAGGCCGAGGCGGGAGTCGGCACATACATCTACAAGCCCTGCGGTGTCCCGCACACGTTCTGGAACCCGACCGATCAGCCTGCCAGGCTGCTGGAAATCATCTGCAAGGCGGGCTTTGAGAATTATTTCGTCGAGATTTCCGAGCTGTTCGCGACAGGCGCCAAGCCGGGCGGTACGGAGCACGAGGCGATCGCGGCCCGGTACAACGAGAGTCACTTCATGGACTGGGTGCCTGAGCTCAAAGCGCGGTATGGGCTGAAACTTCTGGGCGAGTCCTGATCGGGGTCATGAGCCACAAAACGGCCAAACCATGAGGGCCCATTGAAAATCTCGACTCGGTCCAGAAAGTTCGAATAGCGTCCCGCTTGGGCTACTCCAACACGCGGCCGGCCGCTACGTTGCTATGGGATAGAGCCGGTCGCCTGACGCCCACTTCATTCCGGTGTGACTCAGTCCTCTTGCGGGAACGGTTCGTCCCGTAACGTCGCTCGCTTGAGAGCTGTCCTGGCTACGAGCAGCGCCACCTCTACGACGTCGCGGTCTACCTCTTGAAGGGCATCCAGGTTTACCCGCTCCAGGGCGTCTACGAGTTGGATCAATGCTGCTCCGATCTCGTCTTGTGGTAGCTCTCTCATCGCGTGTCGAGACTATGCCGACCTTGTGGTTCGGTTGGCGCCGAGGCTAGACAGGCGCGGCAAAAATGCGCCACTCTCGTTCGACTCTCCGAGTTAAGCCGAAAGTACGACGCCTGGAACCTCGTCCGGCTCAACCAGTACATCGAGCCGGCCGTCAGTTGTTCGTTCGGCGACCAAGCGCGCTGGTTGCAGATCTACTTCTGAATTACGGTTTCCGCGGGCCGAGCTGTCGTTATCGGATCCGCGTGTCGATGCAAGATCTTCCACCCTCCGTCTTCTCGGCGAAGGATGCTCGTGACCCGCAGAGCCCCTGAGACTGTCTCTTCGCTGCCGCCGACCTTGGCCTTGAACCGTTCTACTTCGACGATATAGGCCAAATCCTCCGTGACGTACTTGGCCGCTCTTTCGAAGCCCGTGGCCTCGCCCTCTCGGTAATTCGATGCCGCACGTTCCATGGTCTCGGCAACTTGCTTCCATCCAGTCGTAACGGGGCCGAACGGATTGGCAAGGCTGGCGTCTTCCCGGTGGGAGTACAACGTCTTTGCGGGTTCGGGATTGCCGCTGAAGAACTCGTTCAGTGCTAGGTGATAGTGCTCGATAAACTCGTCCAAATCCGACGTGGCCATCTGCGTATCTCCTCGATTCCAAACGATGACTCACCTAATCATGGCTTACGAACAGCATCTTGCCCTGCGAAGGGCTGGCGGGGCTCAGGCGATCCGAACTTTAGCGACAGGTCAGGGACCTCCGGCCCGATTCCCTGTGTTCGCCGCGGCCTGACGCCAGAGCCGAGCCATTTAGCGGCGGGCTGGAACGACCTTGACGGGCAGCATGGCCTCGAGTACATCCGCCGCTCGACCAGCGCCGCCCTTACCAATCCGCGTCTTCAGAGCGACCGCGGCCTCGCGGTATGACGAGGTCGAGAGAACCGTCTGGACAGCCTCTCTGATCGTGGCCGGTGCTGAGTCTTGATCGATCTGCACACCTGCGCCGAGGGTCGTGACGCGCTGGGCCAGGTAAATCTGGTCGGACATTGGATTCGGAAGGCAGACCAGTGGAACCCCTTGAAGCAACGCCTCGGTCAACGTGCCATGCCCAAGATGCGTGACGCACACGGCAGCCTCGGGCATCAACGCCCGATGCGGCAGGTAGTCGCGAACCACCGCGTTCGCGGGCACGCGAACAGCCGCCATATCGACCGCCACTCCGGCTGTTGCGACAACCCTGACCGGCAACTGAGAGAGCGCATCGAGGATTCGTTGCAAGCGATCGGTTTGCGGACCATAAGCCGTGTGCGTGGTCAGGCCGACTAACACCAATGGGCGGTGATCGCTTCCATCGAACAGCGCCTCATCGAGCGACTCTTTCGCAGGACCGGGTATTGGTCCGACCCAGTGCCAATTGGCGGGCGCCTGCAGGTTGTAGTCGTCAAGTTCGGGCAGCGTTGCCACGATCACCTGGATTGGTTCGGTCAAGTCAAGCAATCCTGTGAGCGGAGCGATGTCGTGAGCCTGGCGAGTCGCATTGATCGCCGCAAGAAATGGTGCCGTGAACGGCGAGGGCTTGAAGAATGCGGCTGCAGTGTGGAACAGAACGGCTGAGGGCTGGGCAAGAGCAGCGGCGGCAGCGAGTGCCATGTGCAAGCCAGAGTCGACGACCATCGCGTCATGTCCTTTGGCTAGCTCGGGCACCTCGACCAGGTGATCTGGATTGGCAATTACCCCTCGAGCCAGTGCCATTCGCATTTCCATCTCGCTCACCCCGACGGGCTGGACGAACGAGCCGCTTCGGGGCAGAGTCACAAACGAGAGCCCGGCTTCCTCGAAGCGTCGCCGCTGGGACTCGTATCCGGCAACCGTCACCGCGTGGCCCCGTTGTTTCAACTCGGTAGCGATGCCGATGGTCGGTGGATGGTTACCGCCACCATCAAATGTGAAGAACAAGATTCGAGCCATTGCCCCTACTCCTCCTTGATTAGAGCCGCCACGATGCGGCTCACGATTGACTCGGCCTTGCGCCGAGAAAGTCCCAGGTCCCTGCGCAGCTGCTTCCACGTCGACACTTCGCAAACGACGGCCAGCGCTGTGACCACCTCCTCGCGCTCCGTGCGTGGGATTCTCGCCAGTTGAGGCGCGAACGCGGACTCGACCCATTTGCGATGAATGGCTCGGGCTCGATTGAGCCATTGGTGCATTCGCGGCCGGGTGTACTCGAGAGCCTGCGTCCGCAGGAAAAAGTCGCCCGACTGTTCGTAGTCATCGAAGAGGCCTCTGATCGCCGCGCGGACATCGCCGACTGGTGCGCTGCGTAGGCCGGCCATGTGGTCGCGCCCCCATGCCTCCAGGGCATCGATGAGCGCGGCTTTGGTGCGAAAGTGACGCGCCACCGTCATCGCGCTGACGCCCGCATGGGAAGCGGTCTCTTCGACTGTGATCGCGTCGGGGTTCAGCTTCTCGCGCAGGAGCTCGCGGAAAGCCTCGAGGATCCGGATCCTGGTCGCCTCGAATGACTCCGCCCGTTGGCGCATGTTGTAGGCGCGTGCCATTTGACGTGGGGGCAATCTAACATCAAATCGCGGCGGATGTCAATATTCGCGATAGCCGACACCAACGCGAAATCCGGGGGCGGCCTAAATCCGGTAGCTCGTCAGAGGGATCCGGCGGCAGATCTCGTCTTCCCGGCCCACCTACCGGGATGAGATCCGGCCAGCCACTGCAGGCACAAGGTACTAGCTCACATGTCGCCTGGCGGTCATGCAGCATCAGCCCAAACAGGGATCTCAGCAAAAGACCAGGCGGGTTTCGTAGGTGTCGCGTCGAATCCCGCCGGGGCTACCACCTCCTACAAGAAAGTTCCGCGGGTTTGGTCCCAACCATGTGCTTGTCTTCAGCTTCAAAAGGTTGAGAATCGGTCCGGCGTGGACCGAGAGATCAAGTTGACCGAGCGGGGTCAGCAGGTCGCGGAGCTTATAGCGCTCGGCCTGAGCAACCGGGACATCGCGCGGCGCCTTTTCCTATCCGAGCGCACGGTCGAGTGGCACGTCGAACAGGTTCTGAATCGCCTTGGATTCAGCTCGCGGACGGAGATCGCAGCCTGGATCGGCCGGACCCAAAGCGGTACTCCCGTCCGGTCGCCAGGGAGAAAAGGCAAAGGCAACATCCCGGCCCCTCTGACCAGCTTCGTCGGCCGGGAACGCGACCTGACGATGGTGCGAGATCTGGTCGCGGCCAACCGATTGGTGACCATCGTGGGACCAGGTGGAACCGGCAAGACACGGCTGGCGCTCAGGTTGGCTGAGGAACTGGAGCCGAGTTATCGGGATGGCGCGTGGCTGTGCGATCTCGCCCCGGTTGCAGATCCGGCCCTGGTCGGTGACGCGGTGGCGCAAGCTCTGGGTCTTTCGCAAGAGACGCCTGACCGCATGGCTGCGGCGCGTGAGTATCTAAGGGAGCGGAGCGCTCTCCTGGTCGTCGATAACTGCGAGCACCTGCTCGGGGGTGCGGCTGATATGTCACTGGAGCTCTTGGGCGCGTGTCGCGACTTGCGCGTACTGGCCACGAGCCTGGCGCCGCTCGGCGTGCTGGGCGAAGCCGTCTGGCAACTCCAGCCGTTGCCGCAAGGGGACGCGGTCCGACTTTTTGTCGAGCGCGTGCACGCAGCTGCTCCTGGAGTGCAACTCGATGACACGACGCAGGTCGCGGTCAATACCATCTGTGACCGCCTCGATGGCCTCCCACTCGCGCTCGAATTGGCGGCGCCACGCCTGCGACAGCTAAGCGTCAAAGAGCTGGCAGATGCGGTTCCAGACTCAACAACGACATCTCCAGGGGACCGGCATGGAAGCCTGGACGCCCTCGCGGCATGGGGATACAGAACGCTAGACGACAGCGAACGCAAGCTCTTCCGACAACTGGGCGTGTTCGCCGGCTGGTTCGAGCAAGACGACGCCACTTCTGTCGCGGGTGATGGTGCGGGAGTTGAGATGCTGCTGAACAGCCTTGTCGAAAAGTCCATGGTGACGGCGGGGCGCACATCACAAGGCCGCCCGCGTTATCGACTCCTCGAAATGTTGCGGGCGTTTGCCCGACGTCGGCTGGATGAGGCCGGCGAATCTCAGGAAACCAGATTGGCCCATGCGGAGCGGATGGTCTGGCTCGCCGAGCGCTTGGGGCTCAACACCGCCGGTAGCGGGGTGTGGGTGTGGCCCAAGGTCGAGGGCATGGCCGATGACATCCGGGCTGCGCTCCGCACACTGCTGGAGTTGCGGCCGCGGCGCGCGGCGTGGATGGCGGGCACGTTGCGATGGTTCTGGAGAGGGACCGGGCGACTTGGAGAAGGCGTCCGCTGGAACCAGATGGCGCTCGAGGCCTGCGCCGACACCTGTTTGGAACGCTGTTGGGCATTGCACGGGCACGCGGTATTGCTTCTTCGCCTGGGGCGTCTGGACGAGATGATGTCCTGGTTTCGGGAGGCGACAAACCTGGCCGCATTACCCGAATGCGCCGAGATGCGTGGTGAGCTGCTGCTCGCCGAGGCATTGGTCCACGCCGGCTTGGGCGACCTTGCCGCGGCGGAAGCGGCAGATCGCCTGGCGATCGTGGAGCTGACGCAGAGAGGACAGGTCGACCGGGCAAGCCTGGTCCTGAACGATCTCGCAACCATGCTGCTCATCCAGGGTCGCGCCGAGGAGGCACACGGCGTGGCGGAACGCTGTGTCCAGGACCTCCGTCGGATCAAGAGTGGCAGGCTCCAGGTCGCCCTGGACACGCTAGCTCAGGCCGACTGTTTCCTCGGGCAGGTAGACCAAGCACGAGCCCGGTGGTTGGAAGCGGTTGCCATGAGTCTGGACACGGGTGAGGTGACTGCAGTGGCGACATGTCTGGAGGGCCTGGCTTTCGCCGCCGGCATGCGGCGGAGAACAGCGGTCGCGCTGAAGCTCCACGGGTGTGCCGATCAACTCTTGACCCAGGCTTCCGACAGTTACGTGGCTGAGCCGCTGGCACCGAAAGTCAGGGAACTTGTGGGGCGACTCGAAAACCAGGTCGGGCCTCAACTGGCAGCGCTCCTGAGGGCCGAGGGCGAGGCCCTGGTGATCGACGAAGCCATCCAGATGGCCAGGTCCGAGGGCTGAAAAACAGGTACTCAGAACCCGTACTGACCCACGTGGTCTCCCGGGGGACAGGGCGGGCAACCGCACTTAGGCTGCTGCTCAACGCCTGACGGATCCGATAGGCAAACCAATAGGAGGACCGCAAGAAATGCAGGCCATCATGACGATCAATCGCTCGGGGACCATCGGACGAGCCAGGCTCCTGGCCAGACTCGCTCTCGCGCTGGCAGCCGCATTGGCGCTGGGCTTCGGCCTTGGCCACGTCATCGCACCGGGGAGCCAGGCCCAGCAGCCGATTGTTAGGTTCGTGCCGGTGACGGTGAACGGCGACCAGCCGAGTGGGGCACCCTCTCACCGCGAACTCTGGTAGGCGGTCCGACAGCGACGGAGGCCGGGCTTCGAGCCTGGCCTCCTCGTTTTGCTGTCAAGGAGCGCATGGGGTAGGCCCGAATCACGCCGATAAGTGTCTTTGGAGCGAGGGCCCAGACAAGATCGGTGGCAATCGCGACTTCGACATTCCGCAATGTGCTACAATGTGCTACATGCAAAGGGTCGGAATCAGAGACCTTCGTCAGAACGCCAGCGCGGTCTTGCGTCGCGTTGCAGCGGGGGAGGTCGTTGAAGTGACCGACCGGGGCCGAGCCGTTGCGCGCATCGTGCCCATGCATGAGGCGAGCAGGCTTGAACAGCTTGTGGCCGAGGGACGAGCGAGCAGCGCAACAGGAGATGTGCTCGACGTCAAAGCGATGCCGCGCATCGCTGGGAAGCCGGCTCTGTCAAAGATCCTGGCTGACATGAGGGCAGATGAGCGCTGAGGTGGCTTACCTCGACACCTCGGCGGCGGTGAAGCTCCTGGTGACGGAGCGGGAGTCGCCTGCTTTGCGCAGGTGGCTTCGTCGGCGGCCCGACCGCGCTTCAGCGGCGCTGCTGAGGGTCGAGCTGGTGCGAGTGGTGCGGCGCGCCGGTCTCACACGCCTGATTCCGGAAGCCCGCAGGCTTTTGACCGGCATCCATCTGATCCGACTCGACGACGACCTTCTGGATCGGGCTGCGGACCTCGATCCGACCGAAATCCGATCGTTCGACTCGATCCACCTGGCGGCTGCCGCAAGCCTCGGAGATGATCTAGCGGCGGTGGTGTCCTACGACGATCGATTGCTGGCGGCGGCGACATCTCTCGGGTTGCCAATAGCAACGCCTTCCTGACTCCGCTCGACACCTGAATCATCGGTGGCGGCTCAGAAATGTCCATATGAGTTCGCCGGCATCGAATTGTTGGGTGGTCACGCCGAACTCATCAACGCTTCCGAGTGGCTCGCCGCCCGGCCACGCGTGGCCTCCGCCGTTGACGGTATAGCCCACCACCTCCGACCCCGAAGCGCATCCTGTCCTGCTCGTGGTCGTCACAGTCGTTTTGTCGTGGGCGATGTCAGGCAGCGCGTCCGCGGTGGGTGCGCCGGTGCATTGATCCGCTCGAGCCCAGAAAGCAAGCGAATCGGCGAAAGACAGCGTGTTCTCGTCGCCTCGGTACAGTGCGTCCGCGGTTCCATAGATCTCGAGCACAGAAACGGGTCGAGAAGGCGCGCAGCTCTCGGCGAGATTGCGGCTCATGAGCCCGCCGACGGGCACAATGCCGGCAACATGGTCGGCAAGCCGGCAGCCGAGCACCTGAGCGAAAAAGCCGCCGTTAGAAATCCCGGTTGCGGTCACGTTCGAGGAATCAACGCCGTACTGATCCCCGAGGAAATCGATCAGGGAACGAACGAATGCAACATCATCGATTCCGGCCTGCTGCGCTGGAGTAGCGCTGCCCGGTACCGCCCAGCTCTGCCGGTATCCGTCCGGAAAGAGAACTGCGAACCCATGCGCATCCCCGACGTTGGAGAGATGTGTGATACGGCTCATCTGACCGCCGGACATTGGCCAGCCGTGAAACGCG
>Ga0209474_10004487_pt1 | contig 12057 bp, 13 predicted proteins | sample GraSoiAngelo_145_FD_185902 | JGI IMG/M metagenome (GOLD analysis project Ga0209474, IMG submission 185902) | Grasslands soil microbial communities from the Angelo Coastal Reserve, California, USA - 14_1009_05_20cm (SPAdes) (version 2) | ecosystem: Environmental > Terrestrial > Soil > Grasslands...
GGCGCTGCGCGATCTCGGGTACAAGAGCCAGCCCGGCGCCGGCGTGGCCGCCGCCCAGGCCGCGTTCGCCGAGGCCGCCTAGGTGGCCGACCCGCTCATCTCCGTCCCCGACGACTTTCCGAGCGTCTTCGAGAACTCGGTGGCCCACGAGGCCGCGCGCAAGCTCGGCGAGACGCGCGTCTACGCCGCGCGCGGCGCCGACGAGGAGCAGGAGCTGATCAAGCGCATCGGCCGGGCGCGCGTGGCCATCAACATCCGGGCCCACGCCCGCTTCAGCGACGGCGTCTTCGTCGGCTGCCCCCATCTCAAGATGGTCTCGATCTGGGGCACCGGCACCGACAACATCGATCTCGACTCGGCGGGCCGGCGCGGCGTCACCGTCTGCAACACGCCCGGCGCCAACGCCTTCGCCGTCGCCGAGCACGCGCTGACGCTCATGCTGGCGTCGGGACGCCGGCTCGTCCGCATCGACCGCGAGATGCGCGGCGGCGCCTGGCCGCGCGAGATGCTGACGCAGTGCCTGGGCAAGACGCTCGGCGTCTTCGGCACCGGCACCATCGGCGCGCGCGTGGCGGCGCTGGGCAAGGCCATCGGCATGGAGGTGCTGACCTGGAGCGCGCGCACGGGCGACGCCAGGGCGAAGGAGGAGATCCTCCGTTCCGCCGATTTCGTCACCCTGCATCTGCGACTGACGCCGGAGACGCGTGGCTTCCTCGGCCGCAAAGAGTTGTCGCTGATGAAGAAGACGGCGTTCCTCGTCAACACGGGCCGCGGCGCGCTGGTCGAGCGTGAAGCGCTGCTGGACGCGCTGGCCACGAAGAAGATCGCCGGCGCCGGGCTCGACGTCTTCCACGACGAGCCGCTCAAGCCGGGCGACGCGATCCTCGGCTTCGACACCGTGGTGCTCTCGCCCCACAACGCGGGGCAGACGGCCGAGGTCGTCCGCGACGGCCTCCTGCGCGCGGTGAAGAACGTCGAGAATTTCCTCGCGGGCAAGCCCACCGACGTCGTCGTCGCGCCCGTGAAGTAGCCCGCCTGGACAGCCTCCTCCTCAAGGTCGTCGCCACCCCGGTCCTCATCGGCACCGCGAGCGTCGCGGGCCGGCGCTGGGGCCCGGCCGTGGGCGGCTGGCTCGTCGGCCTGCCCCTCACCTCGGCGCCCATCGCATTCTTCCTTGCGCGCGACCAGGGCCTGGCCTTCGCGGCCGTCGCCGCCGTCGGCATCATGGCCGGTACCGTATCGCAGGCCGCGTTCTCCCTCGCCTACGCCCGCACCGCCACGCACGCCTACTGGCCGCTGGCGCTCACCGCGGGCGGTCTCGCCTTCGCGCTGTCGACGCTCACCCTGCGCTGGCTGCCGCTCTCGCTCGTCCCGCTCGCCGTCGTCGCCGTCGCCGCGTTGGTGGCGTGCCGCCGGCTCATGCCCGAGGCGCCGCGGGGGCCGAGCCCCGTCGCCCCGCCGCTGCCCTGGTGGGACATCCCCGCGCGCATGGTGGTGACGACGGGATTCGTGCTGCTGCTGACGGGCGTGGCCTCGCATCTCGGCGCGCGGCTCACGGGGCTGGTGACGCCGTTTCCGATCTACGCCGCCATCCTCGTCGTCTTCACGCACGCGCTGGAGGGGCCGGCGCGGGCCGCCGGCGTGCTGCGCGGGTTGCTGCTGGGCCTCTACTGCTTCGTCGGCTTCTTCTTCGTGCTGGCCGCGCTCCTGGAGCGCACCGGCATCGCGCCGGCGTTCGCCGCCGCGGCTGCCGTCGCGCTCGCGATCCAGGCCGGCGCGCTGTGGGCGCTACGCCGCGGCGCCACCGCCTAGCGGCGCCCGCTCTTCCACCACTCGTAGATCTCCGCGCCGGTGGTCATCCACACGCCCCTCTTTCGGCGCACGTAGTCGTAGACCTCCTCGAAGTACCGGATCCGGTGCGGGACGCCGTGGATGTAGGGGTGCACGGCGATCGCCATGACGCGCGGGTTCTTCGCCCCCTCGTCGTAGAGCCGGTCGAACTGGTCGCGGCAGCGCTGCAGCCACGCGGACGACTCGTGGTGCTGGATGACCATGGTCGGGATGTCGTTGAGCTCGAGCGTGTAGGGCACCGACACGAGCGGGCCGTGCGAGGTGCGGATCTCGTAGGGCTGATCGTCGTTGACCCAGTCCGAGACGTACTCGATGCCGGCCTCGGCCAGCAGATCGAGCGTCTCCCACGTCTCGGTGAGCCCGGGTCCGAGCCAGCCCTTCGGCTTCCGGCCCGTGAATTTCTCGATGATCTGGAGCGAGTCGCGGATGACCGCGCGCTGATCGGGCTGCAGGTGCATGGCGCCCTGCTTGACGCCGTGCCCCATGAACTCCCAGCCCGCGTCGCGCATCGCCTCGGCCACGCGCGGATAGGAGTGACAGACGCTGGCGTTGATCGAGGTCGTCGCGCGGATCTTGCGCCGGACGAGCGCCTCGTGCAGCCGCCAGAAGCCCACGCGCATGCCGTAGTCGTGCCACGCCCAGTTCGGCACGTCGGGCACGGTGGCCACGCCCTGCGGCGCCGTGAGGTACTGGCGCGCCATCGGCTTCTCGATGTCCCACTCCTCGACGTTGACGATCGTCCACACGGCGATGCGCGCGCCCTTGGGCAGGCGCCATCGCGTGCGGTCCACGATCGCGGAATAGTCGAAGCGCTCGTGCGGGAGTCTCACCGGGGACCTCCTCGGTAATTTCGTAGGCTCGCCTCGGACGGCGGGGCCCCAGCCCCGCGACGTCCTGCGGCTCGCACTACGGTGGGCCCATAGTACAATCCCCGCCGTGGCCCGGCCCGACGCGATCGATGTCCACGCGCATTTCTTCCCCGAGCGTTATCTCGACCTCATCGCGCGCGAGGGCGCGCCGCACCAGGCGCGCATCGATCGCTCGGATCCGAAGGGCCCGTCGATCGCCCTGAAGGAATCGCGCACGCTGCCGCTCGAGGCCACGTACTGGGACCTCGACCGCCGGCGCAAGGTGATGGACCGCGTGGGCGTGGCCGTCCACGCGCTGTCGCTGACCTCGCCGATGGTCTACTGGGCCGACGGTGACCTCGGCCAGCGCCTGGCCGCCGCCGTGAACGACGCGATGAGCGAGGCGCACCGCGCCTACCCCGACCGCTTCGTCGGCTGCGCCACGCTGCCGATGCAGGATCCCGCGCGCGCCCTCACCGAGCTGCAGCGTGCGGCCGCGCTGCCCGGCATCCGCGGCGTCTACCTCGGCACGAACATCAACGGCCGCGAGCTGTCCGACCCGTCGTTCACGCCCATCTTCGCGGCCTGCGAGGCCAAGCGACTGCCGGTGCTGCTGCACCCGCTCACCGTGATCGGCGCCGGGAACCGCCTGGGGCGCTATTACCTCAACAACTTCCTTGGCAACCCGTTCGACACCGCCATCGCCGCCGCGCACCTGGTCTTCGGCGGCGTGCTCGACCGGTTTCCGAAGCTGGAGGTCTGCCTGCCGCACGCGGGCGGCGCCATGCCCTACCTCGTCGGCCGGCTCACGCACGGCCAGAAGGTGCGGCCGGAGACGAAGGGCGTGGCCAAGCGCCCCTTCGACGCCTACCTCCGGCGCTTCACGTACGACACGATCAGTCACGCGCCGGCGTCACTGCGCTACCTCGTCGGCCTCGTCGGCGCGGACCGCGTGATGATCGGCAGCGACTTCTGTTTCGACATGGGCCCGGCGCGGCCGCGCGAGATCGTGGTGCGCGGCCTCACGCTGTCCGCGCGGGACCGTGCCCGCATCCTGTCGGAGAACGCGCGGCGCCTGCTCGGTCTGTGACTGCAGAATTCTGGGTCACCCAGACCTTCAACGGCGTGTCGTACGGGGCCCTCCTGTTCCTGCTCGCCAGCGGGCTCTCGCTCATCTTCGGCGTGATGCGCGTCGTCAATCTCGCCCACGGCTCGTACTTCATGCTCGGCGGCTACGTCGGCCTGTCGGTCGTCTGGCGCACCGGCTCGTACGTGCTGGCGCTCGCCGCCGGCGCGCTCGTGCTGGCCGTCGTCGGCATGGCGATGGAGCGGCTCTTCCTGCGCCGCCTGCCCGGCCAGACGCTCGGCCAGGTGCTGATGACCATCGGCTTCGCGCTGATCTTCCAGGATCTCGCCCTGCTGATCTGGGGCGGCGACCCGTACGCGATCCGGCCGCCGTCGATGCTGGCCGGCGTGCTGACGGCCGGGCCCGGGCGCTTTCCGATCTACCGCATCTTCATCATCGTGGTGGCCGTCGTCATCGGCGCCGCGCTGTGGCTGGCCCTCGACTGGACGCGCGTGGGCGCGATGATCCGCGCCGCCGTGGACGATCCGGAGATGGCGCAGGGCATCGGCATCCGCGTGCCGCGCATCTCGCTCGGCGTCTTCGGCCTCGGCGCCGCGCTGGCCGCGTTCGGCGGCGTGGTTGGCGCAGGTTTTCTCGGCGTCTATCCCGGCCTGGACTTCGAGATCCTCCCCTACGCGTTCGTCGTCGTCATCGTCGGCGGCCTGGGCTCGCTGCCGGGCGCGATGGTCGGCTCGCTGCTGGTCGGCCTGCTCGACAACTTCGGCAAGGCGCTGTTCCCCGAGCTGTCCTACTTCACGCTCTTCGCGCCGATGGCGCTGATCCTGGCGCTCAAGCCCACCGGCCTCTTCGGACGCGTGTGAGAGGCCGGCCGATCGCCGTCGGCGTCGCCGCCCTCGTCGCCGCGGGCGCGGTGGCGCCGCTGCTGCCGTCGTATCCGCTCACGCTGCTCACGCAGGTCGCCATCATGGCCGTCCTCGCCATGAGCCTCGACATCCTGCTGGGCTACACCGGCCTGCCCTCGCTCGGCCACGCCGCCTACTTCGGCACCGCCGCCTACGCCGTCGGCATCCTCGCCACCGAGCGCCAGGCCGGATTCTTCACGTGTCTGATCGCCGGCGTGCTGCTGGCCACGGCCACGGCGGCGCTCTTCGGCCTCGTGGCGATCCGCGCCACCGGCACCTATTTCCTGATGATCACCCTCGCGCTCGGCATGGTCGTGTGGGGCCTCGCGTTCCGCTGGGTCTCGCTCACCAAGGGCGACAACGGCATCGCGGGCGTGCCGCGCCCCGACCTGGCGCTGCCCTGGAGCCTGGCGGCGCCGCTGCCGTTCTTCTACTTCGCGCTGCTGGCCGCGGCGCTCGCGTGGGCCGCTCTCGGCACGCTGGCGCGCTCGCCATTCGGGCTCACGCTGCGGGGCATCCGCGAGAGCGAGACGCGCATGCGCGCGCTGGGCTACGACGTCTGGCTGCACAAGTACCTCGCCTTCGTGATCTCGGGGGGGTTCGCGGGATTCGCGGGCGTGCTCTGGGCCTGGTACAACGGCTTCGTCAGCCCGGTGGACGTGCAGCTGGTGACCTCCGTGGAAACGCTGCTCATGGTCGCGCTGGGCGGCCCCGGCACACTGGCGGGACCGGCGCTCGGCGCCGCCGTCATCGTCTTCCTCAAGAATTTCGTCAGCGTCTACACCAAGCGCTGGCTGCTGATCCTCGGCGCCGTCTACATCGGCGTCATCCTCTTCGCGCCGCGCGGCGTGCTCGGCGCGCTGAGGGCGCCGCACCGCTAAATCGCAAGGAGAGCCACCGATGACTCGCATCCGCATCGTCGCCTCGGCCGTCCTGCTCGTGCTCGCCACCTCGCTGGCCGCGCCCCTCGGCGTGGCCGCGCAGTCGGCACCGATCAAGATCGGCTTCCTGGCACCGCTCACGGGCCCCTTCGCGCAGATCGGCAAGGACATGGTGAACGGCAACCAGCTCTACCTCGCCGAGATCGGCGGCCAGGTCGCGGGCCGCAAGATCGAGGTGCTCGTCGAGGACGACGAAGGCAATCCGGCCACGGCCCTCAACAAGTCGCGCAAGCTCGTGGACCAGGACAAGATCTCGATCCTCACCGGGGGGATGCTGGCCAACGTCGGTTATGCGCTCCAGCCGTACATCGACAGCCAGAAGATCCCGACGACCTATCCCGTCATCGCGGCCGACGACATCACCCAGCGCAAGCCCGCGAAGTGGATCGTGCGCACGGGCTGGACGACCAGCCAGCCCACTCACCCCTTCGCGGATTGGGTGCTCAAGAACACGAAGTACCGGAAGATCGCCGCCATCGGCATGGACTACGCGTTCGGCTACGAGACGATCGGCGGCTTCCAGCAGGTCTTCGAGGAAGGCGGCGGGCAGATCGTGCAGCGGATCTGGGCGCCGCTCAACACCAACGACTTCGCGCCGTTCCTCGCCCAGATTCGCCGCGACGCCGACGCGGTGCTCGCGCTCTTCACCGGGCGGCTGGCCCTGCAGTTCGTCAAGCAGTACGAGGAGGCCGGGCTCAAGGGCAAGCTGCCGCTCCTCGGCGGCGGCACCATCACCGACGAGACCGTGCTGCCGCAGATGGGCGACGAGGCGATCGGCCTCATCACCGCGCTCCACTATTCGCAGGCCCTCGACAACCCGGCCAACGCGAAATTCAACAAGGCGTTCGAGGCCTCGGCCGGGAAGATCCCCTCGTACTACTCGGAGGCCACCTACACGAACGCGCGCTGGATCGTCGAGGCCATCAAGGCCGTGGGCGGCAAGGTGGAGGACCGGGATGCGCTGCTGGCCGCGCTGCGCCGGGTGGACCTCAAAGAGTCCGCACGCGGCCCGCTGAAAGTCGACGATTTCGGCAACCCCATCCAGAACATCTACATTCGCAAGGTGGAGCGGGTCGGCGGCAGGCTGCAGAACACGGTGATCGCCACGTATCCCGCCGTCAGCCAGTTCTGGAAGTACAAGCCCGACGAGTACATGAAGCGCCCGCTCTACGGCCGCGACTACCCCCCTTGCCGGTACTGCCAGTGAGGCGAGCCTGAGCGAGCCGCTCGCCCTCCGCCTCGAGCGCGTCTCCAAGGCCTTCGGCGGGCTCCGCGCCGTGGACGCCGTGGAGCTCGCCGTCCGCCCGGGCGAGCGCCGCGCGCTGATCGGACCCAACGGCGCCGGCAAGACGACGCTCTTCAACCTGGTCGCCGGCGCCCTGCCGGTGACGGCGGGACGCATCGAGCTGTTCGGCCGCGACGTGACCCGCATGCCGTCGCACCGGCGCGCCGCGCTCGGGCTCACCCGCACCTTCCAGGTCTCCAACCTGTTTGCCAGCCTCAGCGTGCTCGAGAACTGCCTGCTCGCCGTGCAGGCCCTCACCGCCGCGAAGTTCGCGATGCACCGGCCTCTCGCGCGCGACGCCGCGCTGCGCGCGCGCGCCGAGGAGACGCTGGCCGCGGTCGGGCTGGCCGACCGCGCCGCCGCCACCGTGCGCAACCTCTCCCACGGCGAGCAGCGGCAGCTCGAGATCGGCCTGGCCCTCGCGGGCCGCCCCCGCGTGCTGCTGCTCGACGAGCCGACGGCCGGCCTGTCGCCGGCGGAGTCGGCGTCGATGGCGCGACTGCTCGGCCGCCTCGATCCCGCGATCACCGTGCTGATCATCGAGCACGACATGGACATCGCGCTGGAGGTCGCGCGCCACGTCACCGTGCTGCATTACGGCCGAGTGATCGCGGACGGCACGCGCGACGCGGTCCGTGCCGATCCCACCGTGCGGGAGATCTACCTCGGTGCTTGAGCTGGCCGACCTCCACACCTACTACGGCGAGAGCCACGTGCTCCAGGGCGTGTCGCTGGCCGTGCGCGCGGGCGAGGTCGTCGCGATCCTCGGCCGCAACGGCGCCGGCAAGACCACCCTGATCCGCTCGGTCATCGGCTTCACGCCGCCGCGCCGGGGCGCCGTGCATTTCAAAGGCGCGGAGGTCACGCGCTGGCCGCCCTACCGCGCCGTCGAGCGCGGCATGGGCCTGGTGCCACAGGGCCGGCGCGTCTTCCCGTCGCTCAGCGTCGTCGAGAACCTGGCGGTGGCGCGGCGCGACGGCGGGCGCTTCACGCTCGCGCGCGTGCTCGAATTGTTCCCGCGGCTCGCGGAGCGCGCCAAGAGTCGCGCCGGCCGCCTCTCGGGTGGCGAGCAGCAGATGCTCGCCATCGGCCGCGCGCTCATGACGAACCCCGATCTGCTGCTGATGGACGAGCCGACGGAGGGGCTGGCGCCCCTGATCGTGCGCGAGGTGGGTCGGATCATCGGCGAGCTCAAGCGCGAGGGCCTGTCGATCCTGCTCGTGGAGCAGAACCTGCCGCTCGCGCTCTCCGTCGCCGACACGGTGCACGTGCTCTCGCGCGGCCAGATCGTGCACAGCTCGGCGCCGGGCGCGCTGCTGGCGAACGAGGACGTGAAATCGAGGTATCTTGGGGTATGAGCCGCCTCCGCTTCGGCACGTTTTTCTTCTTCCAGGCCGCGCCCGGGCAGCGCCACGAGGACATCATCCGCAACGAGCTCACGCAGGTGGAATGGTCCGAGGAGCTTGGCTTCGACGAGGTGTGGTTCACCGAGCACCACTTCATCGACTACGGCCTCTCGGTCGATCCGGCCACCCTCGCCGCCGCGGCGGCGTCGCGGACGCGGCGCGTGCGCATCGGCCTCGCCGCGGCCATCCTGCCGTTCCACCACCCGCTGCGCCTGGCCGAGCAGATGGCGCTCGTCGACATCCTCTCCGACGGCCGCCTCGACGTCGGCGTGGGCCGCGGCAACCGCCCCGCGGAGTTCGCGGGCTACCGCGTGCCGCAACAGGAGAGCCGCGAGCGCTTCGACGAGACGGTCGACGTGATGCAGCGCGGCTGGACGGAGGAGCGCTTCTCGTACCACGGCCGCTTCTTCTCGTTCGACGACGTGCGCGTCATCCCCAAGCCCGTGCAGCGGCCCCACCCGCCGCTGTACCAGGTGTGCGTGACGAAGGACGGGATCGAGAACACCGCGCTGCGCGGCTGGCCGATGCTGAACTCCGTGCTCTTCGGGCCCGTGGACCAGCTCGTGACCAACCGTGACACCTACGTGAACACCCTGGACAAGGCCGGCCGCACGCCCGAGGAGATCGCGGCGCTGCTCGCGCGCTGGGGCGTCTCGCGCCAGATCTACGTCGCCGACACCGACGCGAAGGCGCTCGCGGAGGCGAAGGACGCCGAGCTCTGGTACCAGGACTCCTTCCGGCGGTTCGTGATCCCCGAGCGCATCGAGGACGCCCACCCCACGCTCCAACCGGCGTTCCGCGCGATGGCGGACAGGCTCGGCACGATCACGTGGGAAGCGCTCGTGGCGGAGACGCTGGCCTTCGGCTCGCCCGACACCGTCGCACGTCACATCGAGTACATGCGCTCGATCGGCGTGGGCCAGGTGCTCTGCTGGATGAACTTCGGCGGCCTGTCCCAGGACAGGATTCGCCGCTCGATGGAGCTGTTCGCGCGCGAAGTCATGCCCCGTTTTCAGTAGGCCGGTGAGAACGCCATGATCCGTCCGGCCGCCGTCCTGCTCGTCCTCGTGCTTCTGCTCGCGGGTCCCGTGGCCGGCGCCGAGTCCATTCGCGTCGGCTACCTGGGTCCCCTCACCGGCATCTTCGCGGCCGCCGGCAAGGACATGCTCGACGGCCTCAAGCTGGCCTTCGAGCAGGTCAACTACGAGGTCGCCGGGCGCAAGATCGAGCTGATCGAGGAGGACGACGAGGGCAATCCCGCGACCGCGCAGGCCAAGTACCGCAAGCTGGTCTCGCAGGACCGGATCCACGTGCTCGACGGTGTGCTGCTCAGCAACATCGGCTACGCGCTCGTCCCCAACATCGAGCGTGACCGCCTGCCCTCGCTCTTCCTCACCACGCCCGACGAGATCACCAAGCGCAAGTCGGCGAAGTACGTCATCCGCTCGAACTTCGCGGCGAGCCAGCCGATGCACGCGCTCGGCGATTACGCGGCCCGGACGCTCAAGTACCGGCGCGTGGCCGCGATCGCCATGGACAACAACTTCGGTCACGAGGGCATCGGCGGCTTCCAGCGCGTGTTCGAGGACGCCGGCGGCCGCGTCGTGCAGAAGATCTGGGCGCCGCTGAACACGATGGATTTCGCGCCGTATCTCACGCAGGTGCCGCGCGACGTCGACGCGGTCGTGCAGGTCTTCGTGGCCGGGCAGGCGGTGCGCTTCGCCAAGCAGTACGGCGAGAGCGCGCTGGCCGGCAAGGTGCCGCTGATCGGCACCGGCGTCTTCACCGACCAGTCCTCGCTGCAGGGCATGGGCGACGAGGTCATCGGCCACGTCGGCGCGCTGATCTGGGCGCCGACCCTCGACAACCCCGCCAACCGGGCGTTCACGAAGCTGGCCGAGGCCAGGATCAAGCGCACGCCGTCGTACTTCCACGCCGTCATGTACAGCTCCGGACGCTGGATCCTCGAGGCCGCGCGCGCGCTCGGCGGCAACGTCGAGGACCGGGACCGCTTCCTGGCCGCGCTGCGCCGGGCGAGCGAGACGACCGAGGATCCGCGCGGGCCGATCAAGCTCGACGAGTACAACAACCCCACGGAGAACGTCTACATCGTGCGCGTCGAGAAGACGGGCGGACGACTGCAGAACACCGTGATCCACACCTATCCCATGGTGTCGCAGTTCTGGACGTACCGGCCGGACGAGTTCCTCAAGACGCCCGCGTACGACCGCACGTATCCGCCCGTCACACCGTGAGGTGAGCACGGCGCGCTTCGGCTTCTTCTTCTGGCCGTGGTCACCCGAGTACACGGCGCGCATGGCGGGACTGGCCGAGCGCGACGGCTGGGATCTCCTCGGCATCGCCGACACGCCGGGCAACGCCATGGATCTCTGGGTCGCGCTCACCCTCGCCGCCACCCGTACCGAGCGCGTCGGCCTCGCGGCCTGCGTCACCAATCTCGCCACGCGCCACCCGGCGATCACCGCCGGCGCCGCCGCGTCGGTGGACGCCGTGTCGAGCGGCCGCGTGCTCCTCGGCGTCGGCCGCGGTCACAGCGGCGTCGCGAACCTCGGCGCCGCCGCCGCCGGTGGCTCCGCGTTCCGCGACGGCCTGCGGTTCACGCGCGCGCTGCTCGCCGGCGAGCGCGCGTCGCTGAGCGGCGGGCCGGCCACGCAGCTTCCGCCGCTGCCCCGCCGCGTGCCCGTGTACGCCGCCGCGTCGGGACCGGGAGCGCTGCGCGCGGCCGGCGCCGTCGCCGACGGCGCGTTCGTGAACTACGGGTTGCAGCGGCAACACCTGGCCCGTGCGCGCGAGCTGATCGGCTCCGGCGCCGCCGAGGCCGGCCGCGCCGCCGCCGATGTCGACACGTGGTGGATCGCGTGCCTCGACTGCGCACCGAGCCGTGACGCCGCGCACGCCACGCTCGGCAACATCCTCGGCTTCGTCGCCGCCTACATCCTCGGCGGCGCACCGGCCGAGCGCGGGGTGCCGCCGGACCTCGTGCCCGCCGTGCACGAGCTGCGCGCGAGCTATACGACCCGCCGCGCGGAGATGGACGCGGGGCTCGTGAAGCGCCTCGGTCTGTTCGATTATCTCAGGGCGCGGCTGGCCATCGCGGGCACGCCCGACGATTGCGTCGCGCAGGCGCGCGCCGCGCTGGCCGCGGGCGCGACGCGCCTCATGTTCACGGTCAGCCTGGCTGCCGATCCGGTGCGCACGGTGGAGTTGTTCGGGAGCGAGGTGCTGCCCGCGCTGAGGCGCGGCGGATGATCAGCGGGCGAGCAAGGCCGGTGATGCGGACGCATCGGGATAGGCGGCCAGCCTGGCCGCCACCCGCGACGATTCGATCTCGAGCGCGCCGAGGGCCAGCACGAGCAGCGCGAAGAGGATGGCGTAGAGAATTCGCATGCCGGTACGACGCTCGCCGGGCGCGAAAGGATTCCGCCGCGTCAGAATCTCTCGGCCGCTCCCCCGCATCCCAATCGCGAAGGGAGAAAACGATGACGATGGCAAAGCGGATTCTGGTACCGCTGGACGGCGAGGATCGCAGCGAGGCGATCGTGCCGCTCGTGGCGGCGGTGGCCCGTGACGCCGGGGCGACGGTGCGCCTGCTCCGCGTCTACCCGGTGCCCGAGCGGGTGGAAGGCCCGCACGGTCGGACAGTCGAGTACGTCGATCAGGCGATGGAGAGGCTGACCGCCGAGGGTCGGGAAGACCTGGCGAGGGACGGGGCGCGA
>Ga0209474_10004488_pt1 | contig 12057 bp, 9 predicted proteins | sample GraSoiAngelo_145_FD_185902 | JGI IMG/M metagenome (GOLD analysis project Ga0209474, IMG submission 185902) | Grasslands soil microbial communities from the Angelo Coastal Reserve, California, USA - 14_1009_05_20cm (SPAdes) (version 2) | ecosystem: Environmental > Terrestrial > Soil > Grasslands ...
ATCCTCGTGGAGTACGGCTTCCGGCTGCCGAGCGCGCTCGACAACCGCCCGCTGACGTTCAAGGAGTTCGAGGACCGGCTCGACCAGACGATCTTCGTCTCCGCGACGCCAGGGCCCTACGAGCTCGAGCGGACACCCACACCGGTGGAGCAGATCATCCGGCCGACCGGCCTCGTCGATCCGGAGATCGACATCCGGCCCACGGACGGCCAGATCGACGACCTCCTCGCCGAGATCAACCTCCGTGTCCAGCGCGGTCAGCGGTCCATCGTCACGACGCTGACCAAGAAGATGGCCGAGGACCTCGCCGACTACCTGCGGGAGATGGGCGTCAAGGTCCACTACCTGCACTCCGAGATCGAGACGATCGAGCGCGTCGAGATCCTCCGCGACCTCCGGCTCGGCGTGTACGACGTCGTCGTCGGAGTGAACCTCCTGCGGGAGGGGATCGACCTTCCCGAGGTGACCCTCGTGGCGATCCTGGACGCGGACAAGGAGGGCTACCTGCGCTCGGAGGGCTCGCTCATCCAGGTCATCGGCCGGGCGGCGCGCCACCTCGAAGGGCGCGTGATCATGTACGCGGACCGGCGGACCGCGTCGATGGACAAGGCCATCGGTGAGACCGAGCGCCGGCGGACGCTGCAGATCGCCTACAACCGCGAGCACGGGATCGAGCCGACCAGCATCCTGAAGGCGATCCGCGAGGTCGGGATGCGGCTCAAGCAGGTCGCCGAGGCCGAGGGCGCGTACGAGAAGCGCGGGCGTCCGGTCGGCGCCGGCGAGATGCCGAAGGACGAGCTCGCGCGGCTCATCAAGGACCTCGAGTCGCAAATGAAGGAGGCCGCGAAGCAGCTCGAGTTCGAGCGCGCGGCGGCCCTCCGGGACGAGGTCGTCCAGCTGCGCGGGATCCAGGTGCTCGAACACGGCCCGGAGAGCATGCTGGAGGGGGCGCCGAGGACGACGAGGCGGGTCGTCCGGCGGAGGAGGGGCTAGTGGTGCTCGGGGTGCTCGTCACGGTGGGCGTGCTCGGCGCGATCGTCGGCGCCGTCGCGCTCCTCGTGCGTGGCGGGCGGGGCGCGATGGACTTCGCGCCGCGCAACCTGGTCCGGGTGTACCTGTACATCGCGTCGACGGCCGGGATCATCGTCCTCGTCGTCGGCCTGTCCGGCCTGCTCACCGTCGGGTTCGCTGCAGCGTTCGGCAACGGCTTCGTGTACGGCGACTCCTCGCTCATTCAGCCGGCACCGGCATGCCCGCCGACGACCGATCCGAACGTGAAGTGCGTTCCCGGACAGACGGACTTCACGGCGCAGCGGCAGCGTGAGCTGGACCGCCGGCGCGGCGACGAGCTGATCCGCGGCATCACCTTCACGGTCTTCGGCGCGCTGTTCTGGGGCGCGCACTACATGGCCCGCCGCGGCGTCATGGGCCTCGACGAGCTCAGCTCCGGTCTCCGCCGCGGCTACCTCCTGCTCGGCACGGTGATCTTCGGCCTCGCGACGGTCGTCCTCCTGCCGACCGGGATCTACCAGGCCCTGTCGTACCTCATCCTGCCGGCCGAGTCGGGCGTCTTCCGCCAAGGGGCCGGGGACTCGCTGCCCGGCGGCCTGGTGACCCTGCCGATCTGGCTCATCTACCTCTGGCTCGTGGTCCGCGACGTGCGGGCGGTACCGGCGCTTCCGGCGTCCACCGCGTAGATGCCCCTCGACCACATCCACGTCAAGGGCGCGCGGGAGCACAACCTCAAGAACATCGACGTCAAGATCCCGCGCGACAAGATGGTGGTGATCACCGGCCTATCGGGATCCGGGAAGTCCTCGCTCGCGTTCGACACGATCTACGCGGAGGGCCAGCGACGCTACGTCGAGTCCCTCTCGGCGTACGCCCGGCAGTTCCTCGGACAGATGGAGAAGCCCGATGTCGACTTCATCGAGGGGCTCTCGCCCGCCGTCTCGATCGACCAGAAGGGCGCGACGCGGAACCCGCGGTCGACCGTCGGCACGGTCACCGAGATCTACGACCACCTCCGGCTGCTGTTCGCCCGCGTCGGGGTGCCGCACTGCCCGAACCACGGCATTCCGATCGTCGCGCAGCACGTGCAGGAGATCGTCGACCAGATCCAGGGCTACCCGGAGGGCGCGCGGCTCTTGATCCTCGGCCCGCTCGTCCGCGACCGGAAGGGGGAGCACCAGCAGCTGCTCGTCACGGCGCGGCGGGGCGGCTTCGCCCGCGTTCGCGTCGACGGCTTCGTCCGCGACCTCTCGGAGGACATCGTCCTCGACAAGATGAAGAAGCACTCGCTCGACGTGGTGGTCGACCGCTTCGTCGTCCGCCGCGGGGCCGGGGCCGAGGCCGACCGCGCCCGGCTGAGCGATTCCGTCGAGACGGCGCTCCGCATCGGCGAGGGTCTCGCGCTCGTTGCGGACGCCGACGGCAAGGTCGCCGAGCGCTTGTTCAGTGAGCGGCTCGCGTGTCCCGAGGGTGACTTCTCGATCGGCGAGATCGAGCCGCGCACGTTCTCGTTCAACTCGCCGCACGGCGCCTGTCCGTCCTGCACCGGGATCGGCACCCGTCTCGAGCCGGATCCGGAGCTCATCCTCGCGAACCCGGACCTCTCGGTGCGCGAGGGCGCGGTGCTTCCCTGGCAGCGCGAGAAGAGCACCGCGGCGTACCGGATGGCGATCCTGGTCGCCCTCGCGCGGAAGGTGGGCTTCTCGCTGGACACGCCGGTCACGGACCTGCCGAAGAAGGCGATCGACGCGATCCTCCACGGGGTGGGCTCGCCGCTGAAGCTGTCGTACGAGAACCGCAGCGGCAACCGGCGGAGCTACGAGGTCGAGTTCGAGGGCGTCATGGGCTGGGTCGAGCGCTCGTACAAGGAGACGACGAGCGACTTCACCCGGCTTGACCTCGAGCGGTACATGAGCGAGCGACCGTGCCCGACGTGCGGCGGTGCGCGGCTCAAGCCCGAGACGCTGGCGGTGAAGATCGGCGACAAGAACATCGTCGACATCTCGCGGCTCTCGGTCCTCGAGGCGATCGACTGGGTCGGCCTCCTGGAGCGTGAGCGCGGTGGGCCCTTCGGCTCACGCGAGCGGAAGATCTCCCGCCAGGTCCTGAAGGAGATCCGCCAGCGCCTCGGGTTCCTGAAGGACGTCGGGCTCGACTACCTGACCATCGACCGCGCCGCGACGACGCTGTCCGGAGGGGAGGCCCAGCGCATCCGGCTGGCCACCCAGATCGGCTCGGGGCTGATGGGCGTGCTCTACATCCTCGACGAGCCGTCCATCGGGCTGCACCAGCGCGACAACGCGCGGCTCATCCGGACGCTCCTCGGGATGCGCGACATCGGCAACACCGTCCTCGTCGTCGAGCACGATGAGGAGACCATCCGGACCGCGGACTGGGTGATCGACGTGGGCCCCGGCGCGGGCGAGCACGGCGGACACGTCGTGGCCGAGGGGCCGCTCGAGGTGATCCTGCGCTCGCAGCGATCGCTCACCGGCGCCTACCTCGCGGGACGGCGCCGCATCCCGGTGCCGCACCGGCGCCGGACGCCGAAGCGCGAGTCCGTCATCGTCCGCGGCGCGCGCGAGCACAACCTGAAGGACATCGACGTGCGGTTCCCGCTCGGCGTCTTCATCTCGGTGACCGGCGTCTCCGGCTCGGGGAAGAGCACGCTCGTGAACGACATCCTCTACCGCCGGCTGGCCCAGGCGCTGTCGAAGGCGAAGGCCCGGCCGGGCGCGCATCGGGCCGTCGAGGGCATCACCCACGTCGACAAGGTCATCGACATCGACCAGTCGCCGATCGGCCGGACCCCGCGCTCGAACCCCGCGACATACACCGGTCTGTTCACGCCGATCCGCGACCTGTTCGCGGCGGTGCCGGAGGCGCGGCTGCGCGGCTACACGCCCGGACGCTTCTCGTTCAACGTGAAGGGTGGCCGCTGCGAGGCGTGCGCGGGCGACGGGATCATCAAGATCGAGATGCAGTTCCTCCCGGACGTGTACGTGCCGTGCGAGGTGTGTGGCGGGAAGCGCTACAACCGCGAGGCCCTCGAGATCCACTACAAGGGGAAGAGCATCAGCGACGTCCTCGAGATGACCGTGGAGGAGGCCCTCGCGTTCTTCGCGAACGTGCCGGCCATCGAGTCGAAGCTCCGGACGCTGAACGACGTCGGCCTGAGCTACATCCACCTCGGCCAGCCGGCCACGACGCTCTCCGGCGGCGAGGCCCAGCGGGTCAAGCTCGCGACCGAGCTGTCGCGGCGCGCGACGGGCCGCACCCTGTACATCCTGGACGAGCCGACGACCGGCCTGCACTTCGCGGACGTCGAGAAGCTCCTCGAGGTCCTGCACCGGCTGGTCGACGCGGGCAACACCGTCGTGGTCATCGAGCACAACCTCGACGTCGTGAAGACCGCCGACCACGTCATCGACCTCGGGCCGGAGGGCGGCAAGGCCGGCGGCGAGGTCATCGCCGAGGGCACGCCGGAAGAGGTCGCGAAGGTCCGGCGGTCGTTCACCGGCCGCTACCTGAGGGAGATCCTCACCACCGGCGAGCTTCGCGGCATCGCCTAGCCTCCGGCGGTGAGCTCCGTCGATCTGCTCATCGTGGCGGCGGTCGTGCTCGCGGCCGTGACCGGCGTTCGCGCCGGCTTCGTCGCGACGCTCTACGGGCTCATCACCTGGCTCGTCGCGATCCCCGTCGCCCTCGTGTTCCAGGGCCCCCTCGGCGCGCTGCTGGCGCGCTCCGGCCTCGAGGCGCCGCTCGCCCGGACGTTGGGCTTCGTCGCGGTGCTGCTGCTCATCGAGATCTTCTTCGCGGTGCTCGGCGCGGGGGTCATCAACCCGATGGTGAAGGACCTCCATGCCCATCGGATCCTCGGCGCGGCCGACCGCGCGCTCGGGATCGTCCCGTCGGTGCTGCGGACGCTCGTCATCCTCGCGGTCGCGCTCGCCGCGACACTCGTCCTTCCGGTGAGCAACGACGTGCGCGCCGCGATCGACGGCTCGCGGATCGGCCAGGCCCTGGTGCAGCAGGTCGCGGCGGTGCAGCCGGCGCTCGGCGCGCTCGCGACGGGCGGGGACGACGCGCCGCTGTTCGTGACGAAGCTCGGCGCGGACCAGACCCAGAAGCTCGACCTGCCGGACGGGCTCGTGCTCGTTCCCGACCCGGAGGCCGAGCAGGAGATGCTCGCCCTCTTGAACAACGAGCGGACCTCGCGGGGCCTGTTCCCGCTGGTGCTCGACGCGCGACTCGTGCCGATCGCGCGGCAGCACTCCGAGGAGATGTTCCGACTGAAGTACTTCGGCCATCAGTCGCCGGTGAACGGGTCGCCGTTCGACCGGCTCGCGACGGCGAAGGTCACGTACGCGCGAGCCGGCGAGAACCTCGCGTACGCGCACTCGGTGGTCCTGGCCCATCGCGGCCTCATGGACAGCGAGGGCCACCGCGAGAACATCCTCCGGCCCGAGTTCACTCGCGTCGGGATCGGCGTCATCGCGGCCGGCTCGTACGGCCGGATGTTCACCCAGCTCTTCGTCGCTCCCTGACCGGCGCCCGCCTGGGCGCCCGGCGCGGAACCTGCAGGCGCCGGAGCGATGCACAAGCCGTTCGCATCTGCCGCGCGGTGGATCGGCGAGACGCTCGCGAGCCCGTGGGCCCTCGCGGTCGCCCTCACGCTCATCGCGGTCTACCTGATCGCGGGACCCCGCCTCGGCTTCCCGGACCAGCGGCTCGATCTCTCGTTCTTGATCACGTTCACGACATTCCTGCTCGTCTTCGTCATCGAGCACCAGGGCTACCGCGACCGAGCCGCGATGCAGGTGAAGCTCGACGAGGTCATCCGTGCCCTCGACGCCGACCACTCGAAGATCGGCATCGAGGAGCGCCCGCCGCAAGAGATCGACTCGGTCCGTGACTCGGAGCGAGAGCGCGAAGGGCAACGCCGGGTCGGATAGGCTCGCGCGATGGCCGAACCGGTGACCGCGCCCGCCGGCGACGCCGCGATCCGCCCGATCCGCTTCGCGGCGCTCCAGGTCAGCGAATTCCGCTGGTACTGGCTCACGAGCTGGATCTCCTCCACCGGCGACGGCATGGAGAACGTCATCCGCGGCCTCCTCGTCGTCCAGCTCGTCGGCATCGCCGCCGCGCCGTTCTGGCTCGGGATGATGGTCTTCGCGCACTGGGTCCCGTTCACCGTGTTCTCGCTGTACGGCGGGACGCTCGCCGACCGCTACGACAATCGGAAGGTCCAGATCGCGGCGCAGCTGCTGCTCATGGTCGCCGCGTTCGGCTGGTGGATCTTCGGACTGCTGCTCGTCCACGGCTTCGCCGGCGCGATCGGCGGCCCGGCGCAGCAGACGCTCATCCACTCCATCGTCGGCCGTGAGCGACTCCTCTCCGCGGTGAGCTTGAGCTCCACGACACGGCAGCTCTCGCAGGTCATCGGGCCGGCGATCGCCGGCTTCGTCTACCTGCAGTTCGGGCCGGGCTGGGGTCTGGTCGTGAACGGGCTCACGTTCGTCCCGCTGCTCGTGTTCCTCACGTTCTTCATCCGGCTCGCGCCGAAGGCGAAGCTCGCCGAGCAACGGGTCCTCGAGTCGCTCCGCGAGGGCCTCGCCTTCGTCCGGGCCCGTCCGCGGATCGGCGCGCTCATCGGGGTGGAGATGCTGCCGGTCATCTTCCTCGGCCACACCTTCAACTCACTGCTCGTCGTCTTCGCGACCGAATACCTGCGGGCCGGCACGCTCGGCTACTCATTCCTGCTCGTCGCGAGCGGCGTCGGCGCGCTGGGCGCGGCGCTCTACCTCGCGTACGCGCGCGAGCGGCGCGATCCGGCGCCCGTCATCGTGGGCGCGGCGGTCGTCGAGGTGGCAGCCGTCCTCGTGTTCGCGCTCTCCACGACGTACGCGCTGTCATTGCTGCTCATGGTCCTCATCGGCGCGGCGACCGTCCTGACCCAGTCGTTCAACAACACGACGCTCCAGCTCTCGGCGCCGGACCACATCCGCGGCCGGGTCATGGGCGCGTACAGCTTCGGCACGCAGGGCCTGCGCGTCGTGAACGGGCCGCTGCTCGGCGGCCTCGCGACCCTGCTCGCGCCGCCCCTCGCCGTGGCCGGCTCCGCGGTCGTGGTCCTCGCGGGGCTCGCCGGCATCGTCGCATCCGTGCCGCAGCTGCGACGCCGGCGCTGACGGCCGGCGCGACCGCTTGCCGAGCTCGCCAGCCCCGCGTTAGGGGATGGCCCGAGGTGTCCTATTTCCACGAGACGCGTCGCGGCGTGACCGGCCGCAGACGCGCAAGGTGAGGATCCGAGCTGCGGACGAGTCGCTAGATCGCCTGCGCTAAGACAAGCGTGTGGCCGACGCTGCCCTCAGGCACGAAGCGATCCCAGATCGGCGCGAGCCCGGCATCGGCCAGCCACGCGAGATACGTCTCTCGATCGGCATGGTCCCAGAACATCGGCGCCCCGTGGTAATGCTCGATGCCCGTCCAGCGCTCAAAACCAACGATCGCAAGTAGGTAGCCGCGCGGGTGCAGCCAATGACGGATCTTTCGTAGGAGGTTCCGCTGATCCTGAAGGGGTACATGGATGAGGGCGTAGAAGGACACCACCGCATCGAAGGATGCTGGTTCGTGTTCCCACGTGACCATGTCCGCTTGCTCGAAAGTAGCTCCGGGTACGAGCCGGCGGGCGCGCTCGATCTGCACGGCGGAAATGTCCAACCCGAACACTTCGAAGTTCTTGTCACCCAGCAGCTTCGCCGCGGGAACGCCAGCGCCACATCCAAGATCGAGGATTCTCGCGCCCGGCGCCATTAGTTGCGCCAGGTCATCGACCCATCTCGCGTAGTGGTCCGTACGTTCGTCGGTTCCGGGTGTGGTCGTGCCTTCATCGTCGCGATATGCGCGAGAGATCGCATCGTAGCCACGGCGAACAAGATCGCGCCGTCTGGCACTCAAGTCTCTCCGCCATACCCGCCTCGTCAGCCCGCGACCGCCAGTGGAACCGCGGCGGCGTGCGCGGGAGCCTGCGGCACCGTGCGCATGAGGAACGCGCCGAGGATCGCGAGCGCCCCGGCGGCGACGAACACCGGCGGAATGCCGACCTGCTCGGCGATCACCCCCATCGGCGTGACGGCGAGGCCGCCGAGGCCGATGGACAACCCGAGCATCAGCCCGCTCACCATGCCGAGGTTTCCGGGCATGCTCTCCTGCCCGCGCACGGCCAGCACGACGAACGAGCCGTTCAGGAGGAGGCCGCTGACCGCCGTCGCGACGACGAACGGCAGCCCGACCTCGGCCTGAACGCCGAGCAGCATGCAGAACGGTGCTGCGAGGAGCAAGCTCGCGATGATGACGCGATCGCGGCCGGCGCGATCGGCGAGCCAGCCACCGATGAGCCCGCCGAACGCGCCCGCCAGCAGGTAGAGCGTGAGCAGGCGCGACGCGTCGACGATCGAGGCGCCGCGGCTAACGGCGTAGACCGGCAGGAACGAGCTCACGAGCGCGGTGGCCCAGGCGCGCGTCGCGGACACCGAGATGAGCCCGACGAGCATGTGGCGGTTCGACCGCAGGATCGTGCGCAGCGGCATGGCGGCGGCGGTGCGCTTCGGGAGGTGTGGCCCGAGCCGCCAGACGAGCGCGGCGAGCACGATCGCGGGGATGGCGATGAGCCAGCTGCCCCCGAGGCCGACGGTGGCGATGATCACGCCGATGAGGAACGGTCCCACCGGAAGTCCGAAGTTCCCCGCGCTGATGTAGACGCTCATCCAGCGTCCGCGCGAGCGTTGGGGGACCGATGCCGCGACGAGCGCCGCGCTCACCGGGTGGTACAGCGCCGTGCCCATCCCGCCGAGCAGCAGCGCGACGGCCACGACGCCCAGGCTCGGGGCGAGACCGAGGGCCGCCGCGGCCGCGCCCGAGAGCGCGACCCCGCTCCAAGCCATCCAGCGGGTGCGCCCGCCGGCGTCCGACAGGTGTCCGAAGAGCGGCTGGGTGAACGACGACGAGGCTTGGTACAGCGTGACGAGCACGCCGGCCAGCCCGAGCCCGATCCCCAGCCGGCCGAGCAGCAGCGGCAGGAGCGCGGGCAGCATGTACGCGTACGAGTCGTTCGTCAGGTGGGCGAGGGCCATGACGCCAACGGACGCGGTCCGTCCGGGCTCGCGTATCGCCTGGACGTCGTCCGGCGCGGCGTCAGCCGCCGGCATAGGCTCGATCGAGCAGGTCCATGAGGTGCACCACCGGGGTGGTCGCGCCCTCGCGACGAAGCGCGGCCTCGATCTGCATCTGGCACCCCGGATTCGCCGTGACGACGAGCGCGGCCCCGCTCCGCATGATGTGCTGCGCCTTGCGATGGCCGAGCCGGCGAGCGAGATCGGGCTGCGTGACGTTGTAGGTACCGGCGCTCCCGCAGCACCAATCGGCTTCGACGAGCGGCACGACCGTCAGCTCGGGGATCGCGCCCAGGAGCTCGCGCGGCTGCGCGCTGATCTTCTGCCCGTGTATCAGATGGCAGGGGTCGTCGTACGCGACCGTCGCGCGCACCGGCCCGGGAGCCGTCGCCAGGCCGACCTCGGCGAGGTACTCGGCCGCGTCCTTCACCCGCGCGCTGAATCGCTCGCCGCGCTCGGCCCACGCGGTGTCCTTGAGGAGCCAGCCGTACTCCTTCAGGTTCGCGCCGCAGCCGGCGGCGTTCACGATGAACGCGTCGACGGCGAGCGGCTCCAGCATCGCGACGTTGCGCATCGCGAGCTCCCGCGCGCCCGCGCGCTCGCCGGCGTGCGCGTGCAGCGCGCCGCAACACGTCTGCGCCGCCGGCACGAGCACCTCGACGCCGTTTCGCGCGAGGACCCGCGCCGTCGCCGCATTCGTGCCGGCGAACGCCGCGCGCATGACGCACCCGGTGAACAGGGCGACGGTGCCACGCTTCGGTCCCACCGCGGCGAACCGCGCCGGGAGCGCCGCGCTCGACGGCGCCGCGTCGGGAATGAGGTCCAGCAGCTCGGCGAGGTGCCGCAGCCCGATCGCGCGGAGCACGGTCCGCATGCCGAGGCGCTTGGACAGGTGCCCGAACCGGGCGAACAACGCGAGCCGGGGCGGCGACGGGATCAGCCCCCGGAACACCGCCCGCCGGAGCGCGGCCTCGATCGGCGACGGACGGCGCGCGGCGACGACCTGCGAGCGCGCGGCCTCCATGAGCTTCCCGAACGAGACGCCGGAGGGACAGGCGGTCTCGCAGGCGCGGCAGTCGAGGCACTTGGCCATGTGATCGGCGAACGCCGGACTGTCGGCCTCGAGCCGCTCGTCCCAGACGTTCTTCATGAGCCGGATCCGGCCGCGTGGCGAGTCCATCTCCACGCCGAGCTCGGCGAAGGTCGGGCACGTCGGGAGGCAGAGCCCGCAGTGGACGCACCGTGAGATGAGCTCCGGCAGCGGAGCGTCCGCGTTCGGGAACCCGAGCCGGGTCGTCAACCGATCGCCGATCGCGCCGGTTCGAGGATGCCGTTCGGGTCGAACGCGTCCTTGAGACGGCGCATGAGGAACGCACCCGCGGGCGCCGGGCCTCCGAACGGCTCGAGGCGGGCGCGGGCGCTCCGTTCGAGCCGCGCGCTGCCACCCAGGACCCCGGCGTCCGCGACGAGCCCGTCGGCCACGTCGAGCCCGTCCGCGTCATCGCGCAGGTGCACGTGCACGATGGCGCTCGCCGCGTCGGCGACGATGCGCGCGTTGCGGTCGGCGCGCACCGCGGCCTCGGCGAACCCGGCCTGCGCCGCGTGCGGAAGCGCGGCGCGCACGACCGCGCCACCGGATGCTCGGTCGACGATCTCCCGCAGCGGATCGAGCGCGCCGTCCGGATCATCGACCGGCTCCGGCTTGGCGCCGCGCGCCTCGGCGACGGAGGAGAGCTCCCTGATCGCGCGCCCGACGGGAGCGCCTTCGCCGGCCGCGGCGAGGAGCAGCCGCCAGCCGCCGTCATCGAGCCGTTCCACGACGAGCGCCGCGGGGCGCAGCGAGGTGCGGACGAGCGCATCGGCTGCGGCGAACGCATCGGCCGACGTCTTGAAGGTGGCGCTCGCGGCCCGGCGCAGCGCCGGCACGGGCAGGATCTTGAATGTCGCCTCGACGACGACGCCCAACGTGCCGAACGATCCGATGAAGAGCTTGTTCAGGTCATAGCCGGCGACGTTCTTCACGACCCGACCGCCGGCCCGGCCGAGCGTCCCGTCGGGCAGGGCGAAGCGAATGCCCAGCAGCAGGTCGCGGACGCCCCCGTAGCGGTGCCGGCCGAACCCGTTGCTGTTCGAGGCGATGATGCCGCCGATCGTCGCGCCGCGATCGACGTGCGGCGGGTCGAGCGGCAGGAACTGTCCGTGCGTCGCGAGCGCGGCGCGCAGCGCGTCGAACCGCATCCCCGCGCCGACGGTCACGGTGAGGTCCTCCGGCACGTGATCGATGATCCCGCCGAGCGCCGCGGTCTCGACCACGACATCGGTCGGAACGCGCGTGCCGAGGTGATCCTTCGTGCCGCCGCCGCGAATGCGCACGGTCTCGCGCCGTTCGGCGCAGGAGCGCAGCAGCTCGGCGCATGCCTCCGGCGTCGCCGGCCGTTCAGCCCGCGGCATTGAGGGAGAACTCCTTGCAACGGGACGGGGTCGGGAAGATCTTGCCGGGGTTCGCGAGGCCGAGCGGATCGAACGCCGCGCGCACGCGGCGCATCACGGCGAGGTCCACGGGCGAGTACTGCAGCGGCATGTAGCAGTTCTTCTCCATGCCGACGCCGTGCTCGCCGGTGATCGAGCCCCCCACGTCGATGCAGCGCTCGAGGATCTCCCGTCCGGCCTCCTTCACCCTCTCGACCTCGGCGGGGCCCTTCGATCCGTCGAACATGATGAGCGGGTGCAGGTTGCCGTCGCCGGCGTGGAAGACGTTCGCGATGCGCAGGTCGTACCGCTCGCCGACGTCGATCACGTGGCGCAGCACCTCCGGGAGCCTCGTGCGCGGGATGACGCCGTCCTGCACGTAGTAGTCCGAGGCCAGTCGTCC
>Ga0209474_10004489_pt1 | contig 12057 bp, 10 predicted proteins | sample GraSoiAngelo_145_FD_185902 | JGI IMG/M metagenome (GOLD analysis project Ga0209474, IMG submission 185902) | Grasslands soil microbial communities from the Angelo Coastal Reserve, California, USA - 14_1009_05_20cm (SPAdes) (version 2) | ecosystem: Environmental > Terrestrial > Soil > Grasslands...
TCCCTCTATACCATCGGGATCGGCGCGTTCATCGGCGTTTATCTCGCAAAATATTTTGTGGCGTGGATCAACAAACCGATGTTGAAAGCGCTCGCGGACGCGCACTTGGATCCTAAGCTAATTTATACGCACCCGGCGGGCTATCTGAATCTTGTCATCACCGTGGGTGTGTACCTAGGAATCGTGCTGGCTTCGCCCATCGTGCTCTACCAGATTTGGCTGTTTGTAGCGCCCGCCCTCTACAGGCACGAACGTGGGGCCATCACTGGCTTCATGTTCTCCACAGTGTTTCTTTTCCTGGCGGGGATCGCTTTCGGCTATTTCATTATGCTGCCGTACATCCTGCACTTTCTGGTGACGCCTGGACCGCTGTTCATGATCCAGCGCGACGTTACCCCCATGATCAGTGTCAACGAATACTTCGATCTGATTCTGCTCATCCTTCTGGGCATGGGGTTGATGTTCGAGCTTCCTGTTTTGATTTTCTTTTTGTCGCTCTTTGGCATAGTGACGCCCCAGTTCCTCTGGAAAAACGCGCGCTACGCGATTGCGATTATCTCGGTCGTCGCAGCCATCATCACGCCGACTCCCGACGCGACAACCATGCTGGTGTTCATGGCTCCGATGATTGGACTGTATTTCCTGGGGATGGGGGTCTCCTTCGTTGTGACGCGGCGGAGAGAACGCCGCATCGCCGCTCCTGCGGAGGCGCGCTGATGACTGCTTTTTCTGCAAATTGCTTGCGGGATGTTTTGCTCTTCCATCTAGCTCTCGTTTGCTTGGCAGGTTGCCAGACCAGCGATTCCTCGCGGGGCGCGGGCCAGCCGCCTTTCATGAGCGCCGCCGCGTCGCCTCCCCCACAGGCGTCCGATGACGCTCCCCCGCCCGACAAGACCGGCGGCTTCAACGGCAAGCGCGCTTATGCGCTGGTTGCCAAACAAGTTGGCTTCGGTCCACATCCTTCCGGCTCTCCCGCAATTGCCAAGCTGCAGGATTTCCTGCAATCCGAATTGAAGAGCTACGGCTGCACCGTGGACACGGACAGCTTCACGGCGGACACTCCGGTCGGCCGCCTCGCGATGAAAAATATTGTGGCCAAAATTCCTGGAGAAAAGCCGGGCATCATGCTTCTTGGCACGCACTACGACACTTTGTTGACGGTGCCCAATTTTGTTGGGGCGGATGACGGTGGTTCCTCGACGGCCTTGATGCTGGAACTGGCACGCCTGCTATGCCCGCAGCGCGGGAAGTATGCCGTGTGGATTGCTTTCTTCGACGGCGAAGAAGCCATGCAGCACTGGAGCGACACCGACAGCCGCTATGGCAGCCGACAGATGGCCGCGAAACTGGCGATGAGTGGCGACCTTAAGAAAGTCAAAGCCTTCTTGCTGGCAGACATTGTTGGCGGCCGCAAGGCCCAGTTTTTGCGGGAAACCAGTTCCACGCCGGATCTAACCAATGTTTTTTGGAATACGGCTCACAAGCTGGGCTATAAGGCCCTTTTTCGGGATACCACAACCGAGGCCCAAGACGACCACGATTCGTTTCTCGCGCGCGGGGTTCCGTCATTGGATGTCATCGGAGACTTCATCAACAACGGTTACTGGCACACGCCCGAAGACAATCTTGACAAAATCAGCGCGAAGACCCTGGCCGGCGTCGGTCACGTTTTTCTGGAAAGCATCAAGGTATTGCAATCGCGCTAGGGACTGTCTAAAGCAGCGATCACTTTCTCGCGCCGCCGCCTACGCCTCAAACCGCACGTCGTTGCCCTTTTGGATGGCCGAGTGTTTTGCGAAGTCCTCATCATTCCGGAACGGAAAATCCGAGCGGTAGTGGCTGCCGCGGCTTTCTTCGCGGGCCAGCGCCGCGCGTGCCATGACCAGCGCCAACGTGTGCAGATTGCGCAGTTCATGGCCGCTGCGCCCTGACTTTTCACACTGGGGATGCTCGATCGCCTCTAATTGTTTGATCGCTTCAGCCAGCTCTTTGCCGGTTCGCATGATGCCCACGTTGCGCCACATTAGGTCTCGGATTTTCGTCAGCGTCGCGCACGCGGCTGGCGCCGGCTTGGCGCCACCATTTTTGACCGGTCCGTTTTTCGCTGCTTCCTTCTGCACTGCTGAGGATTTGCCCGGCAGCGGGGCTGGGCTTCCAGCCAATGCTTGTCCTTTGCGTTTTCCCGCGGGCGCATCTTTCATCATGGCTTGTCCCGCCAGCGCGCCGAACACCAATCCTTCGAGCAGAGAATTGCTGGCCAGCCGGTTGGCTCCGTGCACGCCTGTTGCGGCAGTTTCTCCTGCGGCGTACAACCCGGGAAGGGAAGTGCGTCCCTTCAGGTCCGTCTTCACGCCTCCCATCATGTAGTGGGCTGCGGGACAAACCGGCGCGAGGTCGCTTGCCAAATCCAGGCCATAGCTCGCGCAAGTTTCGTAGATTCGCGGGAAGCGTTTCTTCAGGAACTCTTCGCTCTTTTTCGTCATGTCGAGAAAGACGTGTGTGCTATTTGTGTGCTGCATCTCGCTGACGATGGCGCGGGCCACCACGTCGCGTGACGCCAGTTCCTGCGCCTCGTGGTATTTCTTCATAAAGCGTTCCAGGCCAATGTTGCGTAGGACGCCGCCCTCGCCGCGAAGCGCTTCGGAGAGCAGAAACCGCGGCGCGCCCTGAGTGGCCAGCGCCGTGGGATGAAACTGCATGAACTCCATGTCGGATAAAACGGCTCCCGCTTCGTACGCAATGGCCATTCCATCGCCGGTGGCGACATCGGGATTGGTGGTCTCTCGGTAGATTTTTCCCAGGCCGCCGGTAGCGAGCAAAACCGCGCCCGCACGCAATTCGTGAAGCGTTCCATCCGTTTCGTCAATGAAGCACAGCCCGGCAACTCTCCCGCGCTCGACAATCAATTCCGTGGTGAAAGCGTGCGCGCGCAGGTGCAGGTGAGGAATCGAGTGCGCCCGCGCCAGCAGCGCCCGGCTGATTTCGCGGCCGGTTGAATCTCCATGCGCGTGGAGGATGCGCGAGCGGCTGTGCGCCGCCTCGCGGGTAAACGCCAGCTTGGTGCCAGCGCGGTCGAATTCCGTGCCCCACTCGATGAGTTGGGTGATGTACTTCGGTCCCTCTTCCACCAGCATCGCCACGGCTTCCGCGCGGCACAGGCCGTCGCCTGCGTTGATGGTGTCTTGCTCGTGCAGCCCGATTTCGTCTTCATCGGAGAGCGCCACGGCAATCCCGCCCTGTGCCCAGGCGGTCGCCGAATCGCTCAGATTCGATTTCGCCAGCACCAGCACGCTTCCCGCTTCGCTGAGTTCAATCGCGGCGCGCAAACCTGCAATTCCACTGCCCACGACAGCGTAGTCAGCATGATGGATTTTGTGGGAAGTGGTCATGGTGGGAAATTGCGCTCAAATCGCCCAATTATGGTAGCACGAAGAAAATACCTGCATAAGAAGGCGGGTCTTGTAGGCGCCTGGGTGTGGGCTTGGCGAAGCGTGTGTTACATTGAAAACTGTCGCGCATGAAAATCACACGCATTCGAGTGCAATCTTCCGCCGGTCCTTACGTGGTAGTTGCCGGAGCGGGTGCGATTGGCCGTGGCGCGCAAGAAATAGCGGCGCTTGGGCAGTTTTCCAGTGTTCATGTTGTTTCCTCACCCAAGGTTTGGCGTGCCGTCGGCAAAATCGTCCAGCGCGGCTTGCGGCTGTCGAATCGAAATGGCGTCCACCTTTTCAGCGACGCGGAGTCGGCGAAGCATCTGGGCAGCGTGGAACAAATCGCGCGCTCTCTGAGCCGTGCCGGAGCGGATCGCAAATCGCTGGTGCTCGCGGTTGGCGGCGGCGTTGTCGGTGATGTTGCCGGTTTTGTGGCCGCTTCTTATTTGCGCGGCGTCGCTCTCGTCCAAATTCCTACCACTTTGGTTGCTCAGGTGGACAGCTCCATCGGCGGAAAAACCGGCGTGAATCTTCCAGAAGGCAAGAATCTCGTTGGAGCCTTCTATCCGCCCCGTTTGGTGGTCACTGATCCTGACTTGTTGCGCAGTCTCCCGCTCAGGGAGTTCCGTGGTGGCTTGGCGGAAGTTATCAAACACGCCGTGATTGCCAATGCTCTGATGTTCGCGCGGCTGGAAAAAGATATGGACAAAATCCTCCGGCGCGACCGAGACTTGCTTGGCTCACTAATCCCGGGCAACGTGCAGATCAAGGCGCGGGTCGTCAGCCGCGATGAGCGCGAATCCGGTTTGCGCGAGATCCTAAATTTTGGCCACACTTTTGCCCACGCTCTCGAAAGCGTCACGCACTATCGCCGTTACCAGCATGGGGAAGCCGTTGCTTGGGGCATGGTGGCCGCCGCTTTTCTCGGGCACGAAATAGGTCTCACTCCCGCCGAAGACGTTTCCCGCATCGTGTCTCTTGTTTGCCGGCTGGGACCTTTGCCGCCTTGGCCGGCAGTTTCTCTTTCTACTTTGGTCAAAGCGATGCATTCCGACAAGAAAACCCGTAGCGGCGTTTTGCGCTTTGTTCTGTCTCCGCGCCTGGGCCAGGCGCGGACATATGACAAAGTCCCGGTTAATGCCGTCGAGCGCATCCTCCATTTTACTCCTCGCCTAATCGCCGCGGCAACCGAGCGTCCCGGTGTGTTGAAATGAGTGAAATCTCTGCGCCGGTGAAAGGGAGCAGGCCCGAAGGCGCCACTACCGAAGCAGAAGCCTCCAAAAAAGTTCGCGAGATGTTCACGCAGATCGCGCCGCGCTACGATTTGCTAAACCATCTTCTGTCGTTCGAATTGGATCGTTTCTGGCGTGCGCGTGCTGCGAAACATCTTCGTCCAATTCTTGAGCGGCCGGATGCTTTGGTACTGGATCTTTGTTGCGGAACCGGGGATCTTGCATTCGCGCTCGCCCCAGCAGGAAAAGCCCGCATCGTTGGTGCGGACTTCGCGCACAGCATGCTCGTCCGCGCCATGGCCAAGAGTGCGGACGTGCCACCAGCGGACGGAGCTGCCGCTGCGAAGCGCATGCCATTTTTTGAAGCCGACGCTCTCCGCTTGCCGTTTGCGGATGCTTCTTTTGACCTAGTGACCAGTGCTTTTGGTTTCCGTAACCTCGCCAACTATGAAGCCGGCCTGCGCGAGATTCACCGCGTCCTCAAGCCTGGCGGCACCGTTGCCATCCTTGAATTCGTCGAGCCGCCAGAAGGATTTTTAGGGGATTTATACCGCTGGTATTTTACGAAAGTTCTCCCACGAATCGGCTGGCTCATCTCCGGCCATCAATCGGCTTACACATATCTGCCGAAATCCGTCGCCCACTTCTTCCGCCCACCCGAACTCGCCGCGCTCCTGAGCTCGGTCGGCTATCAATCCGTCGATTTTCGGGGATGGACCTTAGGCGTGGTGGCTCTGCATACTGCCGTTCGCGTTTAGTTAGGATCGGCACGCTGGAGTCTCGGATTGCTTTGAATAGGCAGGTACTTGCATTCCGGCAAACCGCAAACGGTAAACCGCAAACGGCGAACTAACCTCATTCCTCCAACCCTGCCGCACGCAACTTGGCCAGAAGCGTTTTCGGCGTAATCCCCAGCTTCTCCGCGGCGCGCGTCTTGTTCCACTTGCATTCGCCCATGGTATTTTCGAGCAGAGCTTTTTCCACGTGTCCTGCTGCGCGGCTCGTGACTTGTTCAAGCGTTCCTTCCCAGCTGAACTTTTCCGGCAGCATCCCACCAGGCAATTTGTCCGCATCGGGTTTCGTTGACGGCAGTTGCAAGGCATCCGCGCGAATGCTGACGCCATCCGCCAGAATCACCGCGCGTTCCATGGTGTTTTGGAGTTCGCGCACGTTTCCTGGCCAGCGGTAATGCAGCAGACGTTCCTTTGCTTCTTCGGAAATCTCCAATCCGGGCTTGTTGAATTCCCGGCTGAACTTTTCGAGAAAATGATTCGCCAGCAGCAGCACGTCGTTCCCGCGCTCTCGCAAGGGCGGAATCGTCATAGGCACGGTGGAAATCCGGAAATACAAATCGTCACGAAACAGTCTTTCCTGCACCTGCTTTTGCAAATCGCGGTTTGTGGCCACTACGATGCGAACATCCACGTCAATCGATTGCGTTCCGCCCACGCGTTCGAATCGTCTTTCTTCCAGCACGCGCAACAGCTTCGCTTGAATCGCCAGTGGCAGCTCTCCAATCTCATCCAGAAACAAGGTACCCCGGTGCGCCAGGTCCATTTTGCCCACTTTGCGCGCACCCGCTCCCGTGAACGCGCCCTTCTCGTGTCCGAACAGCTCGTTCTCCACCAGCCCTTCAGGAATCGCCGCGCAATTCAGCGCCACGAACGGCTGTTCGCGCCGCGGAGACAAATGATGAATCGCGAGCGCAAACAATTCTTTCCCCGTGCCGCTTTCCCCCAGCAACAAGCACGTCGCATCGGTTGCCGCCACTTTCTGGATTTGCTGACTCACTTCCTTAATGGAAGCGTGCTCTCCCACAATGCGCGGAAACCCATACCGCGCCGCGTATTCCGCCCGCAGCAGCAGATTCTCGCGTTGGAGCTCTTGTTGTTCCGCCGCTCGCTTCACTAACAACTTCAAATGATCCAGATCCACGGGCTTCTGCAGAAAATCGAACGCCCCGTCCTTCATCGCGGCAACGGCTTCTTCCACGGATCCGTATGCCGTCAACAGCAACACGGGGATCGTGGCGTCCGCCTGCTTCGTCTCCCGCAAAACGTCCAACCCCGACGCCCCCGGCATCTTCAAATCGGTGATCACCAGCAAATACCGGCGCGCGCGCACCTTTTGGATTGCGGCGGTGCCGTCCGGCGCTTCGTCCACGGAGTATCCCGCGCGCTCCAACGCCTTCCGCATCATGGCGCGCAATTCGGCTTTATCTTCAACAAGCAGAAGAGGTTCCATCTCTCTCGTTTCTACCACGAATCCTGGTATGTTCAGGGAACAACGGCACCCACGTGTGCGGAGAAGGGAATCTCCGAGTCAGTAAATGGCTCCAGATTAGTTTCACGAACGCTCTTGAATCAGCGAGCGAAAAGGGAAGTGTTATGCAGGGTCCAAAACGTGACAAGAGCCCGGCCGCACATGGAACGCAACCAGGCTCTGCCAAGACTTGGAACTTACCTTAAAACTATTTTTATCGTGCCCACCCCGGGTCTCCCCCGGCCTTCCTCAACTCTGCTTCCATGTCATCCAACTGCTGCCGGAGCTGCGCTAATTCCTTTTTCTTGGCGTCAATTTTGGCTGTCTTGTCACTGACTTCGGCTCGGCTGTTCTGTTCCTTCATCGCTTTTGTTGGATCGGCGTAGTATTGCACCGAAGACTTTTCCAATTCCCGCTGGAGGATATCCAATTCTTTTTCCGTCTTGGCGATCTTATCGTGTTGTTCGCCGAAGCGTTTCCTCCAGGCTTTTTCGCCGTTGGGGTCTTCCTTCTGCGCGGGGTCCTCGGTTTTTTTTGCGTCGGCAGCTTGAGCTCCACCTGCAGCCGCTTCCGTACCGCTCGTTGTGGCTCCGGCCGCAGACGCGTTTTGTATTTCCGGTTTGTCCGGTGGCGCCGGCTTTATGTCCTCGTCCGTATAAACTTTCTTGGCCTTCTGCGCGTCCTTCTTCTGTTTTCCCTCGCGCGCTTTTCTTGCGGCGTCGGCCACGGGATCGCCTGTCTGTTGCGAGGAACTCTGATCCTGAGCGTAGCCTGCGAATGCGTATAGGCACAGGCCCACCGCCATCAATGTCACTTTCATCCAGTCGTTTTTCCGCATTTATCCCAGCCTTCCGGAGCTGTTGCGAAGCTCCTTCTCCCTGTTAGAAGTTAGATGCGACGCCGCTTTGATTCTACTGCTTCTGCAACCCTTCGCGGCATCGGAAGCGTAACAATAAACTCCGCCCCGCCTTTCGGACAGTTTCTCACCTCCACGTGTCCGCCGTGCTGGACGATGATTTTCTGCACGACCGCCAATCCCAGTCCCGTTCCGTTGCTTTTCGTCGTAAAAAACGGCCGAAATAACTTTGGCATCGCCTCCGTCGTAATGCCCGGCCCATTATCCGTAATAATGAGGCGCTGCCATCCTGTCTCATTGCTTTCGACCACTTCTCCGCGAAGCACCACGCGCCCGCCTCCTTCGGCCTCCGCGCACGCTTCTGCAGCGTTCCTTGCCAGATTCAACAAAGCTTGCCGCAGCAGCCCTTCATCCCCGGCCACGTCGCCAAAGCTTCCTGTGCATTCGATCGCCACTTGCGGCATCGCTTGCACCACTTCCGCCACAGCGCGACCCACCACTTCTTCCAAGTCCACACGCTCCTCGGGAATCTCCAGCGGCCTCGCGTATTTCAAAAACTCGGCCACCATGTGGGTAATGTTTCTAGTCTGCTCCACAATTCTCTTTGCATAATCCGCGGATTCGTTCGGCGAAGCGTCCGGAATCAGTTGCGCGTATCCCGAGATTGTCGCCAGCGCGTTCTTGAATTCGTGGGCAATTCCCGCGGACAATTCTCCCAGCGCCGCCAAGTTTTCCTTAAGCTGCATCCGCTGTTGCAGCGCCGCAAGTTCCGTCAAGTCCGTCAGCAGGCAAATGACCCCGCTAATTTCCCCTTCGCCGCGCCGGATCGGCGAAATCGTGACGCCCAAATGCCGCGTGTCTCCTGCCGGCGGAACATGCTCGACTTCTTCTCTTCGGAAGATTCTTCCTGTTTCCAGGCAGATTCCAACCAGTTTGGTCAGCTGTGAATTCTCTCCCAGCGCCTCGCTGTATCGCCGGAATCCTAGTCCGCGAATCCCCAGCGCTTGCTCTGCTGCGGGATTCGCGGTGGAAATAATGCCGGTCGCGTTCACTACCACCAAGCCAGCCGGCATGTTGCGGGTGACTTCTTCACTCAGGCGCTCGGTCTGCTCGGCGCGTTCCTTCTCAATCTTGTGCAGCCGCTCAAGCTCTTTCTCCTGCTCGCGCAATTGCTGGATCACGCCCTGCATCGAAGCGGCCATGAATGCAGAGGCGTTCTCCGTGCGTGGCGCGCCCGCCGCAATTTTTTCTTGTTGTTCTTCTTTGCTGCTCTGAAAAAACTTGCGCAGGAGATACACCGCTACACCTGCTACTGCCAGCGCCGCAATCCCAAGTCCGGCGATAATCTCCCAGACGTGCTGTGTGCCGCTGCCGCTTTGGAGCATCCCCGACATCGAATCTGTTACCTAGCTCCTTCTTCTAACTTACCGTCTCGCATTCGCGCGTGAAACCCGTTCACCGCAAGATTCCTCGAAGTTCGGGCCACTGTCCGCCAATTAACGGCCCAAGGTAGACAATCGCCAGTGCCCCAATTCCCAAGAACGTTCCCAGCGGCAACTGGTATTGGCTTGCAATCTTCCACCGCAAGCCGTTTACAGTTCCCAGCCCTCTCCGGCTGCCACGTTCCGCCAGACCGCGCTGCCAACCGCTTAGGTACAACCCCGCTACCACGCTCAATCCAATTACGCTGCCGAGCAGGCTTCCCAACAAAATGGTCCAAAACGTTCCGCGCAATCCCACAAACGCGCCCACCATGGCCATCATCTTCACGTCGCCCAAGCCCATGCCTTCGCGCTTGCGCACCAATTTGTAGCCAGCGGCCAATCCCCACAGCAAAAAACTTCCAAAAGCCGCGCCTAGGATCCCATCAACAAGCCCTGCCGCATTGGGTTGCAAATGTTGGTGCAGCAATCGCCAGCTCAACGACTGCCCAAAGCCGCCGCTTGGTGGCACAAAGGCGGAAAGCAACAATCCCGCCGCGAATCCCGGCCAGGTCACTAGATCCGGCAACAGCCGCACCCGCAAATCCGTAATCGTCAGAACGATGATCAGACCTGTAAAAAACAGCCACTTTACCGTCGCTTGCGTAATTCCGTATTCCAGATATGCCGCCACAAACAACAACCCGGTTGACAGCTCTACTAGCGGGTACATCACCGAAATCGGTTCGCCGCAGGTCCGGCATTTTCCCCTCAGCCAAATCCACGCGAACATCGGAACGTTGTCATAAAACTTGATGGCTGTTCCGCACTTTGGACAGCGCGATCCCGGTGAAACAATCGAAAGGTCCTCCGGAATCCGCGTGATGCAGACATTCAGGAAGCTTCCGATCACCAGCCCAAAAAGGAAAAAATATATGCCGTAAACAGTGGCCACAGTTGAGTCGGCCATCCTGCGGCCGCGCGTGAAGTCGGCTGCTTCGCAGCCGCTTCTACTAATCTCCCATACCCCCCTCACCCTCTCAACAAACGCCTCTTTTCGCGTGCCCCATCCTTAACGGCTTAACTTGACAACAATCGCGCGAGTCGATTCAGGGGGAACATACCGAGAGTTGATAGAATTGGGGGATGGCACTCATCTATACGACCGGTCAAGAAATGAAGAAAGGAGATCGGGTCCTGTTTCACCGCGAACCAGGCGGAATCGAGCTGGTTGCCGATCCCTTGGTTCCAGATCCCGAGACGGACGGTTCGTGCAGGAATATGGTAACGGGGTCATGGTCTTGGAAAGACAAGCAGGGTGAACCTTTGTGTCAGACCCTCACACTGATGAAGAGTTAGAGTTCGTTGCAAGACTAGGGTGAGGATTCACTGCCTCCGCGTTCCTCAGCGTTCTCTGGGTCTCTGCGTTATCCTTTTCTTTCTGTGACTTTTGTTTTCTCCTACTGTGAGCTGTAAACTGTCAACTGGCGGCTTCTTCGATGAACTTTCTTGAACGCAAAATACGCCGCTACGAACATCGCCGCTGGACCACCGACGATAACCGCCGCGTTCAGCCCTTCCACTGGGGCCTCAAGCACATTGGAGGCTCCCCCGATGAGCCCGATCCCGGCGCCTTCGTCCGCGCCTACGCTCAAAACGCCATCGAAAACAGCCGCGACTGGTACTCCTCCGCCGCCGCCACGGACTATCGCCTCGACGCCGAAAACGTCCTCACTTTCACCAGCTCTATCGAATCTCCATGGCCCGAAAACAATACGGTTTACGCCCGCCTCTGGCCTGCTTCTCGTAGTTGGAAGCCACCCATAAAAGCAGCGCAAGGCGCCGCGGTCCTCGTTCTCCCCAACTGGAACGCCAAATGGCATGGCCAGGACGGCCTCTGCGAATGGATCGCGCGTTTCGGCATCACCGCGCTAAAGATGAGCCTGCCTTACCACAATCGCCGCATGCCCCGCGGCTACGAGCGCGCCGACCAGATTTGCGGCCCCAACATTGGCCTCACACTCCAAGCCAACCGTCAGGCTGTTCTGGACGCGCGCCGCTGCCTCCGTTGGCTCGAGCAACAGGGCTACACGCAACTCGGCATTCTCGGCACCAGCATCGGCTCCTCCATCGGTTACATCACGCTGGTGCACGACCCCGCCGTCGGCGTCGGCGGCTTCTTTCACGTTTCCACGTATTATGCCGACGTCGTAAGCCAGGGCATGACCACCAATCACGTCTGGGAAAGCCTTCGACACCACGTCACCGTGGACGAACTTCGCCATTACTGGGCGCCCATCAGTCCCATGCCTTACGTGGAGCGTGGCATGGGCGCCGGCCGCAATTGCCTGATGGTCTATGGCAAATACGACCCCACGATGCTCCCCGAACTCACCAGCCAGATGTTCGACTCCCTCCGCCGCAATGGCGCCTCGCCCCATACACTCGGCCTTCACTGCGGCCACTACTCTCTCGAACTCGCTCCGTTCTCCTACATCGCCGGCTACCGCATGCTCGCCTTTCTCCGCGGCGCCCTTTCCGCTCGCTGACCCAAAATCCGTTTTGCGCTGGTGAAGAAGTTTACGGCATCTCGAAGGTCACTCTTTCGCGGCTTTCCCGCCGTGCAATCCACTGTACGAAACCACCGGATTCCGCAGTACGCCGATCTTTTCGATTTCGCACTCCACCACATCGCCCGGTTTCAAATACAACGACTTCGGATCGTTGCTGAACGCCGCCACGCCAGAAACCGTTCCCGTCGAGAGCACGTCGCCCGCGGAGTATCCCATCGGCGAGTAGTGCGCCACGATTTCCGGCGCAGTCACCGACATTTTGCTCGAATGCGATTGTTGGCG
>Ga0209474_10004492_pt1 | contig 12053 bp, 9 predicted proteins | sample GraSoiAngelo_145_FD_185902 | JGI IMG/M metagenome (GOLD analysis project Ga0209474, IMG submission 185902) | Grasslands soil microbial communities from the Angelo Coastal Reserve, California, USA - 14_1009_05_20cm (SPAdes) (version 2) | ecosystem: Environmental > Terrestrial > Soil > Grasslands ...
ATGTCGCGAGCATTGCGCTGCGCGCGCCAATCCCGGCTGAAAAGGTAGACCGAGCCAAAGAGGACAAAGAACAATCCGGGTTGCTTCATCAGTAACGCGAATCCAAACAGGCTACCGCTCGCGAAGATTAGTGTTCTAGATTGTCGATCTAATGAGCGGCTCAGAAGAAGAGTGCCGGCGACTGCAAACATAACGACGAAATGAGTGGCATGCGCTGCCAAGCCAAGCACGTAAGGCATTAGCGAGAGAACACAATAGGCGGCCGCGGCTGCGGGTCCGCCGAGCGCGCCCAAAATATTTCGGCCGAGGAAGAGAAGTAATCCTGCAGTAACCAAATTGATTAGGATTAGACCGACGTGAATGGCGGTGATCGAGTCGCCAAAGATCGACATCAGTAGAGCATAGGCAACTGAGGTGCCCGGGAACTTCATGCTGTAGGCCAACTGATATGGCGGGATGCCCTGCAAAAGCAGTTGGCCGCTGTAAGCATACTCGCCCTCGTCCCGCTCCAAAGGCAACCCTAGCAGGCGAATTCTGGCCGCCAAAACGACGATAAGGGTCGCGCCGAGCAAGAGCCATACGGTAACGCGGAGAGAGTTTGGGTGGCGGGCGTGTTTCAGATTCACGTGATGCGGGCGCGAGGCAACTGAGTTTGGCCGATTCAATGGCGTTGCCAAGGGGAGTTTGGCCTTTTGGGGGTGGCATGGGCTGTGCTTGTGGTGATTATCACCATTATGGTCACAATAAGCATCCGCCCTTACTCGCTTCGCAAAGTCGCCTTCGTCGGGTTCGCCCTCTTTTGTCTCTCCTGCCTCTCCGCTTTTGCCCAGTCCGCTTACATTACAGTTAATTCCACGCCCTACGACCGGCAAATGACCCGCATCCGGCCGATTCTTAGCTCAGCCTCCGGGCACAAAGACGAAACTATTTCAATCTCGCTGGTGAATCATTGGATCGGAAACCTGAGGGCGATTCCGTACGGCTTCTCCATGGAATGGAAAACTCCCGAAGAGGTCCAACTCGGCGCCTACGCCGATTGTAAGGGCAAAGCAGTTGCGCTTTACAATGCGCTGCATTCACGCGGAGTTGAAAATGTCCGGCTCGTGATCGGAAAACGCATGTGGACCAGCCGCAAGACTCACGCCTGGCTCGAGTGGACCACCGCCGGCGGAACATACATTCTCGATCCGACCATCAATTGGAGCGCATTCCGCGCTGAGCGCGCTGGGCGGTCATCCTACATCCCCCTTTACGCTTATGTCGGGACAATGAAGTATCGAGCCGCAACAAGCACGGGCCTTCTTGCCAGCAACCGCTTCCTCGGCGGGCAACACGTCGCCAGCCGGCTCTAGTTTGCTGCGACGATCGCGGTAAAGTTCGACAGTTTCGACCGGCCTGATTGGCCGGTCGCTGTTTTTGGCCTGTGGCCGCGGGGCGGCGCCGGTCACGAAAAATAATTTCAGGGCGGGGCGAAGATTTGTATTGTCAGAAAAGGGCTGGCCAGCGTATTATCGTTTTTTGTAGCTATGGAAATTATGAGCGCACCCTTCTCTCGCTTTAATCGAATTGTCGCGCTGACATTTTGCCTCATTCTCGTACAGACCTTGGTCGCGACTGCCGGGCAAATTGCACTGAACAACGTCGCCCGCGTTAGCGTTGGCGCCCGAGTAGACGACAAAATCGCAGAAGCGGCCCTGATTTCAGGTCAGCCAGGCGTCGGTTACGCCTTGCTCGATGGACAAACCGAGCTGGTACTTTCGCTTTCCAAAATCGAAAACATCGACATCGCATCGTTTTTGAACAACGGCACAAAGGGTACTGTAACCGTTGCGACGTCTAATTCGAAATTGGCCACTGGCAGTCTCCAATGGCACCAAATCGCAAGGCAGGATCTCACCGCCAACGTCACCAAAATAAAACTTGGCCCGACCGAAGCGAAGTATGTGAAGTTTACTTTTAACGTTGCCAAGTCGGGTCGTATTGCGGAGCTGGCGGTTTACTCAACGGCGAAACTAACATTCGCCAACACGGATTTGGTCGATGGCAAGGACGCAAAAGATTTTGGCGGGGGCAAGGAGGCCAAGGAAGTTGCGGAAGGGCCACCAGAAGAAGGACCGCCGCCAAATCTTCCCGATCCGCCGACATTTGTTTTTGTTCCGATCGTCAGCCCATAACGGCTTGACGTTAGGCATTTTTAATTAAAGAGACCCACCCATGATCGCGGTGGGTCTTTTTTCCGCTAACTCAATCCGGCGAGTGTCGGCCCTTTCAGAGCTCGTCTCGAATGATCTTAAAAATCTGCGTGTTGTCGATTGTGCCTTGTAACGTCTCCGTGCCAGGGCCGCTTCCGAATGAGACTACATCCTCCACCGTTTCCAAAGCCGATCTGGTGTAAAATGCAGCCGGCTCGGTTTGATCTTTTCGGGTAGCTTCGTCCGGATTGACGGGTGTTTGTCTTTCCGGGCCTTTTGCAGCGCCGTAGGATTGAACCCCCTTTGGACCGGTTGCCCAAGTCATCCACGGTTCGCCTGACGGATTCAATCCGAGTAACGCGATTCCGCTGTCCTTGCGGAATGGAAAACCGTTCACGTGCAACCCACCGATCGCGGTATCGCCGCTCACAATGATTGTCGATTTCGGTCCGGCGTAACGCTGCGCTGTTGAGAGCGTGCGATCGAGCTCGGCGGTTTCGGTTAACGTTTTTTCCGCATTGTTCGTTTCGGCCGCTTTTCGCATACGACCCGCGTCGACGATGAGCAGGTAACCACGCTGATTGAATTGCAACAACTCAATCGCACGCCGCACCATGTCGGACAAAGCGGGTTCGTCATTCCAAGCGGCCTGATTGCTACCGCTATTTCCGTCCACAAACGCTCCGAAAAGTTTCGGCCGCCGCCACACCGGAATGGACTCCAATTCGGCTCGGTTCCGGACTACGTCGAAACCGCTTTGGCGCAATTCTAACAGAAGATCGCGATTGTCTTGTCGTTGCCCCTGTTTTGCTTCGGGCAGAAATTCGGCCGTGCTCATCCCCATGCAGATATCGATCTTGCCGCCTTCGACGAGTTGACGCGCGATTTGATCACTGTCGTTCGCGTTCGGCGCATGGGCATAAAACGCCGCGCATGTCGCATTTGTCAGGGATTCATTTGTCACTAAGCCCGTCGCACGTCCTCGATTCCGCGCCAATTCGATAATGTTGGCGCGCGGTTTGCCGGCGGGATCAATCGAGAGGGAGCGATTATTGACTTTAACGCCGGTGGCCAGCGCGCTCGCGGCTGCCGCCTGATCGGAGACCGCGAAATCTCTGGAGTAATTAGTTACCAGCGCGACGTGTGGCATTCCGTCCAGGGCCAAACGCGCATCGGAGCCTCCGAGATAAACACGAGTCAGCGCAATTCGTTCCGGTGCGAGCCCCTCCCCGATAATAAGAATAATCCCGAACGGCTTCTGGACCACCCAATGCTGGAAATAAAGAACCCCCAACCCAGCGAAAACAGCGAGGCACAAAAGCGCGAGCAACTGATTGCGCCATTTCACCAGCGCGATGTAGCTGCGCATCAGTTCTATTGTCAATCCCGCAACCGCGGGAAACTGCTTGTCCGACTTCATAATCGTCGGCAGAGTGCGCGCATATGGCCGGCCCGGTGATGCTCATCATTCGTGATGGCTGGGGAATCAATCCCGGCGGCCAGCAGTCGCGTGAACAAAATGGCGACGCCACCCTTCTTGCCAGCACACCCTTTCACGACCAGCTCTATCGTGATTATCCTGGTGGCAAACTGAGCGCTAGTGGTTCTGATGTTGGTCTACCCGAAGGCCAAATGGGCAACTCGGAAGTCGGGCATCTGAATTTGGGTGCGGGTCGCGTCGTTCTCCAGGACCTTACGCGAATTAATAAGGCGATTGCCGATGGTGAGCTGACCCGGAATCACGTCGCGCAGGAGACTTTCGCAACCGCGCGCGGACATCGCCTTCACTTGTTAGGCCTGGTTTCCAATGGCGGCGTCCACAGCCATTACGATCACATGATTGCGCTCGCGAACGCAGCCAGGGCGGCAAACGCTGATGAGATTTTCGTTCATGCCTTCACCGACGGACGCGATTCGTCGCCCACCGGCGGACGGGAGTATCTGAAGACCTGCGAAGAACAACTTCGTGATAGCGGCGCCCAAATCGTGACGCTAGTCGGACGATATTTCGCGATGGACCGCGATCGTCGTTGGGACCGGACCAAGAAAGCCTGGGACGCGGTCGTTCTCGGACGTGGCGAGATTTGCGAAGACTCTCCATCCGAAGCTTTGAATCGGCACTATCGCGAGGGCAAGACGGACGAGTTCATGCCGCCGTTGATTTTTGCTCAGGCGAATGAGCAACGCGTTCGTGATGGCGACGTTGTTTTGTTTTTCAATTTTCGGGCCGATCGCGCGCGCCAATTATCGCAGGCTTTTCTATTCAAAGATTTCGATTGCTTTAACCGAGAAATTTGGCCGCAAGTAACGTTTACCTCTCTCACAGAGTACGACGTTCGTTTTCCGTCGCCGTTTATCTTTCCGCCCGAGGACCTCAAAAACATTCTCGGCGAACTGGTGAGCGCAGCGGGCAAATCACAGTTGCGCATCGCCGAGACGGAAAAATACGCGCACGTGACCTATTTCTTTAATGGCGGAGTCGAAAAGCCTTTTTCACGCGAAGAGCGAAAGCTGATCCCATCGCCCAAAGTTGCCACTTATGATTTGAAGCCCGAAATGAGCGCGCTCGGGGTAACGGACGAGCTTCTCGCGCACTTGGACAAATTTGACCTCGTCATCCTCAACTTTGCCAATCCTGATATGGTCGGGCACACCGGGGTTGTGAAAGCCGGCATTAAAGCGGTCGAGACGGTAGATGAATGTTGCAGCCGGATTATTCCGAAACTGCTTGAGCTCGACGGCAAATGCATTGTCACCGCCGACCACGGCAATTGCGAACAGATGCGAAATCCCGACGGCTCTCCCAATACCGCGCACACCACAAACCTTGTTCATTGCATTTATGTGGCGAAGGATGCCGGGCAATTTCGATGCGACGACGGAATTCTGGCTGACGTTGCACCGACTCTTTTGTTTTTGCTCGGAATGGAAAAGTCGAAAGAAATGACCGGGCGCAACTTATTGGTCAAACGCGGCTAGGATCGACAATCTTCGCGCGTGATCTTTTCGAAGGTGATTTCGTGCTGTCGATTTAAGACGCGCGTGCCGGAGGCGGCAATCCGCTCCAAAAAGCGCAGCTGACTTCCTGGCTCCATTTCGTGCCAGACCGGTTTGTGCGCCAGGATCAGTTCGGCGTTCGATTCAATCAACGCGCCCCAGCCAATCGGAATTTCCGGCTCGCGAAACAATTCGTTAGGCAAAACGAGGAAAAACAGATTCGCGCTGCGATAGTGAATTAACGTTTCAAATTTTGTGCAATCAAAGAGTCGATTTTGTAATGCCTGCGTTTGCCGCACCACCTGTTTGTAGCCGCGGTGCTCGATCGCGGAGAAGTTGTGCGAATCGAATTCGTCGAAGAGTGAATCGGCAACGCGCAGCGCTGGATAATGAACGCGCAGATTTCGCTCCAGAATCTCACGGCGCCGGTGAACTTTTTCGAGACGCTGGATCGTTGTCGAAGTGCATCCGTTGTCACGTCGAAGATCGACCAGCGCCTGTTTGCACTCAAAAATTGCGGTCGCGGCCCGTTGTCTTCCATTCGGGCGATACGCCGCGAGGTCTGCTCGATATCGGCAGCGCGGCAAAGTGACTTCCATCGCGCAGGCGGAGTAGCCTTCTCCTTGAGCCCACACGAGAGCGAGGCGTTTCAGACGAGCGTGCGCCTGCGTTTCGCCGTTACGATTCCTCACGCGCTGATCCATTTGGCCAGTTCGCGCGCCCAGTAGGTCACAATGATGTCTGCCCCGGCGCGCTTCAACGAAGTCATGATCTCAAGTGCGGCGGCGCGTTCCTCCACGATGCCTTTTTCGGCCGCCGCCTTGATCATCGCGTATTCACCGCTGACGTGGTAAACCGCGGTCGGCTTGCGAAAGCGTTCGCGCACGCGCCAGAGAATGTCGATGTACGGTAACGCCGGTTTGATCATCACGATGTCCGCGCCTTCGTCGATATCGAGGCCGACCTCGCGCAACGCTTCGTCGGCGTTTGCCGAATCCATTTGATAGGAGCGGCGGTCTCCAAATTGGGGCGGACTTTCGGCGGCTTCGCGAAACGGACCGTAAAAAACAGAAGCGAACTTCGCCGCGTAACTCATAATTCCGGTTTCAGCAAAACCGTTCATATCGAGCGCTTCGCGAATTGCGCCGATCCGGCCATCCATCATGTCGCTGGGCGCGACCATGTCTGCGCCGGCCTGGGCGTGAGAGAGCGCCGTTTTCACCAAAAGATCGACAGTCTGATCGTTCAGCACATGGAAATGGTCGCCGTCGATGCGAGTCACGCCGCAATGGCCATGACTCATGTATTCGCAAAGACAAACATCCGTGATCGCGACCACGTCCGGACATTTTTCCTTAATCGCGCGCAACGCTTTTTGCACAACGCCGTTTTCGGCATAAGCGCCGCTGGCATATTCATCCTTTTTTTCTGGAATCCCAAAAAGGAGAACGGCTTGGAGCCCGGCGTCTTGGGCCTGTCGCGCTTCATCCACGAGTTCGCCAGGCGGAAGCTGAAAGACGCCCGGCATGCTCGCGATTGGACGTCGTTTGTCGATTTTTTGGTTGACGAAAAGAGGCAACACGAAATCGTGCGCGGTGAGATTGGTTTCGCGAACGAGATTTCTTATAGCTGGAGATCGCCGCAACCGTCGTGGACGATGGACCAACTTTCGCACGTGACGAGGCTACGCGGTCGGGGATTACGTCGCAAGTTCGCTACTTGACCTCGGTGCGTCTTCGCAGTGAAGTCGCATTTCGTGGGTGCGCCAAATTACTTGCTGATCGATATCAGCAACTCGTTTACAAAACTCGGTTTCGCGACCCGGCGGCGAATTTTGAAACCGATGCGCGTTCCAACCGCAAACTTCACGGCGGCGGCGCTTCAACGGTTTGTGAGACGGCGCTCGCCACGGCGAGTTCGTCCGGGGACGGAGAGGATCGACATCTTCGTTGTCTGCTCAGTCGTGCCGAAGAAAAACGGAGTAGTCCGGAGAGCGGCGAAGCGATCAAGGGTTTTATGGTTAACGCCGCGGGTCGAGCTTGGCGTTGGAATCGATTATCCAAATCCGAAAACAATTGGGGCGGATCGACTGGCGAATGCGGCAGCGGTCGCCGCCCTTTATGGGTGTCCCGCCATTGTAGTTGATTTTGGGACCGCGGTGACATTCGACATCGTCTCGGCCCAACGAAAATACGTCGGCGGAGTGATTGCGCCCGGACTGGAATCGATGACAAATTTTCTTTATCAACGGACCGCACTTTTGCCGAAGCTTTCTCTAAAAGAACCACGGTCGACCGTTGGAAGATCGACAATCGAGGCGATGCGCTCCGGCGCCGTGATCGGCTATCGCGGAGTCGTGCGCGAGATTATTGCTAGGATCAAGGCCGAGCGCTTTCGCGGGAAGAAGGTGCATGTGATTGCGACCGGGGGTTACGCCGATCTGATCGCCGCACGGCTACGCGAGATCGATGCCGTCCATCCAAATCTTACCCTGGAAGGCTTGCGGATCGTCGCAAATCTCAACGCCTAAGCGGGCTTAATTCCTGCTGCCCCTGCGACCAGGAAAATCCTCTTCCAGCGTCAAAAATTTAGGGCTTGTAATTGGGCTTGCGAAAAGGTTTGATGGCAAGAGGCATGAAGATTCGCAAAATTGCGGCGGTCGCAGTGTTGGTGCTCGGTTCCTTGGCAGCGGACAACGTTGCCCCTTCGAAAGCGGAACTCGAAGCAATGTATGACAAAGCCTTTCGAGCGTTCGACGGGAATAATTTTCCGGACGCACTGAAAGAACTCGACGCGATTGACGCGCGTCAGCCGGACCTCGCCGAATCGCAAAACTTGCGCGGCGTAATCATGATGCGCCAAGGAATCTACGACAAAGCCGAAGCCGCGCTGCGCGAAGCGTTGCGGATCGATTCGAAATTTTGGAACGCGCGTTTCAATTTAGCCGAGATTCCGTTTCTAAAAAAGGATTGGGCGGAGGCGCGCAATCGCTTTCAGGAATTACTTTCGAGCAATGCGTCTGAGCTGCAAGGCGAAGCGACCCAGCTCATTCAATATAAAATCCTCTTAACTTATTTGCTCGAAGGAAAAGAGAACATGGTCGATTCACTTCTGGCCAAGTTCGAGCTTTCTCCGGACACCCCCGCAGTCCACTACGCGAACGCAGCCATCGCACTCCAGCAAGACAAGACGAAGGAAGCGAAGGACTGGATGGCACAAGCGGAAAAGAATTTCTCGCCCCAGCTGAACAAGCTTTTTGCCGAATCGCTCTACGAGGTGGGTTGGCTGCAAAAACAGGCCGGCCAAACACGCGCAGCCCTTGAGTTAACCACAGCGGCCGATCGTGCGGCCAAGACCAAGGCGTTTGCCCGATCACGGGTTGAGCAGGCGCGACAGGCTTATCAACAACGCGACTTTGTCGCCGCCCGCAAATTTATCGACGACGCGGACGCGGCTGATCCAAATCAGGCAGCTACTTTGAATTTGCGGGGCGAAATTTTGCTGGAGCAAAAGCAATTCGATCAGGCCGAGGCCGAATTCAAAAAGGCGTTGAAAGCGGATTCAAAATTCCGCCAGGCACAGTTCAATCTGGCTTTGGTGCCATTGAAGAAAAAAGATTATGCTGCCGCACGCGATCGGTTTGAAGCGCTCCTGAGCAAGACATCGGGCGGAGACAAGACCGAAGCCGCGCAACTGATCAAGTTCAACATCTACATGACGTGGTTGCTGGAAGGCAAAGACAGTCGTGCTCAGAAGTTGATGGAGCAGTTCCAGTTTACCGGCGACACGCCGGCTCTCTATTATGCTCAGGCCGCGTGGGAGTTTAAACATAACAATCCGACCAAGGCGACCGATTGGATCACTTCCGCGAAGAAAATTTATTCGCCGGCGCTGAACGTCGTTTTCGCGGATTCATTTTACGATCTCGGCTGGATGCAAAGCCCGGCGCTCGCGACCTCGCCCGCACCAGCCGTTGAAGCCGCTACTGCTTTGGCTGAAGCACAAACCGAATCAAGTCCGGCAATAGAACCAAGCCCAATTCCTGGAGCAGCTGTTGCGAAGGGTAAGGCAGCCGAAGCTAAGACCAAGACCGCTGCGCCCGCGATTGCCGGAATGGAGGCGACTGCCCCCAAACCGGAAGAGCCCCGGGCCAGCTCCGCTGTCACACAGTCGTCCGGCGCCGCGCCGGGATCATTTGCCGCTGGCAGTCCAGGCAGACCTGAAGAGATTCCGACATCGCCCGCGCCGAATTTCTCGCCGGTCGTAGAAACGCCAGTGGCGGCGGCCCGCGCGCCAGCATCGTCCGCAGCCGTTCCCGCTACGCGCGAAGGACCGGCAGTTGCACAATCGCAGCCCGCCAAGGCGCCTGCTCAGCAAGCGCCCGCTCCTGTTGCAGCTGCAAAACCGCCAGTCGTGGCTGCGGCATCGGCCACGCCAGCAACCGCGCTTGCTCCTGCGCATGTCGGCGAAGTTTCTCGCGGAAAATTTGAAGCCGGCAATTTAATTGCGGCAATTTTCGTTTTGGCTGGAATTGGCCTCATTGTGTTCGTCGTATACGAAATTCGTGGCCGCGGAATTCATTTCCCAAGTTTCCGCCGGGCCGCGCCGGCAACCGGTCCGCAGTTGGAAGGTATGGAATATGCCGCTGCGGCTCCCAGAGAAATGAAAGTTATGCCGCGATTGAGTGGCGGACCGCGTCAGGTCTCTCTTAAATTGAAGGCAACCGAGCCGGCACTGCGCCGCGCAGTAGTGCCGCTCAGCAGGCCAGACCGTGCTTTTGGCGGCGGGACGGCTTTGGAACCGGCAGTCGAGGGAAATGGTGAGCGCCACTTCGAGCTTGAACCGAAAGTCGAAACATTCGAAGCGGTTGGACCGATTGTTGAACAGGGTGCGATGCCGATGGAAGGGGTTGGCGAACCGGTCGCGCAATCCGAATGGGTCGCATCTGAGCCTGAGGCCGAACCGGTCGTGCAATCCGAGTGGATCGCGCCTGAACCTGAGGCCGAAATGATTGCCCAACCCGAATGGGTCGCATCTGAGCCTGAGTTGCCACCGATAGAAATTCCGCAGTCAGTAGCTGTCCAGCCTGAAGAAATCACGGTCCCCGAAATTGAGCCGGTTTTTGCTCAAGCTGCAACGATTGCCGAACCGGAAATCGAGCCGGTTGGTCAGGGCCAACCGATTCCTCAGTTGACGCCTGTGGAGGAACCGTCGATCATTGAGGTCACTGAACCTGAACCGGCCGGATTTGACGCGATTCGTCAACCTAGCGAACCGTCTGTTGAGCCTGTTTTCGACTCACGAATTTACGAACCAAACACACCAGTAAACATGCCTGAACCGATCCAAATCCCAACTGCTCCAGCAGGGCGAGGCGGGATGCCTCAACCATCCGGGGCGATGCAAACTTCCGTCCAACTCACCTTCGCTTTCGAGATTGCGTCGATGCAACTGACTCCAACCTTCAAGATGGGGGCCTTGCAGTTAAGGCCGTCCTCGAAAGTCGTGACGATGCGCCTGGCTGGGTCGGCCCCGCAACCGGCGATGAATCTGCAGGTGACTTTTGAGATCGCACGGATCCAGCCGGCCGGCGGAACGCTCGGAAGCGTGCGCCTCACGCCATCGCAACAGCAGCGTCCAACCGTGGTTGGATCGCCTTCGTTCACGGTAGGAGGTTTGCATTTAGTTTCGGATTTCGCGGCCGCACCACTTCAGCTAACGCCGTCACAGCAGGGACAAGCCACAGTCCACGTCGTTGTTCCGTTCCAAATCGCGACGGTCGAATTCTCACCCTCTTTTGAGATTTCATCGATTGTACTCAATTCGAATGCCAAGCAAGTATCAGTGCAGCTCCCGAGCGCCGGTGGCGCTGTCGTCGAAGGCGCACCGATTTTCGAAATCTCGAATTTGCAGCTCACTGGCAGCGGCGAAATCGGAATGATGCAGCTGAACCTGACCGGTCACGGTCCCAAGCGCGCGGCCTAATCCGGCGGGCAAGATCGAAATCTTTCGAGCGTTTCGACGAATCGATCTGCCTTTGTCGCGAATTACCGGCGTTTAACGAAGTTGCTGCGGTTTAGCGACCGTAGTGGCTTCGGTAGAAATTCGCCGTTTCGCCGGATTAATTTCCGGTCGAAATAAATCTCGCCTCCGCCATAACTCGGTCGCTGGATATTGACCATGTCCCAGTGCACCTGGCTTCGGTTGCTATTGTCTGCTTCCTCGTAAGCCTGACCGGGAGTGAAATGAAACGAACCGGCAATTTTTTCGTCGAAAAGAATATCTCGCATCGGCTCTAGGACGTGCGGATTGAATCCGAGTGAAAACTCGCCGATGTGGCGAGCTCCGGCGTCGGAATCGAGGATCTTGTTGAGTTTCTCGGTCCGGTTGCTTGTCGCCTGAACAATTTTGCCCTCGCGGAAATCGAGACGAATCCCGTCAAAGGCGATGCTTTGGTAAATTGTTGGCGCGTTAAATGTGATATGGCCTTCCACCGAATTTTTCACTGGCGCTGTAAATACTTCACCATCCGGAATATTCCGGTCCCCGCCGCAAATGACTGCCGGAATTCCTTTGATGCTAAATCGCAGATCCGTTCCCGGTCCTTTGATTTCGACGCGGTCGGTTTTTTCCATTAACGCTTTCAACGCTCTCATTCCTGGCTGGAGTTTGCGGTAGTCGAGCGTGCAAACTTCGAAGTAAAAATCTTCAAAAGCTTGCGTGCTCATTCCCGCCAGCTGGGCCATCGACGGAGTCGGCCACCTCAGCACGACCCATTTGGTTTTCTTGACGCGTTGATCTTGAACCGGGCGCATTTTCTTCGCGACCAGCTGCATTTTCGCCACCGGCACGTCGGATAATTCG
>Ga0209474_10004493_pt1 | contig 12052 bp, 6 predicted proteins | sample GraSoiAngelo_145_FD_185902 | JGI IMG/M metagenome (GOLD analysis project Ga0209474, IMG submission 185902) | Grasslands soil microbial communities from the Angelo Coastal Reserve, California, USA - 14_1009_05_20cm (SPAdes) (version 2) | ecosystem: Environmental > Terrestrial > Soil > Grasslands ...
ACGATGAATGCGGTCCTGCTGCCGAGCGGCAAGATCGTGGCCATCGGCGGGTCGCGGATCTACAACGACGCCAGCACGGCGGCGCTCAACGCCGAGATGTTCGACCCCGTCACCAAGACGTGGGCGCCGGCGGGGACGCAGAGCTACGCGCGGCTCTACCACTCGAGCGCGCTGCTCATGCCCGACGGCACGGTGTGGTCGGCCGGCTCCAACCCGGCGGACGGCGTGTGGGAGCTCCACATGGAGATCTACAAGCCGCCGTACCTGTTCACCTCGACGGGCGCGCTGGCGCCCCGGCCCACCATCAGCGCACTGCCGACGGTCATCGGCTATGGCGATTCGTTCACCATCACCACGCCGGACGCCGCCGACATCAAGGACGTCGTCCTCATGCGCCCGGGATCGGCCACGCACGCCTTCGACATGGAGCAGCGGATGCTCTACACGACGTTCACCAGGGGTAACGGCACCCTGACGGTGACGGCGCCGAACAATCCGTTCGCCGCTCCGGCCGGCTACTACATGGTGTTCCTGATGAATACCAGCGGCGTGCCCTCGGTCGCCAAGTTCCTGCGCCTGGCCAAGAACCCGACGAACCAGCCGCCGACGGCGACCATCACCAACCCGAGCACCTCCTCGGTCACCATCCAGGCCGGACAGTCGGTGACGTTCGCGGGAAGCGCCAGCGATCCCGACGGCAGCGTCGCGGTCTACCAGTGGATCTTCCCGGGCGGCTCGCCGGCGAAGAGCAACGTGCCGACGCCCGGCGCGGTGACCTTCGCCGACCCAGGCACCTACATCGTCTCGCTGACCGTGCTCGACGACCTCGGCGACAACAACGTGAGCCCGCCGAGCGTCACCGTCAACGTCACGGCGGCCACGAGCTTGACGGCCTCGATCACCAGTCCGGCCAGCGGCGCCACCGTGGGCGGCACGGTCACGGTCAACATGGCCGCCAGCAACGCCCAGGGCTCGCCGACCCAGTTCGTCCTCAAGCTCGACAACGCCACGACCCTGTCCACCCAGAGCGTCAGCGGCTCCACGGCCACCTACGCGTGGAACACCAGCGGCGTCACCGCCGGCGCTCACACGCTCGACCTCACCGTCACCGACGGGACCGGCCAGACGGCGAGCACCAGTGTGTCGGTCACCGTCTCCAGCGGCGGCGGTACCGGGCCCAGCGTCAGCATCACGTCGCCGTTCAACGGCGACTGGATCGGCAACAGCGTGGAGATCAAGTCCACGGCCTCCAGCAGCGTCGGGCTGGCCAGCCTCAAGGTGTGGGGCAACGGCGGCGTGGTCGCCAGCGTCCCCTGCAGCGGCACCACCTGCAACGGCGACGTCTGGTGGATCACCGGCTCGCTGCCCCCGGCGGCGTACCAGATCCAGGTCGTCGCCATCGACACCGCCGGAAAGTCCACCGTCTCGGCGCCGGTGACGGTCAACAAGGACGCGACCTCCCCCGTCAAGCCCTCCGGCGCCGGTGGCGCCACGCCGCCCGGGCTCACCGCCTCGATCACCAGCCCCGCCAGCGGCGCCACCGTCAGTGGCACCGTCACCGTGAACATGGCGGCCGGCAACGCCTCGGGCTCGCCGACCAAGTTCGTGCTCAAGCTCGACAACGCCACGACGCTGTCGACCCAGAGCGTGACCGGATCGACCGCCACCTACGCGTGGAATACCAGCGGTGTCGCCGCCGGAGCCCACACGATCAACCTCACCGTCACCGACGGCGCCGGCCGCACGGCGAGCGCCAGCGTCTCCGTGACGGTCTCCGGGACGCCACCGCCCGCGCTGACGGCGTCGATCACCAGCCCCGCCAGCGGCGCCACCGTCAGTGGCACGGTCACCGTCAACATGGCCGCCGGCAACGCCTCGGGCTCGCCGACCCAGTTCCTCCTCAAGCTCGACAGCGCCACTACGCTCTCCAGCCAGAGTGTCAGCGGCTCCGCCGCGACCTACGCGTGGAATACCAGCGGGGTCGCCGCGGGCGCTCACACGCTGAACCTGACGGTCACCGACGGCGCCGGCCGGACCGCCACGGCAAGCGTCTCCGTCACGGTCTCCAGCGGCGGCGGCACCGGGCCGACCGTCAGCATCACGTCGCCGTTCAACGGCGACTGGATCGGCAACAGCGTCGAGGTGAAATCGACGGCGTCCAGCAGCGTCGGCCTGACCACGCTGAAGGTCTGGGGCAACGGAGGCGTGGTCGCCACGGTGACCTGCAGCGGGGCGAGCTGTACCGGCGACAGCTGGTGGGTCACCGGCTCGCTGCCGCCGGCCGCGTACCAGATCCAGGTCGTCGCCACGGACACCGCCGGCAAATCCACCGTGTCGGCGCCGGTCACCGTCAACAAGGACGCCACCTCGCCCGTCGTGCCCTCCGGCGCGGGCGGGAGCACGCCGCCGCCCGCTCTGACGGCATCGATCACCAGCCCCGCCAACGGGGCGACCGTGAGCGGGGCGAGCAGCGGCGTGAGCATGGCGGTCAGCAACGCGCTGGCGCCCACGCAGTTCGTGCTGAAGCTGGACAACGCGACGACGCTCTACAACCAGAGCGTGAGCGGGACGACGGCGTCGACGACCTGGAACACGACGACGGCGACCAACGGTCCGCACACCCTGAACTTCACTGCCACCGACGCGGCCGGAAAGACGGCGACGGCGTCGGTGAGCATCACGGTGTCGAACGGCACCGGCACGGGCGACACGACGCCGCCGGCGGTGGCGATCACCAGCCCGCCGAACGGGGCGTGGACGGGCAACAGCATCGACGTCCACGTGAGCGGCACCGACAACGTCGCCGTCGCCACCATCAAGATCTACGGCGACGGCAAGTTCGTCGACCAGGTCACGTGCGGAGGCGCGAGCTGCAGCGGCGTCGTGTGGTGGCTGACGGGCTCGCTGGCGTCAGGCACCCACACGATCACCGCGGTGGCGGCCGACACGTCCGGGAACCAGACGACGACGCCGCCGGTGACGATCAACAAGTAGTCGCGCACCGACTCATCACGCATTGGGCCGAGACCGCGCCGCCTGGCGCGGTCTCGCTCGTTTGTGCGTGGCAGCGACGGCGGCGAACGGATCCGGAGGGAGCTTGAAGGTCAGCCGTTCGGCCGGCCGTTGGCCTCGGCGGCTTCCCGGTCGAGGAGGCGGGCCGCGAGGCGCCACCAGACGCGCCCGCCGGGAGTCTCCATCGACTGCAGCGCGTCGACGATGTGCTGCCAGGGCGTGTCCCACACGAACAGGCCCCGCCCGAGCGAGACCCGGACGACGCTGCCCACCACGGCGTGACCGGCCCGTCGCAGGGCCCGCAACGACGCCCGGTTCTGCGGGGCCACCACGCCGCACACGACCCGGCCCCCTCGCTCGTGAAAGTAGGCGTCGCGCGTCGCGAACAGGCAGCGATGGATCCCGCGGCCCCGCCAGGCGGGCAACACCTCGACGTAGTGCGAGAAGATGACGTCGCCCGCCACCGGCCGCCGCCGACCGAGCGCGGAGAACACTCCTCGCTCGGCGATCTCGTAGCCGATCACCTCGTGCCCGCCCTCGCCGTCGTGCCGTCGCACCAGGCACAGCACGCACCCGTGCGCCACGCGCCGGGCCAGCTCGTCCACGGAGTCCCGGAATGCCGCGGGGATCTCCCGCATGACGGCGTGGAAGGCCTCCAGCGAGTCCACCACCTTGCACGCCAGACGCGCGTCCGGCGGCGTGGCATCGAGGGCGGCCGGCGCCGGGCCGCCCAGTCGAGCGAGCGTGATGTACTGCCGCTGGTGGAAGCAGATCGAGGCCGCGACGTCGCGCGCCACGTGACTCAGCACCCGCGCGACGCGGTCGGTCCACGCGCGCAGCGGGCTCGAGAGACGTGATTCGAGAGTCGCCACGGCCCGCATTCGTGCAATCACGACGCCACGGCCGTGACGACGGGATCTGCTGCGCAGCGTACGGCCCGTCGTGACTGTCGGCGCCACGGACGACGATCCGTTTCTGGCGGCCGGTCCGCGGCCGGATCGCTGTCCACCACGACCGGCAGCCCGGGGGCGTCGGGCGCCACCGCCGGATCGAACGCCGCTCGCCCGGGTGCGGTCTTGCCGAGGCGGCGGCCGCGGGCGGAGCCGCCCCGTTCACGCCAGAAGGCGCTGACCAGGGCCTCGCCGAGGCCGTGGAGAGCACGAGAGCGATCGGACTCAACGGCGGCGCATGCCCGCGTCCTGGTGCTATTGCAAGAGCTACTCCGCGGCGCCATCTCCCCCATCGGACGTACCCGCGATTTCTTTCCACACGGCCTGCGGAGAGGTCGAGGCGGCCGAGCAGACAGGCTGTCCCGCAATTTTCTTCCCGGTTTGTAGTGCGCGTGACCGACCGCGCGCGCCGAGGACGCTCGCCGGAGGTCGACCGGGAGTGGCGAGGGGCTTGCACTCCGAGCCCAGGCGATGAGCACCGCCATCGAGCCCGTCGTCGTCCGTCCGTCCATCACCTCTGCGCGGTCGCTGTGGCGAAGCTGGATCGTCTACGCCCTCAGCTCGGTGGCCAGCCGGCTGGTGGGCTTCCTGATGCTTCCGATCTACACCCGGGTGCTCTCGCCCGAGGAGTACGGCATCCGCGCCATGGTGACCGTGGGCGTGGACCTCGTGGGCATGGTGTGCTCGCTCGGGCTCACCACCGCGATGATCCGGCACTACACGGGCGACGGCGCCGAGGCGCGCCGGCACCCCGAAGCGGTGAGCACCGCCTACGCCACCGGCGCCCTCGTGCTGGGTGGCGGCGCGGCGCTGGGGATGCTCGGCGCCCGCTGGCTCGCGATGCTCGTGCTGGGGGACGCCGCCTATGCCGGCTATCTGCGGCTGGGCCTCGTCTCGCTCTTCTTCGTCAACACGATGGAGATCGGTCTGGCCTACCTGCGGGTGCGCCAGCGCGCCACCACGGTGGCCTTCGTGGGGCTGTCCACGCTGGGACTGACCCTGGCGACGAACCTCGTGCTGGTCGTCTGGCTGCGGCAGGGTGTCGCGGGGATCCTCTATGGCGAGATCTTCACCTTCGGTCTGTTTTCTCTGATCCTCGCCCGGCTCACCCTCCGCGACGTCGGCGTCCGCGTCTCACCGGCGCTGGCACGGCGGATGATCGCGTACGGCGCGCCGCTCACGCTGATGCCGTTCGCCTGGCTGCTCGTCAACCGCAGTGACGGCGTCTTCCTGACTCACCACGGCTCGCTGGGGGCGACGGGCATCTACGCGCTGGCCATCCAGTGCGCGCAGGTCTTGCTGCTGGCCGTCATCCTGCCCTTCCGCGACGCGTGGGAGCCCGGCCAGTTCGAGGTGGCCCGCCAGCCCGACGGCGGGCGGACGTACCAGCGCATGTTCCAGACGTTCGCGTTCACCGTCGTCATCGCCGCCTTCACGCTCGCCATCGGGGCGGAGGACGTGATCGGCGTCATGGCGGCGCCGCGGTTCCACGCGGCGGCGACGGTCGTCCCCATCCTGCTCGCCGCCCACGTCGTGATGGGGATCTCGCTCTTCTTCAACTCGGTGCTCCTCGTCAAGAACCGCACACCGCTGCTCGGCGGCGTCGCGCTGGTCACCGCCGCGGTCAACGTCGCGGCCAACGCGCTGCTCGTTCCCCGGTTCCTGGCCGTCGGCGCCGCGTGCTCGCGCGTGATCGCCCTGGTCGTGATGGCCGCGCTCACCTGGTGGATCGCCGAGCGGCTCTCGCCGCAACGGCTCGACTTCGTCGCGTTCGCCAAGGTGGTCGCGCTCGCGGTGGCCGGCTTCGGCGTGTCCCGGCTGCTGCCCGACGAGACGCTGATCGTGTCGCTCGCGCTGAAGGCCGCGCTCGTCCTGGCGGTCGTCGGACTCAGCGTGGTGATCGGCGCCGTCGACCGTCGCGACGTGCGGCACCTGCTGGCGCTGCTCCTCGAGCGCCTCCGCCTGCAGCGCGCCCGGCCCGCCCCCGGTACCGTCCGCTGACCGCGCGCTCCCGCGTCCGTCCACCGGGTCGCAACGCGTTTCACTGTGCAACGGATTCCGCGATCCGGCCTCCGACCCCCTCAGGAGCGTGTCTGCAGCCGGCGGGATGGAGCGTGCAGTTTCCAACCCAGAATTCCCCAGGACCCGGGGGCCCCACGGCCTGGAGCCAGTACACGGCCGCCCGGCCGTTTGGCAACGGAATTGCCCCGGTAGGGGGCCAGCGTTACACGACCTGGAGGGAGCACCGTGACCGCCAAACCGCGTACATCGTCGCTGCCCGTGAGCGTGAAGGACGCTGCCTGATGCTGATGGCCCTCGCCCTCGCCGAGGCCGCGCTGATGTTCTCGACGCTCTTCGCGCTGCTGGGCCATGCGGCCGGCATGGGGCCGGTGTCGGTGAACCAGGCGGCCTTCAAGGCGCTCCTGCTCACCGTCGCCTGCGCTGCATCCTTTTATTGCTGCGACCTGTACGACCTGCAGGTCGTCCGCAGCGTGCCGACGTGCGTGCCGCGGCTGCTGCGCGCGCTCGGCCTCGTGCTCCTGGCCCTGGCGGTCGTCGAGATGATGCTGCCGACGCTCACCCTCGCCAGCGGGACGCCGGTGGCCAGCGTGCTGCTCGTGATGGCGGTGCTGCCGCTCGGGGGCCGCGCCTGCGTGTACGGGGTGATCCGCACGCGTCCCTACGCGCAGCGAGTCCTCATCGTCGGCAGCGGCCGCATGGCACAGATCCTCATGCAGGAGATCGCCGCCCGACCCCACCTGCGCTGGGCGGTCCGGCTGGTGACCGAGTCGGCGGCTTCGCCCCGCCACGTGGTGTCGGGCTATCCGGTGCTCGGCACGCTCGACGCGCTCGGCGCCATGCTGCAGCGCGCGCGGCCGCGCCGCATCGTGGTGGCGCTCGACGAGCGGCGGCGCGCGGACGTCATACCGGTCCTGCTCGAGGCGCGCGGCCGCGGCATCGCCATCGAGGACGCCGTCGACGTGTACGAGCGGATCACCGGCAAGCTGGCCATCGAGGCGCTGCCGCCGGCCAATCTGGTGTTCGCCAAGGGCTTCCGCGTCGCCCGGGGTCACGCCGCCGTCGGCCGCGTCCTCAGCCTCGTCGTCGCCGTCGTGGGGCTCACGCTGACGGCGCCGCTGCTGGGGCTCATCGCGCTCGCCGTCAAGCTCGACTCGCGGGGCCCGGTGTTCTTCCGCCAGGAGCGGATCGGGCTGCACGGGCGCCGCTTCTGGCTCGTCAAGTTCCGGACGATGCGTCCGGTGGCCGCCGAGCCGTCGGTGTGGGTGCGGGACAACGAGGACCGCATCACGCGTCTGGGTCGGCGGCTGCGCAAGTTCCGCCTCGATGAGCTGCCGCAGTTCATCAACGTCCTGCGTGGGGACATGAACCTGGTGGGGCCGCGGCCGCACCCGGTCTGCAACTACGAGCTCTTCGCGCGGGAGATCCCTTACTACGCGCTGCGCGCGGCCGTGCGCCCGGGCGTGACGGGGTGGGCCCAGGTCCGTCACGGCTACGCCAACAACCTCGAGGAAGAGACCGAGAAGATGCGCTTCGACCTCTACTACGTCAAGCACCTCTCCGTCTGGCTCGACCTCCGCATTCTCGTCGACACGGTCAAGGTGGTGGCCTTCGGGCTGGGCTCGACGGCGGCCGACGTGCGGCCCGTCCTGGTTCCGCTCCCGGCGATCACCGAGCCGCGCCAAGCCACGACCGAACACGCTGCCTGAGGAGCACGACCCCCATGGAACGACAGCTCGCCGAGAAGATCGAGACGCGCACGGCCCGCGTGGCCGTGATCGGGCAGGGGTACGTGGGCCTGCCCCTGGCCCTGGAGTTCGCGCGCGCCGGTTTCACCGCGGTCGGCATCGACAACGATCCCGACCGGATCGCCGCGCTGAACCTCGGCCAGTCACCCACGCCCGACGTCGCCGACGCCGAGCTGTCGGAGCTCCTCGCCAGCGGACACTATCGCGCGAGCGGCGACTTCGTCGTCCTCGAGGACAGCGACGTGGTGATCATCTGCGTGCCCACGCCGCTGCGCAAGTCCAAGGACCCCGACATCTCCTACGTCGTGGCCGCAGCCGAGCAGGCGTCCGCCCACTTCCATCCCGGCCAGCTCATCGTCCTGGAGTCGACGACCTATCCCGGAACGACCGACGAGCTGCTCATCCCGATGTTCTCCGCCCGCGGCGGGCGCCTCGGCGACTCCGTGTTCGTGGCGTTCTCGCCCGAGCGCATCGACCCCGCCAACAAGCAGTTCAAGGTCCGGGACATCCCGAAGGTGGTGGGCGGCGCGACCGCGGCCTGCACCCGCCTGGCCGGCGCGCTGTACCGCACCATCGTCCCCAAGGTCTACGAGGTGTCGAGCCCGACGGTCGCCGAGCTGGCCAAGCTCTACGAGAACACGTTCCGCAACATCAACATCGCCCTGGCCAACGAGTTCGCGCTGATGTGCCGCCGGCTGGGCGTGTCGAGCCGCGAGGTGATCGACGCGGCGGCCACCAAGCCGTTCGGCTTCATGCCGTTCTATCCGGGCCCCGGCATCGGCGGCCACTGCATCGCCGTCGATCCGTTCTACCTCTCCTGGAAGCTCCGGCTGAACGGCTACGAGCCGCGGTTCATCCACATCGCCGACGAGATCAACCAGCACATGCCCGAGCACGTGGTGGGGCTGGTGACCGAGGCGCTCAACGGCCGCCGGCAGAGCGTCAACGGCGCCTCGATCCTCGCCCTCGGCGTGGCCTACAAGGCCAACGTGGGCGACACCCGCGAGTCGCCGGCGCTGGAGATCCTGGCGACGCTCCGCGCCAAGGGCGCGGAAGTCACCTACTGCGACCCGTGGGTGCCCACCACGACGGTGGGCGACGTGGAGATGAAGAGCGTGGAGATGTCCGTCCAGCGGCTGGCCGAAGCCGACTGCGTCCTCATCCTGGCCGATCACGCCGCCTTCGACTACGACCAGGTGGTGGCCACCGCGCGGCTCGTGGTCGACGCGCGCAACGCCACCTGGGGGCGCGAGGCTCCGGACGGCCGGGTCGTTCGCCTGTGAGCGGAGCCCGGTCATGAAGATCCTCAGCGTCGTCGGCGCGCGCCCGAACTTCGTCAAGATCGGGCCGCTGCTGCAGGAGATGGGCGCGCGCCCGCAGATCGAGCGCGTCCTCGTCCACACCGGCCAGCACTACGACCCGCGGATGTCCGACGGCTTCTTCGAGGCGCTCGCCATCCCGGCGCCCGACGTCAACCTCGGCGTCGGCTCCGGCTCGCACGCCTGGCAGACGGCCGAGGTCATGAAGCGGCTGGAGCCGGTGCTGCAGTCGGTCCGCCCCGACGTGGTGCTGGTCGTCGGCGACGTCAACTCGACGCTGGCCGCCGCCCTGGTGGCGGCCAAGCTCGGCATCCGCGTCGCCCACGTGGAGGCCGGCCTGCGCAGCTTCGACCGCAGCATGCCGGAAGAGCTCAACCGCCTCCTGACCGACGCGATCTCCGACGATCTCTTCGCGAGCGAGGAGAGCGCGGTGATGAACCTCGCCCGCGAAGGGGTGCCGAGCGAGCGCGTGCACTTCGTCGGCAACGTGATGATCGACGCGCTCCGCCTCACCCGCGCGCGCTGGACCGCCTCCACCGTCTTCCGTGACGTCGGCCTGGACCCCGCGCAGCGCTACGGGGCCGTGACGCTGCACCGCCCCGCCAACGTGGACGACCCCCGCCGGCTGCGCGAGATCGTCGGCGCGCTGCGCGAGCTGGCCAGCCGGCTGCCCCTGATCTTCCCCGTGCATCCGCGGGTGCGCACGCGGCTGGCCGCCGAGAACGTCACCTGGCTGGCGGCCTCCGGACCGGCGCCGGCGAGCGGCCTGGTCTGCACGGAGCCGCTCGGCTACCTCGACTTCGTGGCGCTGGTGAGTCGCGCCGCCGTCGTGCTCACCGACTCCGGCGGCATCCAGGAGGAAACCACCCTGCTCGGCGTGCCCTGCCTCACGCTGCGCGAGAACACCGAGCGGCCCGTCACCGTCACCCACGGCACGAACCGGGTGATCGGCGTGGCCCCGCGGCGCATCGTGCAGGAGGGGCTGCGCGTGCTCGAGCATCCGCCGATCCCGCAGGCGCCGCCGCCCCTCTGGGACGGGCGGGCCGCCGGGCGCATCGTGGACGTGCTGCTCGGCGTCGGCGTCGAGGCCGTGGCATGAGCGCGCTGGACAGCGCCCTCTTCGCCGCCCGCCGCGCGATCGCGCGCGGCAAGCCGGCCGGAGTCACGCACGTCCTCTTCTGCAAGACGGACCACTTCGAGCCGGTGGCGGCCCGGCGCTCGACCGTGGCGCGCGAGCGCGCCCGCATGCGGACGTGGCTCGAGGCGTATCCGCGGCTGGCCGCCCGCCACTGGGACTCCGACGGGGTGGTGCCCCAGCACACGTGGTTCTATCCCGCCGAGGCGTACCGCGCCGAGTATCTCGACCAGCTCGCCGACCTCGCGGCGCGGGGGCTGGGGGAGATCGAGCTCCACCTGCACCACGGCTTCGACACCTCGGCCTCCCTCCGCGCCCGCCTCGAGGAGGGTATCGCGCGCTTCAACGCACACGGCGCGCTCGTCACCAGCGAGACGCCGGCGCGGCGCACGTACGCGTTCATCCACGGCAACATGGCGCTCGACAACGGGCTGGGCGATCCCCGCTTCTGCGGCGTCGACGACGAGCTCACGATCCTCCAGGAGACGGGCTGCTACGCGGACTTCAGCATGCCGACGGCGCCGGATCCGAGCCAGGCGCGCAAGACGAACGCCATCTACTACGCGATCGACGACCCGCAGCGGCCCAAGTCCTACGACTGGGGCGAGGATGCGGCCGTCGGCCGCAAGGATCAGGACGGGCTGCTCATGATCACGGGCCCGCTCACCTCGAACTGGCGACAGCGAAAGTTCGGGCTCGTTCCCCGCCTCGACATCGCCGAGATCACCGGGCGCTGGCCCGGCACCCCCGACCGGATCGAGCGGTGGGTGCGCGCCGGCATCCACGTCAAGGGCCGGCCGGAGTGGATCGTCGTGAAGGTCTCGTGCCACGGCGCCGAGGAGCGGTCGTTCGAGCCGCTGCTCGGGGCCGCCGCCGACGGCATGCACGCCTGCCTCGAAGCGCGCTACCGCGACCGGCCCGGCTGGCGGCTGCACTACGTCACCGCGCGCGAGCTCTACAACATCGTCAAGGCCGCCGAGGCCGGCTGCGAGGGGGATCCCGACGACTACCGCGATTTCATCATCCCGCCCTACCTGAACCAGGCAGGGACGCGAGGAGGCCGGCATGGCGCCTGAGCTGACGTTCGGCGGCGACGACGTCGCGGGCCGAGCGGTCGCCGCGCCCGATCAGCGGGCCAGGACCCGGCCCGCCAGGCGCTCGGTGGCCTTCGGCGGGCTCATGCTCTTCACGTTCGTGCTCTTCGTGGCCCCGCAGAACTTCGTGCCGGGCCTGCAGGCGTTGATGATCGCCAAGCTCACGATGGGCATCGCCATCGTCGCGTACCTCGCGAACCGCAACGCGACGGGGCTGCCGCTCACGCTGATCGCGCCGCCCGTGCGCTGGGCGCTCGCCTTCACGGCCATCGCCATCCTCACCATCCCGCTCGGCTTCTGGCCGGGCGGCAGCGTCAGCGTGTTCCTCGACCTGTTCGGCAAGAGCCTCGTCGTGTTCGTGCTCATCGCCAACGTGGTGGACACGCCGCGGCGGGCCCGGCTCCTCGTCGTCTCGATGGTCGGCTGGGGTGCGGTGCTGGCCCTCATCGCGATCTCGCAGTACCGGAGCGGCACCCTCGACCCGACCGGGGAGCGCATCACCGGCTTCGAGTCGCAGCTGGCGGCAAACCCCAACGATCTCGCGCTGACGCTCAACATCCTGCTGGCGCTCGCGCTGGGGCTGCTGCCCACGGTCCGGCGGGTGGGCCGGCGCGTCCTCGTCCTCGGCGCCATGGCGCTCATGGTCGCCGGGATCGTCGTCAGCTACTCGCGCGGCGGCTTCCTCACGCTGTGCGTCCTCGGCGCCATGTGGACGATCCGGGCGGTCCGCGAGCGCGGCATCCTGGCCCTGGCCGGTGTCGCGCTGGCGGTCGTG
>Ga0209474_10004495_pt1 | contig 12048 bp, 12 predicted proteins | sample GraSoiAngelo_145_FD_185902 | JGI IMG/M metagenome (GOLD analysis project Ga0209474, IMG submission 185902) | Grasslands soil microbial communities from the Angelo Coastal Reserve, California, USA - 14_1009_05_20cm (SPAdes) (version 2) | ecosystem: Environmental > Terrestrial > Soil > Grasslands...
CCGAGCTTGCCAGCACGACCGCGAGCAGGAGCCCGGCAAGGAACGCGTACGGCAGCCAGTCCGGCCCGCTCGTGCTCCCGTTCGCGAGCCAGGCGATGCCGGCGGCGGCCGCCACGAGCGCGGCGGTGGGCAGCGTGCGGGCCACAGTTCCGGTGTCGAAGCGCAGCAAGCCGCCCACTCTACGAGGCCCGCTTCCGGTAGCTACGCCCCGGTTCCATCGGGTCTCGAGAAAAATTGGACCTTGCGCATTGAGGCATGCCTAACTACCGTGCGCTCTGGGCGTCAAGGAACGTGGTTGAAAAGTGGTTGAAGTGGGGATTTCTGCCGAGAGCCTGCAAAACGGGGCTGCTTGGCGTATAGGTTGCTACATGCGGCCAGAGGAGGAGGAGGAACGAGGATGAGGCGTCGACTTTTTAGATGGGGTGTCGCCGCATGCGCGGTTGCTGCGATGGGCCTTGCGCCCACAGCGTTGAGCGCGGGTTCGACACCACAGCAGATCCTGCGGGATTACGCACAGCACCACCGGCTGACGCAGCACTATTCGCATGCCGATCTTCTGCGCGCACAGCGCGACGCAGCGCTTCAGGGCTACCCGCACGTGGGCGTCCAGGGCGCGGTCGCGAAGGCGCTCGGAGCCCAAGCAGTCAAGACCAACGGCGGACTGCCGTTCACCGGCCTCGACCTCGCGTTGATGGCCGCGGGCGGCGCGCTGCTGCTGACTGCTGGAACCGGGCTGCGAAGGCTCGGACGGGCGAAGAAGTAGCTCTCCGAGATTAGAGCGGAACCGACCGAGCTGAACAGAGCGGCGTGGCAACGCGGCCTTTGAACGCGGAAGCGATTCCGGTTCTCGAGCCGATCGAGCTTGAGGCGACCGAAGCCCCTGCGCTTCGACCCCTGCGAGGGGTCGGGTCGTGGACGCGCGGCGCGTTCGCGCTCGACGTCGCCATGCTCGCCGCAGCAGCCGTCGCAGCGCAGCTCGGCTCGCACCTGGCCGGGATCCAGCCGGCGCCCGTCTTCTGGCTGGCGCTCTACTCGGCGGTCGTCATGCTCGTCCTGCGCCTGCGCGGGATGTACTCCTGGCACGTCCGGGTCCAGCCTTTGGACGACGTGCGCACCGTCCTCACCGCGGTCGTCCTCGCCGCGATGACGGTGGTGAGCATCCGCGTCCTTCTGCCGGGCAACCTCGACGAGATCGGCCCGCAGTCGCTGCGGCTACTAGCGTTCAGCGCCGTCTACCTGACCGCGGGCAGGATGGCGCTCGACTGGACGCAACTCCAGGCGCGGCGCCAGAGAGAGCTCGGCAAACCGACGCTGGTGGTCGGCGCCGGCCGGGTCGGCCGGCTGGCCGCGAGCCGGTTGCTCGAGCATCCCGAGTTCGGCCTGCACCCGGTCGGCTTCCTCGACAAGGAGCCGCTCGATGAGGCCATGCTGCCCGTCCCGGTCGTCGGGGCGAGTTGGGACCTCGAGCACGTTGTCGAGCAGCACGGCATCGAGCACGTCCTCGTCACCTTCTCGACCGCTCCGAGCGAGGTGCTGCTCCGTGAGATCAAGCGCTGCGGGGAGCTCGGGGTCGGCGTCTCGCTCGTTCCGCGCCTGTTCGAGAGTGTCACCGAGCGGCTGGAGATCGAGCACATCGGCGGCCTGCCCCTGCTGACCGCCCGCAAGACCGACCCGAAGGGCTGGCAATTCGCCGTCAAGCACGTTATCGACCGCGTCGTCGCGGCGGGGATCCTCCTCCTCGCCTCGCCGCTCTTCCTATTCCTCGCGCTGGGGACGCTGGCCTCCGTCGGCCGGCCGGTCTTCTTCCGCCAGCCGCGCACGGGGCGCGACGGCCGGGACTTCGAGATGCTCAAGTTTCGTTCGATGCGGACGTCGTCGGAGCCGGTCACGCTGCCGGACCTGCCGCACGACACCGCACCGGGCGGCGTCGAGGGCGACGACCGCCGCACGCGCTTCGGCACCTTCCTCCGCCGCACCTCGCTCGACGAGCTGCCGCAGCTGCTGAACGTGCTCCAGGGCGAGATGAGCCTGATCGGCCCGCGCCCGGAGCGGCCGGACTTCGTGCGCCTGTTCGAACAGAACATCCACCGCTACGGCGACCGCCTGCGGGTCAAGTCCGGGATCACCGGCTGGGCGCAGGTGCACGGCCTCCGCGGCAGGACGTCCCTCAGCGACCGCGTCGAGTGGGACAACTACTACATCGAGAACTGGTCGCTCTGGCTGGACGTCAAGATCCTGCTGATGACGGCTCTGGCCATGTTCCAGCACTTCACCCGGGCCGAATAGCGCCAAGATCCCTCTAACGCGGTTCCCCCTACGGGGGAGTTTCCGCAAGATTCGGCCGACTCGGGCCGATGCCACCTCTCGAGCAGGAGTGCGGTTGCCGCCCGACCGTCGCCGAAAGAACCGATCCGTCGAGCCGGCCGAGGGCACCCCTTGGCCGGCTCAGCGGTGACAAGGAGGCAACCCCCATGAAGAGAGCCCTATTGCTCGCTGCCGCAGGTATCGCCGCGATCGCGGTCGTTCTTCCGGCAACCGCCGGAGCGGCGAGCTTCACAGGAGTGGTGATCGCGAAGAAACAGGCACGGCACGCGGTCGTCACGGCTTCGAAGAACGGCGTCGTGCGCACCACACGCGTGCGCGGCGCGCTGGGCCGGTACCGCATCGGCCGGCACGTCTTCGTTCGCGGCGCGGTACTCCCCGACGGGACCTACGCCGCGAGCAAGATCCGGATGCTCGGCCCAAAGGCCAAGGGCGTGCGCGTGCACGGCAGCGTCGTCTGGGCCACCGCCAAGCAGCTCGTCGTCTCCGCGGGTGCAAGCGTCTTCTCGCTGGCCCTGCGCGGAGGCACGTTGGCCCCCAGCGCAAGCGGCGGCCTCCAGCCCGGCGACGACCTCGACCTGAGCGCCGACGTCAAGGGCGGCGCGCTGCAGACGAGCGCAGACCGCCTGCACAAGACCGGGCATTCGGACGAGCTCGTGCTCGAGGGCATCTACCTCGCGACCGCCGACGACGGCACGATCGAGCTCGCCGTCGTGCACCGGGGCCGCGTGTTCGTCAACGTGCCCGGCGACGTCTTCGTGCCGGAGTTCAAGCCCGGCGACGTGATCGCCCTCAAGGTCAAGGTCGAGGCCGACGGCAGCTTCACGCTCGTCAAGGCCGACGACGAGAGCGGCGGCGGCGACGGCGACGGCGACCACATCGGCAAGCACCAGTTCTCGGTGAACGGGGTGCTCTCGTCGATCGACGACAACAACGTGTCGGTGTCCGCCGGCGACGGCGACTCCAAGACCGTCACCTGCGCGGTTCCGGACGGCTTCGACCTGTCCGGCTACGAGGTCGGCCAGCGCGTCGTGATGACCTGTAAGTACGACGACGGCAAGCCGGTCCTGGTCGCGTTGCAGAAGAAGGAGTCGGGCGGCGAGTACCTGTACGCGATCGGCGACATCACCGACCTCCCCGACGGCTCGATCACCGTCCAGGGCGACGGCAACCCGGTCACCTGCGCGGTGCCGGACGGTTTCGACCTCTCCGACTACGCGGAAGGCGATTCCGTCGTGATCAAGTGCGACAAGGAGGACGGCGTCTGGACGCTCAAGGGCATCGAGCGCCGGACACAGCCGCCCCCGCCGACGCCCCCGCCCAGCTACGTCCAGCTGACGGGGCCGGTCACCGCCCTTGCCGACGGCCACATCACGGTCCAGGGCGAGCATGAGCCGGTGACCTGCGCGGTCCCCGACGGCGCTGACCTGAGCGGCTTCCACGTCAGCGACTACGTCTCGATGAAGTGCGTGGTCACCGATGACGGCTTGAGGCTCAAGCGCCTCCAGTCCGGCTCGTCGTTCTGGGAAGCCACCTAGACCCGAGCCACCAAGTTGAGCTGACCGCCCCGCCGTCCGGGGCGGTCGTGCTCACTCTGCAGTCACGCGCTCGGGCTCCCTCACGAGCACGAGCACGCCCGCGAAGAAGCTGAGCAGAGCCGGCGCCAGCGCCACGAGCGGCGCGAGCGAGGCCATCGCCAGATAGCCGGCCACGAACAGCATGAGCGATATCGCTCGTCTCCCCATCGAGGCTCTCCCCTTCCCCGGTTACCTCGTATTCAACCCTATTTGCAGCGAAAAAGAAACGGCTCCGAAACGTCCCGGCGGCGGATGCGCCACCCCCCGACCCCTTCGCTACGATAAGCCCTCACCTACTCGCCGGGGGAAAACGTGTTCGAACGCTTCACCGAGAGAGCTCGCCAGGTCGTCGTCCTTGCTCAGGACGAGGCGCGCGCCCTCAAGCACAACTACATCGGCACTGAGCACATCCTGCTCGGCCTCCTGCGCGAGGAGGAGGGGCTCGCCGCGCGCGTGCTCGAGTCGCTCGACATCACGGTCGAGGAGGTTCGGGCGCAGGTCGCGCGGATCGTCGGCCAGGGTGACGAGGTCACGACGGGCCAGATCCCGTTCACCCCACGCGCGAAGAAGGTGCTCGAGCTGGCGCTGCGCGAGGCACTCTCGCTGGGCCACAACTACATCGGCACCGAGCACATCCTGCTCGGGCTCGTGCGCGAGAACGAGGGCGTCGCGGCGCGGATCCTGCTCGACTTCGACGCCGACGCCGAGAAGATCCGCAACGAGATCATCCGCATGCTCTCCGGCCCGGGCCGGCGCCAGCAGGGCGCGGGCGGCGCTCCCGGCGAGAAGTCGAAGAGCTCGAAGCTCCTCGACCAGTTCGGCCGCAACCTGACCAAGCTCGCCGCCGAGGGCAAGCTCGACCCGGTGGTCGGGCGCCAGACCGAGATCGAGCGCGTGATGCAGATCCTCTCGCGCCGCACGAAGAACAACCCCGTGCTGATCGGCGAGCCCGGCGTCGGCAAGACCGCCGTCGTCGAGGGCCTCGCCGCCCGCATCTCGTCCAACTCCGTGCCCGAGCTGCTCAAGGGCAAGCAGATCTACACGCTCGACCTGGCCGCGCTCGTGGCAGGGTCGAAGTACCGCGGTGAGTTCGAGGAGCGCCTGAAGAAGGTGATGAAGGAGATCACCCAGCGCGGCGACATCATTCTTTTCATCGACGAGCTCCACAACCTCGTCGGCGCCGGCGCGGCCGAAGGCGCGATCGACGCGGCCTCGATCCTGAAGCCGGCCCTGGCGCGCGGCGAGCTGCAGACGATCGGCGCGACCACGCTCGACGAGTACCGCAAGTACCTCGAGCGCGACGCGGCCCTCGAGCGGCGCTTCCAGCAGATCCGCGTCGACGAGCCGTCGGTCGACGACACCGTCCAGATCCTGCGCGGCCTGCGCGACCGCTACGAGGCGCACCACCGCTGCAAGATCTCCGACGAGGCGCTCGCGGCCTCGGCCGTGCTGGCCGACCGCTACATCCAGGACCGCCACCTGCCCGACAAGGCGATCGACCTGATCGACGAGGCCGCTTCGCGGATGCGGATCAAGACGATGACCGCGCCGCCGCGCTACCGGGAGCTCGAGGACGAGATCGAGAAGGTGCGCAAGGACAAGGAAGCCTCGATCGAGGCCCAGGAGTTCGAGAAGGCCGCCGCGCTGCGCGACAAGGAGCGCAAGCTGTCGCAGAAGAAGCGCGAGCTCGAGGAGAACTGGCGCGCGGAGGAAGGCGGCGCCGAGCAGCCCGAGATCGGCGAGGAGGAGATCGCCGACATCGTCTCGATGTGGACGGGCATCCCGGTCTTCAAGTTGACCGAGGCCGAGTCGCAGAAGCTGATCCGCATGGAGGACGAGCTCCACAAGCGCGTGATCGGCCAGGAGGAGGCGATCGTCGCCGTCTCCAAGTCGATCCGCCGCGCCCGCGCCGGGATCAAGGACCCGAAGCGGCCAACCGGCTCGTTCATCTTCCTCGGGCCCTCAGGCGTCGGCAAGACCGAGCTCGCGCGCACGCTCGCCGAGTTCCTGTTCGGCGACGAGGACGCGATGATCCAGGTCGACATGTCGGAGTACATGGAGAAGCACTCTGTGTCCCGGCTCGTCGGCTCGCCTCCGGGCTACATCGGCTACGACGAGGGCGGCCAGCTCACCGAGGCCGTCCGCCGCAAGCCGTACTCGGTCGTCCTGCTGGACGAGATCGAGAAGGCCCACCCGGACGTCTTCAACATCCTGCTGCAGATCCTCGAGGACGGGAAGCTGACCGACGCCCAGGGGCGCAAGGTCGACTTCCGCAACACGATCGTGATCATGACCTCGAACATCGGCGCCTCGACGATCTCGAAGAACCAGACGCTCGGCTTCTCGATCGGCGACGACTCCGGCCTCTCGTATGACGAGATGAAGGACCGGATCATGGGCGAGCTGAAGAAGGTCTTCCGGCCCGAGCTCCTGAACCGGATCGACGAGGTCATCGTCTTCCACAAGCTGACGAGGGAAGAGATCATGACCATCGTCGAGCTGCTGATGAAGCGCCTGCGCGACCAGATGGGCGAGCACGAGGCCGCGATCGAGCTAACCGAGAGCGCCAAGGAGCTACTGGTCGACAAGGGCTACGACCCGACGATGGGCGCCCGGCCGCTACGCCGCGCAATCCAGCGTTTCATCGAGGATCCGCTGGCCGACTTCGTCCTCGGCCGCTCGCTCGAGCCCGGCTCGACGATCCTGATCGACCGCAAGAACGACGACGAGGTCGACATCACGATCATCCCGGGCGAGATCACGCCCGAGAAGGTCACCGTCCCGCCGGAGGAGCCAAGCGACTCCGCGGACGACGAGCCGGAGGAGTAGCTCGGACTAGCGCTCGTTCTTCGGGTCGAGCACGTCGGGCGTGGGCGGCATGTTGGTGCCTCCGACGCCGAGCTGAGACGTCTTGATCGTCTCCCGCTCCAACTGCATGCGCTTGGCTTCGGCCTCGGCTTCCGGATCGGGATCGGGGCTCAGCCAGCGACGGATGTTGGTCCACAGGTTCACCGTTCCAGCTTAGATGCTTGAGACGGCGACGGCTGGGTAGGCCCGACGCATGAAGGTTCAAGACGTAGGCCACGCCGCGCTCAGCGGCTGGAGGGGCAAGGTCGCGGATGCGGCCGCAAGCAAGGCGCCCGCGCGGGACGACTACGTGCGCGCGGCCTTCGGATTTCTCTTCCTCGCGCTCTCGCTCGCCTACCTGGCGAAGACCGCGCGTCGGCTCGCCGCTCGCAGCTAGCCTCCGCGGGTGCCATCGCGCCTCTACGACCGGCCGGTCGGGGCCGCGCTCGCGGGCGCGCTCGCCATCTCGTTCTCCGGGATCCTTTTCCGCGCCGCCCAGGTCTCCCCGTCCACCGGCGCGATGTACCGCTGCCTGCTCGCGCTGCCGGTGCTCTGGCCGCTCTCCCGGCTCGAGGACCGAAAGTACGGGCCGAGGCCGCTCCGGCAGCACGCGCTCGCCTGGCTGGCGGGCGTCCTCTTCGCGCTCGACCTGATCGCCTGGCACTACGGGATCGAGCAGGTCGGCGCCGGGCTTGCGACCGTGCTCGGCAACTTGCAGGTCGTGTTCGTGGGGCTGCTCGCATGGGCGATCCTCGGCGAGCGGCCGTCGAACCGGTCGCTGGCTGCGATCCCCGTGGCGCTGTTCGGCGTGCTGCTGATCTCCGGGATCTTCGAGAGCGGCGCCTACGGCAAGAACCCCGGGCTCGGCGTCCTCTACGGGATCCTGACTGCGCTTGCCTACTCGGGCTTTCTGCTCGTTCTCCGGGCCGGGAACGCAGACCTGCGACGGCCGGCTGGGCCGCTCTTCGACGCCACGCTCGTCTCCGGGCTCACCTGCATCCCAATCGGTCTCACGATCGGCAACCTCGACTGGACTCCCGGCTGGCCCGCGTGGGGCTACCTGCTGCTCCTGGCCTGGAGCTCGCAGGCGCTCGGCTGGCTGCTGATCTCGATCACGCTGCCGCGCCTACCGGCTGCGCTCACCTCCGTGCTACTGACGTTCCAGCCGGTGCTCTCGGTGCTGTTCGCGTGGGCGATCCTCGACGAGTCGCCGTCGGCGCTGCAGCTCGGCGGCGTCGCGCTCGTGCTCTGCGGCCTGCTGATCGCCACCACCGGGCGGCGGCAGGCGAGGGTCGCCGAGCCGGGCTACGTGCCCGCGACCGCCGAAGTCACGGAATAGGCACAGTCCGCGTCCGCTCCCGGTCGTAGGCTGATCCGGTGGCAAAGGCTGCGACCAAATTCGCGTGCACGGACTGCGGCTACTCGGCCGGGCGGTGGTTCGGCAAGTGCCCGTCCTGCGGCGCCTTCGGGACGCTCGTCGAGGAAGAGGCTGCCGGCGCGGCGGCTCCCTCGAAGCCGACGTTGCGGCTTGTCGACGTCAAGGCCGAGGAGGGCGAGCGCATTCCCACCGGCGTCGCCGAGCTCGACCGCGTGCTGGGCGGCGGCCTCGTGCCCGCCTCGCTCGTGCTGGTCGGCGGCGAGCCGGGCGTGGGCAAGTCGACATTGCTGTTGAGCGTGCTGCGTTCCATCAGCGCCGACCGGACGACGCTGCTGATTACCGGCGAGGAGTCTCCGGCCCAGGTCAAGCTCCGCGCGGAGCGGCTCGGCGGCGCCGCTGACATCGGGATCCTCCCCGAGACCGAGCTCGACGGCGTCTGCGCGACCCTCGAGGCGGTGCGGCCCGAGGTCTGCGTGATCGACTCGGTCCAGACGCTCTACTCGTCCGAGCTCGGCTCCGCACCCGGCTCGGTCGTGCAGGTGCGCGAGGCCGCGTCGCGGCTGCTACGGGTGGCCAAGGAGTCCGGGATCGCGATCTTCCTCGTCGGCCACGTGACGAAAGACGGCGCCGTCGCGGGCCCGCGCGCGCTCGAGCACCTGGTCGACACCGTCCTCCAGTTCGAGGGAGACCGCTACCACGAGCATCGCGTCCTGCGCGCGGCGAAGAATCGCTTCGGCTCGACCAACGAGCTGGCCGTCTTCGAGATGACCGGCACCGGGCTCGTGGGCGTGCCCGAGCCGTCAGAGCTGTTCGGGCGCAGCGTCGACGGTGAGGTCGGCGCGGCGGTGGCCTGTGCGCTGGAAGGCTCCCGGCCGCTGCTGCTCGAGATCCAGGCGCTCGTCGCGCCGACCGACCTGGCGATGCCGCGCCGCGTCGCCACCGGCGTCGACCCGAAGCGCCTGGCGATGATCGTCGCCGTCCTCTCGCGCCATGCCGGAGTCGCGCTCGGCCAGGCGGACGTCTTCGTGAACGTGGCGGGCGGCGTGCGCATCGACGAGCCCGGCGCCGACCTGGCGATCGCCCTCGCAATCGTCTCCGCGGCCAAGGGCGCGCCGGTGAAGCCCAAGCTGGCGGCCTTCGGCGAGGTCGGCCTCACCGGCAGGCTCCGGCCTGCGGTTCAGTCGGAGCGGCGGCTCGAGGAGTGCGCCAAGCTCGGTCTCGCAGCCGCCGTTGCCCCTTCGGCCACGCCCGCTCGTGGCAAACTACGCGTACTGGAAGCCGAAACGCTCAGACAGGCCGTGAGGTCAGCGATCGATGCAGAACGACCCGAAGGAGGATAGGGCCGGTTCGCGGATCCCACCGCCGCTCGGCCTCGTGCGTCAGCCGGCGAGAGTCGACCCGCGGCTCGATCCGAAAGTGCTCTCGGCGGTCGGCCGGATCGCGCCGGGCACCGATCTGAGGCAGGGGATCGACGACATCATCCGCTCGCGGGAGGGCGCGCTGATCGTGATCGGCGAGCCGTCCGAGCTCGCGTTCCTCTTCTCCGGCGGCATCCAGCTCGAGCAGCCGTTCTCCTCGCAGCTCCTCTATGAGCTGTCGAAGATGGACGGCGCGATCATCGTCAACGCCTCGCTGACCAAGCTCGTGCACGCGAACGTGCAGCTGATGCCGGACCCGACAATCCCGTCGAGCGAGACGGGCACGCGGCACCGCACGGCCGAGCGTGTGGCCAAGCAGACCGATGCGCTCGTGATCTCGATCTCCCAGCAGCGCGAGACGGTCACCGTCTTCGTCGGCCACAGCCGCTACCAGCTCGACCCGATCGCCGACGTGCTCGCCAAGACGAACCAGGCGCTCGGCACGCTGGAGACCTATCGGACGCGGCTCGAACAGGTGCTGACGCGGCTGACGGCGCTCGAGTTCCAGAGCGCGGTCATGCTCGACGACGTGCTGGTCACGCTCCAGCGCGCGGAGCTGACGACGCGCATGGCCGACGAGATCGAGCGCGCCTGTGTCGAGCTCGGCGAGGAGGGCCGGCTGATCCGGATGCAGCTCGAGGAGCTCGTCGCCGACGTCCCCGACGAGAAGGCGGCGCTCGTCTACGACTATCACGCCGACGGCGGCGCCGAGCGGACGCGGGAGGGGCTCGAGGCGTTGGCGGCGATCCCCTACGACCAGCTGCTGGAGTTCGAGCTGCTGGCGGTGCTCGGCTTCCCGGCGTCGGTCAATCCGCTGGACCACGCGATCGTGCCGCGCGGCTACCGAGTGCTCTCGCACATTCCCCGTCTGCCCGAGGCGGTGGTCAAGCGCGTGGTCTCGAGCCTGGGCGGCCTCGAGGGGATCGTGCGCGCCTCGCAGCGGGAGCTGGAGTCGGTCGAGGGCGTCGGCACCGTGCGGGCCCGCGAGATCCGCGAGGGGCTCCGCCGGCTGCAGGAGCACAACCTGGTCGACCGCTATCTGCAGATTTAGCAGGGCTTTTTCGGCACCGGCCTCGAAAAGTTGGCGTTTTCCAGCGATTTTCGCTATAGTTAGATGGTTCGCCGGCGGAGTTTCACGGTCGCCGGCTTCGTTCTGCAATAGACAAACTGCGAAAGGGGAGGGTCGGCGTTGTACAAGGTCGGCGACAAGGTGGTGTACCCCCACCACGGGGCAGGAACGGTGGTCAAGAAGGAAAGCCGCGAGGTGCTGGGGGAAAAGCGCGAGTACTTGACGATCAAGATCCTCCACAACGACATGACGGTGAACGTGCCCAGCGACAACGCCGAGCGCGTCGGGCTCCGCAAGGTGATCGACGAGCAGATGGTCTCCAAGGTGCTGAAGGCGCTGACGGGCAACGGCACGAACATGCCGAAGAACTGGAACCGCCGCTTCAAGCACAACCGCGACAAGATGAAGACCGGCGACATCTTCGAGCTCGCCGAGGTCGTGCGGAACCTTTCACTGCGCGACCACGAGAAGGGCCTCTCGACGGGTGAGAAGCAGATGTTCGTCAAGGCCAAGAAGATCCTCGCCAGCGAGCTGATGTACGCGAAGGACATGGACGAGGAAGAGGCCGCAGAGTGGCTCGACGGCGTCCTCGCCCGCGGCGGCAAGAAGAAGAAGACGACCGCCAAGGTCCCGGCCACCGCGTAGGTCATGTCCGTGTGGGCCGTTCTCGCTGCGGCCGGACGCGGCGAGCGGCTCGGCTCCGACCGGCCGAAGGCGTTTGCGCGCCTCGGCGATAGGCCGCTGCTCGCCGAGAGCCTCGAGCGGTTGGAGGGCTCGGACTGGATCGACGCGATCGTGATCGCGGCGCCGCCGGAATGGGAGGAGCCGTCGATCCTCGTCGCCGAGGAGATCGCTGCGACCAAGGTCAGCTCGGCGGTCACGGGTGGTGAAACTCGTTCCGAGTCAGTTCGGCTCGCGCTGGACGACGTGCCCGGCGACGCCGCGGCGATTCTCGTTCACGACGCGGCCCGGCCGCTCCTGCCGGACGCCGTGATCGAGCGCGTGCTGGCGCCGCTCGGCGAGGGCTGGGACGGCGCCGTGCCGGTGCTGCCGTTGTCGGACACCGTCAAGCGGGTCGATGGGGAGCAGGTGGTCGAGACGCTGCCGCGCGGTGAGCTGGTCGCCGCGCAGACTCCGCAGGCGTTCGTGGCCGACGCGCTTCGCCAGGCGCTGGCCGGCGAGGTCTCCGGGGCGACGGACTGCGCCTCGCTCGTCGAGGCCCGCGGTGGCCGGATCAAGGTCGTCGAAGGCGACCCGAGGCTGCTGAAGGTCACCGACGGGGCCGATCTGGCGCTTGTCGAGAGCTGGCTCGGCGAGAAGTAACCCTGTGGAGAAAGAGTCACACTGCCGGCACAGAAGCCACCTTGACGAAAACCGGTGTCTGACACCGGTTTTGGCGCTCTGAGGACAGGGCCGTTCGGTGCTCGTCGACTACCA
>Ga0209474_10004497_pt1 | contig 12043 bp, 9 predicted proteins | sample GraSoiAngelo_145_FD_185902 | JGI IMG/M metagenome (GOLD analysis project Ga0209474, IMG submission 185902) | Grasslands soil microbial communities from the Angelo Coastal Reserve, California, USA - 14_1009_05_20cm (SPAdes) (version 2) | ecosystem: Environmental > Terrestrial > Soil > Grasslands ...
ATCCTGGCTCTCCCGCGAATGGCGACGTGAAATCGAAGAAGAAATCGGCGAAGAACCACCTGGCGGGACCGCCGAGCAAACACGCTAGGATCCCACGAATCTGTAGCGGCAGTCAGTCTATGATCGCCGACCAATTTAGGCGACGCCATAGAGCGTCGCGACAGCTTAGCGATTCAGCCGCGCGAGAATTTCGGGATCGCGCACATCTGCCCATTCGCCGGTCAGCTCTAGCGCTCGCACTTTTTTTTCTGAATGCGCGAGTGCGCGGATTGCGTCGGTTAGTTCATATTCACCGCGCGGCGAAGGCCTCAATTTCGCAGTGAATTCAAAAATGCTTGGACGAAATGCGTAAAGGCCGGCGTTGTACCATGAGGTTTCAACCTCCCCCGGCTGCGCTTTTTCGCGAAGATCGATAAGCTCCATTCGATCATTCAGAAAGACAGCGCCGCCTTTACTGACGTCCTCACCCCGCGTCACGGTGATAATCGCTTCAATCTCATCCGGAAGATCGACAATGCGTCTGTAATTTGCCGGATCGACCAAAATGTCGCCGTAGCTCAAAATGAACGGAGTATCTTTGACGAAGTCGCGGGCAAGATTGAGAACGCGACCGGTCCCATCTTGTACCGTCTGCGTCGCATATTGAATGGCGATATTGTAGCGGGAACCGTCGCCGCAAAAATTCCGCACCGTATCGGCGCGGTAGCCGACGATAAGAAGAATGGCGCGTATTCCTGCGTCCCGCAATCCTTCGACGATGTGCCGCAAAACTGGTTTGCCGCGCACCTCGATCATCGGTTTGGGAAGATCTGCGGTGAGTTCGCGCATGCGCGTGCCGCGCCCAGCCGCAAGCACGACAGCCTTGTCGATTTTCACCATCAGTCCCAGCTTAATGCAGCCTTGCGGCAGCGGTCACGATCCAGCTTTCTTTTCAGTGATTATTAGCGCGGGCAAATTGGCTTGCTTGATCATTTCGCTTACTTTCGGCAAATCTTCGTTCTTGAGCTGCGCCCATTTCTTTAACTGGTCATCGAGCTGGCTGCTCAACATTTGGAACACGTCGAGTTGCGGTTTCGTCGGTTCTTCATCGCTGGACTCGATTCCGTGACTAAAAGTGTCAAATCGCTCGTTCAACATGTTTGGAAAAGCGAGGTTCGCTTCCGAACCTTTCATGTTCACCTGAATGAGTTTCTGCTCGACTTCGGACATTTTGTGATCGAGATCGTCCGCCGCCGCGAGCGCCGGCTTTAATCGTTGATCGTCACCGAAACGTTTGTGCAGAGTTTGAATTTGCGATTTGAGATCGCGGATTTCATTCACCGCCTGATGTAGCTGAGAAATCCGATCGTTCACCTGCATTGCCAATGTGAACTGTTTTTGTAACGCAGCTTCCTGTCCTTTCGTTCGCGGATCGATCACCAAATGCAGAGGCGCAGTCTGTGATTTGCTGCCCACCGTCAGTTTCACCTGATAACCACCCGGCAACGCAAGCGGGCCCTTGGGGCCTGTGCTCGAGTAAAACGCGCCAGGTATTTGTATGGGATCATCGTAGCGCAGATCCCATGCGAACCGATTCATTCCTTCGTTAGCGGGAATGGTTTTCACGCGCTCCACGCGATCCGGCCACTCAGGCGGTTGCTCGCCTTCTTTCTTTTCTTTGCTGGAAAGATGCCGGATCACTTTGCCCGAAGCATCGAGAATCTCGAGTGAGACCTCCTCCTTAGGCCCAGTCTTGAAGTAATAATCGATGATGGCGCCAGGCGGCGGGTTGTCGCCCACTGGTTGGCGTTTGTCGAATTCTTCGGGGTAATGCAAACGCAACGCGGTCTGCGGTTGATAAAGAATGACGTCCGCTCGCGCGGATTGCGCGTTCACCTGACGGAGCGGGGTCAAGTCGTCAAGTATCCAGAAGGAGCGCCCGTGCGTCGCTACCACCAGATCGTCGTCTTTCACTACCAAATCGTGAATTGGGGAGACGGGCAGATTCAATTGCAGCGGCTGCCAGTGCGCGCCGTCATCGAACGAAACGAAGACTCCGAGCTCTGTTCCTGCGTAGAGCAAACCTTTACGCTTGGGATCCTCGCGCACCGCGTGCACGTACGCGCCATCGGGAATTCCGCGCACGATCGAGGTCCAACTTTTTCCTAGATCGGTCGTTTTAAAAATGTACGCCTTAAAATCGTCGAGTTTATGTCGATCCACCGCCACGTAAGCTGTGTTGCCGTCGTGTGGAGAGGGATCGATAAGATCGACTGTGCTCCACTCCGGCATTTTTGGCGTGACGTTCGACCAATGCTGGCCATCGTCAGTCGTGACGTGCACGAGTCCATCGTCCGTGCCCGCCCAGATCGTTCCTTGTTTCACCGGTGATTCGGCCAAAGCAAATACGGTATCGTAGTATTCGACCGACGTGATGTCATTAGTCAGCGGCCCGCCGCTTGGCTGCTGCTTCGATTTATCATTGCGCGTCAAATCACCGCTGATTTGGGTCCAGCTTTGTCCGTGATCGGTCGATTTGAAAACGCATTCTGCCGCCGTGTAGAGCATGTCAGGGTTATGCGGTGAAAGCATTAGCGGCGTGACCCATTGAAAACGATGGGCAAGATCGACAGCGCCATGTCCAGAATTATCAATGGGGACCGGACTAACGTCTTGCACTTCCTCCTTATTTTTGTCGTAACGATTGATGTAGCCTTCGTTGTTTGAATAGATGATGTGCCAATCGCGCGGGTCGGGCACGACGAAGCCGCATTCGCCGCCACCCGCAACGAACCAATCTTCCCGCCCGATCACTCCTGAATCGCTGCGGCTCGCGATGCCGACGTTCGAGTTGTCCTGTTGTGCACCATAGATGTGATATGGAAACGCATTATCCACCGCGACATGGTAAAACTGTGCAGTAGGCTGGTTGTTTTGAGTTGTCCAAGTTTTGCCGCCGTCGGTGGAGATGCTGGCGCCGCCGTCGCTCACGTTTGCGATGCGATTTGGATTCGTCGGGTCAATCCAGAGGCCGTGATGATCTCCGTGACGTGCGGGCAACAAGGTGAAAGTCTTTCCACCATCAACCGAACGGAACAATCCAGTGTTTACCAGGTAGACCGTGTCTGGTGATTTCGGGTCAGCATAAACTTTACTGAAATACCAGGCACGCTGACGAAATCGCCCATCGTCATTCACCCTTGTCCAATGCTGCCCGGCATCTTCAGAGCGGTACAGACCGCCTTCCTTGGCCTCGATGATTGCATAGACCCGGTTCGAATCGGCTCCGGAAACTGCGATTCCGATCTTACCGAGAATGCCTTCGGGAAGGCCATTTCCCTCGAGATGTTTCCATGTGACGCCGTTATCTTCCGATCGATAAAGGCCACTGCCGGGGCCACCACTGGAGAAAAACCACGGCTGCCGTCGCGCCTGCCAAAGCGATGCGAAGACGATGTTCGGATTATGCGGATCAAAAACGATGTCGATCCCACCTGTGTTTTCATCTTTCGACAAAACTTTCGTCCAAGTTTTGCCGCCGTCGGTCGTGCGAAAAATTCCGCGTTCCTGATTTGGACCGAACGCGTGACCCAGCGCTGCGACGAGAACGACGTTCTCATTTCTTGGATCGACGATCAGCGCGCCGATTTGATGTGTATCTTTCAACCCGACGTTTTCCCACGTCTTGCCGCCGTCAATCGACTTGAAGACTCCGGTGCCGTAGGTGGTATTACCGCGAATCGCCGCTTCTCCCGTGCCTGCGTAAATTACATTGTGATCGGATGGCGCAACCGCGATCGCGCCAATCGAAGAAATCGGTTGTTTATCGAAAAGTGGAATCCAGTTCGCGCCGCCATCGATTGTTTTCCATACGCCGCCTGCAACCGCGCCGAAATAATACGTGTCCGGCTCGCCGACGACGCCTTCGATGGCTAACGCGCGGCCACCGCGGAACGGCCCGATTTGTCGCCATTGCATTCCATTAAACAATTTCTCGTCGATGGAACCTGGCGTTGCCGCTGTCGGAGACGGGCTCGCCTGTGTTGCAGTAGGTGAAGTGACGCCGGGTCCACCGCCGCGCGGCGTTGGATTGACGGCAAGTGCATGTGAAGATACAAGAATAAAAGCGGCCAAAATCGATCGGTCCGCAAGCGAGAGGCGGAAAATGGGCTTAATCATCCGCCTAAGGTGAAAAGCTTGCGACACCGTTCAACAGGAATATCAGCAGCTGCCTTGGCCTCCTTAGAATGTCTACTGGGCGCGCGCTGCGAGGATGTAGGCGACGATGGCATCGCGTTCCGCGGGCTTCAAGTTTGAGCGGCGCGCCATGCTGTCCACGATCCTTGGCCAATCCTCAGTGCGATAATGCCAGAACGCCGGCAGCGTGTGACATTCAATGCAACGATGAACGAATAGTGTGCGGCCCTCGCGCAATATCGTAAGATGGATTTGGTCACTCTTGGCGGACCAGTCAGGCGTGACGGGCGGCGGCGCAAACCTTGTCGTTGCACAACTGCTAAGATCGATAAGGCAAATGATTGCCACGATCCAGATCGCGACATTCGTCATTTCACAGAGCAATTCCAAAGATTGTCCGCAGTTGAAAATCCGGTTCGTCTTCGGTATTCGTCGCCTGTGCAAGAGCGGTCATGGTCACGAACCAGTTTTGGCGGCGATAAGAAACATTCGGGCCGACGAAGAAATTCCTTAACTTTTCTTCATCGCGCCATTCGGGGAAAACGAACTCATGGAGCATCTCCAAGCCGACAGAGACACGTGGTGAAATTTCATAGCTTACCCCGAGCGCCTGACTGAACTCGCCTTCGCGCTCGGTCAAATCGTTTCCTTCCCATACGGATTCGAGGGTCGCGTTGTAAGCAAGGATAAGCGGTCCGAGATTTTTCTGCGCGATCAATTTTGATTCCAGCTCGATCAATCGATTGCCGGCTCTTAGTTCCGCGTAGATCGACAATCCGACGGGATCGACAACGGGATTCGTCAGGTTGTAGATCAATTCGAGCGCTGTATCGGAATAAGAGAACCCCGAGTGTTCTCGACTGTTTTCATAAAACCAGTCTGCGAGATATATGCTCACCTGAAAGGTGTCCGTCACGCCGTATTCTAGTTCGTGACGGAAATCGACTTGATCGAATCGCCCGGAGCCAGCGACGCGCTGCCATGTAACCCAGTTCTCCAATTCCAAGCTTCCGGTTGCCGACGTATTCGCTTCGTAGAGAAAAGTGAAATGGCGCACGCCGCCGTCGCCGACTGATGCGCTGGCCAGCAGGCCCAAGATAAAAGGTAGCAGTTTGTGTCTCACAGCTTTGGCCGACTGGTCGCGCTCTCAGGCGCGTCCCGCCGATGCAGTGGTTACGCCTGCGCCGCATTCAGCTGTGCTGCTCCGAAACGCAGCAGGCGAGCCTGCCTGTGCAGCGCTCCCCAGACTTTCCACAATTGCGGCCTTGGCTTCGGCCTGTGCTTCCGTGGCTGGCTCGGCGCTTTGAGGCGGCGCGCCACCAAGATGTCGAGCTGCATAGTAGGAGCCAATAACCAAAACCGCTGCGATCAATTGTGCCACCAGCGTTTCGACAGTCGGAAACACTGCAAACCACATTCCCATCCACGGCGGGATCACATTTGCCAGCTGACTGATCTGTGTCGTTGGAATCCAGTGCGCCGCTTGCATCTCCTGCGCTTGTTCGCCCACCATCACCAGCAATACCATGCCGAGAAGAATCCCGGTCGTGATCAGCATCTTCCGATACGGAAGACGCTGTTGAAGAACAAATGTCAAGATGGCTACCAATCCTGTGAGCACGATGCCCAATAACGCGCCTTTCAGCACCACGCCGCCGCCCAGCCGCAGGTAATAGCCTTGCAAAAAGAGAACTACCTCGAATCCTTCGCGGTAAAGCGAAGTGAATCCGAGGAGGATCAATCCCCACCAGAGGTGCCTCTGCGAAATTCCGACCGCGCGCGCATTTTCCACCAGTGATTTGCGCCGGCGATTGTGAGCACGAATCCAGCCGCCCCAATAAATCTTGTGGAAAAACCAGTTCATGATCACGAGCAGAACGATCACTGCAAGCAGTCCGGTCGCCGCCTGTAAGTCGAGCGCCGACATATTGTCGCTGAGCGAGCCGACAATTCGCACCGCGATACACCAAGTGATCAAAGTAGCGACAAACGCCAGGCCTGCGCCGGCAGCGACCGGTCGTCGATGCACGCGCTTTGCGCCCGTCATACTGGCAGTGATGGCGGCAAGTACGAGAACGCATTCCAAGCCTTCGCGGAAAACGAGAATGCCGATATCGAGAAACGCGACCGCCGGGCTCGTATTAGGCCGCATCGGATCGGGCGCGCCCTGTGCAGTAACCGCCTGCCACACCAGCATCGCGATGACAAAGAGCGCGACCGCAACGATGCCGATGCGCAGAACAGGCTTCATCTCGGCTTGAAACGTATCACAGAGGCAACCTGGTTGCTGCCGATCAGTTGCTTTTTTTTAGCGGCTGGTTGCTGGCGAAAAGTGGGCCAATACAGCTGAACGCGCCTGCCAAAGCAAGGAATAGACACGGAGATTGCCGCCGCTTTCCCGACCCGATAAGCTGGCGTCTGCATGGGCAAGTATGTTTTAGGTCATGACTTGAAAGGCGAGGGGAAGCGCCTGGCGTTGATGTCGCAGTTGCTCGATCCGATGCATCGTCGGCACATCGATGTGCTCGATGTCGTCAGGCCCGGCGCGTGGACGGTTTGACGCAAGTAGGTGGTACTGCGGAAACCGCCGTTTACAACGGCGGCTCGCCTTGGGCCGATTACTGGACGCAGACGATCACCGAACTACGCGATGATCTGATAAGTTCCGGCCAGCTCAACGACGCGCTGGTGGACACATTTCTCGGCTATTGCGCCGACCCACATTGGTGGACTGAGACTATCGCCTTCACCGCTGTTCACGGCCGTCGATGACATCGACGAATCCTGCATTTTTACGAAGTGCAGCCATACAACTGCAAACGAAAGGCCATGGAAACTTCCGATTTCTCCCCCCGAGGCTATGGAGTCTGATCGAGCGCGGCTCGCATCACTCATTTAGTCGTTGAGCGCTTCGCCGCTGTCGCGAACGTGCGTGGAAGCGGCGAGACTTGGCGGCGTTCCCGCAAACTGCCATGTCGCACCAACGCCGACGGCCGGCTTTCGAGCTGTCAATGAAGATCCACGAACAGTTCGGCCCTTGACAAATGCGCAGTCGATCCATCGGTAACGGCAAGACCTTTTGGACCATCCGATAGGCGACCGTCGATGCGATCAGGTCGAAGTCGAGTGCATCGTTGCGGAGGTCGACGAGCACACGCCCATCATCGAAGCGCAGCTCATGGGCTTTTATGCCAGCGATCCAATGCTCGCGAAGAAGTGCCAGGGCGCTTTTCATCGGCGCGCGCCTTGAAACGATCCGGGTGACCAACTCAAACAGGGCTTCGCGCAAAACCTTTGCGCGCGCCAGCGCGATTGCAGCTGCCGCGGGCTCTTTCTCCGCCTTCTTAGCCAATGCGCGCAGCACCCTTTTTGGCAAGAGATGCACGAATGCCGCCCATTCAAGCAAACGTGGGTAGCTGTCAAGCCAGTCGCGAGGCGACTGATCACGGCCAGTGACGGTATTGACGAAATCGAGCGCTGCATCGCCGCCGATGATGTCACGGTCGCGAAAGGTGTGCGACTCAGTCCTAACCTGTAAAACAGTTTTCATCGGTTGACGAAAGTCGTAATCCAATGTAAGTAGTGGCTGGGTGAACGCATTTCTTTATTTTAAACGCAGTCGCGCATTGCACGCATTCCTGTTCGTATTGGCGCTGCTCTTTGCGCCTTTTTCTGCGCGTGCGGAGACGGAAATCCGTTCACTTACCGGCATTATTGAGGGCCATCAGGTCGGGGGTATCGATTTTGTAGGCAATATCTATGTCGCCGACTTTGGCGATTTGGTCTGGAAGATCACGCCGGAGGGCGAGCGTTACGTATTTGCGTCGGGCCTTCATGGCGCCTCCGGCAACGCCATCGACAGTGAAGGCAACCTCTTACCTGTTAATCGAACGAATGAAAACAAAATGAAAACGACACTGACCCTGATTACCGTAATTACATCGCTGTTCTTCAGCGCCTGCGCTAACAACAACCGAGCCGAGTACTGGAATCCTAGGCCAGCACCAAACGCACATATTCCGCCAAACCAGGGGGCGCAGTTACAAATTAACCTAATGCGCGACCAATTCACTAAAACAATGTGTCTTCCGAGCGATGGCCATGATTTCGGTCTCTGATTCCGCTTCCTAAATGCCGAATAATTCGGTATAATTCTTGGGAGGTGACTTCTCGCCCCGCGTCAAAAGCAGTATTGCGTCGGAAGAAACGATTCTGACCTTGTGCCGTATAAGGGAACAGCAGCCCGTCCGTACATCAAATGCGCGTGCTGCGCTTACCGTATAAATCCCCTGAGTAAAGCGACGAAACCGAAATTGAAGAACAATGCGCGAGCTAAAAATTTCTGGCAAACCGCTAATCGGGCACATTGGCAAATAAATGTGCTTACTGGCACCGGGGCTAAGCTGGAAAAGAATGGGGATTTTCAATAACGTCGCGCCTACCGGCTGGCAACTACACGGCGATACAGCGCTTCATACCTGGGGACAATGCGATCTGCTGAGAACTTTTCGAGCGCGCGGTTGCGACTCCGTTCACCTAGTTCTCGCGCCAGACTTGGAGATTCGACCAACGCGTCCAACCCTGCAGCAGCCGCTGTTACATCGCCGAAGGGATATAAAGGGCAAGAATCTCCAATAACTTCGGGGATGCCACCGACGCGGAAGGTGACCACAGGTTTACCATAAAATACTGTCTCAAGGATGCTCAGACCGAAGCTTTCGTATTCCGATGTGTAAAGGCCCGCATCCGCGGCCTCTAAATACTCGTCCACCACAGCTGTATTTTGCCGAACCATGACAACATCCCGAAGTCCCAGTTGATCGAGCAGTGGCTCGTAGGCGTCAAAAGGCCCGCCTGCTAAAATAAATAATCGAACGCGCGCCCGGTTCTTCGATTTAGCAATCGTGCGCAATAGGAGATCGATGCGCTTAACGGGTCGCAAATTCGACATGTGTAACACAAGAAATTTGTCGGTTAGGCCGAAATCCCGTCGAACTTCCTCGCGGCTTCTCTTCGGCTTGTTCGGAGTGAAGAAATTCGGAATCACTTCAATCGGTCGTTCCAAACGAAAGATTTCCTGGGTTTGGCTCCGAAGACTTTCTGAAACTGCCGTCACTGCATCGGAATGCACGAGGGCATGTTCGATAGCGGTGCGGTAATCGGGGTCCTGCCCTAACAGAGTGGTATCGCTGCCATGCAACGTTGTGACGATGCGCGGAGCGGACGGTCCTACGATCTGCGAGGCTAAACACGCAGCGAGTGCGTGTGGCACCGCGTAGTGAACATGAAAAAGATCGAGCTGCTGGGAACGCGCCACCTCCGCCATTTTCACTGCGAGCGGCAGAGTGTAGTCGGGACACGGAAACAAAGCGTTGTCGGCGACTTCGACTCGATGGAAATGAAGACCCTCCTGCGGCAGGTCCAGCCGAACGGGTTGAGCATAACTAAAAAAGTAAACTTCATGCCCACGGCGCGCCAGTTCTGACCCGAGCGCCGTGGCCAAAATGCCACTCCCGCCAATCAACGGAAAGCATGCAATGCCAATTTTGAGTGGCACCGATTTCATTACAGCTCTATATACGCTTTACCGGAGTCAGAAATATTGTCGCGCTTGATGAATTTGACCTCCGGAGCGTCGGCTTTGTTGATGTAATCCTGTTCGCTCGCGCCTGCGATGTAATGGGTGCATCGAATCACTGATTGCATCCAACGGAAGCGGGTGTCGCGGGTCGGGCTGATTTGCTCCGGACCAAATTCTCCTCCGGGAATCTCCAGAAATCGATCGCCTCCTTTGTGAAGCAAGAATTTCCCGTCGTGGTAGCGTGCGCGAACGATCTCTCCTTCATACCGCTGATCGACGAAATAGTCTGACACCGCCACAGCGCGCGCTCTGAAGTTGGGTGCACTGGATCGCTGCACCCTTACACCTTCCAGCAATCCCATCCGCATGTACATCTCGAGACAGAAGTCGGCGACGTTCGAACATTTTGTTTCCTTGAAGTGTGCGACCAAAGGCGACGGCGGAACATAATTTGGAAGTTGGCGCGCAGTTTTCTGATGCCATTCCGGAAGAACGCGTTTGGCGTACAGGGGCGAAAATTGCTTTTGGATTCGATTCTCGAATTGAAAGTTTAGCGCTACCTCCCGGTTGGTGTTTCGCTCTCTCACAATGGTAATCGTCTCGCGCGGGTCATGATCACTGTCGTGAAAGAAAAAGAGGATTTCTCCGCCAATCTCCTCTCGGAGACGCCGCGCCGTCAGAATCTTAGCGAACAAGTATCGCTTGGGAAAAAATCCGCACGGTTGCTGGCCGAAACAAATAATCGGGTGATCCATCGCTCCGAACGCGCTTCATACTCCAGCGGGAGCTTCCGTGCCGCGAAAGACAGTTTGCTGCAGGATCGGCGACAGGATTATTACGGCGGCACATCCAATAAAATTATACCAGAGGTAACCAATATTCGTCGTCGCGAATAGGACGAAGACGAGCACTTGGGCAAGGAGCGCCGCGAAAAACACAGCCGAGCCGCTGACTCGACGAATAAAGAACGCTGCCAGAAAAAGGCCGAGGATGCTGCCATAGAACACCGAGCCCAGAATGTTGCCTGCTTCGATCAGATTTTCGACCAGACTGGCAAACGAAGCGACGCCGATGGCAATCAAACCCCAGGCCGCTGTCAGGGCTTTCGCCGCAACCACGTAATGATGGTCGCTCGCGTTCGTGCGAATCAACGGCCGATAAAAATCGATCGCAGTGGTGGAACCGAGAGCATTCAACGTTGCTGCCGTCGCCGACATGGTTGCGCACAAGATCACTGCGATCAGTAATCCGACAAGTCCATGCGGCATCTGTTGAAGAATAAAAGTGATGAATACGTAATCCGAGTCCTTGCTTTTTGGATCTGCGCCCGCTTGCTGGAGAACTGCTTTGGTTCGATTGCGTAACTCGCGCGCCTGTGCATCGAGCTCGCGCAGCTTTGTCATCGCTACATCACGGCCATTTGACGAACGGTTCAGGGATCCATTGGGAAGAGCGCGAATAGCAGCGCGCTTTTGCGCGAAGACGTCGTCGAATTGCGTTTGCAACGCGTCTAACTGAGGCGCATAGCCGCTCTCCATCGCGCGCTGGTAAGCCGGCTGATTGAAATAGACGGGCGGCTTTTCGAATTGATAAAACATGAAGACAATCGCGCCAAGCAGCAGAATGAAAAATTGCATTGGCACTTTCACCGCAGCGTTGAAGAGCAGTCCGAGACGGCTCTCTTTGAGCGAGCCGCCCGCCAGATAACGTTGCACCTGCGATTGATCCGCCCCGAAATAAGACAGCGCGAGAAAAAAGCCGCCGATCAGCCCCGACCAGAATGTATAGCGCTTGTGGGGATCGACCGAGAAATCGACCGCCTCAAGTTTGCCCATTTTGCCGGCAACTGATAGCGTGGACAGTCGGTAAACTGCGACCGCAAACGCAATCGCCATGCCGACCAAAATCACGATCATCTGGTAGCGTTGGGTGATGCTTACAATCTTGGTCCCGCCCACGACCGTGTAGATAATAACCAGTCCGCCCGCAAGCCAGATGGTCAGGTCCAGGCGCCACCCGACCAACGCGGAGAGAACGATGGCCGGCGCGTAGATGGTGATTCCAGCAGCGATGCCGCGTTGCACGAGGAACAGGAATGCGCCGAGCAGCTGCGTCTTCCGATCGAATCGCTTGCCGAGGTACTGATAGGCCGTGTAAACTTTTAGTCGCTGATAGATTGGAACGAAGACTGCGCACACAACGATAAGCGCGAGCGGCTGGCCAAAATAATTCTGGATAAAACCTATGCCGCTCTCATAGGCCTGGCCCGGCATTGAAAGAAACGTG
>Ga0209474_10004498_pt1 | contig 12043 bp, 7 predicted proteins | sample GraSoiAngelo_145_FD_185902 | JGI IMG/M metagenome (GOLD analysis project Ga0209474, IMG submission 185902) | Grasslands soil microbial communities from the Angelo Coastal Reserve, California, USA - 14_1009_05_20cm (SPAdes) (version 2) | ecosystem: Environmental > Terrestrial > Soil > Grasslands ...
CACCTGTTGCACCAGTCGCGCCGACCGCTCCGTTCGCTCCGGCAGCACCCGTTGCACCGGTCGCGCCTGTCGCACCGGTCGGACCCTGAGGACCTGTTGGACCAACAGCGCCTGCGGCACCTGCAGCGCCGGTCGCGCCAGTTGCGCCCGTGGCACCGTTCGATCCGTTTGCGCCGGCCGCGCCCGTGGCCCCGGTTGCACCCGTTGGACCCTGAGGACCGGTGGGGCCGACCGCTCCGGCCGCACCGGCGGCACCTGCTGCGCCGGTGGCTCCCGTTGCACCAGTCGCACCGTTTGACCCGTTTGCGCCAGCCGCACCAGTTGCACCAGTTGCGCCGGTCGCTCCAGTCGGACCCTGAGGACCTGTTGGGCCGACCGCACCAGCGGCGCCAGCAGCACCAGTCGCGCCGGTGGCGCCCGTCGCGCCGTTCGATCCATTGGCGCCCGCGGCACCGGTCGCGCCAGTAGCCCCTGTCGCGCCGACGGCGCCGTTCGATCCTGCAGCACCCGTCGCGCCAGTTGCGCCCGTAGCGCCGACGGCGCCGTTCGATCCTGCAGCACCCGTCGCGCCAGTTGCGCCCGTCGCGCCGACGGCGCCGTTCGATCCTGCAGCACCCGTCGCACCGGTCGCGCCGGTCGCACCGACGGCGCCGTTTGAGCCCGCCGCACCCGTCGCACCGGTCGCGCCCGTCGCACCGACGGCGCCGTTCGATCCTGCAGCACCCGTCGCACCGGTCGCGCCCGTCGCACCGGTCGGACCCTGAGGACCTGTCGGACCGACAGCGCCTGCGGCTCCGGCGGCACCAGTTGCGCCTGTCGCACCGGTCGCGCCGTTAGATCCGTTCGCACCCGCGGCACCGGTCGCTCCAGTCGCGCCCGTCGCGCCGGTCGGACCGACAGCACCAGCTGCACCGACAGCACCAGCTGCTCCGGCGGCACCGGTTGCGCCCGTGGCGCCGGTCGCACCGTTCGATCCGTTTGCGCCGGCGGCGCCAGTCGCACCGGTCGCGCCGTTCGTCCCGTTCGCGCCAGCGGCGCCAGTTGCACCGGTTGCGCCCGTCGCACCCGTCGCACCGTTGGATCCGTTTGCACCTGCGGCACCAGTCGCGCCAGTCGCCCCAGTTGCACCGGTCGGACCCTGAGGACCAGTTGGGCCAACGGCACCCGCCGCCCCCGCGGTGCCAGTTGCGCCGGTCGCACCAGTGGCACCGGTCGCGCCGTTCGATCCGTTTGTGCCTGCGGCGCCTGTCGCACCCGTTGCACCAGTTGCACCCGTGGCGCCGTTCGTCCCGTTCGCCCCAGGCGCACCCGTCGCGCCGGTAGCGCCAGTCGCGCCGGTCGGACCCTGAGGACCTGTTGGTCCAACGGCACCGGCTGCACCGGCAGCTCCGGTTGCCCCCGTCGCACCGGTCGCGCCGTTCGAACCATTCGCCCCTGCTGCACCAGTTGCACCGGTGGCGCCCGTTGCGCCGTTCGAGCCATTCGCACCGGCGGCACCGGTCGCGCCGGTGGCGCCCGTCGCACCGGTGGCACCGTTAGATCCGTTGGCACCCGCAGCACCGGTCGCTCCAGTCGCGCCCGTCGCGCCGGTCGGACCCTGCGGACCTGTCGGACCGACAGCGCCAGCTGCTCCGGCGGCACCAGTTGCACCCGTGGCGCCGGTCGCACCATTCGATCCGTTTGCGCCGGCGGCACCGGTAGCACCCGTCGCACCAGTAGCCCCTGTGGCGCCGTTCGTGCCCGCCGCACCAGTTGCGCCGGTGGCGCCGATTGCGCCGGTCGCACCGTTAGATCCGTTTGCGCCTGCGGCGCCTGTCGCACCGGTGGCGCCGGTAGCGCCGTTCGTCCCATTCGCGCCAGCTGCACCGGTCGCACCGGTTGCGCCCGTAGCACCGGTGGCGCCGTTGCTACCGTTTGCGCCCGGAGCTCCGGTCGCGCCGGTGGGACCTTGCGGACCCGTCGGCCCTACCGCGCCGACGGCACCAGCAGCGCCAGTTGCACCTGTCGCGCCCGTCGCGCCGTTTGTGCCGTTCGCGCCTGCTGCACCGGTCGCGCCCGTTGCGCCGGTCGGACCCTGAGGACCTGTTGGTCCAACGGCACCGGCTGCACCGGCAGCTCCGGTTGCACCGGTCGCGCCCGTCGCGCCGTTTGCGCCGTTGGCGCCGGCTGCCCCGGTGGCGCCAGTCGCACCAATCGCACCAGTCGCACCATTTGTTCCGTTTGCGCCGGCCGCGCCGGTTGCGCCTGTTGCACCGGTCGCCCCGTTGGCTCCGTTGGCGCCTGCTGCACCAGTTGCACCGGTCGCCCCCGTCGCGCCGTTTGTTCCGTTAGCGCCGGCTGCCCCGGTGGGGCCAGTCGCACCAGTTGCTCCGGTTGGGCCTTGGGGACCAGTTGGTCCAATCGCGCCGACAGATCCAGTCGCTCCGGTCGCACCGGTTGTTCCGGTCGCCCCGTCAACACCATTGTTACCGGTGGCACCCGTTGCACCGGTAACTCCCGTCAGGCCCTGCGCACCGGTCGCGCCAACCGCGCCCGTTGCACCGGTCGCGCCAGTCGCGCCGGTCGCGCCGTCAACACCATTGTTACCGGCCGCGCCCGTCGCACCCGTCGCACCCGTCGGACCTTGTGGACCGGTCGGCCCGACTGCGCCGATCGCGCCAGTCGCACCGACAGCACCGGTGGCACCATCGAGTCCGGTGGCACCCGTCGCGCCAGTAGCCCCGTCAACACCATTGTTACCGGTCGCACCGGTAACACCGGTCGCACCGGTTGCCCCGTCGAGTCCATTGGCACCCGACGCACCTGTGGCGCCGTCCAACCCATTCGCCCCGGTCGGGCCGGTCGCTCCGGTCGCGCCAACAGCACCACTTGGACCGGTCGCGCCCGCAGGACCAGCCGCCCCAGCGAGGCCCGCGGGACCCGCAGCGCCTGCCGCACCCTGAGAGCCAGGAGCTCCGTTCGCACCGGCAACGCCGTCGGCGCCCGCAGCCCCGGCCGCGCCCGCAGATCCGGCAACGCCGCGAGCTCCCGCTGTGCCGGGAGCGCCGGTCGCGCCGGTCGGACCCGCCGGGCCGGGAGGACCCTGCGCGCCCGGCTCGCCATTCAGACCAACCGGACCGGCAGGTCCGAGATTGCCCTGCGGACCCTGCGAGATGAGGGTGAGCGGGTTGAAAGGAGTCGGAGACGGCGGCGCGCTGGCGACGATCGGTGCAGTCGCGGCCTTAGCTGCCGAGTCGCTCAGCATCACGATCGTTGTGCCGGTGACGGTGACGCCGCCCTTAGCAGCGCCGTTTTCGACCGGCCTTGTCTCGGTGACGGTGGTTGCGTTTCCGCCCTGATTCAGCACGGTCGCGATGCGTACCTGCGCGACATCGCCCTTCGGTGCAACGATCGAGCTGAATCGTCCCGCGTCCGAACCCGGGATCGTCACGACGACGCGGCCGTTGTCCTGCGCGATCTCGGACCCGGGGATGTAGCGAAGAGTCGCTCCTTCCTTCGTTCCGGCAGCTTGCCCGGCCGCGTTCACGACGAAAGCCTGAGTCGCGTCCTCGAACGTGAAGGTCAGCGTCGGGTCGGTGATCGGCGAGGCTGCGGACGGCCCGGTCTGCGAGACCGTGCTCTGCATACCTGCGGCGACGAGGACCGGCGGAACCGCGGTGTCGGTGCCGAACGTCCGCACCGTGCCGTCGGTGGTGCTGACGACAGTCCGACCTACCGTGTCGATGCGCACCTGGAACGCGGTGCCCTGGACGGTGTTCGTCGACGTCGGGGTGAGCACCTCGTAGCGCCCGCCATCGCCGATGCTGTGCGCGACGACGTGCCACGTCTTGCCAGTCACCTGACGGAGGACGAGGTCAATGTCGCGCCCGCCCGCAACCGTGCGGAGCGTTTCGAGAACGACCTGCGTGTCGGGCTCGAGGACTATGAGTGACCGGTCGAAGAAGGTGAGCGCGGCGTGCCCGCCCGAGGCGGTGCGAATCGTGTCGCCCTGCTCGACGAGGTCGTTCGTCGAGGCCGCGACAAAATTCGCAGATCCGTGTCGGACGTCGACCGTGCCCTGGAAGATCGTGAGATTCGCCCGCGCCGCGACGACGGTGGTCTGGTTCAAGAGAACCCCCGTGCTGGTCGCGATCAACAGGAGCGCCGCAGCGAGCACAGCGACGAGCGCGAGCCGACGTCGTGTCCGCTTCTGCGGAAGCGTCGGTACCGCGACAAGCGGCACGAGAGCAGGCGCATGCGCGCGGTGGATCGCATCACGAACTTCGGTGAGCGTCGCGGTGACGACCGTGAGGCCAATCTCGCCGAGCATGTCCTTGGCTTCGCGCTCCGCCGCTTCATCGAGCGGGTCGGCCATGGCGAGGGTCGCGCTCGTGCGTCCGAACTCAACGAGCGCAACGGCGCGAAGCTCGCAGAAGCGACGCGGCAGCTGACGGATGACCGCTGCCTCGGGCGCGACGCGAAGCGAGGTGACCGGATGGCCGCTCACACGAGCGACCGCGTTCGCGAACGACTCCTCGTCGACGAGGCCCGAGCGCAGGATCGCGTTCGAAAGGGTTTGCCGCCCGGTGCGCAAGCGGTCGAGGTCCTGGATCTGGCGCGAGGTGAGGAGCTTCTCCGAGATGAGAAGCTCCGCGAGCTTGGCCTGCGCGCTCGATGGCTGGGTGGCTTGAGCCTTCGGGGTCGTTATGCCGACCGCGGCACGGACCACGCGCATGATTTCCTGCGGGGGCTGGTCCTTTGAGACGTGCGCAGCCGCGCCTGTCGCGAGGGCAAGGTCGCGGATGCCGGGGTCGAGCGTGAGGAAGACGATCTTGGTCTGCGGGAGGTTGTCGCGGAGCATCCGCGCGACCTCGAGACCGGTCATGCCCGGCATCGAGTTGTCGAGGACGATCAGGTCCGGGCGGAGCTCAAGCGCCTTGCGGGCGGCCTCGTTCCCGTCCGACGCCTCGCCCACGACTTTGAAGTCAGGGTCGGGATCGATGAGCGAGCGGAGGCCCTCGCGTACCGCGAGATGGTCGTCCGCGATGAGGATTCGCTTTGGCACGAGGAAAGAGTCGGTTTTTGGCTGTTACAAGGCATCAGACAGGAGGGGGAGGAACGGCGTATGCCCGATGTAGCGGAACCGAACAACGGTGTATCGTCCGGCCATCAACCGACCGAGGGTCCTCCTGGTCGTCTCACATCCGAGCGTCGGAGCGGGGATCGAGACGATCCTGCGGCTCGAACGGCGCTACGAGGTTCGCCGCGCCGCCAAGCTCACTGAGGCTGTGAGCCTCGCCCGAAGTTGGCCGGCAGACCTCGCTCTGGTCGATGCTCTGGTCCTTCGCCGGGATGGGCGTGCCGAGCTTGGCGTCTCCTCATTGATACTCGCTGGCGGAGCGGCCGAGGCGGCCGCGGCGGAGCGGTCTGTCGACAAGCCGCAGGGATGGGTCGCAAAGGACGCGCCGTCGGACGACCTGGTGCGTGCTGTAGAACGCTTGTTGACAGGACCGGTGCAGACCGAGGCTGGCACGTTGGCTCTGTGGGGGATCGGCGTGCTCCTCCTTGTGCTCGCGGGCCTGCTTCTCTATCTCATCTGGACCGCCGTCGTCTGATCGACCCCTAGAATCACGGCGATGACGATCCGTGTGCTTCTCGTCGACGACCACGAGCTCGTGCGGCAGGGTGTCGCGTCCATGCTCGCCAAGGCCGAAGACCTCACCGTCGTGGGCGAGGCCAAGACCGGGCGGGAGGCGATCGAGACGGCTCGCAAGGAGCTGCCCGATGTCGTGCTTATGGACGTGCGGATGCCCGACATGGATGGACTCGAGGCGACGCGGCGTATCAAGGAAGAGCGGTCGCGGACCGCGGTCATCATGGTGACGATGCACGACAACCCGGCATACCTGCGCGAGGCCGTGCGGGCCGGCGCTGCGGGATACCTTCTTAAAGACGTTTCGAAGGACGACCTCATCGACGCGATCCGCCAGGTGGCGACAGGCGGCGCCTTCATCGAATCGCAGATGCTCAAGGGAATGCTCTCCGAGATGAAGCCCGGCTCCACGACCTCGCCCGCGGCGCGCAGCCTCACCAAGCGCGAACGCGAGATCCTTGCACTCGTCGCCGAAGGCCTCAGCAACCGCGAGATCGCGGACAAGCTCGTTCTATCGCCGGAGACTGTGAAGAGTCACGTCGCGGCGATCCTCGAAAAGCTGAACGTCTCGGATCGCACGCAGGCTGCGATCTACGCGGTGCGCAACGGCCTCGTCGAGTCGTCGACAGCGACCTGACCCCCTCCACGCTGCTCCGCTCGCTCGAGCGCGCGACAGTGCGCATCGGGAACGCCGCGAGTCCCGACGAGCTGTTTGACCTCGTACTCGAGGCGGCTCACGAGGCGGTCACCTATGAGTCGGCATCCCTCATGACCGTCGACGCCGCGGGCGATGCGCTCATCGTCCGCGCGTCGCGTCCCGGGCGTCTCGTCGGAACGCGTGTCGCGGTCGGGCCGTCCATCTCGTGGCAGGCGCTCGAACGACGCGAGCCGCTGATCATCGAAGGTGCGGCGTCGACAGAGCTTGGAACGCCCTACACAAAGGATGTTCCCTTTGCGATCTGCATACCGCTGCTCGTCGCCGCAAAAACGCAGGGCGTCCTCAATGTCAACCGCCAGAGCCACCCCGGCAACGATGCGATCGCCTTTCTCCGCATCCTCGGCGACCAGGCGGCGTTCGCCATCGAACGCATGGAGCTGTACGGAGACCTTCAGCACTTCACCGGACAGCTTCTCTCACAAGAGGAAGAAAATCGGCGCCGCCTTGCGCGCGATCTGCACGACGGACTCGCTCCGATCCTCGTGTCCGCCCACGCACAGCTCCAGAGCGCCGGCGTGGACAACGTCCAGGTCGGAAAGGCGACCGAGCTGCTCCGCCGCGCGATCCGCGAGACGCGCGAGATCCTCGGAACTGTCCGACCAGCCACCCTCGACGACCTTGGTCTGGTGGCCGCGCTGTCGGCTGCGGCACGCGAGATGGCCGACGAGGCCGGCTGGACGCTCGAGGAAGCGCTCGACGATCCCGGTCCCCTCTCGCGAGAGGCGGAGTCGACGCTCTATCGCGTGGCCGTCGAAGCCCTGAACAACGTGAAGAAACATGCGGCCGCTCACGAAGTTCGGTTGGCGCTACTGAAGAACGAAGAGACCCTCGAGATCGATGTCGGCGACGATGGCCACGGCTTCGAGACAGAACAGTGGGGCGAAGCAGGCGTGCGCCCAGGACACTTCGGACTTCTTGGGATGCGAGAGCGAGTGGCCTTTCTGGGAGGGCTGTGCAAAGTGCAAAGCAAACCCGGGGAGGGAACGACGGTGCGCATCGTCGTCCCGCGCGAGCGTCTGCGCTAGCCGCACCCGTTAGGCGCAGCGGGTGGCACGGGGGAGCGGGTTGCGCGCGAGCCGCTGACCGGCCGCGTCGCAGGCGCGCGGTCCCAAGTGGTGGGAAGCGGACCGGTAGGCGAGCGCGCGACCCCGACCCCGGGACAGGACCCGCTGCGCTACGAGTTTTGCGATACGTAGGCGCTCAGTCGGCGGGCGGCAGCGCCTCGTCTAGGAGCATCACTGGAATTCCGTCCTTGACCGGGAAGCGACGGCGGCATTGCGTGCAGACCAGGAAGTCCCCCACCTCACGCAATGGAGCATGGTGTTCATCGGGGCAGGCCAGGAGCTCGAGCAGCTGACGATCTATGGGCACCTCCGGCATTGTCGGTCTTGACAGCCGTGTCAATATGCGATTGACATGCTCGCGGCAACCGATCCAGGGATTCCGGCCGGGACGCGAACACGCCTGATCGTCGAGCCTGCCCGGCCAGTCAGCCTGTCGGTGTTGCCTCTCGAGGATCCGGCTCGCGCTCAAGAGGTGTCGCTCGAGTCCGGGATACCGGAGGCTGTCCTGCGCAGGAACGACGCGGTCGTCCGGCAGACACACCGTCGCGCCGGGATCGTGGTGCTCGACGTCCCGGAGGATCGTCAGGCAACGCTCCGGCGTGAGCTCGAGGCGGCAGGCTTCGTCGCGCGGCCGCCGAAGCCGGTCTATGCGCTCCTGAACGAGAGCGTGCCCCTACTTGCGGTCCAGCCGGTGTGGAGGAGCGGCGTCGAGGGTGGCGGCATCCGCGTCGGGATCGTCGACACCGGTGCGGATCGCCATCCCGACTTCAGCGAGCGCATCGTCTCGTATCGCGATTTCACCGAGACCGGGACCGTCGACGACGTCGGCCACGGAACCCATGTCGCGGGGATCGTCGCCGGCGCGGGGCCGGTCTATCGCGGCGTCGCGCCGCGGGCGTCGCTTGTGATCGCGAAGGCGCTCTCGCTCCACGGCGGAACCGAGGACACCGTGCTCGCTGCGCTTTCGTGGCTGAGCCGCCAGAAGGTCGACGTCATCAACCTTTCGCTCGGCGGCCCGGGTGATCCGCGCGATCCACTATCGCGCGAGGTCGACGCGTTGACCGGGGGCGGCATCCTCGTCTGCGTCGCCGCCGGCAACTCTGGCCCGGCGGCAGGCACCATCGGATCGCCGGGCTGCGCGGCGGGCGCGATCACCGTCGGCGCAATCGACAAACGTCGCCGAGTCACGGATTACAGCTCGCGCGGCCCGGTTTCCGGTTTGCGCGCGCACAAGCCCGACATCGTCGCGGTCGGTGGCGGAACGACCCCGACCGCCGCCTGTCACTACGGCGTCGGCGTGGCCAGCGCGCGTGCGCAGGCGCTGGATGCTGATCGCTGCACCGTCGCATCCCGTTACGTGCGGATGAGCGGAACGTCCATGGCCACGCCGCATGTGGCGGGGGTGTGTGCGTTGCTGCTCGAGGCCTCGCGATCGATGAGCCGGCCCGAATCCCGCGTCGCGCGCGCACGTGCCGTGCGGCGCGCGCTCATTCAGAGCGCGGACGACCTCGGGCTGGCCCCCGATGTGGCCGGCGCGGGCGTCGTGGACGCTGCGAAGGCACTCACGGCGCTCGGCTCCACTCGCTCGGCGGCGGTCCCGACGATGAGTTCGTCGTCGCCCGCCATGGCGAGGAGCGGTACCGAGCCGAAGTAGTTCTGTAGCGAGCGCCACGCGAGATAGAGCGGAACGAACGGGAAGATGACCGCGCCGATCGGCACGCGGCGCCAGAACCGCCAGAGGATGGCGATGAGTCCGAGGAACGAAACCGCCGAGAGCAGTCCGTATGCGGCGCGCGGCAGAAGCGGGAACGGACCGTCGAGTCCAAGTCGCACGAAGCCGACGCCGTACGGAGCGAACGCGCCGAGCATCGGTTGAGCGATGCCGTCGAAGAATGCATCCGGGTTGGCGACGATGAACGGAAGGTTCGGGGCGAGCGCGGCGACCGCGACGATGGCCGTGCGACGGAGCGCTTCGGCCCGGCCGCTCCGCTTCCAGATGGCGACCACATAGAAAGGAGCGGCGAACCAGGCGGGCTGGCGCGACGCGACCGCGAGCCCGACCGCGATCGCCGAAAGCCAGCGCGACTCGACGAAGATCCAGGCGAGTGTCAGGAGCGCCCACCAGGTGGGGTCCACGCCCGCGAGGATGTTCTGGCGCACGATGACGGTGTTGCCGACCACGCCTGCCGACACGAGGGGACGCCAGGGGATGTGCACCTTCCGAAGCAGGATGAGGACGAGCGCGATGATCTCCACGAGGTAGATCCAGCGGATGTCGGTCGCGCCGAGGGCGATGAACGGCGTGACCAGAAGAAAGTTCAGCGCGGGATAGTTGAGCGAGCGCACGACGGTTCCGTCCTCGTAGTGCGTCACAAGATCGGGGTTCATCCCGAACTGGGCCAGCGCTGCCGGAAGATCGAAGGTCGAGTAGGGATCGTGACCCGCAAGAAGCTCCTGGGCCGCGACGTGCGGCACCGTGACAGCGTCCACGTGGTAGCCCTTCCCCAGGATGAGCGCCATCGCCGCGAGCACGAAGGTCGCGAGCGCCAGACCGGTCGCGATCGCGTCCCGCGTCGACGGCCGTAGCCGCGCGACGGCGAGAAGCGGGAGCACGCTGACGACGACGAGCGCCATCACGTCGTCCGGTGCGATGACCAGCGACTCCACGGCCAGGTGCCGCTCGACGACCGTCGCCACGGTCGCGACCGCGAGCAGCCCGAGGCCGATGCGGCGAAGCCGCTCGTCCGGATCGCGCGCGGTCCGATCGAGGAGCGTGGCCACGAGGTTGATGAGCGAGAGGACGGACGCGAAGGCCAGAAGCGGCGGGAATTGGCCGGCGAGCGGATCGGGGCCGAAGAACCGGATGGCCGGCGTCCAGAGCGCGAACGCAGCGACGGTCAACGGTCGAAACGTCGTCGGCGTGGCGATGTACCCAAGAACGGTCACGACCAGGTAGAGGCCGACGGCAAACACGTTCCCGTTGAGCGTCATGATCGCGACGGCATACGTGATCGCCGCGAACGCGAAGCCGAGGACGGGCGCCCATCGCGGCGGGTGGCGCGGGGTCGCGATCAGGATGAGTGAGAGATAAAACGCGTAGGCAATCGCGAACATGACATCGGTACCGCTCTCCTCTTGCACGTGCCGGATGCTCGCGGCGGAGACGATCCCCGTCGCCGTCAGCGCGAGAGCTGCGCGGAGGAGCGTGCTGGAAGGGGGCATGCGACCACGGAGGGTAGCGGCGTGACGTGTCAGCGCGGCGTCAGCGCGACCTTGGTCTGACCGCTCCGCTCGATTAAGAAGGTCGCGATCGCGACCGCCTGCGTGGCAAGCGCGACGAGAAGAACGATCCGCGCGACGGACAGGGCGTCGGTCGCCGCGCTCACCAGGAGGATCACCTCCGCCACGACGGCGAGCGCGAGGACGACACCCACGCGCATCTCGCCGCGCCCGACGAAGTAGCTGATCCAGAGATTCAGGAGCGCATTCGACAAGGCGGCGATGCCATAGACCGGAGCGACGGAAACCGTCGCGGGGTACTGGCTCCCGACGATGAGGCCGACGAAGAAACCTGGCGCGGCGACATACGCGAGCGCCGCGACACCGCTGGTGGCGAGAACGAGGCCGAGCGACAGGAAGAGAGCGCGCTCCGTTGGCTCGCCGCGCGCGTGCGCGCGAGCCGTCCGCTCGAGAAGCAGGAATCCGACAGCGATCGGTGCGAAGAGCACGATCTTGCCGAGCGTCACCGCGCCCGCATACGTGCCGGCGTCGGCTGGGCTCAGGACCGCGGGGGCGAGGACCGCGTCGATGTTGGTCAGCGCCGCATACGCGAGCAGGACCACCGCGGCGAGGGCGAAGAACCTCGTCTCCGACGCCGCGAGCTCGACGACCGCCGTTGATCGGCGCGCCGCGCGGAGGAGCGGGGCCAGCGGGACCGACGCGACGAGCACGCTCACAGCGATGGCCGCCGTCGCGCCGGCAAATGCTCCGTTCACGCCGAGACCGATCAGGACAAGCGCGACGCCGATCACGAGGCGGGCGGCGGCCTGCACGATGAGCACGCTTCCCATCCAGCCGAAACGAGCCAGGCCCTGAAGCAGACCGCGAGCGAAGGGAGCACAAGGGCCCGCGAGATTGGTCCGGAGAGCGCCACAATCGCCAGCGCGAGGGCCGCCATGGCGATGGCGACGCGGATCGACCAGCGTCGCACGAACTGATGCAAGGCAGCCTCGTCGCTTCGCGCGCGGTATTGGGCTGTGAGCTTCGCCGTCGCCGACTGGATCACCTGGCTGGAGATGGCTTCGAGGATGAGCACGCCGAAGAGCGCGATGAGGATCGCGTACTGCTCGGCGGTGAGCAGCCGGGCCATTACGAGCTGGTAGCCGAATCCGAGCACGTTCGCGACGGTCGTCGCGGCGAGGAGCCACAGCGCGCCGGCATTCGCGCGGGCTCGGGCGATCACCGCCGGGAGTATGACGAAGCGATCCCCTTTGGCCAGGTCACCTCGGTCGCACCCGCGAACGCGGCGAGATCCTCGACCGCGGTCTCGATGGCCCGGCGGGTCGATCGATCCCGCGGCGCGTCGCGTTCGAGCCGGAACGTGATCACGTCGAGTCGGCCGCGCTCGCG